>Ga0187778_10000311_pt1 | contig 35370 bp, 27 predicted proteins | sample 1015_Q2_SP5_20_M_FD_132418 | JGI IMG/M metagenome (GOLD analysis project Ga0187778, IMG submission 132418) | Tropical peat soil microbial communities from peatlands in Department of Meta, Colombia - 1015_Q2_SP5_20_MG | ecosystem: Environmental > Terrestrial > Soil > Wetlands > Peat | place... | reverse complement strand
GCCGACGACGCTAAGTTCGCAGAAGAACTGGGTGATCTTCTCCTTCAGGTTCTGTTTCACGCGCAAATCGCCCATGAGGAAGGCCGCTTCGCCATTCACGACGTCATTCGCGAAATCTACGAGAAGATGATTCGCCGCCATCCGCACGTCTTTGGCGACAAACGCGCCAAGGACGCCGCCGAAGTTCTCCGCAACTGGGAAGTCATCAAGAAACAGGAACGCGAAGCAAAGGAGAGAGAAGCTGAGGAGGCAAAGGAGCTAAAGGAAGTAAAGGAAAAGGAACAATTGGGAGATTCTGCTTCCTCTACCCCCTTGACCACCGCAACTTCCTCAACCTCATTACTCGACGGTGTTCCCCGTTCTCTCCCCGCGCTTCTAGAAGCCTTCCAACTCACTCGCAAAGCCGCGCGCATCGGGTTCGACTGGGACACCATCGACGGCATCTTCTCCAAGTTCGATGAAGAAACCCACGAACTCCGCCACGCCCTAGCTGCGACATCCTCACCTCATCCTTCCGTCGAGGGGGAGATTGGCGACATCCTTTTTGTCGCCGTCAATCTTGCGCGCTTCCTTAACATCGATCCCGAAATCGCCCTAAGGAAAACCAGCGCCAAATTCTCTCGCCGTTTTCGCGAAATGGAACGCCTCGCCAGTAAACAAGGCACCACGCTCGCCCAAGTCCCCCGTTCACAAATGGAATCCCTTTGGGACCAGGCCAAACTCCGCGAATAACGGGACGCACTCCTCGCTTTCGACTCTTCGCCTTTTGCACTCTAAAATCCCCGTAACCCGAAACCTCTACGCCCTTCCTTCTCTTTACTTACAAATCAAAACTGATAACTTATTACTTTCCTCATGGCCCTCGACATCACCGTCCGTCCCCTTCACACCCTCGATGAATTCGACAGGTGTGTCAAAATCGCCCGCGAAGTGTGGGGTGACACCGAATTCGACACCGAACCTCACGTCACATACACCATCGCCGACCATCTCGGCGGGCAAGTCCTCGGCGCGTTCGACGGCGACCTGATGGTCGGCTTTACCAAAGCCTACATCGGCCTCCACGGAAACACTCCTTACCTCCACTCCCACATGACTGGCGTTCTTCCTTCGCATCGCGACCGCCGCGTCGGCCGTCATCTCAAGCTTTTCCAGCGCCAAGACGCTCTTCGCCGCGGAATTCGCCTTGTAGAGTGGACCTTCGACCCACTAGAAACCAAGAACGCGCACTTTAACATCAACCGTCTCGGTGCCATCTGTCGCCAGTACATTCCCAATTTCTACGGCCTCACCACTAGCCCGCTTCACCGCGGCATTCCCACCGACCGCCTGCTCGTCGAATGGCATCTCGACACCAAACGCGTTATCTCCGCCATCAACGACCTCACCCCCGAACCCCGCGATTGCCCCGCCCACGTCCATCTCCCCAATCTCGAGCCGTCTGCCCCTGCAGCGGCCGGTTCACAGACCGGCGCCGCCAAAGCACCCACCGACTTCCCAAGCCCCGAGGACAACTCGCTCCTCGAAACCCAATCCCGCATCCGCAAGGAGTTCACAGACTGGTTCGCCAAAGGCTACGCCGTCATCGGCGTTCGCTCGACCCGCTTCGGCACGGACTATTGTCTTGCCCCGTACAGTGATTTTTGATTCTGGAGCCTTGCCACTGTTTTTTCCGCTTCCTTCGGGCTTTCTCCGGTTCGTCTGGCGTAAACTCTTCCGTATTTCTCTGCATCCGAAACCCAAAACTGATAACTTATTACCGATAACTCTCTATGCGCCTCCACTCACTCACGCTCCGTGAAATCCATCTCAAGCTCGTTGCCCCGTTCGAAACCAGCATGGACCGTGTCGCCGACCGCCGCATTATTCTTGCTGAAGTCAACGTCGACGGCGTCTCCGGATGGGGCGAATGCACTGCCGGCGAAGCTCCCTTCTATTCCCCTGAAGACACCGATACCTGCTGGCACATCCTCAAGAATTATCTCTGGCCCATGCTCAAGGGAAAGGAACTGCAATCCGCAGCAGACGTCTGGCCTCTCATAGAACCTGTGCGCGGCCACAACATGGCCAAGGCCACTGTCGAATCCGCCGTCTGGGACGCCGAAGCGAAACTGAAACAAACCCCTCTCTGGAAACTGATTGGTGGCGAACTCACGGAACTCCCGTGCGGCGTTTCGATTGGCCTCAAGGATTCTCTCGACGAGCTATCGGGCGCGGTGCAAAAAGAAGTCGCCGCCGGCTACCAGCGCATCAAAATCAAAATCAAGCCGGGCAGGGACCTTGCTCTTGTCCAGCGCATTCGCCAGGACTTTCCCCGCGTCAAATTGATGGTTGACGCCAACTCTGCTTACCGAAAGGACGACTGGCCGCTACTGAAGCAACTGGACTCCTTCCACCTCATGATGATTGAACAGCCCCTCGGCTGGGACGACCTCTTCGGCCACGTCGAAGTTCAAAAGGGCCTGCAAACCCCAATCTGTCTCGACGAGTGCATCCACACCTACGAGCAAGCTGAAGCCGCCATCGCCATTGGCGCCTGCAAAATCATCAACATCAAGCTCGGCCGCGTGGGCGGTATGTTGCAGGCGAAACGCATCCACGATCTTTGCCGGCGCCATTCGATCCCCGTTTGGTGCGGAGGTATGCTCGAATCCGGCATCGGGCGCGCGCAGAACATCGCCATGTCTACGCTCCCCAATTTTTCTCTTCCCGGCGATGTGACCGCCAGTAGACGCTACTGGCACGAAGACATCATCTCCCCCGAAGTCACCGTCACGCCTCAAGGTACCATCCAGGTTCCTTCCGGCCATGGCATCGGCTTTACCCCGCGCCTCGACCGCATAGCCTCAATCACCGTCCGCCAGGACCACTTGACCTAGTTCATGCGCATAGACACCAGTACCCCTGGAGCTCCCTCCCGGCTGACCATCGGCGTCTCCATCACACTGCTTATGGCTGTTTGGGCGATCAATTTTCTCGTCGTCAAGATCGGTCTACACTATCTTCCTGCTCTCGCCTTCGCTTCTTTCCGCGTCGTTGCCGCTGGCCTCTTCATGCTGCTTGTCGCCCCAATTTGCACCCGTCTCCCCCTCTTCTCTCCCCCGGACAATGGGTCACTGACAACAGGTCACGCCCTCTCCGACTTCTGGACCTTCGCCTATCTCGGTTTCTTCGGCGTTGCCGTCAACCAACTGTGCTTCACCCTCGGGCTCAATTACACCAGCGTCACCCACTCCTCCATTATCGTCGGCATGGCGCCCATCTATACGCTGACGCTCGCAGTTCTCTTCGGGCTCGAGCAGCTCTCGCTTCGCAAAGCCCTCGGCATGGCCGTCGCTTTTTCCGGCGTCGCCATCCTCGCTTCCAGCGCGGGCATGAGTCACCACTCCCCCACGCTTCTCGGCGACGCCATCACCATGTGCGGCTCGCTTGGCTTTGCCATGTACGTCGTTTTCGGCAAGCGCGTCGCCGCAAGCTACAATCCCCTCACGATAACAACCTGGAACTTCGTCTTCGGCGCACTCATTGCGCTCCCCCTCGCGTTGCAGCAGTTCGTCTCCCTTGATCTCCTCCATCGTTGGCGTGCCGTCCCGTGGCAACTGTATGCCTGTGTCGTTTACACCGCGCTATTCAGCTCCACCCTCGCCTATCTCTTCTACTTCTGGCTTCTCCGCTACCTCGAAGCTTCCCAACTTGCCTCTTTCTCGTATCTCCTGCCCGTCTCTGCCTTCGGGCTTGGTATTCTCTTCCTCGGCGAACGTGGCTCTTGGTTTGAACTCCTCGGCGGTGCCCTGGCGCTACTCGGCGTCTACGCCATCGAGTCCACCCGCCGTTCCCCCTGATTGGCGTCGTTTCAGCACCTGAGTTTGTGTCAGCGATCGTCGTTCCCCACAAAGATCCGGTACCGCTGCACACGATCACCTCACAGCGTGGACTTTGCCACCCCAACTCTCATTCCTCTTGTCTTGGTTGTCTTACTGGAAGGCTTACTCGCCGAGCCCCGATGGCAAATTACCGGCTAACGACTTGCTTCGCCGCCGTCAACCCATTCAATCGCGCCTTCAACTTCGCCAGTTCCGCCGTCTCCCACAATAGTTCATCCTGCTCGTACTTCCGGCGCTCCTGCATACTCGCATCCACTGTCGTGTTTCCCGGATCGCTTACGAACGCACGCTCGTCGTCAACGAACAGCCTCATGAGCAGCACAATCTTTTTCTGCTTGTCCTTGATCTGCGTTTCTAACGATGCAATCTCCGCCGCTTTCTTCGCCGTCTCATCCGCTGGCAGATTCGTGTCATTCGATTCTGTCGACTCGGACGCTGCCGCACTCGCATCGGACGCTGTTTTCCCGCCCTTTACCGCGAGCAGCGCCACCGGATCATTCGTTTCCTTCTGATCCGGCTTTCGCGAAGGCTTCTTCGGAGCCGCCTTGTCTTCTGCATTTGCGCTGCTTCCACTCGCCGTGGCTGTGGGAGCGCTCTGACTCTGCGCGCGTCCGACTTCACACGTAAACCACAGTCCAATCGTCAGGGAAATAAAGATGGCAGGAGCGAGACCGCGGTGAGCCGGGTTCATCGGGTTCTCCGTGAGCGGGGGAGCGTTGATGGGAATCTACCACTCGCCTTACAAAAAGTACATCACCCGCGAGATTTAAACGTACTAGGAGGTTCGGTGTACTAGTCCTAGCCCGACTTTACCTCCCCGGCATTCCCCCAAACTTGACGTGCGCAATATACTAGCTACCAGCTTCGCTCCCATTCTCTTCAGGAGTCTTTCATGCGCCAGGTCTCCGCCCTTATTTTGACTCTTGCTCGCGCGACTCGTACCCGCTCCATTGTCATTCTCGTCCTTGCCACGGCATTCTCCTCCCTCCTCATTCCTGACTCTTTCGCCCAATCCGGGCCTAACTCTGATCCCACCTATATCTCTCTTCGTTCTCTGACTCTCGGTACCGAAGCCGTCAGCGTCACCAACGTCACGCTCAAGCGTGACGCCGCAAAATTCCATCTGCATTCAGGCACGGTCTGCTTCGTTCCCCCAGTCAATGGCATGGCCACCGGAGCTGTCTTCATCGGCGATGGCACGCTATCTCTCGAGCCCCCCACTCAAACCGAGCGGGCCAGCCTCAAATTCCTCACCAAGGAAGACGAATTCGCCGAGAGGTTCGAGCGCCTCGTCCTTCGCTTCACCGATTCCACTTACGACGAGCTCAAGAAAGCCGGCACACCCGCCACCGGTGGCTGCGACAATGGCCCGCTCAAAGACAGCCAGAACACCACGCGCCACAAGATCAAGCACAACCTCGAAGCCCGGCTCCTCGAGGAAGTCCTCAGTCCCCAGCCGCGGGGTCTTTTCTGGGCATTTGTCCACGGCAAGCATTACAACGACAAAGAGATTCTCGAGATTGACCCCAGCCGGAACTCCGATCACGTCCAATTCTGGACCTATGACGAAAACAAGATGGGTGATTGGGCTTCCTTCAGCTTTACCCAACCCCACTCCAAGGGCACGGTTGGACATGTGATCCGCATTGAGCACCAGGAGCTCGATACCACCTTCGAGAAAAGCGGAAACCTCATTGGGAAGGCCACAACAACAATAGTCTCCCTGCGTGACGGGCTTCGTGTCATTCCCCTCGATCTCTTCCGCACCCTGCGCGTGCAAAGCGTCTCCGCGGATGCGCAGAATCTCTCGTTCATTCAGGAAGACAAGAATGACGACGGCAATTTCGCCGTCCTCCTTCCCAAGCCGCTTTCCGCAGGGGAAAAGTTCGTCTTCACCACGACCTACTCTGGAAAGGACGCAGTCACCAACGAGGGAAGAGGCAATTATTACCCCGTTGCCCGCCACAACTGGTATCCCAACAGTATTGGCTCGATTTTTGGAGAGTACGTTCCGTACGACATGACCTTCCGTATACCGAAGGGCATGAAGATGGCGGCCACCGGCGCGCTCGTGAGCGACACCAACGAGGGCAATCAGAACGTCACGGTGTGGAAGAGCGAAGCTCCGCAAACCGTTGCGGGCTTCAGTTTCGGCAGGTTCAGGGTCGAGGAAGCCAAGCTTACCAAGCCTCCGGTTTTCATCCAGTCCTATGCCAACGAGGAACCCCCCGACTGGGTTCAACAGATCCAACACTATGCCAATAGCGACCTGCCAACCGAGAGCCCACATGGATCCAACGTGGCCTTGGGCACCATGAGCACGCTCGGCCTTAACAAGAAGGCCCTCGCAGAAGGTGAGCTCGCCGTTCAGCTTTACACCGACTACTTCGGTCCGCCCCTGTTCAGCCATATCCAGCTCACGCAGCAGACCGCTTGCAATTACGGGCAATCCTGGCCCGGGCTTGTGTGGATACCAATCTGCTACTACTTTGACACCACAGTGCGCCACCAATTGGGCTTGGACCGGAGCGATCCCGGCTACTGGAAAGTGGTCACGGCGCACGAAGTGGCACACCAATGGTGGGGCCAGACGGTGGGCTTCAGCTCCGGACGCGATCAATGGATGAGTGAGGGCTTCGCTCAGATGTCCGCATCTCTCTACATCTCGTTGATCGAAAAGGATCCCAAAAAGTTCATCAACTTCTGGGACGAGGAACGGCAATCGCTCCTTGAAAGAGACGCAGAGGGATTCCGCGCCATTGATGTCGGACCAGTCACCATGGGCTATCGCGCAAGCAATTCACGAACGGGTTTCGGCATCACGCAGCGCCTTATCTATCCCAAGGGCGGCTACATCCTGCACATGATCCGGTTGATGATGACGGACAGCCGTGAGGGCGACAAACTCTTCCGGGAAACCATGCAAGATTTCGTCAATACGTACCGCGGCAAGGCCGCCACGACAGAGGAGTTCAAAGCCGTGGTCGAAAAGCATATGACCCCCAGCATGGACATTGACGGGAACCACAAACTTGACTGGTTCTTCAATGACTACGTGTATGGGACGCAGATACCCACCTACAAGCTGGACTACACGTTCGATGCGGCCCCTGACGGCACTTTGCAGTTCAACTTCAAACTTGCGCAATCCAATGTGGATGCCAATTTCCGCATGATTGTTCCCATCTACTTGGAACTGGACGACGGCAGAATGGTGATGCTTGGGCGGGCCACATTGAAGGGCAGTACGTCAACGGACGGAAAAGTGCCCCTCAAGGGGCTGAAGGTCAAACCGAGGCGCGCCCTGGTTAATCATTTTGACGACGTGTTGGCGTCGCCCAACTGAGGGGACGGTCCGTTTTCATTTGCGCCGCACTGCAGAGGAACCTGAGGTGCCCCACCGTTGGCTTGTGCGCGGCGGGCTCTTGCGATCTTGGGCCACCACATCCATTCTTTCTGTTCGTCCGCTCTTTTCATGGCGTCTCTCAGGCGCTAAAATCCCCATCGTAACCGCGCATCCCCCTATTGCGTCTCAACGCAAAAGGATGGTCCCCATGCTTGCCACGCAAACCAAACTCGATCGTCGCAGCTTTCTTAAAGTCTCTGCAGCCGCTGGTGGCGGCCTTCTCCTGACGCTCTATTCCGAACCGCTCGAATCTCTCCTCGCCCAAGCTCCCCCCACGAACTTGAACTATGTTCCCACCGCGTTTGTTCATGTCTCACCGGAGAACATCTTCACCATTACGGCCAAGAATCCCGAAGTTGGACAGGGCGTGAAGACTTCCATGCCCATGCTTATCGCCGAAGAGATCGATGTCGATTGGAAAGACGTCCGCATCGAGCAGGCCGACCTGGACGAATCGCGTTATGGCCGGCAGGTCGCCGGCGGCAGCACCGCCACGCCCATCAATTGGGATCCTCTCCGCCAAGTCGGCGCCGCATGCCGCCAGATGTTCATCACGGCCGCAGCACAAGCTTGGTCCGTACCCGAGTCGGAGTGCCGCACAGCTTCCGGCCGTGTCCTGCACTCGGCATCCAATCGCACCGCCACTTACGGATCCCTCGCTGCCAAAGCCGCCACGCTGACTCCTCCCGAGCTCAAGTCCGTCAAGCTCAAGGATCCAAAGGACTACAAAATCATCGGCCACACCACTTTGGGCGTCGACAACCTCGCCGTCGTGACCGGAAAGAACTTGTACAGCATCGATTTCCGAGTCCCGAACATGCTCTGGGCCGTCTACGAAAAGTGCCCCGTCTTCGCTGGCAAAATCAACACCGCCAATTTCGACGAGATCAAGCAGCAGCCTGGTGTTCGCGACTGCTTCGCCATCCCCGGTACCAACGATCTCCTTGGACTCCACTGCGGCATCGCCATCCTCGCCGACACCTGGTGGCAAGCCAACGCCGCGCGCGAAAAACTCAGCGTCACCTGGAACGAAGGCCCAACCGCGCAACAAAGCAGCGAAGGCTTCTTTAAGCGCGCCCAGGAACTCTCCAAGCAATCCCCCACACTTGTCCTCCGCAAGGACGGTGACGCTTCGGAAGTCCTAAAATCCGCCGCAAAAACCGTCGAGGCCGCCTACAACTATCCCTTCCTCGCTCACGCCCCCATGGAGCCGCAAAACTGTCTCGCGCACTTCCACGACGGCAAGCTCGAATTCTGGTCTCCCTCTCAGACTCCTCAGCGCGGCAGGGAATTGGTCGCCAAGCTCCTCGACATCCCCCCTGACAACATCATTGTCCACATGAAGCGTGTCGGTGGCGGTTTCGGCCGCCGTCTCACCAACGATTACATGCTTGAAGCCGCCGCTATCGCCAAGCAGGCCGGTGTCCCCGTCAAGCTCCTCTGGACCCGCGAAGACGATTTCCACCACGACCACTACCGCCCCGCCGGGTTTCACTTCCTGAAGGGTGGTCTTGACGCCTCTGGCAGACTCATTGCCTGGCAAAATCATTTTGTCAGTTTTGGTGAAGGCGAGACCTTCGCTCCCACAGCCGGTATCAGCGGAAATCAGTTCCCAGGCACACTCGTTCCCAACTTCTTCTTTGGCGCCTCCCTCATGCCCTGCGGCGTTCCCATGTACGCGCTCCGCGCTCCGGGCAGCAATGCTTACGCCTGGGTCTTCCAATCGTTCCTCGATGAACTTGCTCATGCCGCCGGTAAGGATCCAGTGCAATTCCGCCTCGATATTCTTGATTTCCCTCGCGTCGTCAATTCCGATTACAAGCCGGATGATCCCGACTTCAATCCCACTCGCATGACCGGTGTCGTTAAACTCGTCGCCGAAAAATCAGGTTGGGGAAAGCAAAGCCTTCCCACAAATTCTGCCATGGGCATCGGGTTCCATTTCTGTCATCGAGGTTATTTCGCGGAAGTTATTCAGCTCAACGTCAACGCCAAGAAACAAGTGAATGTCGAAAAGGTGTGGGTCGCCGGTGACATTGGCAGCCAGATCGTCAATCCTGGCGCTGCCGAGAACCTCACTCAGGGCGCCGTGATTGAAGGGCTGAGTTCCGTGATGAACTACGAAATCACAATCGACAAGGGCCGCGCCGTCCAAAGCAATTTCCACGAATACGAGCCCGTGCGCATCAATCAAGTGCCGCCCGTCATCGAGGTTCATTTCCTCAAGACAGACAATCCGCCGACGGGTCTGGGTGAACCAGCGCTTCCTCCCGTTCTTCCGGCTGTCTGCAACGCCATCTTCGCTGCCACTGGCAAGCGCATTCGCTCTTTGCCCTTGGCCAAGCACGGCTACAGTTGGGCTTAACCATTCACACTCTTTTGCATTTGCAGCCTTACACTTCTTCGAAGGAGGCCCAATGCGCCGCCGCGATTTTCTCAAGACCACCACAGGCGCTGCTTTAATAGGCTCAGCCTTACTTTCCAACGCCCCACTCCCGCCCTCGAAGCAGGAACCCATCGCCAAGCGCCGCCTCGGTAAGACCGGTATCGACCTTTCCATCATCGCCCTCGGTGGTGTGGTGCTCATGAAAAACGAGCAAGCTGTCGCCAACAGCCTCGTTGCCGAAGCCTTCGATCGCGGCATCAACTATTTCGATGTCGCCCCCAGCTACGGCGACGCCCAGGATCGTCTCGGCCCCGCGCTTGAGCCCTACCGCAAGCGCAGCTTCCTCGCCTGCAAAACCCTGGAACGCACCCGCGATGGATCGCGCAAGGAGCTTGAAGCTTCACTGAAAGATCTGCGCACCGATCATGTGGACCTATACCAATTTCACGCCCTTACGAAAATGTCCGACCTCGAAACCCTCCTTGGCCCCAACGGCGCTCTCGAAACCTTCGAAGCTGCTCGCAAAGAGGGCAAGCTCCGCTTCATCGGCTTCTCCGCGCATTCCGTTGAAACTGCTCTCGCCGCCCTGGATCGCTACAATTTCGACACCGTTCTGTTTCCCATCAATTTTGTGCTTTTCTCCCAAGCCAATTTTGGCCCACAGGTCTTGGAGAAAGCCCAGCAGAAAAACATGGGCATTCTCGCCCTGAAGTCTATGGCCAAAACCGTTTGGGCCAAGGACGAGCAAAAATCCCATCCCCATCCGAAATGCTGGTATCACCCCGCCGGTTTTCCCGAAGAAGCCGCGCTTGGCCTTCGCTGGACTCTTTCTCATCCGATCACTGCCGCCGTTCCCCCCGGCGACGAGGCTTATTTCCGCCTGGCCATGGATGTGGCGCAGCAGTTTAAGCCCGTCACTTCCGCCGAAGAAAAAGATCTTCTCACTCGTGCCACTTCGGTCGAGCCCATCTTCCACCTGGGCAATTCCTAACTCCGGGCTTCAATTCCGCATACAATGGTGCACCTCGCCCGCGAGGTCACCATGAACGCCAACGACTTCCGCCGCATCGCCCTGAGCTTTCCTGGGGCCGAAGAAAGTTCGCATATGGGCCAGCCCGATTTCCGCGTGGGCGGCCGAATCTTCGCTACGCTTGCCTCACGGCATCAAGGCTACGGAAACATCAAGCTGACGCTCGAGCAGCAAGCGGCTTTTGTCGAGGAACTACCCGAGATCTTTCTTCCCATTCCCGGTGGTTGGGGACGCATGGGCATGACCCACATTCGTCTAGCTGCAGCGCGTGAGGATGTGCTTATTGGCGCACTGCACGCCGCATGGAAACTTCGCGTCGAAAGAAACGCCAAAGCCGGCAAGAAGCCACGCCCCAGCTCAAAATCGAAAGCGTCCACGAAGCTCCGCCGTAAGAATCGCTGAACGTCTATCCGCTGGCGTTGAAGCGCGCGAGCCACACCTGCTTTTCGTTTGTGCTATGAGCACTACTTGTAGTCGAACAGGGTCATGAAGCCGAAGTCCATGTGCAACTGCTGGTGGCAATGGAATAGAGTGAGGCCGGGATTGTCGGCGACGAAGTCAACTTCTGCTTCCTGATACCCGCCGACCATGACCACGTCCTTCAGGATGCCCGACATGGGCACACCGGCCCAGCGCGTGAGTTCGAAGCTGTGGCGGTGAAGATGGATCGGGTGGATATCGTCGCTGGCGTTGCGCATGTGCAAGCGATATCGCTTCCCCTGCTTCAGATGAAACGAAGCCGGAACGATACCCTCCATCATGGGGAAGGAAACGCCATTGATAGTCCAGCGGTTGAAGCCTTCATGTGCAGCGTTATCTTTGGCGAAGGTCATCTCGATGGTTTCATCGGGCATTGCGGCGGATGCACTTGACTTGGCGAAGCGGGCATAGCTCCATTTGAACGGCGGCGGGCCGATCCATTGCGGCTTGCCCTTGCTGCCCGCGTATTCGACGACGATTCCCATCCCGTGATGGCGATCGTCATCGGCGAGGTCGCCCAGAATCCAGACGCCCGGATGATTCAATTGCACGATCGCAGAGATGCGTTCAGCAGTGCCGAGCCAGAGCACAGGCACTTTCACCGGGTTCGGCACCAGGTTGCCATCCAGCGCAATGACTTGAAACGTGTGGCCAGGCAAGGCGAGGCTGCGAATCTCGGTCGCGCTGCCGTTCAAGACATGAAAGAGGACGCGTTCGCCCTGCTTCACGCGAATCGGCTCGCCGTGACCGAGCATTCGTCCATTGATGGTGAAGGAGTTGTAGCCGACCTCGAAGCCGTGTGGCATTCCTCTGGCGAGAGACGCTTTCATCGCGGATTCGCCCGCGTCTTCGAGCGATTTCACGCGCGTGGCAGGAATCAGAAAGTTCATGTCCATGTCGCCGCCGCGACTGAAGGTGGGCTCGAACTCCTTGAGGACAAGAAAGACTTCCCGGTCGTAATCACCGGGCGAAGACTTTGGCTCGATGAATACGGGCCCGACCTGCCCGCTGTATTGTCCCGCGAAAAGATTTGCGCTGGCGCGATTGTGTGTGTGATAGAAGCGGAACCCGGCGGGCGATGGAGTAAAAGAGATTCGCCGCCTGCCGTGAGCGGGGAGGTACGGCGTGCCCTCTTCGGCCGCGCCGTCCACGTCGGTCGGGATGTGCTGGCCGTGCCAGTGAAGTTGCTCGGGCGAGTCGGTGTCGTTGTAAACATCAATGATGACGGGTTGGCCTTCCTTGAAGCGCAGCAGCGGACCAGGGAATTGCCCGTTATAGCTGGTCGCGGAAACAATGCGCTTGGGTGCAATCTCAATTGGCACGGTCTGGATGCGCAGCGTGTAGTCGGCTTCGCTGCCGCCAGCTTGATCGCCGCCAAGAACTGCGGCACGCAAGGGGTTCGCATATGAGACCACCACGGCGCCCGCGGCAAGTCCGGACGCCTGGAGAAAGGCACGCCGTGAAACGGAAGAATTCGACATGGTGAATTCCTTAGCGGGAAGTGCCGCGGCGAGCGTCCAGCGCCCAGGCTCCGCCTCCTGCGAAGAACAGGAACAGAAGCGAACAGAGCATGGCGAAATCCGTGCGGCCATCGCTGACCATATACCAAAAGCCCTGGGCTGGACGCGAGAGTTCCGGAAGCTTCGTCGTGACGATGGCGGTGACAATGATAATCAGGAGAGGTGCGGCGGCAGCGCGTGTCCAAAGGCCTAGCAGAATGAGGAAGCCGCATGCGATTTCAAAGGCTCCAACGAAATTAGAGGTGAAATAGGGGTGTGCAAAGCCGATGCGCGTAAAGCGGCCCACGCCCATGTTCGGGTCGGTGAACTTGAGAATCCCCTGGGAGAAAAAGATCAAGCCCACGGCAAGCCGAATGAGAAAGATGGCTGCCGGACCAGTGACCGGCTTAGGGAAGAATCGGGAAAGCGTGTTCATGACCATGAGAAGTGAAGCGGCGCGCTAGTTGGCGGCCTCGATGACGCCAACCTTGTCGACGCCGCTGCAAGCAATATAAACGCGACCGTCCCTAGTCGCAGCCATGTTGCGCACGACTCCTCCTCCGGAGGGAATATAGGCGCGAGCAAAGGTTTCCGTCTTCGGATCGAATCGCACAATGGCGTTGGGCTTCACTCCGGATTCGCTGTACCACACCATGCCATCCGGTGTAATCACAATGCCGTATGGGTGCGCCTCTCCGCCACCAGGTGACGAATACATCTTCACCTCGCCGGTGCCCATGTCAAGCAGGCCGAGGTGGCCGCTTTTGAAGTCGGTGAAGTAAACCGTGTTATCGGCCGCAATCGCCAGGCGCCGTGGCCGCGCCGACTCCGGCAAGAGGTACTCCTTGATGATTAGGTTTTCAGGATTGATGGACGCCATCTTGTTCGTGCCCAATTCGCAGAACACGGGCACACCCTTGCTGTTCACCTGGATTCCGTAAGGCAGCGCGCTTTCGGTTGGCACTTCCTTTAAGGTGACCTTTCCAGTCTTGGGGTCGAGTCGTCCCACCATGTTTCCGCCCTGCATGGTGAACCATAGAATTCCCTGGGCATCAAAGACTAGGCTATGGGGGTCGTCGGCTTTATCTTTGACTGTCTTGAATTCCGTCACGCGGCCGGTCTTCGGGTCCAGCTTGCCGATATATCCGGCAAAGTTCGCCGTGAACCAGATATTGCCCTCGCTGTCGGCCACTAGGCCGTGCGGGCCGGGGTTTTTGCCCTCGCTCAGCGGATACTCCCTGAATTCGCCTGTCTTTGGGTCTAAGCGGCCGAGTTTGTTGGCCATCTGCTCGGTGAACCAGAGCGCGCCATTCGGGCCGACCGCGGGGTCGTGCGGGTGCGCGCCTTTGGTCGGGACAGCCCACTCGCGAATGGTTACCTTAAGTTCGGCCACGTCGCCGGGCTGCGACGGTGGGCGGTGTCGCGTGGAGGCCACAGCAAGGATTGCCCCCACGATCACAATGCCCACGACCCCTAAAGTTCGGTATTTCATCGTGGCCTCCTCGCGCCGTGACTGTATCTCGAAATGAGCCCCAAGTGGGGAATACTCTCTGTTGGACGCAGGAAGGAAGCCCCCCGATACACCGGATTATGGCCCGGGCGGGGGCTCGGCCGGAGGGGTTCCTTTCCGGTCGCATGGTGTTGCGCGAGCACGCGTCCGGATGCCATCATAAAAGAGGTCGTTCCGCAGGCCACACCGCTCGATGCAGGTTTCGCCGTCCCTTCGCTCCCTGCCATCGGAAGGTTCTTGGGGTTTACGCCGCGCGGGTGCTTTTTCCGCGCGATTTGAAGAGTTTTAACTGATTCGCCCTCCTGAAGTGCAGCAAAGCACGGCGAAACACATGCTAGGTGATCTTATGCCCATGACCGAAGAACAAGTCCTCAGCACGAAGGAGTTTATAGCGCTAGAAGATGCCTACGGCGCCCACAACTACCTCCCACTCGACGTCGTGATTGAGCGCGCCGAAGGTGTCTGGGTGTACGACGTGGAAGGGAAGCGCTATCTCGACTGCCTCGCCGCGTATTCCGCGGTGAACCAGGGACATTGCCACCCGAGAATCCTTGAAGCGCTCATCGAGCAGGCGCGCAAGGTTACTTTGACTTCCCGCGCTTTCCGCAATGCCCAACTCGCGCTGCTGTACAAAGAACTTCACGACCTGACTGGTTTCGAGATGAGCTTGCTAATGAATTCCGGCGCGGAAGCCGTCGAGACGGCGGTGAAGGCTGCACGGAAATGGGGCTACACCCAGAAGGGTATTCGCGAAGGAAAAGCCGAGATTATAGTTTGTGTGGGGAATTTCCACGGCCGCACCGTGACCGTGGTCAGTTTTTCGAGCGATGGACAGTACCGGAAAGGCTTCGGGCCGTTCACGCCGGGATTCCGCGTGATCCCATTCGGCGATGCGCGCGCCCTCCGCGAAGCCATTACCCCGAATACCTGCGCGTTCCTCTGCGAGCCGATCCAGGGCGAAGCCGGCATCGTGATTCCCCCCGATGGCTTTCTGCGCGAGGCTGCGTCCATCTGTCGCGAGAATAATGTGCTGCTCATGCTGGATGAAATCCAGTCCGGACTCGGCCGCACTGGTGAGCTTTTTGCCTATATGCATGAAGGCGTTCGGCCTGACGTGCTGATTGCAGGGAAAGCGCTGGGCGGCGGCTTTTATCCAATTTCGGCCGTGCTGTCATCCAAGGAAGTTCTTGGCGTGTTTCAGCCGGGCGATCACGGAAGCACGTTTGGAGGCAACCCGCTCGCCTGTGCGGTTTCGCGGGCGTCGCTGCACGTGCTTATTGAGGAGAAATTGGTGCAGCGCGCGGCAGAACTGGGTGCCTATTTCCTCGCCAAACTGAAAACGTTGCGCAGCCCCGTCATTCGCGAAGTGCGCGGGCGAGGTTTGTGGATTGGGATTGAACTCAATACGGAAGCCCGGAAATACTGCGAAGCGCTGAAAGACGAAGGCGTCCTCTGCAAGGAAACGCACGCGAAGATCATTCGCATTGCTCCGCCGCTCGTCATCAAACGCGAAGAGATTGATTGGGTGTTCGACCGCCTCCGCAAAGTTTTAGAATAGCTCGCCGGTTAACGTCCTTAGTACAAGCCTGGGCGTGTACTTAGAGCAGCTTTTTCAGCCAACCAATTTCGCATGCACCTTTAGGGTTTTCACAAAAATCACACCTCGCTTTGCCGCCGGTCTCGTTTGTCGCGATTTCTGTCTTTCTCAGCTCTTTCTGATCGAGGCTCAGAGAGTCATTACGCGGGGCTCCTTGCACCCAAAGGAAGAAGCGTACTCAATCTCCTCGGCGGTGGTATGCTCCTCGAAGAACTAGTCCTTGGTCGAGGATCGAACTTCAATGTGAATGACACTCACGGAGCTAAAACCATGCTGAATCGTCGGAGTTTTATTCAATACGTCGGCGGAGGTGCCGCCGCGCTTGCCAGTTCCTCTATATTTCCGCCCGCGCGTGTCTTGGGCGCGAATGACCGCGTCCGCTTCGGGCTCATCGGTGCGGGCGGCCGTGGGATGGAGATCTTCAAGACCGCCCTGCACGTTCCCAACACGCAAGCCGTCGCCGTCGCCGACGTCTACACGCGCCGCCTCGACGAAGCGAAACAGCTTGTTCCCGGAATTCAGGTCTATTCCGACTTTCGCCGCCTGTTGGACGACAAGTCCCTAGATGCCGTCCTCATTGCCACTCCGCAGCACCAGCATGCCCTCAGCTTCGTTCCGTCCATTCAGGCGGGGAAGGATGTCTACCAGGAAAAGACCATGGCCTTTAACCCCGACCACGCCAGACGCATGCGCCGCGCCTTGGAAGGATCGAATCGCGTTGTACAGGTAGGTGTCCAGTCCGTGAGCGGCAAGGCCTTTCAGAGGGCCCGTGCATTGGCCATTCCAGAGCGAATGGGAAACATCACTGCAATTCATACGCACCACTATCGCAACAAGCCCTACGGCGGATGGAGAAGATCAATCCCGGCCGACTGCAATCCCGCGCACGTTGATTGGAAGGGGTTCGAAGGGGAAGCGGCGCCGCACGATTTCGATCCCCAGCGCTTCATCAATTGGCGGTTCTTTTGGGATTATTCGGGCGGAAACGTATTCGAGAACATGGTTCACCAGGTCGCCTTCTGGTACAAAGTGCTGGGGCTCAAGATCCCCAGACGAGCCACCATGTCCGGCTATAACTACCTTTCTCCCGACATGGAAGTGCCGGACACCATGGACGTTTCCATGGACCAGCCGGAAAATCTCCTCTTCACGTGGAGTTCCGCCTTTGGCAACAATTACTATGGTGAAGATGGAAACGATCTCGCGCTGGGCAATAAGGGAACCGTGATCCGTGTTGTAGACGACGTGGCTTTCCTTCCCCAAGGTAATCACGAGACTCACAAACACGGGAATCCCAAGGCCGTTGGGGGCGAACCCGACATCGTCGGCAGTTCCGATGACGCGGATACCGACCTCCACATGCGAAACTTCTTCGATTGCGTGCGAAACCGCCACGAGCCCAATTGTCCCTTCGCGCTGGGCTATACGTCAGCCATCGCGTGCCAAATGGCCATTGCCTCGCTGCGGCAGGGTCGCACAGTTCAGTGGGATCCGGTGAAAGAAGACATCGTTTAAAGCCAGCCGCCGACCGGCAGAACATGTGAACCTTAGGGTGTGCGACAGTGTCAGTCTGTAGCGGAGCCGTGGGCTGGTGCTTTCGCTGGGGGCCTGTCGACGCGCAGCACACTCGAAACAAACTGGCTCAGCGTTCCCCCGAGATGGCTGAGGACGCGCTGCTTCAGCGTGGTGTAGTCCTGCATGCCGCAAAATAGGTCGGAGAGCAACTGGCGGAAGACGGCGTTGCGCTGCAGGAACTGCACCATGCGTGTTGTGACAGCAGTGCCAAGGAACGATCCGCGATAGAACCGCCGCACAATGCGCGCCGCAAACTCCAATTCCAGCGAGAACGAAGCCCGCACCCGCGCGGGGTATGCCTCGGGACAGCCCTCTGCGATGGACCGTCCAAGAATTTCGCCGGAGCGCATCGCGTAGAACAGCCCTTCGCCAGTGAGCGGATCCACCCACGCGGCGGCGTCGCCGCAGAGCGCCCAGTTCTTGCCAATCACGGCGCGGTCAGAAAGTGTGCGTACCTGAGGAGACGGAAGCACGTGGCTGTAAAACTTGGCATCCGCAGTCTCAATTTTTTCCGCCGTGGCAAACTGGCGCAAATGATTTCGCAATTCGTTGCTGGTGTGCGCTGACATGCTGCCGCAAATCCCCAGCGAGAGATGATCCGCGCGGGGGAAGGACCAGATGTACCCTTCGAACTCCGGCAAAAACTTGATGATGATCTGCTCGGAAGTCTGCGGCACGAAGTAGCCCTGTGTCATCTCGAGTTCATCGCGCGAGAGCGGCCGCGTGCCGGACAAAAAATGATTGCGCGCTCCGGTTGCAAACACGAGGAAATTCGCTTCGCGCCACTCGCCCTCGACCAAATAGCGCGGTAGATCGGTGGCGGTGTCCACTTGCTGGACGCGCAAAGGGTGAACGCGGCAACCTGCGTCTCGCGCCCGGTCGAGCAGCAGGCCATTCAAGACAGTCCGGGAATAGATAACGATTGGATGCTGCAGTTCCAAGCGCGCGCGTTGATTTTCGGCGCTGATGATCTCAACGTTTTGAATGAGCTTCTTCGGATGAGGATTATCGAGCAGGAAAGGGAAGCACTGCGTGGCTTTGTAGGTCAGGCCGCCCCCGCACGGCTTCTCCCAGGCGAGGCGTTCATCGTAAATATTGACGCAATGGCCTGCGCGCGCGAGTTGTTCCCCGCACATGGCGCCGGAAGGTCCACCTCCGACAATGACATAGTCAGCCATTTGTCATCCAAAACGTTCGCTTGTATCCATCTCGGACGCAGGAGGGACCGGTAACCGCGAAAGCGCCTGGCGTTTCCTAGGACACGGGGAAGAGCACCAGGCAAAGCCCCGCCAAAAGTATAGCACCGAACACAGCCGCGGCTGTGGCCGAGCCGGTCAAGCGCCGCACCAACTGCACACCCAAACCGGAAAGAATGAATTGAAGGGCGAAGTAGGGCGAAAGCAAGACCACGAGGAATTCGCCGCTCTTCAGGTACAACACTCCAGCCGCAAGGGCGAGCCATGACAACACCACCAGCAGCAACCAGTAGCGGTAGCGCATGCGCGAGATCTCTACCGGCCCCGAAAGCAACTCCAATCCATAAAGAAAGAGAAATGTGGCGAATAGAAAGAGAGGGAATCGTTCCCAGCGTTGCAGCGTCAACCATGCCGACGTCGCCGTTAGCTCAAACCAGCCCGCAATCAGGAAGTGAAAAAGGAAACCTGAGATCGCCGCTCCGAAAAACAGTTTTGCAGGAACGCGCCATTGCGCCCAGTCCTCCCGCAGATGAAGCAGAGTCAGGCCTAGGCCCACGAGAAGGAAAAAGCTGGCCAGATACGAGCCTTGAAACAGATGAAGGACGCGAAGTGGTTGCCAGTAGTGAAGCACGTATACCGCAAAGAGGGAGATGACGACGACTTCGAGAACGCCGCGAAACCATCGGCGAGGCAAACTTGTCGCGGAATCCTCGCGCCGTGCTTTTCCCACGAGGTCGCGGATACATGGCCCTGCAAGCAAGAGAATCCCGACGAGCCCCATGAGAGACCCGAGGAGGTTGGCGCGGGAAGGCAAACGCGTGGCTTCCGGTAGATTGAGCGCGAGCGATGCCCAGGCCTGGGAATTGATCGCGACTGTCGGAGAGAACAACATGCTGACGTGCGTGTTCAGGGGAACAATTCGGAAAGGAGGGGTGGGGCCATTGTTGTTGGAGACAAGGTCGCGGGCGTTTTCCGTGAAGCTGCCGGGCTCGAGCTGCCCCACGAGGACCAGCGTCTTGGGAACGACGTGCGGCAGGTCATGGAAAAGGAGATTCTCATGAATCACGCCATAGGCGGCCTGCATGGGAGCCGGAGAAATCGCGATGACCCCCGCGGGCCGGAGCCGCTCTGCAATTCTTAGCGCGATCGCTCCACCCATGGAATGACCGGCCAGGATGGTGCGCTCAGGGTTTAGCATCCCGCGCGCCGAGAGCCCTCGTACAAGAGAAGTCGAACACGACTCGGCAAGTTCCGGCGTAAAGGGTCCCGGCGAGCGTCCGTGACCCGGAAGATCGGGAACGAACACACGCAGCCCCTGTTCGGCGAAACTGCGCGCCAGATACTGCATAATCTCTTGGTTTGCGGAAATCCCGTGGAGTAGTACGACCGATCCAGCCTCGCCGGTTGGCGATAGGTCTCTCCGCTCCACCACCACAAGATTCATCCGGCAGGAGGCCGAGTCCACGACATAGTGCTTTTCCTTGTAACGCCGAGAGGCGTAGAGAGAGAACGCCCCGCCAATCAAGAGGCAGAGCATTCCCGCTAGCGCAAACCAAACCTGACTTTTCTTGTTCAAGGTGGCAGTCCTCGCAACGAGCCCAAGCTTCGGGCGTGTTAAACTGATTCTTCGGTTGAGAAAGCGTCCCTCATCACATCAAGCACAAGGAGAGCCGTGCACCTAAGAGTCCTGACATTGGATGAAACGATTGTGCGGTTTGGCCCAGGGAAACGCAACGGCAAGCGCGTCGTCCTCACCAACGGCTGCTTCGACCTGCTCCATCCCGGCCACATCCAGAGTCTTGAAAAGGCACGCTCGCTCGGCGATGTATTGATCGTCGGTCTGAACAGCGATGAAAGCGTTCGCGAACTGAAAGGGCCCGGAAGGCCGGTGATTCCCGAGGCTGAGCGCGCAGAAATTCTGGCGAGCCTCGAGTGCGTAGATGCCGTGTTCATTTTTGACGAGTTGACGCCGCACCGCGTGATTGCCGCGCTTCTACCGGACATTCTCGTGAAGGGTGGAGACTGGCCGGGCAACCAGATAGTGGGTCGCGAGGAAGTGGAAGCGGCGGGCGGCAAAGTGGTTCTTGTCGACGTGGTGCCTGGCTATTCCACCACGGACATCCTGAAAAAGATTCGTGCCTAGCGACATCCTGGCACACAATACAATTTGCAGAACCGGCGTGCAGCGTGACTGGGGCCCGATTTTCGTAAGCGATGATCCTGCCGGCGGTGCGAGAACGGATGGAAGCTCTTCTGCGCCACCCTTCAATGGAGGGCGTGGTGGGAGAAGTGCGCGCCGGCGGCAACCTTGTTGGCTTTTCCGGCCTGCAAGACGTGGCAAAAACGCTCGTTGCCTGCCACGTTGTCCACGAATTGCGCCGGCCCGCGTTCTTCGTCACGGAAAACAACCGGCGGGCCGAAGATCTTGCCGAAAGCCTGCGTCTCTTTTCGCAAATATTTCCCGGGCCCACGGGTGGCGTTGGCATACTTCCCGCCTTCGATAGCTTGCCGTGGGATCCGCAAGCTCCTCACGCGGACATTCTGGAGCGCCGTGCGGCCACCCTGTATCGCCTGGCGAATGGCGAAATCTCTCTGGTAATTGCGCCCGTCTCAGCGGCGATGTGGCGTTATCAAGATCCTTACCTCTACCTGACACTTGCGCGCATTCTCGCAAAAGATTCCGAGGCCAACCACGAGGCGCTGATCACGCATCTGGCCAGTACCGGCTATGCGCGCACGGAAATGGTCGAACTTCCGGGCCAGTTCGCGGTACGCGGCGGCATCGTGGACGTATTTTCTCCGGAAGCTCTTCGCCCGGTACGCATCGAGTTGCTTGGCGACACCGTGGAATCCGTGCGCGAGTTCGATCCGCGGACGCAGCGCTCCACCGCGCCCGTTGTGAAAACCACGATTCTGCCGCTCGCCGAATGGAGCGTTCCAGCACCGGGCAGCCACGAAGCCGAGGAGTGGGAGCCCGGTGGATGGTTTGGCGAAACCAAGGAGCCGCGTGACAGCTCCCTGTTTGAGCTGGCGGAAAGCTCCCTTAAACCAATTGTGTTTCTCGATGAACCTGGAAGCCTGCGCGACGCGCGGAAGAAATTGCTGGAAGCAGCGACGGAAAATTACGAGCGCCACGGGAGGGCCAATTCTCCCCTTGTGAAGGATCTCTTCTGGGGCGAGGAGCAATTGGACAAGGCACTGCTCAAGACCACGCGGGTCGAGCTTGAACAGCTCAATCTCGCGCAGTCGGGCGGCAAGCGCTTTGAGTTGATTGCCCGTCCCAGCACTCGCTTCCACGGAGACGTGGTCGCGTGCTTGGGTGACGTGAAATCTCAGATCGGCGATGGCGGCACGGTTTTCCTGACGGCGGCCAGCCCCGGCGAACTGGAGCGTTACGCCGACATCTGCCGCGAATACGACGTTCCCTACGTTTTGGGGGAGACCGAAGAAGCCGCGGCGGGGTTCACCGCCGAGAATGCGTCCGAAACGGCTCGGCTTTTGCTCATGCGAGCTCCTTTTGCGGAAGGCGTGGCGTTTCCTGAAGCCAAGCTCACCATTTTCGGGAACGGCGACATGTTCGACGTCGCCCCGGCAGTGGAAAGGCCGAGCCGCAAGATTCGTACGTCCGGATTTTTTGCAGATTTTGGGGAGCTGAAGGCAGGCGATTACATCGTTCACGTCGACCACGGCATCGGCCAGTTCGAAGGTTTGCGCGCGATCGAGTCGGATGGCCGGCGGGGCGAGTTCATGCTTCTGCGCTACGCCGAAGATGCCCGCCTGTACGTCCCTCTGGAACGCATGGATCTGGTGCAAAGCTATCGGGCGGTGGAAGGCTCGCACCCGTCGCTAGATCGGCTTGGCGGAACTGCCTGGACCTCGCGGAAAAGCCGCGTGCGCAAGTCGCTCGAAGAGATGGCCGACAAGCTCCTCGCTCTCTACGCAGAGCGCAAAACCGCGCAGGGCTTTGCCTTTTCGCCGGACGGCAACTGGCAGCGCGAGTTTGAGGATTCCTTCGAGTTTGAGGAAACACCTGACCAATTGACGGCGATTGGGGACGTGAAGCGCGACTTGGAGAAATCCTCGCCGATGGATCGGCTGCTGTGCGGCGATGTGGGTTATGGAAAAACAGAAGTGGCCATGCGCGCGGCGTTTAAAGCGATCGGCGACAACAAGCAAGTGGCAATTCTAACGCCGACCACCGTGCTTGCCTTTCAGCATTTCGAGACTTTCAAGAAACGTTTCGCCGCTTTTCCTGCGCGGATTGAAATGCTCAGCCGTTTCCGCACCAGCGCCGAGCAAAAACAGGTGCTCGCTGATCTGGAAGCCGGGAAAGTCGACATTGTCATAGGGACACACCGGCTGCTGTCCAAGGACGTGAAGTTTCAGGATTTGGGACTACTGGTAGTAGATGAAGAGCAGCGCTTTGGCGTGGCCCATAAAGAACGGCTGAAGGAGATGCGCAAAAACGTGCACGCCCTAGCGCTTTCCGCCACGCCGATTCCGCGCACGCTGCACATGTCGCTCGTGGGCCTGCGCGATATGTCCGTGATTGAGACGCCGCCGCGCGACCGGCTCTCGATCCAAACCGTGGTCAGCCCGTTCAAGGAAGAAATGGTCAAAAAGGCCATCGAGAACGAATTGGCGCGCGAAGGGCAAGTGTATTTCATTCACAACCGCGTCGAGTCGATCTATTCGCTTGCCAACCTGGTAAGCAAGCTTGTTCCCAAGGCACGAGTGGTCGTCGGGCACGGGCAGATGGGAGAAAAAGAGCTGGAACATGTGATGCTGAAATTTATCCGCGATCAGGCCGATGTTCTGGTGGCCACCACCATCGTGGAAAACGGGCTCGACATCCCGCGGGCCAATACCATCCTGGTGAATCGCGCCGATCGACTGGGTCTCGCGGAGTTGTACCAGTTGCGAGGTCGAGTCGGCCGCTCGCACCAGCGCGCTTATGCCTACCTGTTGGTGCCGCCGGAGCGGATTCTCTCCGACGTGGCCCGCAAGCGTCTTGCCGCCATGAAGGAGTTCAGCGAACTGGGCGCGGGCTTTCGCATCGCCGCTCTCGACTTGGAGCTGCGCGGAGCCGGGAACATGCTCGGCCGCCAGCAACACGGGCACATTGAGGCCATCGGTTTCGATCTGTACGTCCAAATGCTGGAACGAGCCGTGGCGAAGCTCAAGGGCGAAGAAGCGCCGCCCGAATTGCGCACCACGCTGAGCCTCGGAATGGACGTGCGCATTCCGCCCGAGTACATTCCGAGCGAGAATATGCGTCTGCGGACGTACAAACGAATTTCTTCGATTGCAACGGAGGCGGAGAAGCAAGACGTGCGGAAAGAGCTGGAGGACCGCTTTGGCCCGCCGCCAAAATCCGTAGAAAACCTTCTGGAGTACGCGGTCCTCAAATCCATCAGTGAGCGGTTGCGAATTGCCGCAGTTGAACGGCAGGGCACCAAAGTCGCCCTGAGATTTCACCCGGAGACCACCTTGGAACCAGCAGCCGTGGTTAGAGTGGTGCGGTCGCGGAAGGGAATCAAGCTCGACCCGAGTGGCGTGCTTTGGATGGATCTCGAGCGGGGTGAAGGGGTTACGGGGGCTTTGCGCAAAGTGCTGGCCGGGTTGGGCGGGGAAAGCCAAAGCTGACACGGGAAAGAATCCAAGTTAAACTTCCAGAATGGGGAGAATCATGAAGAAATGTGCGTTTATAGCCGTACTTTTGGCCGCGTGGCCGCTGCTGGCACAAGATAAGCCGGCGCAAAATCCGCCAGCTCAGGCTCCGCCGGCGCAGAAGCCACCGGCCCTGGAACAACCGAAGATGGAAGAGCCGGCCCCTGCCGAAGAAAAGAAGGCTGCAGACGAAAAGAAACCTGTCACTGCTCCGGCCACAGCAAAGGCCACGGTCAAACCCGCGACTGAGGGAAAAGTGGTTGAGGAAATCATCGCGCGCGTCAACAACGAGATCATCACGCGCTCCGAACTGGACAAAGCGCGCGCACAAGCGGGCGAGGACGCCCAGCAGGAATGCAGCGGCCGGTGCACTCCGGAACAACTTCGAGTGGCCGTCGAGGATCGCCAGAAGTTCGCCTTGCGAGACTTGATCGACCAATCTCTCTTGTCTCAGCGCGGCAAAGACATGAGCATCAGCGTCGAACCGGATGTGGTCAAGCAGTTGGACCAGATTCGCCAGCAGAACAAGTTGAAGGACCTGGACGAGTTGGAAAAGGCGGTCACCTCCCAGGGTCTCAACTGGGAAGATTTCAAGAGCAACATTCGCAATCGCATTTTGACGCAGGAAGTGATCCGCCGCGAAGTCGGGGCGCATATTACCATCGGCCGTGATGACGCGAGGAAGGCTTATGAGGAGCACAAGAAGGAATTCGAGCGCCCCGAGCAGGTGGCTCTCCAGGCCATCGAAGTCAAGACTGAAGGAAAGAAAGAGTCCGAAATCCCCGACTTGAAGGCGAAGGCCCAGAAGCTGCGGGACCGAGTAAAGGATGGCGAAGATTTTGGCGAATTGGCCAAGCGCTTTTCAGACGGCCCCACCGCGCAACAGGGCGGCTATCTCGGCGCGTACAAGCGCGGCGAGCTTTCCAAGGAACTGGAAGACCTGGTCTTTAAGATGAAAAAGAACGAGATGACCGAAGTGATCGAGACCAAACAGGGCTTTCTCGTCCTGCGGGTTCTGGAGCGCTACGAGGAAGGCATACAGCCGTTCGAAAAAGTGGTCGACGAGATCATGAATCACCTTTATGAGGAGCGGATGGAGCCCGCACTCCGCGAGTACCTGAAGACATTGCGTGAACAGAGCTACGTCGTGATCAAGCCCGGTTACCAGGAGATGGCCGGAGGTGGGAATTCGGAGATTGAAGAAGTGAGCACTACTCCCGAAGTCACCAAGGAAAAGCGGGGCCACAAGAAATTCTTGCTCTTCGGGAAGCGTGCTGGGTCGGGGAAATGAAAACTCCTTTCGTCAAGGATCTGGCGGCGGACCAGACGATTACTGGATTCTTCCTCGTGCATGAGAAGGAAATCCGGAACACCAATGCCGGAAAGCCCTATCTGCGCATGGAGTTGGGCGACAAGAGCGGCACGGTCGAGGCGCGCATGTGGGACCAGTTTGACGTCATGGCCAAAGACGTCAGCCGCGACGACTTCGTGAAGGTGCAGGCGCGCGTCGAGATATACCGCAATAAACCTCAGTTGCTCCTACAGCAGTTCCGCGTGGCAAAGCCGGAAGAGATTGATCTTGCCGATTTTCTGGCTCACACGAAGAAAGACGTGAATGAGCTTTATAAGCAACTACTGGCGCACGCGGAGGGGATGAAGAATCCCTGGTTGAAAACGCTGGTGACGAAAATTCTGAATGATCCGCAAATTGCTACACGCTACAAGCGCGCGCCTGCAGCAAAAGTAATGCATCACGCTTACCTCGGGGGACTCGTGGAGCACGTGGTCAGCCTCTGCGTTCTGGCCAAGCAGGTTGCCACCCACTATCCCGAGCTCGACACCGACCTGCTACTTATGGCCGCGATGCTTCACGATGTCGGCAAGCTGGATGAACTTTGTTACGAACGCGCAGTCGGATATACGACGGAGGGGCAACTCCTCGGGCATATCGTGATGGAGCTGGAAACCGTGAATAAGGCCATGGATACAATCGAGGGATTTCCTGCGAAATTGAAAACCGTCGTGGAGCACATCCTGATCAGCCACCACGGGCAGTATGAATTTGGTTCGCCCAAGCTGCCCATGATTCGAGAGGCGCTGGCATTTCACTACTTGGACGATTTGGATTCCAAGCTCGCTGCCGTGCGTGCGGCCATGGACATTGATTCCGGCGAAGCGGATTGGTCGGCCTACAGCGGCGCTCTCGGCCGGAAGTTCCTGCGCCTGGACGAATACTTGAAGGCGGCTCCAGTCGAGGCCCCGAAAGACGAACAGAAAAAGGGAAAAGCCAATTAACTGCGATAACCCACAATTCGACGCGCGGGTCCGCGGCATTCTAACGAGGGGCGAGGCGCCCCTTGATGCCGCGCACCCTGTGCACATCCCCGCACAGTACCGCGTCAGAGATTTGTGTGTGCGCCCCGCGACCGTACTGGCGCCGATGGCAGGGGTGACGGACACATTGTTCCGGCGAGTGATTCGGAGCCTGGGTGGGTGCGGATTGCTGATGACGGAATTCACCAGCTCCGAGGGAATTACGCGGAGCGCGAAGAAGACCCTTCGCTATCTTTACTTTCAGGATGACGAGCATCCCATCGCGGCGCAGCTTTTTGGGGCCAATCCGAAGGCGATGGCGGACGCGGCGCGCATGGTGGAGGATCTGGGCTACGACGCGGTGGACATCAACCTTGGCTGCCCGGCGAAAAAAGTGGTGAAGTGCGGCGGCTCGGGTCTGCTGCGTGAATTGCCCCTGCTGGAAGAGATTTTCCGCGCCGTACGGGCAGCGGTAAAGATTCCCCTCACCATCAAGCTGCGGGCAGGTTGGGACGAGAAGTCCATTGTCGCAAAAGAAGTGGTGAAGATGGCCGAGCAAGCCGGTGTCGAAGCGGCCGCGATTCATCCGCGCACGCGTTTGCAAGGATACTCCGGGAAAGCCGACTGGAACCTGATAGGTGAAGTGAAGCAGGCAGTGAGGATTCCCATCATAGGGAACGGTGACATTCAGTGCCCGGAAGATGCTGCGCGGATGGTGCAGCAGACCGGCTGTGACGCGGTCATGATAGGGCGAGCTGCAGCCACGAACCCCTGGATCTTTGCTCAGGTGGAAGAATACCAAGAAACCGGGCATTACCACGTCCCGACCGAGGAGGACCGGCACCGTTTACTTTCTGGCTACTACGGGCAAATTCTGAACTCCAACCTACCGGATGCCATGGGAAAAATGAAGCAGTTCGCCTGCTGGTTTACCCATGGGGTGGGGAATGGCAGCGAACTGCGCAGAATTGTGCATCTGGCGCGCACGCCGGGGGAAGTGGTCGAGAACGTAGAGCGCTTCTTCCAGCGGAAGGCGGCCGTTGGGGGGGATCCAGCCCATGAGCCAGACCAGCGAAAGAATTGCCCGGCAGAGGTCGGAACGTAGAATCTCCGTGAGGTTGCCGTTACGCGTTCGTGGACGCGACGCGCGGGGATTTGCCTTCGAGGAAGATACATCCAGTGAAAATCTGTGCCGGAGTGGTGCGGCCTTTCGGACACGTTTCGACGTGGCCATCGGCTCGAACCTGCAGATCCGCATACCGCTGCAGGGGCCTTCGGCGCGTCGCATGGAGAACGACTTTGAAACGATGGGGCGCGTTGTGCATGTTACTGGGGACTCTCCCGATGGAGAGAAGCTGGTTGGTGTCCAGTTTGTCGGGCCGCGCTTCCAGCGCGTGTTCCGCTCAGAATCGGCGGCGTGAAGGTTTGACTGTTTCGGCGGCGCAGGTATGAGCTGCGCCGTTGCCGCCCAGAGGTTCCTCTCGCAAATGCTCTGGTCTATGCGGATTTTGCATGGGGTCCGCACTCAACCCTGTAGCGTCGCGGCCGTGCGACGATGAGAGCTCGCGCGACTACTGAATCTTCAGTGTGACTGTAGTTGTATGGCTCGTGCTGCCGCTCTTGCCTGTCACGGTTATCGTGCGCGTGCCGACTCTGGAGTTCCTGCTCACCCTTATGGTCATTGTTGAGGTGCCCGCTCCAGTGATCGAGGTTGGATTGAATGTCACGGTTTGTCCGCTTCCTTGTCCCGAAGCTGACAACGAAATAGCGGAGTTGAATCCGCCCGTCACAGTGCTTGTGATCGTGACGGAACCGGAGGTGCCCCTTGTAACCGTGATAGAAGTAGGAGACGCGCTCAGAGAGAAGCCAGGATTTATTCCCGTTACAGTCAGCGAAACGGTCGTCGTCTGGGTATTGCTTCCGGCCGTGCCGGTCACGATGATGCTATACGTGCCGGGCGTGGTGGATGACGCAACGGTCATCGTCATAGTCGAAGAGCCATTTCCAGTAATCGACGTGGGGCTGAAGGTCACCGTCACCCCTGAGGGTTGTCCGGACGCTGACAACGAGACCGGCGAATTGAACCCGCCGGTCACCGTGCTCGTAATCGTGGAGTTTCCCGAATTGCCAACCGTAACTGTCACCGAAGACGGTGATGCGGAAAGGCTGAAGCCAGGAGTCGAACTCGATCCGATAAGTGCGTTAATCAGGCCTGATCCGCTGGGACTACCCCAACCGGTTGCCAGATCGTAGCCAGTTGTGGCCGAATCCCCGTTGCTGCCGCTGGTGATGTCGTGGAAGTCCGTGCCATAGTTGGAACTCCCGCCGATCGAATAGAGAGTCGGGTTGATGAATCCGACGGGCGAGTTCCCGTTAGCGACGGCCTGCTGGTTGACGAGAGCGAGGTACCCTGCCCACATAGGTGCGGCAAAACTGGTTCCACCATACTCGTTCGCGGTGCACGTCGTTTGGTCCGCGCATACGTAAAAGGTGAAGTTCGCGTTCGCCGAAACGTCCGGCGCATTGCGGTACGTTTTGGAACAACTCGAGCACCCACCAGCCGCGGCCGTCTGCCAGGAGGGAATCGCGAAATGATTTGGCGAAACGCCACCTCCCCCATCTACCCATACGGTTTCTGAACTCCAGGGTCCCCCAGCGGAGCTTGTCACCAAGTCTGTTCCACCAACCGAGGTAACGTACACATCGTCCGCTGGGAAAATCGCAGAGCGCGAGTTCCATACGCCGCTGTCCCCGGCTGCTTGAAACAAATTCTGGCCTTGTGCCGCGAACTCCTGGAAGTACGGATTGTCAGTGCTGGGGTCCGCAGGGCTCCAAGTCCACGATGAGCTCAGTTGAGCGTTGAGTGGACTCGCGGTAGCCATGGCGTTAAAGATTGCCGCGTCGGTTGATCCCACGTACATGACCAGCGAGGACAGCCCCGGGGCCATGCCCAGTGCTTGGGTCATGTCCAGGGTCTGCTCCGTATCATCGCAGCCGCTCGACGCCAAACAACTCGTGCTGGTTCCGTCGGTGGAGACCAAATTGATGGGAACATTATTGGTTTGGCCGATGTTGCTGAAGTAAGTGTTCAAGTCGGCCAAATCGGTACCGTAGTATTCGAGCAACCCGAGCGACTGGCCGCTGCCCGTGAGCGTTCCACCGTAGTAGGCGGCCCTCATGTCACTTCCCAAGAACGAAGCTGATGGGCCTGAGCCCGTCGTGGCGCTGGGCTTCACGTTGGGATTCTTGTGCAGTCCCGCGGGATGTGGAATCGAATAGTTGTCCAACCCGGCGATGTGCCACAGCGGAAAGGGAAGTTCGGCGGTCGGCTCGCGGTCCGGAGCATAAAACGCCCGGCCTTCGGTGGGGTGCCGGTAAACTCCCATGTTTAGATGGAAGGCGCTCTCAATGTTGGCTACGGTCCCTGTCACGTCCAAGTTCACACGATTGCGGGAGGTGCCAACCACGGTAAGACCGTGGCGTTCCGCAAACTGAATCACAGCGTCGTAATCTTCCTGCGTGGGGCCAAACCTCGACGTGAATTCATCCACCGTGAGGAACTTCCGGTAGGAAGGGCTGGTAGGGTCGTAGACTTCCTGCAAGAAGCTGTCCAGTTCAGCTTGATTCCGCAAGGGCAGAACGATTACGAGCCGCATAGTCTGGGTCGCGGGGAGGCGCCCGAACGATTGTGCCTGATTCTTCAGGGTTACTTCACGCATGTGACTTGTCATCAAGGACTGCGGCTGCGCTTGACAATCTATTGCTATGACCGACCCGACCACCACCATGGCAACCATAAATCGAGAAAATCTTTGAAGCACGATTCCTCCTCGTATCCAGCATGCGAGCTTTGCCCAGCGGGGACCACAGGGCTCAGTGACGCGCATTCTGAGCCAATTGAGGTATTCGTGTCCAGTGAAATTAGGGAAGAAAAGGAGTCCACTTGGTGGTTCCTGCGAGAAATGGAAAGAAAAAACGGCAAGGGCCTCGCGACTAGGGGCAGCCAGATGCGGGAGGTATGGACCTATTCGGAGGGCGGAGGGTTTTCGTCCAGGAGTTGGCGGTAGGCGTCGCGTTTGGAGATGCCGCGTTCCTTCGCGGCGAGCTTTAGAGCTTCCTTGCGATCGAGTTTGGCTTGGTGCATCAGTTCATCCACGCGCGCGGCGAGGGATTGCGCCGTATCGGCATGCGCGCCGCCCGTCGCTTTCTCTGGCGGGCCAATGACCAGCGTGATTTCGCCTTTCGCGGGATGTTCTTCGAGCGACTGGAAGAGGTCAGTCAGCTTGCCTCGGCGGAATTCTTCATGCAGCTTTGTGACTTCGCGTGCAAGGCAAGCCTGCCGGTCACCCAGGATGGCAGCGGCGTCAGCGATTGTGTCGGCGATGCGGTGAGGCGCTTCGTAGAAAATCAGTGTGTGCTCCTCAATGCGCAGCCGCTCCAAAGCACGCTGCCGTTCGCCGCTCCGCGCGGGCAAAAAGCCGAGGAATAGGAATTCGTCATTGGGCAGCCCGGAAGCCGCGAGCGCGGTCAGCAAGGCGGCCGGTCCAGGCACGGGAACAACCGGAATACGGTGGCGGATCGCGAGCGTGACCAGGCGGTGTCCCGGGTCGGAAACCAGTGGCATGCCGGCGTCGCTCACCAGTGCTATGCTCGCGCCTTCTTCCATCGCCAGCACCAATTCGGGGGCGCGCGTCAGTTCATTGTGCTCGTGGTAGCTCACCAATGGCTTATGGATGTCGAAATGAGTAAGGAGTTTCAGCGTGTGCCGTGTGTCTTCGCAGGCGATCTGGCCAACCTCTTTCAGGATGCGAAGTGCGCGCAGGGTGATGTCCTCGAGGTTGCCGATTGGCGTGGCCACGAGGTAAAGGCACCCGCGGGGTGTGCCCGTCGGCGATTGAGTTCGTGCTTTCACTTGCATGAAACAGCTCTCGAATGAGTCTAGCACGCCGCGAGGGGTGCCTCGGCTCGCATGCTATAATCAACGTTTTGAAACAAGCGCTGGAGGTTGGACTGTGCCGTTGTACGAGTACGAGTGCACGAAATGCCGCAAGAGGACCGAGAAGATTGAGAGTGCATCGGGTCCTCACCTCAAGAAATGCCCGCATTGTGGGGGCAAGGTAGAGCGCTTGATCGGCGCTCCGGCGATCCAATTTAAAGGGTCAGGGTGGTACGTGACCGACTATGCGGGAAAGAAGCAAGCGGCCGGTGAGCGCGCGGCTGACGAGAAAGCTCCTGCCAAAGAAACCGCAAAAGAATCGCCGAAAGAGTCCCCTGCTAAGGAGTCGAAGGACAAAAAGTCGGCAAAGAAGTAACAAGGAACGATTCGTGGAAGTACGGAGAAAAGCGTTGTGGAGGTATGGCGTTCTTCGCGACGGCTTTGAAGTCAGTCCGAGCGAATCTGGCACGGAGGCTATAGTTTGAGGGATTTGAGGTACTCGCGGAAGTCCTCGCCGAACTCTTTGTTTTGCAGGGCGAGCTCAACAGTGGCTTTCAAGAAGCCCAGTTTGTCTCCCGCATCGTAGGAAATTCCCTCGTAGATCAAGGCCCAGAGGCCTACTTCCTTGGCCAGGATGCGCAGGGCATCGGTGAGCTGGATTTCGCCACCTGCCCCAGGTTTGGTGCGTTCAAGGCAGCCAAAAACTGCCGGCGGCAAGACGTAACGCCCTGTGATCGCGAGGTTCGAGGGGGCTTGTGCAGGCAGGGGCTTTTCGATCAAATCGCGAATGCGCATCAGCCGTTCCCCAAACGGCGCGATCGGAGCAGGTTCCCCGGCGACGATCCCGTAAAGATTCGTTTTCTCGCGCGGTACCTCCTCGACCGCGATGGCGCCGGTTCCCGTGGCTTCATACACATCGATGAGCTGCTTGGTCGCGGGGTTTTCGCCGGGGATGAGCACATCGCCGAGAAGCACGGCAAACGGCTCGTCGCCGACTAGGTCCTTGGCGACCAGTACGGCATGGCCCAGGCCGAGCGGCTCCTTCTGGCGCGTGTAGCTGACCTGCACCATGTTGCTGATGGTGCGAACCATCTCCGCCTGTTGCTTTTTGCCTTTCTCCTCAAGGAAGCGCTCAAGTAGCGGGGCATTATCAAAATGGTCCTCTATGGAGTTTTTGCCTTTGCCTGTGACAATGATGATGTGCTCGATGCCGGAAGCGACGCATTCTTCGGCGACGTACTGAATTTGCGGCTTGTCGACGACGGTGAGCATCTCCTTGGGTTGGGCCTTGGTCGCGGGAAGAAATCGTGTGCCCAGACCCGCCGCCGGAAGAACGGCCTTACGGACTTTTTGGTGCGGGGCGGAACTTGGCGAGGGCTGTTTCGGCTCTTGGGTCATGGGAGAATGGTCAGTCGAACTTTCGGTAGAGATTTATCACCGTAAGCACAGTAGCGACGGCAGCAGAGTTTTGTCAATGCAGCGGAGCGTAGGCGGCGGTCCAAGGTCTCGCACCGCTAGAGTGCGCGTCCCGGCAGCTACTGGATATCCCCACAAGCGGGATGTTGCTCGGCGCGTAAATGGTCTGATTGCGGTGTGCTAGCATGGAATTTCGAGCGCGAACGATGGAGAGCATCGCCAAAAAAGAAGTGCGGATTCTCGGCATCGAGTCGTCGTGCGATGAAACGGCTGCCGCTGTGGTCCTCGATGGCCGCAAGATCCTGTCGAGCGTGGTGGCTTCGCAAATCGACATTCATCACAAGTACGGCGGAGTCGTTCCGGAGCTGGCTTCGCGGGAGCATTTACGCCAGATTGTGCCGGTTGTGCGCGAAGCCATGGAGCAATCGGGACTGCGTTTTGAGGAGTTGGACGCGATTGGCGTGACGCAGGGGCCGGGGCTCGTCGGCTCGCTACTGGTGGGAATCACCTACGGCAAGACTCTCGCGAAAGCGCTGGGCAAGCCGCTGATTGGAGTCAATCATCTTGAGGGGCACATTCACGCTGTTTTTCTGGAGGCGCATGAACGGGGCGAGGTTCCAAAGCTGCCTGCAGTCTGCCTTATCGTCTCGGGCGGGCACACCGTTTTGTACGAGGTGAAGTTTGCGGCCAGCTCGAGCGTCGGTAGCTTCGCGTACCGAAAGCTGGGGCAGACTCGCGATGATGCCGCCGGCGAAGCATACGACAAGGTCTCGAAGCTGCTGGGGCTCGGCTACCCTGGTGGACCAATCTTGGACCGACTAACGGCAGCCGCAGGCAATGTGGCCGTGCCAGTGAAATTTGGCCCGACGAAGACGCGCGGCAACGCACTCGACTTCAGTTTCAGCGGATTAAAGACCGCGGTCTTGTACCACTTGCGGGAGCATCCCGAATACAACGCCGAGATTCAAAAGCGTGAAAAGGCGCTGCATGCGGGGCATCGGGGATTTGAAGAGTTGCTGCCCCTCTGTGGTGCTCGAACGCTGGGTTTGGTGCGTGAGTTTCAAAACGCCGTGGTGCGAGACCTTGTAGAGCGATCGCTGGCGGCCGCGGAAGAGTGCAGCGTAGAGACGATCCTAGTCTCCGGCGGGGTGGCCGCGAATAGCAGGCTTCGCGCAGTTTTTGCGGAGCGGGCGCAAGCGCAGGGACTTAGAGTGTTTTTCCCCGGGAGAGCGCTATCAACGGACAACGCAGCGATGATTGCGGCGGCGGCGTACTCGCGATTTCTGCATGGCCAATTCGCGGACGTGAAACTGAACGCTATGGCGAGCATGCCGTTAGCGTGAACTACATTTGGCACCACAGAAGAGCACGGCGAGCCCTCGCGGCGCCACGAGAGAGTCACCACCAAAAGAAAACGGGCAATCCCTCTCTGCGGGACTGCCCGTGAAAAACTCCTATTCTGAGCTATGCTACTCGAACTTTTCCTGCATCGTGGGGAACTGCAGCTTGGCTTTCGCCAAAGACTTAACGACGAGTCCCTCGGCGTTCTCGGCAGTAAGATTGCGAGCCGTGGCCATCTCGCTCACCAAGAGATACTTGGCGCGTTCCAGCATCTTTTTTTCGCGGAAAGAGAGAGGCTTGCTGCGGCTCAGGGAAACGAGGCTTTTCAGTACGACCGCCACCTCTAGAAGGGAACCCGTGCGCATGCGCTCGGAATTCTCCTTGAAACGGTGCTTCCAGTCGTGGTGCGAGATCAGCTTGCCCTTTTCAAGGAAGCCCAGCACCTTGGTCGTGTCATTCGATCGAATGACGGAGCGAAGGCCAACAGAGGAGGCGTTCGATGAAGGAACCATCACGCGCAACCCGCTGGAAAGAATGCGAATCATGAAGTAACGTTCGGTCCTGCCGTTCAATATGCCGTAACTGATTTGTTCAACTACCCCTACGCCGTGGTTCGGATAAACGACTTTGTCGCCGATCTTATATTCCATAGCTGAGGTGGTCCCCCCAAAGCAGATGAGCACAGTGTAATGAACCGCGCCAGGAGAGTCAAGATATATCCTGTGAAATCAGGAAGATAGGGAAATAGGTGGACAGAATTGGCAGTCAAATTGCTCGAGCTGACTCCACTTTGAAGACCGTGCCTGTGAGTGATTTGACACAGCCCCGGTGTGCGGTCACAAGTCCTGCGTGAAACTTTTCTTGCAAATCGTTTGAATTGAAGGAGTAAGCTGAGTGGGTGGAAAGGACTCTAGGGATTGATAGTTTTGGCAATTGACACCTGTGAAGCCCGTGGCGGCGTGGCAATTCGACGAAAGGGGATCACCGCCTCCTTCCAAGGTCATTTTGACACGTCGGATTACTCCGAATGGCTGCTACCTGCAGTCGACCAGGCACTCAACGAGGCAGGCGCAGGAATGAAGCAAGTTGATGTTCTGGCCGCTGCAACGGGGCCTGGTTCCTTCACCGGAT
>Ga0187778_10000309_pt1 | contig 35413 bp, 37 predicted proteins | sample 1015_Q2_SP5_20_M_FD_132418 | JGI IMG/M metagenome (GOLD analysis project Ga0187778, IMG submission 132418) | Tropical peat soil microbial communities from peatlands in Department of Meta, Colombia - 1015_Q2_SP5_20_MG | ecosystem: Environmental > Terrestrial > Soil > Wetlands > Peat | place... | reverse complement strand
GATCCGAATGGGCTGGCCGGTCCACGCCTGGCCTACCAACGTGATTGCCTGCCGCTGTAGGGCGTCGAGCTGCATCGCGCTGCGCCGGTCCGTCGTTTGCGCGTCCTTGGGGTGCACATCGACTGGCAGGCTGCGCGCCTCTTCTTCGATTTGCCGAAAGGATCGTTCGCCTCGAAGCGCTTGGGCAAAATGCGCCTCGAGAAAAAGTCCGCTCGAATCGATCGCGCGCGCCAGGCTCTTACCGGCATCGTCGACATCCGGGGACTGCATCAACGGCGTCGCAATGACGGTTGCCGGCCGTTGGGTGTCGGTCAGAACCACTTCGGACGGCGCGTTGGCGGCAAGCGAACGCGACCCCTGAACCTGGGCATCGACCGATGCGACGCGCGCGGCCGTAGATAGGTCGAGCAAACCGCCGTCTGCCGGCGCGGACGAAGCGCTCGCGCGTTCTTCGGGCAGCCGCGCGCCCAAACCGAGCAGCGTCAACACGGCATCGCGCGCCGCACCGGTGAGCAAGAACCGACGTCCGTCGACCAGCACTTGCAACGCTCCCCGATCGGACGCGAGCAGCACTTCGACGCTCGCTTGGGCCGGCGCCAGGTTTCGCAGGCCGTTCAGGAGGGCACTGGGCAGCGCCAGGGAGTCCAGGACACTGAGCAGCCGATCGGCCGACAGTTGGTATCGGTCCATTGTGGCGCTCGTTCCCCAGTCGGGCCGAGCCAGGCGGTCCGCTTGCAGGGCGGGGATCTCGATGGCCAACGGATCGATCGCCTTCGGTTAGGGCGCCCGCGCAGGTGGGTGCGGCACCGAACCGAGGAATTTTTCCAGGGTGCGCAACCAGGGCTGCGCACGTGCCCGGATCTGCGCATCGTCGTTCAGTATCGAGCGAAGCAGCGCGATGCGGCGCCTTTTTTCGGCATCACCCAGCGCATCGGTGACGCGAGCTTGCTTGAGCGTGGCAATCAGCTCCCGACAACGCGCTGCGATCTCCTCGACGCGATCCCAGTCGCCCCGGTGCGCCGCCTCCAGCATGCTGCGGCTGGCCTGGGCGATTTTTTCGTACTGGTCCATCAGGCTCGCGGCGAGATCCTGCTTCGGGTTGCCACTGCCATTGCGGTTTTTCGCGGCCATCGGCACGACTCTGCGAAAGGCCCGCTTACGCGCGGTACGCGTGCGCGAGACGTGCAAATTCGGCGGGCGTTGCAACAGCTGGTGCGCCCGGGGGGCCGTTCGTGCCCAATGCGCCTTCGGCCACGGTACCCGCGGGTCCGATCTTTGCCCAGGCGGCGCGCAAATCCCCTAGCAACCGAGCCGCCTCGTCCAGTGCCTCGACGTCGTTGCGTATATTGCCCTGCAGCAGACGCCGCAAGATGTATTTATACAGACCGATCAGGCGGGCGGAGAACGCGGGGGCGAAGGTCGGATCGACGCTTGAACACAGACCGGAGTCGACGATGCGAATTGCCTGGTCGATGGCCTGGCACTTTTCGGCGATCCGGCGCTGCGCCAGATGGCCCTTGGCTCGCTGGATCGCAAGCAATGCTCCGTCAAAGAGAATCAGCACAAGGCGGTGCGGATCCGCATTCAGGATATCGAGTTCCAGACTTAGCTTGCTGTAGGCCTTTGCACCGAAACCGCTCAAGGTTCGCTCCCGATCACTGTGCCGAAGTCATTCCAAATATCGGCAGAGCCGAAGGCAGGTTAAGCGCGGTCAAAGCGCGAATTGCGCTGCGACCACTACCTTCAGCCAGGCAGTGAAGAAAGCTCGTTAGACAGCGACGTCTGTTCGGCCGAGGCGTTCGCCAACATGGCATTGAGTTGACTGTATTCCTGCGTCAAGCTCGTCTGTGTCTGGGCAAGTTGGGCTTGCATCAGACCTTGCTGCGTATTCATGTACGTGATCTGCGAGCGAAGCCCCGCTTGCGCAGCGCCCAATGCGCCGGATGTCCCGAGCATCTGCTCGGCCGCATTGCTGACTTGTACCGCAAATCCGAGCTGCGCACCGCTTCCGGTCGCACTGGTGAACATCGTTGCAACCGCACTGGGGTTCGCGCTCAGTGCGGACTGAAACTGACCGGAGTTCAGCGACAGGGTGCCGTCGGCATTGACCGATACGCCGACCTCCGCAAGCCAGGAGTAACTCGAATTGGTACCGGTCGCCGTTGTCTGGCTGCCCAGGATGGACTGCAGGTTGCTGACGATGTCCTGGGTTGTTGGATCGCCCGTCAGGACCGATGCCGTATTGGTGCTGGCGTTGTAGTTTGTCAGGTTGTTGGTCAGCGTGATCAGCGCGTTGTACGCGGAAATGAAACTGTTCACCGAGTTCGTGATGGTCGTCGGATCGGTGCCAACCGAAATCTGCGCTTGCAACGGCGCCGCGCCGGAGGCCGGCGCCTGCGTCAAATTCAGCGTAACGCCCGCAATTGCGGTCGTCACCGAGTTCGAAGCCGATGTCAGGGCAAGCCCGTTGACGGTGAAACTGGCGTCGGCCGCCGCCTGCGTTTGCGTCATGCCGGGACTGCCGGAGGCAGCCGTTGGGTCGAAGGCAAATTGCGCAAGGCCGGAGCTGGCCACGACGCTAAAGGCGTTCGTGGTCCCGGTGTTTGCGGAGTTGATCACGAGCTGGCTTGTGCCGTTGGCATTGGTCACCACGGACGCATTGACCGACCCGTTGGCGGCGCTGTTGATCGCCGCGGCAATGCCGTTAAGCGTGTCATTGGTCGAGTCGATCGTGACCGTGATCGGGCTTGCGCCCGACTGCGCGGTAAAGGTATTGGTGCCGGCGGCGTACGTGCCCATTTGGATGGTCAGCGTCCCCGTGCCCAAGCTGGTCGACGCGCTGGAGACCGGCGCCGAGGCGATCGACTGCGCCTGGGCCAAGCTCGATACGGTCACGGAATAATTGGCGCTCGCCGGGTCGCCCGTGACAGTGGCCGACACGCCGTCGCCCGTCACGTTGGCGCTGGCCGCCTGGAAGGCCGAAGGCAAAGCCAACGTGCTGGCGGCACTTTGCAGCGCGGAAATCGCACTTTGCTCCTGGCCATAGGCGCTCAGGGTCGCCTGCACGCCCGCTTCCTGGTTCTGCAACTGCGTCAGGGGCTGGGACTCCACGACCATCATCTCGGAAACGAGCTGACTGACGTTGAGCTGCCCGGCCGTGATCAACGGCGCCGTGCTCGTAGTGGAATACGGGTTCGAACTGTTGCTCGTGAGCCCCGGAATCAGACCCGAGGTCGAGCTACTCGACGTCGAAGAGGTGGTCATCGGTAGATGGCGCGCGCCGCACTATGCCTTCGTGTTAATCAGCGTCCCTCTGCCCAATTGTGTGGGCAGCTTCGCTTCGCTGCCGGCAGACGCCATCTCGTAGGCCGGTGACTGCTCGACTTTTTGCGTCTCGATATCGAGGAGTTTGACGGTCATCGAGTGGGTCTGATCGTCGAAAACGAGCACCATTTGCGTTCCAATCGGACTCGACGTCTGGCCTGCCTGAGGCACTTGCGAGGCGGGCGCATCCTTGCCCGCGGGCGTTCCCGACGCCTCGGCGCCGCTCGCCGATTCGGTTCCCATCGTCGGGTTGGCGTGCCCGCCACCCGCGGCGCCCGCGGGTGCCTCGCGGCCGCTCCCGTCAGCGGCTCGCGCGCTAGTACCTGCGCCAGTGGACTCTAGGCCCAAGACGCCCTGCGCAATTCCCGAGAGCGGAAAACTCGCCATGTTCGCCTCCAGGCGGCAATCCGACTTGGCGTCGGATTTCCGCCATACGAGGCAAATAACGGCACAACCGCGCAGGACTTTAGGGGATGCCCGTCGCGCCGGCCCGAGTAGGGGACATCCGAAAGAAGACGGGGTCCGGTGGTGTGAACCACCGGACCCCGTCCGCGTAGAGCCGAGCTAGAGGCGCGAAATTACGGAAGCTTGGCCAGCAGCGAGAGCACGTTTTGCGGTATCGAGTTGGCCTGCGAGAGCATCGCAACACCGGCCTGCTGGACGATCTCCGCTTGCGTCAGGTTCGATGTCGCCTGGGCGTAGTCCGTGTCCATGATCGAGGACTCGGCAGACGCCGTATTTTGCGCATTGACCTGCATGTTGGCCACGACCTGCTGGAAGCGAATTTCGTTGGCACCGTTGGTCGCACGCACCGAGTTGACCAGTGCCAGCGCGTTGTCAACCGCCGTAATGGCTGCGGTTGCGTCGGACCCCTGGGTCAGGTCGCCCAGACAGGCCGACGACAACGCCACCGCGCTGGCCAGCGTCATCCCACCGACGGCGATCTGATCGGTCGTATTGGCACCGATCTGGTAGGTGATGGCGGCGGCCGACGAGAAAATTGCGATGCCGTTGAACTGCGTGTTGGACAAGGTCAGGGCAATTTGCGAAGCCAATTGCTGGTATTCCGCATTCAGATCCGCATCGCCTTGACCAACGTTGGTGCCGTTGGCCGCTTCCACCGCCAGCGTACGCATCTGCTGGAGCATGTTGGTGACCGAGCCCATCGCGCCGTCCGCGGTTTGCGCGAGCGAAATCGCCGCGTTGGCGTTGGTGATGCCCTGGTTCATGCCGTTGACCTGGGCCTGCATGCCCGTGGCAATTGCCAAACCGGCCGGATCGTCCATTGCGCTATTGATGCGAAGACCGGACGAGAGCTGCTGTACTGCGACGTTCAGCTTGTTCTGCGTGTTCGCCAAATCGTTTTGCGTGATCAGCGACAGAACATTGGTGTTTACGACCATTGTCATGTTCGATTCCTTTCAATCTCTCTACAAGTGGCAGCCAAAACTGCAGGCTGGTTCAACCTGGTACCCAGGTGGCTGCCATCCACAGCTAGAGGCGCCTACCGGTCCTTAGCGCTTCGGGATCTCATTACCACGCCTACTTGTGGTAATGCGCACCGCGCAGCGTCAGATCGCTTATCGGTGTATCGGCCGTTGAACTTTAGGGACAGCGCATTTGCTCATCGACGTTACGGCACTCGTGATCGCGGCAATACCGCGTTCATTTGCCCGCATTTCCCCTTTTGCGTGTTGCCAGCCGTTCTCGAACACACGGCGCTATTCATATAGCGGTGCAACGCCAAAGAGCATGCCGCAACTCGTTACGCACGCAAAACCCTGCGCGAGGACGGAGCAAGTGACGCTCTCGGGTCCGCGTACCCGTCGTTTCCGGCCGCTCGTGCCACGGCACATCCATCGCGCACCCGCACAAGCCAGCCGACCTCGGCCATTGCCGTTCGCTGGTCGCAAACGAGGCAAAAAAAAATGCGCGCCGGTGACGGGGGTCAGCGCGGCGCGCGAGGCGGGGGAGGAAAGGTGTTGCAACCTTCAATTTCGGCATCAGCCCGAAAGTCTTTAGGGATCCACCGGCAAAGTTTCGAAGCCTGCGGCCTTTGCGCGGCCCGCGCAGCAAGCCGCACAGGCCGCGGGTTTGTTTCGTTGTAAGGCAAATTCCTACAAGCAAACGGCGCGGGATCTGACGGCCAATTTGGCGGATTCCCGCTACTCCGAACGGACCCCTACCGTGAAAATGGCATCACTTCGCAACGCTATCTGGGCTTTCCAAAGCCCGACCACAAGGAGGAAGCACTCATGAGCAACACCAGTGTCGTCAACGAGCAGCTGCTGCAGGAAGTCCGGGAAGTCAACCTCGCGTACCTCGTCTTGGCGCAGCACATGATTCGCGCCGACAAGGCCCAGGCCCGCTATCGCCTTGGGGTTTCCGAGGAAGTCGCGGGCATCGTAGAACAGCTCACTCCCGCGCAATTGATGAAGATTGCGGGCAGCAACCAGCTGATCTTGCGGTTCCGGTTCGACGACGACGTCGTTTGGAATCTGCTGACGAGCCATTCGCGCGCCAAGCTGGCGCCCGGGGCGGCGGTGGCCGGTTTGCACGCCAACATCGTCATGGCCGGCCAATTTGCCGAAGCCAACTGACTTAGCCCAAATCGGTGACCGCTATGAGAATCAAGAGCATCGTCACGGAAAGCCGCCAGATTCAGCGCGCGATCGCGCTGATCAAGCTCGGCGCCCGCCTGCAGGTTCTGGAGTCGGAGACGGACCTCTCGTATGAGCGCCTGTTGCGCCTGTACAAGGAGGTGCAGGGCGAATCTCCGGCGCGCGGGATGCTGCCGTTTTCCACCGACTGGTTCATGACCTGGCAGCCCAACATCCATTCGTCGCTGTTCCTGAACATCTACGAGTACCTGAACAAGACGACCGAACTCGAGGAAATCGACGCGATCATCAAGGCCTACGAGCTGTACATCGAGCAGATTCGCGCGCAAAACCTCGAGCCGCTGCTGTCGGTAACCCGCGCCTGGCGCTTGGTGAAGTTTGTCGATGCGGGCATGGTCACGCTCACGGCATGCTGCAAGTGCAGCGGAAAGTTCGTAACCCATACCTTCGAACTAACCAAGAACTACGTCTGCGGCTTGTGCGAGCCGCCCGCGCGCGCGGGCAAGGGCCGCGGCAATGTGCGCACGGAAGAAGAAGAACAAGCGCTTGCCTGAGGCGGCGCCCGGATCCTTTTTCTCCTCCTCCGACCTCGACCCGGCTTCGGCCGGGTCTTTTTTTTCGACCGCGTCGCGCGCCTCGCGTGCGGCGGCCGACCCATCGGCCGTAGGGGCCAATCCCCGGAAATGTCGGTTACCAATACGGGAGTTTCGGGCTTCTCTAGCAGCGAGGGTGTCCGATTTCGCCTCGGGGGTTCAAGTACAGCAGTAACACTGCCGAAACGGGGTTAGCGCAATCATCTATTTGGGCGGGCGGCCAATGACGACGCTTGTGCAGCGTGATACCTATCGGGGCAAAGGTCGAACAGCATGTTCGTCATCGTTGGCTATCTGCTCGTCCTGAGCGCCGTTTTCGGCGGCTACGCCCTCGAGGGCGGCAGTTTCCACGTCCTGATCCAGCCGATCGAGCTGCTGACAATCGCGGGGGCGGCGGGCGGCGCCTTCCTGACGGCCAACAACAGCAAGGTACTGGGCGCAACGCTCAAGTCCTTGCCCAAGCTGCTGCAGGGCTCCAAATACACGAAAGCGCGCTACATGGCGCTCATGGCGCTGCTGTTCGACCTCCTGAGCAAGATCCGCAAGGAAGGAATGATGGCGGTCGAGTCGGACGTCGAAGACCCCAAAAAAAGCGCCTTGTTCCAAAAGCACCCGATGATCACCTCGGATCACCACCTCATCGAGTTCATCACGGATTACCTGCGCATGATGGTCTCGGGGAACATGAATCCGATCGAGATCGAAAGCCTCATGGAACAGGAGATCGAGACGCACCACCACGAGCTCATGGCGCCGTCCCATGCTTTGCAGAAGGCCGGCGACGGGCTGCCGGCTTTCGGCATCGTCGCCGCGGTGATGGGCGTGGTCAAGACGATGAGCTCGGTCGGCAAACCGCCTGCGGTCCTGGGCGAGATGATCGCCGCGGCGCTGGTCGGAACGTTTCTCGGGATCTTGCTCTCCTACGGATTCGTCCAGCCGATTGCGGCGCTGCTCGAGCAGAAAGTCGACGAATCCACAAAGGAGCTCAACTGCATCAAGGCGACCTTGCTCGCCAACCTGCAAGGGTACGCCCCGGCCCTTGCGGTCGAATTCGGCCGCAAGATCTTGTACTCGACCGAACGCCCCACGTTCCTCGAACTCGAAAAGCACGTCAAGCAAAAGCGCTAGGACGCCACGCGTCGTGCCACCGTCATGAACACCACCAGCGAAAAAGCCAAATCCACGATCGTCATCAAACGCATCAAAAAGGGCGGACACGCCGCCCACGGTGCGGCCTGGAAGATCGCCTACGCGGACTTCGTCACAGCGATGATGGCCTTCTTTTTGCTGATGTGGCTGCTCGGATCGACGACCAAGGGCGACCTAAAGGGCATCGCCGAATACTTCCAGTCGCCCTTGCAGGTCTCGCTCTCCGGCGGCGACGGAGCCGGCGATTCGGACTCGATCATTACCGGCGGCGGGGACGATCTCACGAAGTCCGCCGGCCAGATCAAGCGCGGCGAAATCCAGGCCAAGAAGCACCGGCGCGACGAGGTCCAGCGCAAGGAACGCATTCGCATGCTGGAGCTAAAACAGCACCTGGACCAGGCAATCCTTGCCAGCGACAAGATGGTGCAGTTCAAGGACCAGATCCGGGTCGAAATCACGCCCGATGGGCTGCGCATCCAGATCGTCGACGATTTCAAACGGCCGATGTTCGACACGGGCAGTGCGCGGGTCAAGGACTACATGCGCGACATCCTGCGCGAATTTGGCAAGGTCCTGAACGATGTCGACAGCAAACTCGTTTTGACCGGTCACACCGACTCGGCGCAATACGCCGCGGGCGACAAGGCGTACTCGAACTGGGAGCTGTCGGCCGACCGGGCCAACGCGTCGCGCCGGGAGCTCATTGCCGGAGGCATGGAAGCGGCCAAGATCGTGCGCGTCGTCGGGCTTGCCGATTCCAGCCCCCTGGACAAAGAAAACCCGATGAACCCGCTGAACCGGCGGATTTCGATCATCGTCTTGAACAAACTGGCCGAGGAGCGCATGCAGATGGCCGGAGGCGAAATCGAGGCCGGCGATGCCGACAGTCTGGAGCGATCCGTCGCCAGCGAAGCCGGTTCGGTGCAGGGCGCCGTGGGCCATGGGGAGACCGAGTCCCCATTGAACCCATCAAACGGCAACGGGACCGCCGCACCGGCGCCTTCGCGCTAAGAAGGGACAGCGAGCGATGAAGCCGCCTTTTTCCGCAACCGAAGCGGCCGCGTGCGCCCGACAATGGCGCCGTGCCGCCGTAGGCCGTGCAAGCAGGAGCACGTATGGGCACTGAGGCAAGATTTCTTATCGTCGACGATTTTTCCACCATGAGGCGCATCGTGCGCAATCTGCTCAAGGAGATCGGCTACCACAACGCGGAAGAAGCCGAGGACGGAATCGTTGCGCTCGGTTTGCTCAAATCGAGGAAGTTCGACTTCATCGTTTCGGACATCCACATGCCCAACATGGACGGTTTCGAGTTGCTCAAACACGTGCGTGCCGATGAAGATCTCAAGTCCATCCCTTTCTTGATGATCACCGCGGAAGCCAAGAAGGAGGACATCGTGAGCGCCGCCCAGAACGGCGCCAACGGCTATATCGTCAAACCTTTCACAAAGGCGACCTTGGAGGAAAAGGTTCAAAAAATCCTGCAGAAACATTCCGGAACGGTGCAATGACCATGGGCCACAGCGACTCCAATCCCCTGCGCAATGCGCGCCCCGCCGAGGACGCCTCGCGCGCCCCGATACCCGAAGTGCGCGTCTGGGGCGATATGTCCTACCTCGAACCCGGGGAACCCGATGCGATCGACGGGCACGAGGCCCAAGTCCATGGGGCTCCTGCGCGGGCGGCCTCGAGCGACCCGACGGGCCCGGACCTGTACCGGCACCTTGGCAGTCTGACGCAAAGCCTGCACGAGGCCTTGCGCGAACTTACGGTTCAAGAGGCGTCGGCCGCGGACCGCGTCTCCTACGACAACGCGGTGCATCTTGCGCAAACCCTGGAGCAGCAACTCGCCCGGCTGCTCGCTGCCACCCGAACGCGCGAAACAAACTAGACGAGTCAGCGCGCGGGGGCGGCGCCGTTTGCGGATGGTTGGGAGGATCCGGAAGGCAAGGCGCTGGGCGCGGGCCAATTGCTTGGGCGCCCGGGCTTTTAACGACTAGACCGGCATATTCATGATCTGATCGTAGGCCTGCGCCAGGCGGTTGCGCACTTGCACCGCCGCGGCAAAGTTGATCGCCGAGGTATTCATGGCGATCATCGTTTGCTCCAGGCTCACGTTCGGGTTTTCGAGCTGAAACTGCTTTTGCAGTTCGTCGGATTGCATCTGGCTTTGGCTTACCGCCTTGAGCGCCGAATTCAAGGTGGCGGCAAAGTCAAATCCCTCCTTCTCGCCACCTACCCCGCTGGCGGCTGCCGTCACACCCTTTGCATTGGCAACGGCGTTGGCAATCTGCGAATTGATGCTGGCCAAGTCCATGTTTCGCCCCCGCGAAAAGATTTGCGGTTCGACGGCAAGGCGGCGCTTGCCACGGCCGAACCCCAGTCGCACTGCTCTCGCGAATGTAGCGCGGCGCACCAAACGGCAATGGTGCAATCTGGCGGCCTTTCGCCGCGCAATTTCTTGCGTGCGGTGCAAAACGAGCCGGGGTTCGCGCCACCCGGGCACGCCGAAACGGTCGAGATTTCCTCGGCTTATCCATGCATTCGCGGCCTAAAGGCGCCGAATAATGGGCACGCCAAAGCTAACGCAAACTTGTGATAACGGCGGCCAAGACACGACGGCATGGATAAGCCCACACTTGCTCCCGGCGCCCCGGCAGGCCCCGGTCTCGGATTGCTCACGCGCCTGTCGCCGCGCACCCGTGCGCTGCTCATGCTGGGCGCCGCTGGGCTCATCGCGGTGGTTTCGGCCGCCTGGCTGTGGAGCACCTCGCCGAACTACGGCGTTTTGTTCACCAACGTCTCGGATCGCGATGGCGGGGCGATCATCGCCCAGCTCTCGCAGATGAACATTCCGTATCGCAATTCCGATGGCGGAACAATCCTGGTTCCGCTGGAAAAAGTGCACGAAGCGCGCCTGAAACTCGCTTCGCTGGGCCTGCCCAAGGGATCGATCGTCGGCTTCGAACTGCTCGAGTCGCAAAAGTTTGGACTGACGCAGTTCCAGGAACAGCTCAACTATCAGCGCGGCCTCGAAGGCGAGCTCGCGCGCTCGATTCAGACCCTGGCGCCGGTGGCTGCAGCGCGCGTGCACCTTGCCTTGCCCAAGGCATCGGGGTTCTTGCGCGACAAGGAGCCGCCCACCGCCTCGGTGCTGCTGCAGTTGCACCCCGGTCAAACGCTCGATCGCGCGCAGGTTGCCGGCATCGTTCACCTGGTTGCCTCGTCCGTCCCGGAACTCAATCCAAAGAATGTCTCGGTGGTCGATCAGCATGGGGATTTGCTGGCCAATCGCTCCGATGGCGCCGTTGGCCTGAATTCCTCGCAGCTCGACTATCTGGCCCAGATCGAAGCGTCCACGATCAAGCGCATCGAAGACATTTTGGAGCCGATCGTCGGGCGCGGAAACGTGCGTGCCCAAGTTACCGCCGACGTCGACTTTTCCAGCGTCGAGATGGAAGACGAGACCTTCAAACCCAACCAGGGCCCCGACAAAGCGGCGATTCGTTCGCAGTCGAGCAACGAGAGCACGCAGCCGGGCGCCGGCGGCCCGCAGGGCATACCCGGCGCCCTTTCCAATCAGCCGCCCGTTCCGGCAACCGCGCCCATCAACGGGCCGCAGCCGCCCCTGAACCCGCCGGCCAGTGCGACGAACGCGAACAACGCGAACAGCGTTCCGGTCAGCAGTCACCACGAACAGACGACCAACTACGAGATCGACAAGAACGTTCGACACACGCGCAACGCCAGCGGTCAGATTCGACGACTTACCGCCGCCATTGTCGTTAACAACAAGCCGGCCGCCGAAGGCGGCCCGGGGACGGGCACGCCGTGGGACGCCAAGGAACTCGAGAACCTGCAGATGCTTGCGCGTCAGGCGATGGGATTTAACGAGCAGCGCGGCGACGCCCTGAACCTCGTCAATGCGCCTTTCACGCAGCCCGAGCTCACGCCGATCGAACCCGTTCCGCTGCTGCAGCGTCCCGACGTCTTGGCCCTTGCCAAGGAAGGCGGCAAGGCGCTTTTGTTTCTTGTGCTGACGGCAATCGTCGTATTCGGCGTACTTCGCCCCGCGATGAACACGATCGGCACCGCTCCGGCCGTTGCCGAGGCCGCTCCGGCAACGCCGCCGGCCCTAGCCGCGCCGGCGGGACCGCCGCCGTCGCTCGAGGGCATGCGCCAGATCGCCAAGACGGATCCGGCGGCCGTCGCCAACGTGGTCAAGACCTGGGTCGGTGACGGACGGTCCTGAGCAACACCATGGCAGCGGATGACTCCGGAATCGAACGCGCCGCAATTCTCCTGATGACCGTCGGGGAGGAAGGCGCCGCCGAGGTCCTGAAGTACCTCAGTCCCAAGGAAGTCCAAAAGGTCGGCGAAACCATGTCCAAGATGCGCACGGTTTCGCGCGAGCGCATCGACGAGGCGGTCCGGCGCTTCCACGAAACGCGCGAGGGCAATTTTTCCCTGGTGCGCGATACCGACGAGTTCGTCAGCCAAGTCCTACGCAAGGCTCTGGGCGAGGAAAAGGCCCGGCTGCTGATCGAGCGGATCTTGCAGGGCAATGATGTCTCGGGCATCGAGTCCATGAAATGGATGGACGCGGGCGCGGTTGCCGAGCTCCTCAAGGCCGAGCACCCGCAGATCGTGGCGTCGATCCTTGTGCATCTGGAGCGCGACCACGCCTCCGAGGTGCTAAAGCAACTTCCCGAGCGCATGCGCAACGACATTTTGGTGCGCATCGCCACGCTCGACGGCATCCAACCGCAGGCGCTGCAGGAGCTCAATGCCGCGCTCTCGCGCGTGCTCGCGGGCGCCGACAAGGTCAAAAAGACCTCGCTCGGAGGCGCAAAAGCGGCCGCGGAAATCCTCAATTTCATGGGCAACGCAATCGAAACCGTGGTCGTTGAATCGATTCGCGAGCAGGACGCGGATCTGGCGCAAAAGGTTCTCGACCAGATGTTCACGTTCGAGAATCTCAACGACCTGGACGACAAGGGCATACAGGCGCTGCTGCGCGAGGTGCAGTCCGAGCAGCTCATCGTTGCACTCAAAGGTGCCGACCAAGCCTTGCGTGAGCGCGTCTTTAAGAACATGTCGACGCGTGCCGCCGAAACGATGCGCGAGGACCTCGAGGCCAAGGGCCCCGTGCGACTGTCCGAAGTCGAGGCCGAGCAGCGCGAGATCCTCAAAATCGTTCGGCGTCTGGCCGACGAGGGACAGATCCAGCTGGGCTCCGGCGGGGGCGACGATGAATTCGTCTGAGACCCGCGCAACTCGGATCAAAGGGGTCTGACATGGGAGCATCGGATCGGTTTTCGCGGACGATTTCCAAAGACAAGATTGAAGGCACAGCCAACTGGGAACTGCGCCCGCTTTCGGGCGGCACCCGCGTTGCCGGATCGGCACCGTTGCCGGCGCGCGCCGGCGGCACGGCTCGCGAGCAAAGCGGTTATGAGGCGGGCCGCACGCAGGGATACGCGGACGTGATGCGTAGCGCCCAGCAGGCGCGCGCCGCCGATCTTCAGCGCATCGAGAGTCTGTTGATCGGCCTTCAGAGCCGGTTTGAACAACTCTCCGCGCAGGGAGCCGATTGCCTGCTGGATCTTGCGCTCGATATTGCGGGCCAGATTTTGCGGCGCGAAATCCAGACGCAGCGAGACACCATCTTGCCCGTGGTGCGCGAAGCTCTGGCGATGATCATCGACTCGCACGCTCACCCGACGGTTCGGCTGGCACCGCAAGATTTCGATCTCGTGCGCGAGGCCCTGCGTGCCGACGGCCAATTTCACGGATGCCGATTTCTCGCCGATCCCGCAATCCAGCCCGGGGGCTGCCGTGTCGAATCGCCACACGCGGAGATCGACGCCACGCTCGCGACGCGCTGGCGCCGCGTCGTTCAATCCCTGGGATCAACGGCGCCGCTACCCGAAATGCCGGCCCAAGATGCGACAACCGCTTCGGACCGCGATCCGGGCGCCCCATGAATCGGACCGCCCGGCCGATGCAACCGACGGCCTTCCCCCAGTTTCTGCAGGAGTGCCGGCCCATCGTGACCTCGGTGGAGCCTTTTGAACTGCGGGGGCGGCTTACGCGCTCGGCGGGCCTCGTGATGGAAGTCGTCGGGCTCAAGCTGCCCGTTGGCGCCCGCGTAGCCGTGGTGCAGGCCGACAGCACGCGGCTCGACGCCGAGGTCGTGGGTTTTTCGGGCGAGCGCCTGTTTCTGATGCCCATCAGCGAGCCGCTAGGCATACGGCCGGGTGCCATGGTGGTTCCCTTTGAACCGGCCGCGCCGCGTCCCGTTCTGGGTCAGCGCAACCATCCTCGGCGTCGAGCCGAGGATCGCGCGCGCCAGCTGCCCATGGGCAATGCCCTGTTGGGCCGCGTCATCGACCCGAGCGGCAATCCGCTGGATCGGGGTGGCCCCTTGGTGCAGGCCGACGGAAGCGCCTGCGAGCTCCATCCGCTTTCGCGACGCCTGATCAACGCGATGGACCGGGCGCCCGTGCGCAATGCGCTGGATGTCGGAATCCGCGCCATTAACGGACTGCTGACGATCGGTCGCGGCCAGCGCATCGGTCTTTTTTCCGGATCGGGCGTCGGCAAAAGCGTGCTGCTCGGAATGATGGCCCGATTCACGACGGCCGATATCATCGTCGTGGGTCTGATCGGGGAACGCGGTCGAGAGGTAAAGGAATTCATCGACGAGATCCTCGGGCCCGACGGTCTGCGACGCGCCGTCGTCGTTGCCGCCCCGGCGGACACGACCCCGCTGGTACGCATGCAGGGCGCGGCTTACGCAACCTCCATCGCGGAACACTTTCGCGATCAAGGACGCGACGTCCTGCTGTTGATGGATTCGCTGACGCGCTACGCGATGGCCGCCCGCGAGATCGCGCTGGCCATTGGCGAGCCGCCCGCCACCAAGGGTTATCCGCCCTCGGTCTTTGCCAAGCTGCCGCAACTGGTCGAGCGGGCCGGCAACGCGTCGGCGGGGGGCGGTTCGATCACCGGCTTTTATACCGTCCTGACCGAAGGCGACGATCCGCAAGATCCGGTTGGCGACGCGGCCCGTGCCATCTTGGACGGCCACATCGTGCTCTCGCGGGCCATGGCCGAGGCGGGTCATTTTCCGGCGATCGACGTCGAGACGTCGATCTCGCGCGTCATGCCCTCGGTGTGCGATCCGCAACAGATCGAGTGCGCGCGACGCTTCCGGGCGCTTTTCTCGCGCTATCAGCGCAACCACGATCTGCTGGCCGTTGGTGCCTATGTTGCGGGGGCCGATCCTGCACTCGATGCCGCGATCGCCGCACACCCACGCATGGAGCGTTTTTTGCAGCAATCCATGACCGAGCGCGCCACTCTGGGCGGATCGCAACAGGCTCTGGCCGAACTGATGCAGTCGGTCCCCGCGGTGGGGGCCTAGCCGATGGCCGGCCGCTTTCTTGTCGCACCGAACTAATCCCATGGCATCGCATCGACCTGCGCCAACATGAATCCCGCGACCTTGCAAACCCTGACCGAGCTGGCCAAAGCCAAGTGCGATGCCGCCCAGGCACGCTACGCGACGCTGCAGCGCGCGCTGGAGCAGGCGCGCTCGCACCTGACCACGCTGCAGCAGTACGCCCGCGAATACGAGGAGCGCGCGCGCTGCCGCGCCGGCGACCAGCGAGATCCCAGCGCGGAACGCAACCAGCTCGTGTTTCTGGAACGACTGCACGAAGCGGTTTTGGCGCAAGCGCGGGAGACCGAAGGTCGCGAGCAGGCGGCCGCCGCTGCCGCAGACGATCTGACGCAGTGTCTGCGCAAGCACAAGAGCTTGGAAACTTTGGCCCAGCGTCGCGTCGAGCGCGAGCGCCGCACCGAAGCGCGGCGCGAACAGAAAAGCACCGACGAGTTTGCCCAGCGTTCGCAGGAGCGCGCTGCGGCCCTTGGACTCAATCCGGCGACCGCCACCGCAAGGAGTGAATCATGATTTCGACCACCATTGGCACCCCGGTTGCCTCCAACACATCGGCCGTCGAACCGCAGGACGCCACTTCATCGACCGCGTCTGCCAGTCAGGAGTCCGCCGGCGGCACGAGCTTTTCGAGCGCGATGGCCAGCGCCGCCGGGGCGACGCCGGCGCCCGGCGCGGCGGGCGGGGAGGCATCGACGGCGAACACCGCAGGCTCCGGAGCCAATGCGACGTGCGATGCGCCCGCCAATGCCACAGCCGGCGTTGCGCCGTCCTCCTCGAGCGACGTCGCCGCCGACGGCGATGGGGCTTTGGCCCGCGCCACGGCCTGCCGAACAGCGGCCAGCGCGGCGCGTGCGCTGCGGCCTGCCGGCAGCGCGGTAAACGGCGCAAAAGGCCGGGTGCCGAGCAGCGGCTCGATGGCGCCGGAACAAATCGCGCAAGCCAAAACCGCGGTCCGCGCGCAGACCAGCGCAAGGTCCGCGCCGCCGACATCCACGGTCGGCGAACAAGCGCCCAAGGCCGGTGCTGCCGCGGCGCCCGATGCGCCCGGCGTCCAAAGCGCAAATCCCACGGCGTTGCCCGCGGCACAAGACGCTGCGTGCACGGTGGCCGCGGCCGCTTCGGGCGCCGACGCGCTGGCATCGCTCAGTGCGGCGCAGGTCGCAAGTGCGCAAGCCAGCGCGCGCGGCTCGGCCGAGGCAAACTTGGCCCAGGGCGAGACGGCGCCCAAGCTCGGCGCCTCCGCCGGTGCACAAGGCGCAAGCGCGATAACGCCACCGGGCTTTTCCGCATCGGGCAACTCCCAAGCGGCCTCGCCCACGAACGCCGACGTGTCCTGCGCCGCCAGCGGTTTGGTGGCGCCAAGCACTCCACCGAGCTTTTCGATGCTTTTTGGCGGTGCCGCCAAGGCCGGCGCCGAGCGGACCGACAGCAATGCGCCGGACGCGCCGATCAACGCAACGGCCCCGGGCGCGGGACCGAACGCGGGATTGTCGAGCGCGGCGTTGACCACGTTGGTCGGCGTATCGACCCACGGCGCGCCGGCGGCCGCCCCGTCTTCTTCCGCGGTTCTGAACATTGCAACGGCGGTCGGTGAGCCGGGGTTCGGACAGGATGCATCGCGCCAGATCGTGTACTTGGCCAAAACCGGAGTGCAGTCCGCGCAACTTTCGTTGCAGCCGGCCGACCTCGGGCCAGTGAGCGTGTCGATCCAGATGAACGGTCTACAAGCCTCTCTGGTCATATCGGCCAGTCATGCGACGACCCGCGCCGCTTTGCAAGACGCGCTGCCCCACCTGAGCGAACTCTTTCAGAGCAGTGGTCTGCAACTAACCGGCGCACAGGTGGGCGATGGCTCGGCGCGCAACGCCGATCAAGGTCCGGCCCAGCGCAATGGCTTGGCGGCAAACGACCCGCTCGGATCGGTACCAGCGGCACACCCGACGGCGATCGCGCTGGCCGCGACGACGGGCGCGGGCGGGCCCGGCAACCGACTGATCGATACCTTTGCTTAGTGGCAAATCGCGCACATATTCCCCGGATTGCCGCGCTCACCCATTCCCAATAATCGCTAAAGGTTTGCGGTCTGCTGCCGAGGCGGCAGCGGACCGATTGCAACGTTTTTGGGGAAACGATGGCCGACATCAGGGCAGCTGCCGCCGCGGCACCAGTCAAAGACGCACCGGGCGCGCTAAGGGGCCGGGAAGCGGCACCCCCGGCCGGCAAGGCCGCGCCGGCGGCCGCGGCACCGGCAAAGAAAAAGAGCCGCAAGCCGATTTTTCTCATCGCCGGCGTATTGCTTTTGCTCGCCGCTGCGGCGGCGGGCGCCTATCTGTTCATGGGCCCATCGGCCGAACCGACCGCGACGCCCGACGCGGCAAGCAAGAACAAGGGGGACAAGGGCAAGGAAAAGGGCAAGGAGAAAAAGGAAGAGGCCAAGAAGCCCTACTTTGTCGAGTTCGAAACCTTCACCGTGAACCTGAAGGACCCGGAGAAGTTTTTACAGATCAAGTTGACGTTCCAGGTCAAGAACGTGGAAGCGGCGGAAACCATCAAGGAATTGATGCCCATCGTCCGCAGCGCCGTCATTCCCGTGCTCAGTGCGCAGGATCCCACAGACCTCATGGCCAAAGAGGGAAAGGAAAAGCTCAGCGCGGAGGTGGTTGCCGCCGCCAACAAATCGGTGGCGGGCACGGCCGCCAACGAATCCATCGATGCCGTCCTGATCACCCACATGCTCATCCAGTAACAACGGCGCACAAACGGCCAGCACGCAAAAAAGACGCGAAACATCATGTCGGAGCAATATCTCTCGCAAGACGAAGTCGATGCGCTGCTCGAGGGCGTAACCGGCGAGTCGCAAAAACTCGACAAGGATCAGCCCTCGGAGGGGATTCGCGACTACGACATCGCGAGCCAGGAGCGCATTGTGCGCGGGCGCATGCCGACGATGGAAGTCGTCAACGAGCGTTTTGCGCGCAATTTGCGCGGCGGCTTGTTCAATTTCATGCGCCGCACTCCCGAGATCTCCATTGGGCCGGTGCGCGTCATCAAGTACTCGGCGTTCTTGCGCGACATCGCCGTGCCGACCAACATCAACATCATTTCGCTCGCGCCGCTGCGCGGACAGGGACTGGTGATTTTCGACCCGAACCTTGTGTTTTGCGCGATCGACACCTTGTTCGGCGGCACGGGCAAACAGCACTTTCGCATCGAGGGGCGCGATTTTTCCCCGACGGAGCAGCGAATCATCCAACGCATGATGGAAGTGGTCTTGGCCGAATACGGCAAGGCCTGGGGGGCGCTCTACAAGTTCCAGTTCCAGCACCAGCGCTCGGAAATGCACACCCAGTTCGCCAACGTCGCCTCGCCTTCGGAAGTCGTTGTGGCCGTCACCTTCAACCTGGAGTTCGGCGACAGTAGCGGCGAAATGCACTTTTGCTTTCCCTACTCCTCGCTCGAGCCGATTCGCGACATTTTGTATTCGTCCCTGCAGGCTGACGGACAGGAGCCCGATCGACGTTGGGTGCGGCAGCTCACGCAACAGGTGCAAAACGCCGAAATCGAGATCGCCGCGGAATTGGCACAGACCGAGCTTACGGTCGGGCAGCTCATCCGGTTGCAGATCGGCGACTTCATCGCCTTGCCCATACGCGACATCATCCCCGTCACGGTGGACGGCGTGCCGGTCATGGAATGCCGCTTTGGCGCGGTCAACGGCCACACCGCCATACGGGCGGAGCGAATGCTGAAGTACTCGCACTTTGGCGAGAACTTCTCCATCGAGGAGAACCGAGCATGAGCCAGCCGGGGACGGACGGACCCGCGAGCACCGACGACGACTGGGCCGCCGCATTGAAAGAACAAGCGGCCGCAGGCGCAGGGGCGACCATAGAACCGAGCTCGGCCGTGGAAGCCATCGCGCAGCCCGCCAACATTTTTCCCCGCTTAACGCCCGGCGGATCGTCGGACGGCGCCCAGGACCTGGACCTCATCCTGGACATACCGGTGCACCTGACCGTTGAGCTCGGGCGCACCCGGATTCCCATCAAGCATATCTTGCAGCTGGCGCAAGGTTCGGTCATCGAACTCGATTCGCTGGCCGGCGAACCCATGGACGTTTTGGTCAACGGCTGCCTGATCGCGCAAGGCGAAGTGGTGGTGGTCAACGAAAAGTTCGGCATTCGCCTAACCGACATCGTCACACCGAGCGAGCGGGTGCGTCGACTGCACAAGTAGCTGCTGCCGATGCCGTTTGCTTCGAATCCTCCGATGCGCGTTGCCGATGGCGGCAAAGCGAGTCCCGGCCGCCCTTGGCCGGCGGCCCGCCGTCTCGTTCTTGCCCGTCGGGCTGGCCTTGCTTGCCTGTTAGGCTCGATGGCGGCCGCGCATGCGCAGGGCAATTCCTCCGCGGTCGATGGCCCCTCCTTCCTGCCCATGGCATTGGCGCTGGTCGTCGTGCTGGGCTTGCTGGGTGCCGCGCTCTGGGCCCTGCGCCGCGCGGGATTGGCGCCGCGCGGTGGCGGTGGCCAGTTGCGCCTGGTCACGCAGCTCGCGCTCGGGCCCCGCGAGCGCGTGGTCATCGTCGAGGCCGGAGAGCGCTGGTGGCTGCTCGGGGTTGGCGCCGGCGGGGTAACGCGCCTCGGTTCGCTGCCCAAGGGTGAGCCGAGCGCCGTCCATGCCCCCGTGGCGTCTTTTGGCGCGCTGCTGGAGAAGCTGCGCGCGGGAAGCAGCTGATGCGCCGAGCGCGGATCTCCTCGGCACTGGCCTTGGGCGCGCTCGCCCTTACGGTCTTGCTGCATCCGGCCTGGGCGCAGACCAGTCCCATTGCCATCAGCGCTACGCCCGCAGCCGGCGGCACGACGCAATATTCCGTGCCGATCCAGACGCTGCTGTTTCTCACCGCGCTGGGATTTTTGCCCGCGTTGTTACTGCTTACCACTTCCTTTACCCGCATCGTGATCGTTTTGTCGCTGCTACGCATGGCGCTGGGCACGCAGACGGCTCCGCCCAATCAGGTGATCATCGGCCTATCGCTGTTCCTGACCTTTTTCGTCATGGGCCCGACCTTCGACCGCATGTACGAGCAGGCCTACCAGCCCTTTAGCCAGCAGAAGATCTCTTTCGAGCAGGCCGCGGAGCTGGCCGCAGTCCCGATGAAGGAGTTCATGCTCAAGCACACGCGCGCCAACGACCTGGACCTGTTTGTGCACATGGCGCGCATCGACAAGACGGCCGCCGCCGTCGACAAGCCGGCCGATCTGCCCATCCGCGTGATCATCCCGGCCTTCGCAACGAGCGAACTCAAAACCGCCTTTCAGATCGGATTCATGGTCTTCATCCCGTTTCTCGTCATCGACATGGTCGTTGCCAGCGTTCTTATGTCGATGGGGATGATGATGCTCTCCCCCGTGCTCGTTTCCTTGCCGTTTAAGTTAATGCTGTTCGTGCTCGCCGACGGCTGGAACCTGCTGATCGGCTCGCTCGTAGCGAGCTTTTCGCCGTAAGGACGGCTCCGAGCGCCTCGGCACCCGGCCCTATCGTCAAAAAACCTCCGCAAAGACCGTCATGGATCCCCAAGGTGTCATAACCCTCGCGCAGCAGGCCCTGTACACGGCTGTGCTGCTTTCGGCGCCGATGCTGCTCGCGTCCCTGCTGGTGGGTCTGGTCGTATCGATTCTTCAGGCCGCCACCCAGATCAACGAAATGACGCTAACTTTCATCCCCAAGCTGCTTGCCATGATCGCAACACTGGTCCTGGCGGGCCCGTGGATGATCACGTATTTCGTCGACTTTCTGCGCCGCCTGTACCAATCCATCCCCTCGACGATCGGTTAGACGCCGGCGCCGCGGCATCGCCATGCTGCTCACCAGCAACCAGATCGCCGCGTGGGCCGGCTACCTGTTCTGGCCGCTCGTGCGCATTCTCGCCCTGATAGGCACGGTACCGGTGCTTTCGCACCGCTCCGTTCCCCTGCGCGTCAAAGTGGCCATTGGCGTGGCCCTCGCGCTCGTGCTCGCCCCCACGATACCGACCCCCGCACTGCACAGTTCGCTCGATGCGGCTTTCTTTGAGACCCTGGTGCGCAACGTACTGGTCGGAGCAACGCTGGGCTTTGCAATTCGCATTTTGTTTACCGGCATCGAACTTGCCGGCCAGATGATCGGCCTGCAGGTCGGGCTTTCCTTTGGCGGATTTTTCAATCCGGAAGCGGCGGATACCGACAACCCGGTGGCCAATTTCGTCTCGCTGCTCGTGCTCTTGCTGTTTCTTGCCATGGACGGCCACCTGATGGTGTTGTACGGTCTGCGCCAAAGCTTCGAGGTTTTTCCGATCGCGCAGGGCACCGCGCCGCACCAGCTCGCGTTTGATGCGATCGCGGGTCTGGGTGCCCAGGTGTTTTCCATTGCGCTGTCGATATCGCTGCCCGTGCTCGCCGTGATGCTGCTCATCAATGTCGTGCTGGGCGTGATGGCGCGCGTCTCCCCGCAGCTCAACCTGTTTGCCGTCGGGTTTCCCATTACGCTGTGCGCCGGCATGGTCGTATTGTTTCTTTTTGTACCCCATCTGGAGGCGCCCATCCGCGGCACGCTGGAGCGCGCCATGTCGATTTGGCCGGGCGGCTAAGAGCGATCCGAGCGAGGTCTAAAATCGCCGCAACGCATGCCGCTTCCGGCCCCCAGGGAGTGTTTTGCGAGGCGGCCACACCCACATGAGCGACTCCCGAAGCGGTGCCCGGATTTTGGTCGATCAGCTTCTGCTGCAAGGAGTCGACCGCCTTTTTTGCGTCCCCGGTGAGAGCTATCTGGGCGTGCTCGACGCGCTGATCGACACACCGAGCCTGCGCCTGATCGTCAATCGGCACGAATCGGGTTCGACATTCATGGCAGGCGCCTACGCGCGCCTGACCGGACAGCCCGGAGTGGCTTTCGTCACCCGCGGCCCCGGGGCATGCAACGCCGCAATTGGCATTCACCACGCGCAGCAAGATTCTTTGCCGGTGGTTCTGCTGGTCGGGCAAGTGCCGACGGGTGTTTTGGAGCGCGAGGCCTTTCAGGAAATCGACTGTCGCAGTCTGTTTGCCTCGATGTGCAAGTGGGTCGCTCAAGTCGATCGCGCCGACCGCATTCCCGAGTTCGTTGCACGTGCGTTGCAGACCGCGACCAGCGGACGCCAGGGGCCGGTCGTGCTGGCACTGCCCGAAGATGTGCTCGAGCAAAGTGCCCGGACGGCCGATGCACGATGTCACCAAAGCGTGCAGGCAGCGCCCAGTGACACGCAGATCGCCGCCTTGCGGCGCATGCTGGGCCGGGCGCAGCGGCCGATGGTGCTGGTTGGAGGGCCGGGATGGAGTGCGGCGGCCAGCGAGAACCTGCGCGGCTTTGTCGAAGCCAATCGACTGCCCGTGGTATGCGCCTTTCGGTATCAGGATGTTTTTGACAACCGGCATCCGAACTACATCGGCGAGGCGGGCCTGGGAATCAATCCGCGTCTTGCCGAGCGCATACGCAACGCCGACTTGGTGCTCGCCTTTGGCGTGCGCCTGGGCGAGGCCACGACGGGCGGCTATCGCTGGTTGCAGCCGCCGGTGCCCCAGCAGGCGCTGGTGCACGCCCATGCCGGTCTGGAAGAACTCGGGCGCGTGTACCAGGCCGATTTGATGATCAACACCGGAATGCCGCAGCTTGCGGCGCGCCTGGCCATGATGGCACCCATCGACGAGCCCGTTTGGGCCGGAGCAGTGGCCGCCGCGCGCGAGCAATACCGTCAGTGGCAGCAGCGCCCCGAGATTCTGGAGCAGCAGGCACCCAACCTCGATCCCTGGCAGGTGATGCAGCAGCTGCGGGCCGCACTGCCCGCCGATACCATCGTTTGCAACGGTGCGGGAAATTTCAGCATCTGGCTGCACCGCTTTTTCCCGTATCTGGCGCCAGGCACGCAGCTCGCACCAACGAGCGGCTGCATGGGCTACGCCGTGCCCGCTGCGATTGCCGCAAAGATCAGCGCGCCCGACAAGACGGTGGTGTGCATCAGCGGCGACGGCGATTTTCTGATGACCGGACAGGAGCTGGCAACGGCCTGTCAGTACAACGCGCCGGTTTTGTTCCTGGTCTTCAATAACGGCATGTACGGAACGGTGCGCATGCACCAGGAACGGCGCTTTCCGGGGCGCGTCGTCGGCACGACACTGACCAATCCGGATTTTTCGGCATTGGCCGGTGCCTACGGGGGTGCCGGGTTCCGCGTCACGCAGACCGCGGATTTTGCTGCGGCGTTGGCCCAGGCGCTCGCGAGCTTGCGCAGCCGCCGCTTGCCGGCGCTCATCGAGCTTGCGTGCGATCCGCAGCTGCTCTCGCCGTCGACTCGGATCGATGAGTTGCGCGCCGACGCCGCGGCAATACTTCCGAAGAGGCCGTCGGCGGCGTAGAGGCGGCGCCGTCCGCGGGCGCACCGGTTCCTTACGCGCCGAGCGAACCGGCCCCGGCCGCGGGGGCGAGCGCGGCGATCAACTCGCCTATGCGCACGCGTCGCCCGCGAACTTCGGTGATCTGCGGCTCCCCCGCTGCGGCCTGAGGACGCTCGTGCGCATCGAGCATGGCGCCCGCCGCCTCGTCCAGGAAGGCTACTTCCCCGGTGGTCAGATCCTGCGCGGCATCGGCCGGCGCACGGCCGGCGGCAATGTCCGCAAGCCGCTTTTGCAGCACAAGATCTTCGCGACACGTTCCGTTGCCGACCAAGCACGGCAAGCGCACGCAACGCGCGTCCACGATGCGGCGGCGCGCCGCCTCCACCACCAAGAGCTCACAAAGTGCCGCACACAGCCCGTCGGTTGCCTGCGGCCAGGGCCCCGCGTGCGGGCTGGCCTCCATCGAGCTGGCCAGCACCAGCTTCGGGGGCAGGCTCTGGTAGCGGCAGGCCTGCAGCAGCGCGCGCGTGGTATCGAAGCTGTGCAACAACGCGACCTCCAGGTCCGCCGGCGCTTGCTCGCTTCCGATGCCCGCACCCAGGGCGGCCAGATGAAACACGCTGTCGGTCGTGGTTCCCATCATGCGAGCCAAAAACCGCGGCTGCTCGTAATCGCCCCGTACGTACTCGATCCGGCCATCGAGAAACAGCGTCGCGGGCTGCGTGCGATCGACCGCGATAATCCGCTGAACCGCCGTGGACTGCCCCGCGCCGCGCGCCAGCGCGCCGCGCGACGCGATGGCGCGCAGCATCCTTTGTCCAAATGCACTGCCGGCACCGGTGAGCACGACCTGCACGGCTAGCGGTCCACAAAAGGCACGTGCGCGATGGCCAGCGACGGCGCCGCCGCCAGACCAAGAATCACGCCAACAACGCCGTACAGTGCGCTGGCGGCCAGCCCCAAGTCCGCCGGCAATCCCACGAGGGGAAACGCAAGGAGGGCCGCAAGTTCGCGGGCACCAAAGCCGCCGTAGCTCAGCGGCAGCGCGCCGGCAACAAAAACGGGAGCCGCTACCGCCTGCACCTGCCAATAGCCCGCGGTGCCTCCCGCGGCGATCGCGCAAAACCACAATGCCACGGCACAGAGCACTTGGACCAACACCGAGCTCCACAGCGAGCGGCCCAAGGCCGCTCGCTGGGCCACCGCCAGATCGTGCAGCTCGCGCAAGCGGTCAAGCCAGTGCCTCGCCGGGGGCGTGTCGAGCGGCTCAAATCCGGCCTGCGAGGCCGCCGGTTTGCGTGCGCGCAACGGCAGCCAGGGAATGGAGCAAAACAGCGCGAGCGCGAGCAGGTACAGCCAATAGAAGGCGGTGGAGGCCAAAAACGCAACCGGCGCCGGCAGGGACGACGCGAGCGCCCCGCCATCGGCGCCCGAACGGCCCGGCAGCACGAATCCCAGGCCGATGCCCGTTCCCAGGGAGAGCACGCACAAGATCCACAGACCGCTGAGCCGATCGAGCAGCACCGTGAGCGCCGATACGCCCAGAGGGTTGCCCAAGCCTTGCAGGCGCACGCTGCGCAATGCATCTCCCCCCAGCGTTGCGCCGGGCAACAGCACGTTGACGGTCATGCCCTGCGCATAGGCCAGCGCCAACGAGCGCATGCGCACGCGCAATCCAAAAATTTTCGCAATCGTCTCCCAACGCAACACCGACACCCATTGGGAGGCCGCCATGATTAGCACCGCGCCACCCAACCACAATGGTTCCACGTGTTCCAGTTGCCGGCGCAGCCGCTCGGGACCGACGACCCATACGGCAGCGGCCATCAGCGCGATGGCCGCCGCAAGGCGCAGGGCCAGGCGTGCGCAACCGGAGGTAAGCCGCAATGGCATCAGCGCGCTGCGGGCCGGCCGGTGTCGTCGCGGCGCAAGACGTATTGGCGCCGCCCTTGGGGCTCATGGTAGATGCGCGTGAGCAGCTCGCCGAGCACCCCGGTTGCCAGCAGCTGCACGCCGATCAGCGTGAGCAAGACCCCCAGCAGGAGCAGCGGCCGCCCTCCGATGTTGTGGCCAAAAACCAGCTTTTCCAAGGCGAGGTACGCGAGTGCCGCGCCACCGACGCCGATAAAAGCGAATCCGACACCGCCGAAGGCGTGCAAGGGACGGTGCAAAAAACGCATCGAGAACTTCACCCAAAGCAGGTCGAGCAGGACGCGGAACACCCGGTCGATGCCGTACTTGGATTTGCCGCGCGTGCGCGCGTGGTGCAGCACCGGCACCTCGAGCATGCGGGCGCCCGCCTCGACAGCGAGCGCGGCAATGAAGCGGTGGGTTTCCCCGTACAGGCGCACGTTTTCCAGGATGGTTCGCCGGTACACCTTGAGCGCGCATCCGTAATCATGCAGTCGCACTCCGGTGACGGAGGAAATCAGGCGGTTGGCGATCCACGAGGGCAGCTTGCGCGACCACGTCCGGTCCTGGCGCTGCTTGCGCCAGCCGGAGACCACGTCGATGTCCGGCTTGTCGTCCATCAGTTCAAGGAGCCGGGGGATTTCGATCGGGTCGTTTTGCAGGTCACCGTCCAGCGTGACCACGAATTCGCCAACGGCGTGGTCAAATCCGGCCTGCAACGCGGTCGACTGGCCGTAATTGCGAATCAGCAACAAGGGGTGCAGCCACGAATGCGCCGCCGCCAACGACCGAAGAATTTCGGCCGATCCGTCGCTTGAGCCGTCGTCGACCAAAAGCAACTCGAAACTGCGCCCGGTAGGCAAAAGCGCCGCGGCGACCCTGTCCACCAGCTCGGGCAGGTTCTCCGCCTCGTTAAAGACGGGGATCACGACGGAAACCGCCAGCGCACGCCCCTCGTTCGACGATCGCGGGCGCGACGCCCGCCAGCCGGCGGCGGCCGTGGTACCCGTGTCCGCAACAGATGCCATGTGTTTGTCCTGCAAATCCCAAGAGCCGCCGCCGGGACCGATGGGCCCGTTGGCCGGCGGCACCAGCGCGAATGATAGGCGCTGCCGGCGCCGTGCCAACACGCCGTCCCCGACCCGGCGGGCCGTTCGGGCCCGCCGCGATAAAATCGCGCTTTTTCGCAGCGCCGATACGGCCCGGCCGATCCGTGACCGTGCGTCGGCCAGGGACCGCGGGTCGGTTCAAGGAATCCTACTGATGAAGCTTACGGTGATCGGAACGGGGTACGTCGGGCTGGTGACCGGCGCCTGTCTTGCCGACGTCGGCAACCACGTGCTTTGCCTGGACATCGACCAGAACAAGATTGACCGCCTCAACGCCGGCGAAGTGCCGATCCACGAGCCGGGACTTGACGAGGTCGTCGCGCGCAACCGGCATGCCGGTCGCATCGAATTTACCGCCGAGTACGACCGGGCGGTCGACCACTGCGACATCTTTTTCATCGCCGTCGGTACGCCCACCGACGAAGACGGTTCGGCCGATGTGCGCCACGTGGAAAACGCCGCGCGCGAGCTTGGCCGGCGCCTGACGCGCAAGGCCTTGGTGGTGGTCAAATCGACGGTGCCGGTGGGCACGCACGAACTGGTGGCAAACGCGCTGCAGGAGGAGCTGGCGGTGCGCAAGCGCCAAGTGCCGTTTGTCGTGGCGTCGAACCCGGAGTTTCTCAAGGAAGGCGCGGCCGTCGCGGACTTCATGCACCCGGACCGGATCCTCATCGGCACGGAAGACGCCGAAGCCATCGAGATGCTCAGCGGCCTGTATGCGCCCTTTAACCGCAACCGCGACCGCCTCGTCGTTCTCGATGCGCGGTCCTCCGAACTGGCCAAATACGCGGCCAACGCGATGCTGGCTACCCGAATTTCCTTCATGAACGAGCTGGCGCGCCTGGCCGAAAAACTCGGTGCCGACATCGAAAGGGTGCGCCATGCCATCGGTGCCGACGCGCGTATCGGACCGAGCTTTCTATACGCGGGGGCCGGCTACGGCGGGTCTTGCTTTCCCAAGGACGTGCGCGCATTGCTGGCGATGGCGCGGGAGCACGTCCTGCCGGCGCGATTGCTGTCGGCGGTTCACGATGTTAACGAGGAGCAAAAGCACGTTCTGACGACCAAGCTGCGCAACGCGCTGGGCGGAGAGCTGCGGGGGCGCGTGATTGCGGTGTGGGGACTGGCCTTTAAGCCCAATACGGACGACGTGCGCGAAGCGCCCAGTTTGGTCCTGATTCGCAACGCCGTTGCCGCCGGCGCCAGCGTTCGCGCCTATGACCCGCAGGCCGGCGAAACCGCACGAGCGGCGCTCGCCGACGAGGGCCGGCGCGTTGCGTTCTGCGAAAGTGCGGAGGAGGCCTGCGCGGGGGCCGACGCGCTCGTCGTCGTAACCGAGTGGCTGGAGTTTCGCAGCCCGGACTTTCGGTTTCTCGCCTCGCAGCTGCGCGAGCGGGTGTTGGTCGACGGACGCAATCTGTACGATCCGCGCGCGGTGCGCGCGGCCGGACTGCGTTACGAGGGCATCGGCCGCGGCGCGCGCGGCCCCGCGACCGCGGAGGCAACGTGATCCTCGTAACCGGCTGCGCTGGTTTCATCGGCCATGCGGTCGCGCGCGGCCTGCTCGAGCGGGGCGAGCGCGTCGTGGGTCTGGACAACCTGAACGAGTATTACGAGCCCGAGCTCAAGCAAGCGCGCCTCGCGGACATCCCGGCACGCGGGTTTACCTTTGTGCGCGCGGATCTCGCGGATCGCGCCGCCGTCGCGGAGATTTTTCGACGGCATCGGCCGAGCCGCATCGTGCATCTGGCCGCGCAGGCCGGCGTGCGGTATTCGTTTGAAAATCCGCTCGCCTACGTTGAGAGCAACGTCACCGGTTTCGTCAACCTGCTCGAATGCGCGCGCTCCGCGGGCTCGATCGAGCATTTCGTATACGCCTCTTCCTCCAGCGTGTATGGGGCCAACACCAAGCAGCCTTTTTCGGTTGAGGACGATGTGGAGCGGCCCATCAGCCTGTACGCCGCCACCAAGCGCGCCGACGAGCTCATCGCCTATGTCTACGCCTTGCAGTTTTCGCTGCGCTTGACCGGCTTGCGCTACTTCACGGTCTACGGGCCCTGGGGGCGGCCGGACATGGCTCCGCTCAAGTTTGCGCGCGCGATCTTTGAGGGCCGGCCCATTGAAGTGTACGGCGAGGGCGACATGCGTCGCGACTTCACCTACATCGACGACATCGTGCGAGGGACGCTGAGCGCACTCGACGACGCGGCGCACTTCGGCCCCGTGCCGCACCGCCTCTACAACCTGGGCAACAACCACCCGGAAGCCCTGTTGCGCTTCATCGAGGTCCTGGAGCGGTCGATCGGCCGGTCCGCACAAAAGATTCTGCGGCCCATGCAGCCCGGCGACGTGCGCGCCACGGCTGCCGACATCGAGGCCACCGCACGCGATCTGGGGTGGCGCCCGACGACGAGCATCGAAGCCGGTCTGCCCCGGCTGGTCGAATGGGTTCGTCGCTACTACGGGTTCTAGCGCCGGGCCACAGCGCCATCGCGCCTTACGGCGTAACGGACCAGGAGCACGCGCCGAGCAGCGGAACAAACTCCTGTCCCTGCGCGTTGGTGATTGGGGGAATCGGCGCGGAGGCCTGCCGCACCAGCGTCACGGTATCGGCGTTGCGCGGCAGTCCGTAAAAGTCCGCTCCGTAGAAGCTGGCAAACGCCTCGAGCTGCCCGATGGCGCCGGCTTGCTCAAAGGCGTGCGCATACATCGCAAGGGCCAGCGGCGCCGTAAAGCAGCCGGCACAACCGCAGGCGGATTCTTTTTCGGCCTTGGGGTGCGGGGCACTGTCGGTGCCGAGAAAAAAGCGCGGGCTTCCGCTGGTGGCCGCGTCCAGCAGAGCCTGGCGATGGGTCTCGCGCTTGAGCACCGGCAGGCAGTAAAAATGGGGCCGCAAGCCGGCCGAGCCATCCGCCCCGACGAACATCGCATTGCGGTTAAACAGCAAGTGATGCGCGGTGATCGTCGCGGCAATCCGACCGGGCGCCTCGCGCACATACTGCACCGCGTCGCGCGTCGTCACGTGCTCCAGGACGATCCGCAGCGCCGGGAAGTCGCGCCGCAGCGGCTGAAGAAATTCATCGAGAAAAAAACGCTCCCGGTCGAACACGTCGACATCGGGTCGCGCCACCTCGCCGTGGATCAGCAGCGGCAGGTCGACGCGCTGCATGCGCTCGAAAACCGCGGCGCAATCGCCCAGGGACTGCACACCCGCATCCGAATGGGTTGTCGCCCGCGCCGGATACAGCTTGACGCCGTGGATAACGCCGCTGCGGCGGCCCCGTTCGACTTCCTCCGGCGACGTCGCGCTCGTCAGGTACAAGGTCATAAGCGGCTCGAAGGACAGGCCCGCCGGAATCGCCGCGAGAATTCGTGCACGGTAGGCCAGCGCCTGCTCCACGGTTGTCACGGGCACGCGAAGATTGGGCATCACGATGGCACGCGCAAAACTGCGCGCGCTGAAGGCAACGACGGCCGCCATCGCCGCGCCATCGCGCAGATGCAGATGCCAGTCGTCGGGCCGAGTAATCGTCAGCTCATGCACGGCGCGTGCCTTGGCCGTTGCGGGTGCGGCATTCTGGTCGGGAAATTACGCCGCGGCAAGACCCGGCTGCGCTTCTCCCTCGCGCTGCTGCAAGGCCCACATTCGCGCGTAGGCGCCGCCGCGCCCCAGCAGGGACGAGTGATCCCCGCTCTCGATGATCCGGCCGTGATCCATAACGAGAATCTGGTCGGCTCCCACCACCGTCGAGAGTCGGTGCGCGATGACCAGCGTCGTGCGCTGCGCACTGGCCGCCGTCAGCTCTTCCTGGATGGCCAGCTCGGTGCGGGTATCGAGTGCCGAGGTCGCCTCGTCGAAGATCATCAGCGCCGGGTCCTTGAGCAGCGTGCGGGCGATCGCCACCCGCTGTTTCTCCCCGCCCGAGAGCTTCAGACCACGCTCGCCGACGATGGTCCGGTAGCCGTCCGGAAGGGACTGGATGAAGTCGTGGATGTGCGCGGCCCGGGCAACCGCAACCACCTGCTCGTGGCTGGCATTGGGTCGGCCGTAGGCGATGTTGTATTCGATCGATTCGTTAAACAGCACCGTATCTTGCGGGACGATGCCGATTGCCCCACGCAACGAGTGCTGCGTGAGCTCGCGTACGTCCTGTCCGTTCAGGAGCACCGCGCCGCCTTGTACATCGTAAAAACGAAACAGCAGCCGGGCAAGCGTGGACTTTCCGGCACCGGTTGCGCCGACCACGGCGCAGGTCGTTCGCGGTGGAATCGTAAAGTCGATGCCGTGCAAAATTTTGCGCCGTGCGTCGTAGCCAAATTCGACGTGCGCAAAGCGCACGCTCACGGATCGGTCCCCGGACGTGGGAAACAGCAAGGGGTGCGCATCGGGACGGTCCGCGATCTCCCGACCTTGGTCCAGCAGCTGGAACATACGATCCATGTCCGTCAACGCCTGGCGGATTTCCCGGTAGATGACGCCCAAAAAATTCAATGGGACGTACAGCTGGAGCATGAAGGCGTTGACCAGCACCAGGTCGCCGATCGACATCGCGCCGTTGTGCACGCCCAAGGCAGCGCGCCATAACATTCCCGTCAGGCCGACGGCGATGATGGTCTGCTGCCCGCCGTTGAGCAAATTCAGCGAGCGCTGCACCCGCAGGGCCGCGCGCTCCTGCTGTGAGAGCGTCGCATCGTAGCGCTGCGCTTCGAACTGCTCGTTGTTAAAGTATTTGACGGTCTCGTAATTGAGCAGCGAGTCGACGGCGCCCGAGGAGGCCTTGGCGTCCAGCTCGTTGACTTGGCGACGGTACCGCGTGCGCCAGTTGGTCACGACCAGCGTAAAGGCGATGTACAGACTCAGGCTGATTGCGACGATGACCGAAAACCAGATCTCGTAGTGCAGCAGCAGGTAGCCAAACACCAGGCCGATCTCGACGAGGGTTGGCAAAATCGAGTACAGCGTATAGCTCACGAGGGAACTGATCCCCCGCACGCCATGGTCGATCTCGCGTGTGACCGCCCCCGTGCGCCGCTCCAGATGAAAACGCAGCGAAAGCTCGTGCAGGTGTCGGAAGGTCTTGAGCGCGAGCGTGCGCACCGCCGATTGCGTGACCTTGGCAAAGAAGAATTCGCGCAGCTCGGTAAAAAGCGACGTTGCGAGCCGCAGCGCGCCGTAGGCAACCACCAGGGCGATCGGCACCACGGCAATGCGCAGGGCGTCGGGCACCGTCAGGGCATCGACAATCTTCTTGAGCAGAATCGGCACGCCCACGACCGCGACCTTGCCCAGGATCAGACAGGTCACCGCGAGCACGACGCGCGCACGGTACGCCCACAGATAGGGCAGCAAAATGCGCAGGGTCTGCAGATCGCGACGCGGCTGGCCCGGCTCGGCCGGGCGCGCGAAATCGTGACTTCGAATTGGCCTCACGCCACGCATGGCAATCGTATCCTCGCTGCGGCAACACCGCGGCACCCACCGGGGACCGCCCTTGACATATGGGAAGCTCGGCCCCAAATTGCAACCCGGTTGGGCGAATCCGCGCGCGCGGTGCCACAGCCGATTATCGCGCGATACGCACGTCTGTCACGCATTCAGCTACGAACCGAGAGATGCCATGCCAATTGCCTTGCCCAAAGACGATCCGGTTCTGCGGGTCGTCCCCATGCCCGCCGACGCCAACCCCCATGGCGACGTCTTCGGCGGCTGGATCATGTCGCAGGTCGACCTGGCGGGAGGAATCCTTGCATCGCGCCGTGCCAACGGCCGCGTCGCCACGGTGGCCGTCACCAGCTTTGTGTTCAAGGAGCCGGTCTTCGTGGGCGATGTGCTTTCGCTCTACGGGCACATTGTGCGTGCCGGTCGCACGTCCGTGACGGTGGACGTTGCGGCATACGCCGAGCGCAGTCGCTTACTTGCCGACGTGGTGAAAGTTACCGAGGCGACGTTGGTGTACGTGGCCACGGACGCGGAGCGGCGCCCTCGCGTGCTGCCCGAACTGCCCAGCGGCGCAACCCTCGGGTGAGCCCAGATTTGCGGCGGCCCACGACGTCATGGCAAACGGCGCCGGATCGGATGTCTTGAGACCCGATGGGGCAGCGGCCAAGGGCGCCGTTGTCGCCGGTGAATGGCGCCACCGGGATGGCGCGTTTGCCCGGACCGACGTTTTGCTGGCGGTGGAGACGCCCATTGCGCTGCAATACAACGGTATCGCGCACGCGGTAATGCTTGCCACCCCTTGCGATCTGGAGGATTTCGCGCTCGGATTTTCGCTAAGCGAGGGCATCCTGAGCGATGCCGCGGACCTGTACCAGGTTGACGTACGCTCCGAGGCGTTGGGGATAACCTTGGCGCTTGATGTGGCCGCCGGTGCCTTTGCCGCCCTGAAGGAGAGGCGGCGCACGCTGGCCGGGCGAACGGGTTGCGGCATCTGCGGCACCGAAAGCCTCGAGCAGGTGCTGCGCCCATTGCCGCAGCTTGCGCCGGCCGACGGGCCGTTGTCGGCGCGGGCGCTTGCGGTGGCGACCACCGCCCTCGCCGGTGCGCAGCCCCTGCAGCAGCAAACCGGCGCCACCCATGCCGCCGCCTGGTGCTCGATCGATGGTTCGGTTGTGCACGTGCGCGAGGACGTGGGCCGTCACAACGCCTTGGACAAGCTCATCGGCGCGCTGCGCCGCGCTCGCGTGCCGACCGATCGCGGCTTTGCTCTAATCACCAGCCGCGCCAGCGTCGAGATGGTGCAAAAGGCCGCAACCGCCGGCATCGGCGTGCTGGCGGCCGTGTCGGCTCCGACCTCCCTGGCGCTGGAGGTGGCACAGCGCTGCGGCCTGACCTTGATCGGATTTGCGCGCGGCGCCGGGTTTTCGGTGTACTCGCACCCGTCGCGGTTTACCGGCTGGGTGCCACCGCAAACCCCTACTGCCTGAGCGCGTTGGACAGCTCGCCGATTTCGTCGATGCCGATGCACACGGTGGCGCCGTCCTTCATCGATCCGGCTCCGATCGAGGTGCCGCAGGCGATCACGTCCCCGGGACAAAGCGTCATGTCGGCGGATATTCGTGCCACCAGTTCCTGCGGCGGGAAGATCATGTCCGACAGCGGATAGTTCTGGCGCTCGACGCCATCGACGAGCGTGCGCACCCGTGCACGGCGTACGTCCAGCGAGGTCGCAATGGCAGGCCCCAGGCAGCAAAAGGTGTCCGACCCCTTCGCGCGACACCACTGTTCGAAGTTCGCATCCTCGCCTATGAGCTCGACCGCCGTGACGTCGTTGACGCAGGTGTAGCCGAAGATGCATTCTTCGGCCCGGTCGGCGGAAACATTCGTGCACCGCTTGCCGATGACAACCCCCAGTTCGCCCTCGAACACGAGCTTTCCCCGATAGGCCGCGGGCCGGTGAATCGCCTCGCCGGTTCCGATCACCGAAGTGCCGGGTTTGAGAAAAAACAGCGGATGCTTGGGCGCCGGTTTGCCCAACTTCGCGGCCAGCGCCCGGTAGTTGTTCCACAGGCCGACGACCTTGCCCGGAACACACGGCGCCAGCAGCCGCACCGCATCGGCCGCAAGCGTCCGTCCGGTCGCAACGGGAGCCGCAAAAAGGTCGCCCTCGTATTGCGCGATGCCATGCTCCTCGAGACGTCCGAGCGCTGTCGAGCCCCCCGAATCCAGAAAGCGTACCCAACGGGCCATCGCGCAAACCTCGCATCCGCAGCTAGTGCGCAACAGCGCCGGCGGCCGAGCCCAGACGCTCCTGCTCCAGGGTCCTTGCCAGCAGCTTGGTCAGTGCGTACACCGCGTCGATGTGTGGAGTCGGCGTGTTGGTCAGCCGGCCCAGTTCCACCACCGAACCGACGAGCGCATCGACTTCGGGCGCGCGCCCGGCTTCGATGTCTTGCAACATCGAGGTCTTGTGCCGACCGACCCGCTCGGCCCCCGCGATCCGCTTTTCCAGCGGAACTCGAAAAGTGATTCCGAGGCAATTGGCGATCGTCTGCGCCTCGGTCATCATCGCCGCGGCCAGTTCGCGCGACAGGGGATACTGGCAGATGTCGACCAAGGTGGAACGGGACAGCGCACTGATCGGGTTAAACGTCAGGTTGCCCCAAAGCTTGAGCCAGATCTCGGCGCGGATGTTCTCCAGAACCGGTGACTTAAATCCTGCGCGGGCGAAGGACTCGGAGACGCGCGTGGCCCGTGCGCTGATGGAGCCGTCGGGTTCCCCCACGGGGAAACGGTCGCCCTCTACGTGCCGGACGACACCGGGAGCGAGCAGTTCCGATGCGGGATACACGACGCAGCCGATCACCCGCTCGGGCGCAATCTTCGCGGCAATCCGGCCTTGCGGATCGACGCTCTGTACGACCCGCCCATCGAGCTCGCCGCCGTGCTTATAAAAGTACCAGTACGGGATGCCGTTTTGCATCGGTACGACCAGCGTCTGCGGACCGAACAGCTTGGGGACCTCGTCCACAACATCGATGAGCTGGTGCGCCTTTAGTGCCAGGATCACGACGTCCTGCGGACCCGCTTGGCGATAGTCGCTGGTGGCTTTGATATTGCTGCGCACGCATTGGCGCTCGCCCTGCGTGATGAGCTCGATACCGTTGATGCGAATCGCCGCCAGGCTCGCTCCCCGCACGAGAAACGTGACGCTTTCTCCGGCGAGCGCCAATTTGGCTCCCACAAAGCCGCCGATCGCGCCCGCGCCAATGATGGCGATTTTCATGAAGGGGTCCTTTTCGGTTCGCCACGCAACAGACCGATCCGGTGACTGGCCGCGCCGACTTGCGCCCGAGGCACGCCGGCGCAGCGTGCGCGCGATGCGGCCAGTATCTC
>Ga0187778_10000308_pt1 | contig 35444 bp, 39 predicted proteins | sample 1015_Q2_SP5_20_M_FD_132418 | JGI IMG/M metagenome (GOLD analysis project Ga0187778, IMG submission 132418) | Tropical peat soil microbial communities from peatlands in Department of Meta, Colombia - 1015_Q2_SP5_20_MG | ecosystem: Environmental > Terrestrial > Soil > Wetlands > Peat | place... | reverse complement strand
CTGCAAACCCTGCGCGGAAAAGGGAAAGAACTGCTGGAAACGTGGCTGGCCGCTCGGGAACAGCTTGCGACAAAAGAACCGCCTGCGGAGGGCTGAGCACGCGCTCTATAACGAAGAAGACGTTCTGCGCTCCGCCACCGCACTTCCCTCACTGCCAAGATCCATGAAGCGCGCATCCGCAGCTTCATCACGAACAGAACTTAGCGCCACCCGGACCTCAAGCAAGTAGTAGGCGCTCCCGCAGAGCAAGCTGACGATGGAGAGCACAAAAACCACTGCCGCAATGATCTCCGCAAATCTCCAGTAAAGGCCTAGACCGAGCAGGAGGCAGGTTGTAATCGTGCCTGCGACGGCTACCAGTGTCAGCAAGAATGCTTTCCGAATGAGTTCTGCTCGCCGCTCGATCGAGGCAATTTGTGCGGCGTAGCCGTCCGCCTCTGCAAAGTTCCCCTGTTTGGCCGCGGCGTGCTTGTCATGCAGATACTGGCGAAGGCGGCTGACCATGCCCATCAGGCGTACGTTGAGGGAAAGCAGAAGCAGCGCAGAGGCGGAAACGAATATCGCTGGGGCAACAAAGGCTTGAAACAAGCGCGGGATCTCGTTCATAGAAAACAATCCTCAAACTCGATTCTAGGAGAATGGCGCCGTTCCGAAGTCACAAAATCGTCTCAGGAATGGTAATCAAGCAGGACCCGGTTCAACAACTGGCTTAATTGATGTTGCGGTGGAGGACGGCTGCGATTTGCCGCATCTCGTCGGCCAATGCAGCAAACTCTTCGGGAAGGATTGATTGCATCCCGTCGGAGAGCGCCTTATCCGGCTCGTGATGGACTTCGATAAGCAGCCCATCGGCGCCAACCGCAACTGCGGCGCGCGAAAGCGGCAGCACTTTGTGGCGCTTGCCAGTGCCGTGGCTCGGATCGACAAAAATGGGCAGATGGCTCCGCTTTTTGACGGCTGGAACTACTGCTAGGTCCAGGGTATTGCGGGAAAAGTCAGAAAATGTTCGCACGCCGCGCTCGCATAGCATCACGTTGTAATTGCCTTCGGAAAGGATGTATTCGGCGGCCATCAAGAATTCGTCCAACGTTGCGGACATACCGCGTTTGAGAAGGACAGGTTTTTTGGCTCGGCCGGCGCGCTTGAGAAGCGAAAAATTCTGCATGTTGCGCGCGCCAATTTGAATGACGTCAGCGTATTCCTCAACCAAATCCAGGGATTCGTTGTCGATGGCTTCGGTGACGATACCGAATCCGTGCGTTGCGCGAACTTTCGAGAGAATCCTAAGCCCCTCTTCGCCTAGACCCTGAAAACTGTAAGGTGAAGTGCGTGGCTTATACGCGCCGCCGCGAAACAGCCGCGCGCCGGATTTCTTGACTCGCTCGGCAATAGCCAGGCATTGCTCTTCGGTCTCTACGGCACAAGGTCCGGCAACGAGAGCAATATGTGGGCCTCCAACAAACACATCCCCAGAGGGCGTGGGGATTCGAAGGATTGTATCCTCTTCTTTAGCGTCTCGGCTGACCAGCTTGTACGGTTTGCTGACGGGGATGCACTCGGCAACGCCGGGCAAGGACTCGAGAACACCGAGATCGACCGCGCCTTTGTTTCCGGTAATGCCGATCGCCGTTCGAATCGAACCGGGGATGCTGTGCGCCTTGAGCCCGAAACTTTCAATGCGTTGGCAGACAGCGCGGACCTGCTCCTCCGTGGCGTGCGAATGCATGACAACCAGCATGGACGGCTCCCCTGGCGCGTTGAGTAAGCAATGAGTTTACGGCAAGCCGTGAGAATCCCGCAAATCCACCAGCGCTGCGGACCTTATCGCGTGTGGTAGAATGATGAGTTTAAGACGGAGCAGAAATTTCCATAGGTATGCCGGAACAGCCCATCACTGTAGCCACCGAGTTCGACCCCGAAGACGAATACCGCCCGGAACCGGAACCTGAACCGCAACCCCCAGCCTGGATGGACGGGAGCGTCCGCATCGGCATTCACACCTCGATTGCCGGGAGTTACGTAAACGCGCTGGAAGCGGCGCGAAAGCTCGGTTGCAACGCGCTGCAAATCTTCTCGGCCAGCCCGCGCATGTGGCACGGCGGTCCGGCACGGATCGCGGACGCGGATGCCGCGGCGTTCCGCGCAAGAAGGGAGGATCTGCGGCTGGGACCGCTGGTCATCCATGCAAACTACCTGATCAATTTGGCTGCTTCCCAGCCGATGCTCCGAACCCGGTCAATTCAGGCGTTTCACGACGAGATCGTTCGGGCGCTGGCTCTGGGCGCCGACTTTCTCGTCGTGCATCCGGGAGCGCGTGGCGAAGCTCCCGTGACCCAGGCCATCACCACCATTGTCGAGTCGGTGAAGCAGGCTGCAAAAGGTGTGGCCATGGGCCCCCTGCAGATTTTGCTCGAAAACACCGCGGGAATGGGCTCGGCCATCGGCGCACGCCTCGAAGAGCTTGGTGAGATTCTCGCTGGGCTGAAAGAACTTCAAGTCGGCGCCTGCTTGGACACGGCGCATCTGTTTGCTGCGGGATATGACATCAAGAGCGAAAGCGGCCTCGCCTCGACGCTTGGACAAATCGATGGCTCGATTGGCCTGGAAAATGTTCCGGTGTTCCATGTGAACGATTCCAAAGTGGAGTTGGGCGGGCGCGTCGACCGCCACGAACACATTGGCGAAGGAAAAATTGGGGCCCAGGCGTTTGCTCGCATTCTGCGCCATCCTCGCCTCGCTTCAGTAGGTCCCGAAGGGTTACTCGGGCGCACATTTTTGGCCGAGACGCCGATTGACGATCCGGGCGATGACCGGCGCAACGTGGCGAAACTCTGGGAACTTGCGGGGTTGAAAGAGCAGGCCCCGGAAGCGGAGAAGGGCTTCTCGATGTTGACTCCAGCCCTCAAGAAAAAGTTGGCAGTAGCGCAGAAAGCGGGCAGAACCCGTCGCAAGAAGAGAAAAACAACGAAGTCGAAAAGCGCGCGATTGAGCCGTCGAAAGAAACCGGTTCGCAAAGCGATTAAGAGGCGCAGACGAGGGTAATCAGAAGTGGCGGAGCAAAACACAACTGGGGCAGGCGCGGGGGCGGTCAGCGGCTATGACCCGCAAAAGATTGAAGCAAAGTGGCAGAAGCGTTGGGCCGAAGCGCGCGTTTTCGAAACGGAAGCCGATCCTTCCAAGCCCAAATATTACGTTCTGGAAATGCTGCCATACCCCAGCGGGACGATGCACATGGGGCACATGCGCAACTACGCCATCGGCGACGTGGTGGCGCGCGTCAAGCGCATGCGCGGGTTCAATGTGCTTCATCCGATGGGTTGGGACGCCTTCGGTCTGCCTGCGGAAAACGCCGCCATCAAAAACAAGACGCACCCGCGCACCTGGACCAATAACAACATCGCGCAATTTCAAAGAGTGCTGCGGAGATTTGGCTTCAGCTACGACTGGCGGCGCGAGATTTCTACCTGCGAGCCGGAATATTACCGCTGGAACCAGTGGTTTTTCCTGCGCATGCTCGAGCGGGGCCTGGCCTACCGCAAGAAAAGCCTGGTGAACTGGTGCCCGAAATGCTGCACCGTGCTGGCGAACGAACAAGTTGTGAATGGCGGTTTCTGTTGGCGGCACGAAGACACGCGGGTGGAATCGCGCGAAATTGAACAGTGGTTCCTCAAAACCACGGCGTATTCGGACCAATTGCTTGATGATCTCAAGGAACTCGAAGGCGGATGGCCCGAGCGTGTCATCCTGATGCAGCAAAACTGGATCGGCAAATCGCAAGGCGCCAAAGTGAGGTTTGCGGTCGCTGATCCCGCTAGCGCTGGCCCGATTGAGATCTTCACCACGCGCATCGACACCATTTACGGCGCCACTGCCTTGATTCTTGCTCCCAAGCATCCGTTCGTGGACAAGCTTCTGGAAGGCTCGCCAGCGCGAGCCGAGGCCGAAGCGAAGTTGAAAAAAATGCGTCAGACCTCAGTGAAAACCGAGGATCTGGCGACGTTAGAAAAAGAAGGTTTTTTCACGGGTCGCTTCGCGCTAAACCCCTTTAACGGTGAAAAAATTCCGATCTGGGTCGGCAACTTCGTATTGATGGAATACGGCACCGGGGCGATCATGGCCGTTCCTGCCCACGATCAACGCGACCTCGAATTCTGCAGAAAATACGGCTTGCCCGTCCGCGTCGTCATCCAGCCGGAAAACACCGAGCCTCTGGACGGCGCAACCCTCTCAGCTCCGCATGAGGAGCATACCGGCAAGCTCGTCAACTCCGGCCGTTACAATGACCTCGCTCCCGACGCCGCCATTCGCAAAATGACGGCCGATGCCGAACAAAAAGGCTTCGGCAAGGGCGAGACCATTTTCCGCCTGCGCGATTGGGGGATTTCGCGCCAGCGCTATTGGGGCACGCCGATCCCGGTTATGTATTGCCCCAAAGACGGAATGGTTCCGGTGCCAGACAAAGGTTTACCAGTCGTGCTTCCCCCAAATCCCAAGCTGACCGGCGAAGGCGAGTCGCCTCTAGCCTCGACGCCCGAATTCGTAAATACGACTTGCCCGAAATGCGGTGGGCCCGCGCGTCGCGAAACCGACACCATGGACACCTTCGTCGACTCGTCCTGGTATTTCTACCGCTACTGCGACCCGCAAAACGACAAAGCGCCGTTCGATTCTGCGAAAGTTGCCTATTGGTTTCCCATCGACCAATACATCGGCGGCATCACCCACGCCATTCTTCACCTCCTCTACTCCCGCTTCTGGTGCAAGGTGATGCGCGATATCGGATTGGTCAAGCACGATGAACCCATCGCGCGCCTTTTCACCCAAGGCATGGTGCAAAAGGGCGGCGTGGCTATGTCCAAGTCGCGCGGCAACGTAGTTGGCGCGGAAGAGATGGCCCAAAAGTACGGCGCCGATACCGGGCGCCTGTACACGCTCTTTGCCGCTCCGCCGGAAAAAGATTTGGAGTGGAGCGAGGAAGGCATCGAAGGCTCGTGGCGTTTTCTAAACCGTGTCTACCGTCTGATCGAGCGCCATTCGAATTCTGTGCGTGGCGCTAAGAGCGAAAGCGCGGACGCTGCCGCAACCTCCGCAAAAGAAAAAGCGCTACTTCGCAAGGTTCACCAAACACTCCGCCGTGTCACGAGCGACTTCGAATCGCGCTGGCATTTCAACTCCGCTATCGCGCTCATCATGGAACTAAGCAACGAAATCTATGCGCAAGAGCCGCTAGAAGACGGTGTGCGCCCGGAGGTCCAAAAAGAAGTCCTCGAGCTGCTGACGCTGATGCTCGCTCCCATGACGCCGCATCTCGCCGAAGAGCTTTGGGAAATGCTCGGCCACACCGATGGCCTCTGGAACGCCTCTTGGCCTGCGTTTAACGAGGAGCTGGCGCGCGAAGACGAAGTCGAGATTGTGGTTCAGGTGAGTGGCCGCGTCCGCGGACGAGTAAAAGTAGCAGCCGGTGCAGGCGAGGAAGAAGTGCTGAAGCTGGCGCTTGCCGATCCAGGCGTTTCGCATCACGCCGACGGCAGACGCATCGTGAGAAAAATCTTTGTGCCCGATAAATTGCTGAATTTGGTCGTAGCTGGATAGAAGGGAGCGCGGCGGAAGGAAGGTTGTAGTGGCGGGTCTTTAGACCCGTGCTTTTTCTCTTGCCGCTCTGCCACTGATCACGGGCCACGGATCACGAAACGCCGCATGAAACCGGGGGTATCATGGCAACGGGAGCGCTGATGCAAGAGCAGGGGAGCAAGCCCAAATCCGAACTTGGCGGAGTGGTGGTGCTGGACTTCGGCGGGCAATACACCCAGCTCATCGTGCGGCGTATTCGCGAGCAACAAGTTTTTTCCGCGATTCTGCCGTGCACCACCTCGCTAGAAGAAATCCGGAAGTTCGCGCCTGTAGGCATCGTCCTTTCCGGCGGCCCCAGTTCCGTTTACGACGCCAACGCCCCGAAATGCGACCCAAAGGTGCTCGATCTGGGAATTCCCGTCCTGGGCATCTGCTACGGCATGCAGTGGATTTCGCACACGCTGGGTGGCAAGGTGGAAAAGGCACACCGGCGCGAATATGGCCGCGCGTTTCTGAAGGTCGACTGCGAAGGGGGTCCCAACTCCTCCGAACTCTTTACTGGAATCCCGGAATCACTCCGTATCTGGAACAGCCACGGGGATCATGTGCGCGGGCTACCCCCAGGGTTTCGCGCCACAGCTCATACCGAAAACGCCATCGCGTCCGTCGAGGATCCAAAGCGAAAAATTTACGCGACGCAATTCCACGTCGAAGTAAATCACACCGACCGCGGCACCGATCTGCTGCGAAATTTCCTATTCCGCGTATGCAACGCTGTTCCAAAATGGAACGGTGCCGCCTTCATCGAAGAAACCACCGCTTCCCTCCGCGAGAGAGTCGGCAACAAGTGGGCCATCTGCGGATTGAGCGGAGGCGTAGATTCCACCGTGGCCGCAGTGCTCGTTCACCGCGCCATGGGCCATTGCCTGACCAACATCTTCGTGAATACGGGGTTACTCCGGAAAAATGAATTCGAACAGACACTGGAGATGTTGCGGGACCGGCTGAACCTTCACGTCATTGGGGTAGATGCCTCAGACCGGTTTCTTGCTCAACTGAAAGGAGTTACCGACCCGGAGGAAAAACGCAAACGCATCGGCAGGGAATTCATTGCCGTGTTTGCGGAAGAAGCGCAGAAGCTCCAGGCTGGGGAAGCGCATGGAGAGATCGGCTTTCTCGTGCAGGGCACCCTCTACCCCGATGTCATCGAATCCGTTTCCGTGAAAGGCCCTTCCGCCACCATCAAGACCCACCATAACGTCGGTGGGCTCCCCGAAAAGATGCCTTTTGCGCTCATCGAGCCGCTGCGGGACCTTTTCAAAGACGAGGTTCGCCGGATTGGTCAGCAACTAGGGTTACCAAACGAGATATTGCTGAAACATCCGTTTCCCGGGCCGGGTCTCGCCGTCCGTTTGCTAGGGGAGATTACCCGTCCCCATCTGGTTACTCTGCAAGATGCTGACGCCATTGTGGTTGAGGAGATTCGCCGGGCAGGGCTCTATGATAAGGTTTGGCAGGCATTTGCGGTGCTGTTGCCCATTCGGAGCGTTGGGGTGATGGGGGATGGGCGAACCTACGGCCTGACCGTGGCTGTCCGGGTTGTGGAGTCCCACGATGCTATGACAGCAGACTGGGTCCGGCTTCCGGGAGAGGTACTGGAACGCATCTCTACACGTATCGTGAACGAAGTGGCTGGTGTCACCAGGGTTGTATATGACATTAGCTCCAAACCTCCCAGTACGATTGAGTGGGAGTGATTGCGTGCGGTAGTGAGGCCGAAGTCAGGAGGACTTTGGGAATGGCTTGGAGAAAACATCTGGAGATTAAAGAAAGAGGCCGCGCGAACGAACAGCACGGCCTTTCCTTCTATGCCTTGCGCAGTCGACGTTGCTTCCCCCATGGAAGCCAACGTCCAACTAGCGGTTGGCCATTTTCTGCGCCATGTACAGAAGAAGTTTGCGATCGCCTTCTTCTGCCTTGCTCAACAAGCGGCGAAGCTTGTTGAGAAAGCGGGCTTCCTTTCCGACGCTGCCCCAGGCGATATCATCGGACGATTTGCGCTTGGGGAGATTCGGCAACTGCGGCGGTTCCTCACCGTCATAAAAGAGTTGATAGAGTGGGCACTCGAGAGCGCGGGCCAGCTTCTCGATCGTTTCGATGGCCGGGACAGTGTGGCCATTCTCGACGCGCGAAATATAACAACGAAGCAGACCGGTACGCTTTTCGATGTCGCCCTGGGAGAGTTTTTTTTCTTCGCGGAGAGCGCGAAGACGGTCACCAATAATCATGAAGGCATTATTCCATATCGATAAGAGAATAAGCAAGCAAATTGTTTTGCCTGTGGAAATGAAACGAATGATGCAGCTGGTGAAAACGGGTAGTGCGAAACTGGCCAAACCGGGGATAATGGCCGTAACCAAACACCGATGGTACGCGTCCCAAAAGTAGAGCCCATGGACACCCCCCGCATGGCTGGGGGACCCAAGGGGCGTGAGCTGAGTCCGGTTGAGTCCGCAGATGACCGGGAATTGGTCCGGCGGGCCCAGGGAACGGACAAGGCGGCGTTTGAAGAGCTGATCCGGCGGCACCAGCATCGGGTATTTGCGGTGGCCGGAGGAATACTGAAGCGGCGCGAGGACGTGGAAGACATCGCGCAGCAAGTATTCGTGAAGGCGTACTTCTCGCTGAAGCGCTTTGACCAGCGGGCAGCATTCACAACGTGGCTCTATAAGATTACGGTGAATGAGTGCTGGGACCTGTTGAGGAAAAAGAAAGTCCGGCCGCTAGTCTATGAGTCGGACCTGAGCGAGGAGCAGGCCAAGCAGGCCATGAACTCGGCCGAGCGGGCCAACGAGGGGCCGGACATCAGCGAGCGGCTCGCGGCCAGACAACGTGTAGAGCGCTTGCTGAAAGGATTAGACGAACGTGACCGGCTGATGTTGCTTTTAAAGGAAGTGGAAGGATTTTCGATCGAGGAGATTGCCGAAGTTCTGGATTTGAATGCCAACACCGTGAAAGTGAGGCTGTTTCGGGCGCGGCGCCGGGTGGTGAGCCAGGCGAAGGCCCAAGGAAGTGAGAGATGAGAGCCGTAGAAGTGAGGAGGCGGGATGATGTGGAACCTGCTTAAGAAAACCAGCGCCGAGTGCCAGGGCGCACAGGACGGTCTCGAGAAAATCACGCCGCGGAATTCCAGTGCGTGCACTGCGCAAGAAATGATGGAAGAACTTTCGGCGACGGACCGCGAGCATCTCGCCGCCTGCAGCGACTGCCGCGAGGCTCTGGAGAATCTTGTGGCCACTCGGCGGATTTTCCGCGGAGTCGCCAGCGCGGGGGAGCCAAGCCGGCCGTTCTTCGCCTCGCGCGTAATGGCGGCCATTGCGGCGAAACAGAAAGAGCTTGCGGAATTGATCACCCCGTGGAGCGAAGTGCCACGCTTCGCCACAAAGCTGGCGTGGATTTCTGCAGTCCTGCTCCTCGCAGGAACCACGTGGTTTTACGAAAAGTACGCAAGCGAACCGCCTCGCTCGAGCGGCGACGCCACCCAAGATTCGATCTTTGAAACTCCGGCGCCGCCAAACCAGGACGATGTATTAATCAGCATGGCGGAGGCTCCGCGATGAACGAATCTTCGGCAACGCGGAAGGCCGCTGTTTGGGTCGGAATCGTGTTCTTGCTGGGCCTTGCCGTTGGCGGCATGGCCGGGTATGGCTATGAGCGCTGGTCCGTTTCGGCTGCGCGCGTGCCACGGTCTGAGCCCGAGCGCCGGGCACAGCGCGTCGAGCAACTTACCAGGGAGCTAAGCCTCACTCTCGATCAAGCCAAGCAACTGGATGGCATCCTGCTGCAGCGGCATGCCGAAGTGCAGGCCGTGCGCGACCAGGCGGACGCGCAGGCCGAACAGATTCGCCAAAAGGGCCGCGACCAGGTTCGCGCCATTCTGACCCCCGAACAAAAACCCAAGTTCGAAGACTTCCTCCGCAAACTGGACGAAGAACGCAAACGCAACGCCCAGCATTAATCGGCGAACGCGACACGGCCCAATCAGACTTTGACAATCAGCTTGCCGGTGTTGCCGCCAGTGAAGAGCATGTTGATGGCGTCCGGGGCTTTGTCCAAACCTTCCACGATGGTTTCGCGGTCCTTGAGCTTTCCAAACATTTTCCATTGGCCAAGCTGCTTGGCCGCTTCCATAAAGCGCGGCGCGTAGTCGAGGATGATGAAGCCTTCGACGCGCAAGCGCTTGACCAGTACCTGAGCGAGACTGGCCAGCGCGGGGTCTTGTCTGTTGTAGCCGGAGATTAACCCGCAGAGAATCACGCGACCGTGCAGATTCATGCGGTCGAAGACGGCTTGCATGATTTCTCCGCCGACATTTTCAAAATCGATGTCGATACCGTTGGGTGTCGCAGCGGCGAGTTTTTCTTTCCAGTCAGGATGCTTGTAGTTGATAGCAGCGTCGAAGCCGAGCTCGTTGGTCAACCAATTGCATTTTTCATCCGCGCCGGCGATGCCGACGACGCGGCAGCCTTGAATCTTTCCAATTTGCCCAGCAACGCTTCCTGTTGCACCGGCAGCAGCAGAAACGACCAGCGTTTCCCCTTTCTTGGGGGCGGCGATTTCCATCCCGAAATAAGCGGTAAGGCCGTTCATGCCGAGAACGCCCAGGAAGATGGTGTCGGAAACGAAGGGAATCTTGGGGACCTTCTGCAAGAACTTGCCGGATGAGGAGTCGATGACCAAATAGTCTTGTAAACCGGTAATGCCTGTGACGCGGTCGCCTTTTGAGTAGTCGGGGTGGCGCGACTCGATAATCTCGGCAAAACCGCCTGCGCGCATCACGTCGCCAATGGCCACGGCGGGAAGATAGCTGTCCATGGCCATCCAGATGCGCATGGTGGGATCGATGGAGAGGAATTTGACCTTGGCGAGCGCCTGCCCGTCTTGCAGTTCCGGCAAGGGCGACTCAACGAGTTGGAGGTCGCCCGGCGCTAGCAGCCCTTTGGGCCGCGATTGCAGAACAAATTTGCGATTGAGTGTTGGCATGATCCGTTTCAGTCTTTGGCGATCTGGCGGTTGAGATCCTTCGGACATCCTAGCCGGATGTCCTCAGGATGACAATCGCAGGGCTACGCAACCTCGCTAGAAGGGAATATCTTCGTCGGAGATTTCGGGGCCGCCGGTTGCGCCGCCACCGCCGCCGTAGCTTTCTTCCGCAGGAGCGGACTGATCGACGTCTTCGCCGCCGCGAGACGTTCCGCCACCCATGCCGCCGCCCGCGGCTGCAGCGTCGGCGCGCGAACTCAGCATCTTCATAGTGTTGGCGACAATATCGTAGCTGGTGCGCTTCTGGCCTTCCTTGTCCTGCCACTCGCGCGATTGGATGCGGCCCTCGACGTAGACCATCGTTCCTTTTTTCAAATATTGTTGGCAGATCTCTGCGAGTTTTCCCCAAGCAGTGATGCGGTGCCACTCGGTGCGCTTCTGACGCTCGCCGTTGCGGTCCTTGTAGGATTCATCGGTGGCCATCGTAAAGTTGGCGACAGCCTGCCCGCTGCCGGTGTAGCGCGTTTCCGGATCACGGCCCAGCCGGCCAACGAGGATTACTTTGTTGACAGACATGCGAATTCTCCTGAGAACGGGAAGATAACATGCGAGCGAAGAAAAGGGAAATGGCCGAAGACGTGACTGGCGACTCGTGACTGGTGACTTGGGTTGCCCGCAAATTGACAATCGCGCTGACGCGGCCTACCTTGCCTAATGACCATTGTGGGACGGAGGAACCGAACGTGGACAGGAAGATGAATACAAGCCTGAACATTGGGAAGATCGCTTGGTTTGCTTTGGCTTGGTGGCTTGGGTTGACTTTTAGTGGAAGAAGCAGCATCCGCGCCCAGGAGAAGGGGCGCGCGGCGGGGAATGCCGTTGGAATCTTCGAGGGGCATGGGGACGTCGGCAAGGTTCTGCATGCCGGGACGGTGGAATACGACGCGGGGAAGCAGACGTACACCGTAGAAGGCAGTGGCGAAAACATTTGGTTTGCGAAAGACGAGTTCCAGTTTGCATGGAAGAAGATGTCCGGGGATTTGACGCTCACGGCGGACGTTCTGTTTACCACAAAGGGCGGGAACGAGCATAAAAAAGCGGTGCTGATGATCCGGCAGAGCCTGGATGCGGATTCGGCGTACGCGGATATCGCCTTGCACGGCAACGGCATGACTTCGCTGCAGTATCGCAACGATGCGGGCGCCCAGACGCAGGAAATCCAGGCCAGCGTCAACGCGCCCCAACGCGTGAGGCTTGAGAAACGCGGCGACCATTTTTCGATGTGGCTTGCGGACGAAAACGGCAGGTTTCAGCCGGCCACCGGATCCGCACGGGTGGTCCTGAAAGAGCCCTTCTACGTCGGAATCGGAATGTGCAGCCACGATGAGAATGCGGTCGAAAAAGCGGTGTTCTCGAAGGTCGAGTTAAGGAGCAAACCGCAAACGGCCAGCGTCGATGGGCGAGTTGATGCGATGAAAAAAGAGACGGGCGAGCGGGAGACGGGGTGGGAGGCTGGGCAGGGCGGACGACTACAGAGTTAGCGGGAGGAAGTGAGGGAGGCGCCCAGTTCCTTGAGTTTGGCGCGGGCGCGGCGGTCCTCCTCGGTGCCGGGATAGCGGCGGGCGACTTCGCGGAGGTCGCGGATGCCGGCGGATTTCTGGCCAAGCTCGATGAGGGCCATGCCTTTCTTGAGAAGCGCGGGAGCAAGTTTGAAGCTTTTCGGATAGTTGTTGAGGACTTTGTCGTATTCGCTGACGGCGTCATCGTATTTTTTTTGAGAGTAGGCAATTTCGCCGAGGTAGAACTGGGCGTTGGAGGCCAGGTCGGTCGAGCCGTAGTACTTCAAGTAGTCTTGAAATTCGGAGCGAGCGAGATCGTATTTGCCGCTGGTGATGTCGCGCAGGCCGTTGGAATAAAGAGTGTCGGCGGAAGGAGCGCCGGCTGGAGGAAGCACCGGGGCGGAAGTTGCGGGCTGCGCGGCGTTCGCGGTTGGAGTCGGCGTCCCAGTTCCCGTGGTGGGTGCCGTTGTGGCGCTCGGAATCTTGGCGTCGATGCTTTGCACGGCGTTCTGGAGGTCGACGAGCTGCTGATTGAGCTTGCCGAGGCGCGACTTGATTTCCTCGAGATTATCGGAGAGCCCCTGGACCTGCGTGGACATGGTATCGAGGCGCGCGCCGGAATTGGCCTGTACGTCCTGAACGGATTTCTGGAGCGAGCCCATGGTGGCGGCGAGCTTGGTAATGTTGTCGCTGGATTGCTCGACCAGAGTCTTTGTGACGGTATGGTCCTGAGTCATTTGGGTGGCCAACTCTTTTTGACCCTGAAGAATGGAAGTGACGTCGCGCTGGAGCTCGATGATCTCACGAGCGACGGCTTCTGCAGGGCGAGGGCCGATAAGGCTTCCGGCCAGCGCACCGGCGAAAACGGCGGCGCCGAAGATAACAACATTGCGGATACGCATGAACATCCTCCTAAGGTGCTCCGAAGTGCTGCAGGAACCTCAAACAGGCTAGGGAAGCAGCAATCACTCTAATTAAGAGAGCCGCGAGCGGGCAAGGGTTTGCCGGGGCTCGCGGCCCGATTTGTTACGGCGTCTGCAACCGGGGAAAGCGCTAAAGCGTGCCCGCGGTCAAGGAGGACAGGCAGGAATGCCTGTCCTACCAGCGACCAGTTAGTTGGCTTTGACGAAATGGCCGCGGCGGTTTTGCTGCCAACAGGTTTCGTTGTGCTCCATGCAGAACGGCTTCTCTTTGCCGTAGCTGATGGTGTTAAGGCGGTCGGCCGAAACGCCGAGGGAGACGAGATAGTTCTTGGTGGCGTCGGCACGGCGCTGGCCGAGGCCGAGGTTGTATTCCGTGGAGCCGCGCTCATCGCAATGGCCTTCGATGGTGGCCTTAATCTGCGGGTAGCTCTTCAGGAAGTCCGCGGTTTTCGAGAGAGCCTCGCGAGCGTCGGGACGAATATCGGCTTTGTCATAGTCAAAATAGGCGTCGCGCACTTCCTGCAAGAAAAGTTTGTCGAGATCGGGAGCAGGTGGCGGTGGAGGCGGCGGTGGCGGAGCATTCACGGTAACGCTGGCCGCGGCGCTGGCAGAGCCGCCGGGACCAGTAGCGGTAATCGTGTACGTTGTGGAGTCGGAGGGCGTGACCTTCGTGGAACCCTGAGCGGTTACGGCGCCAACGTCGGGAGCGATGGAAAGCTGGGTCGCGTCCGTGGAATTCCAGGTGAGCGTAGCGGAATCGCCCTTATTGACAGTAGAAGGGCTGGCCTGCAACGTCACGGTGGGACGCGCGGGTGCGGGAGCCGGCGGGGGTGGCGCCGGCGGCGGTGGCGTCACTTTCTTGGCACAGCCAACGACAAGAACAGCAGCGGCGAGGGCAGCGAGCAAGCCGGCGCGGTAGAGAGAGCGTGAAGCCGATTTCATGCAAATCCTCCTCAGTGTGTTGAAAGATCCCGTGTAGGTCCCACCAGCGCGAATATCCTAACACCGACGGGCTGGGTCCGGGCAATATATCGCGACACGATATGTTATACATCGTATCGGGATGTGCGCGAAACAGTTTCCAAATGATGAACATCCGCCTGGAAAATCGCCAGCCCGACCGGTTTCGCTTATGAGATGCGAGAGCGGCCACTGCGGTTCCACTTAAATGCATTAATTAATGGGTCGACCAATTGGGGGATTCATTGTGACCGCTGAACGTGAGCTGGTGAGGCTGGGAGCCGTCAGCCAGCATGGTCCAAATCTGGCGCTCGCCGCCGCGGGTGGACTCGAAAACGATGTGGCGGCCGTCGGGAGCCCAACTGGGACGCTCGTTGCGGGCCTGGTCGCGGGTCAGCTCGACAAGCTGCTGAGTAGCGGCGTCCATGACGAAAATGTCGTAGTTGTCGTCGGGAAGACGCCAACTGAAGGCCAGCAATTGGCCGTTGGGGGACCAGGCGGGATCAATGACGTAGCCCTTGCCAGGAAGATCGAGTTTCGTGGAGCTGGTACCGTCGGAATTCATTAGGTAGAGCTGGGGCGTGCCGCCACGGTCGCTAACGAAGGCGATGGTGGCGCCGGTTTTGGGGTTCCACGAGGGAGACATGTTGGCGCCGTTGGAGATGGTGAGCCGCTTGGGGCGGCCGCCATTGATGTCGGAGACGTAGAGTTCGGGATTGCCTTGCATAGAGGAAGAGAAAATGATTTGCGCGCCATCGGGCGACCAGGCGGGCGTGATGTTGGTCCCCTTGAAGCGAGGAAAGGCAACAAGCTTGCCGCTGTCCATGGAATACATGCAGATTTGCGCGCTGGTGATGCCGTTGTAGGGGGCGAAGCAGGTGAAGGCGATGCGCGAGCCGTCGGGTGACCAACGGGGCGTGAGGGCGATGGAGCGAAGGCTGGTGAGGGGGCGCTGATTGGCGCCGTCGTAGTCCATCACCCAAATTTCTTTAGAGCCGGTGCGAGCGCTGACGAAAGCGATTTGTGTTTGCGCGACGCTGGGGAGGCCGCCGGAGAGTTTGCTGATAATTTCGTCGGCAAACTGGTGAGCGAATTTACGGACCTGAAGGTCGGTGGGAGCACCGCGGTAGACTTTGCCGACGACGGGTTGCGAGGAGGGGTTGCGAACGTCGAAGAGCCAGGCCTGGATGGCGACTTCGGCCGTGGATTCGGTGAGATTGCCAAAGCCGACGTAGTTGGCGTTAGTGGGGGGATCGGTCCAGACGGAGTATTTCAGTTCCGGCGGAGTGGAGGGCACTTGAGGGGGGTAGAAGCTAGGGCTGGCGAGGTCGAGGATGCCGCAGAATTGCAGGTCGTCGCGGACGACTTGCGTGAAGAGGGTGGCGTGAGGCTTCACGGAGTCGGAGCGAGCAGCGAAGTCGGCGATGGCGACGCGGGCTTTGGTTTGGCCGAGACCTGTGCCTGTACGGAACCAGTCCTGCGCCGTAACCGGCCGACCCACAAAAATCAGCGCAGCGAGCAAAGACAGCCACCTCGTATGCTTCAAAAAGCTCAACACATGAGCTCCCTCAGAAAGATAGAAACCGCAAAACTAGTGTGCCAGCCCAAGATCGAAATCAAAGGTCACATCTACATAGGCTCCCATGTAGTCATTCGGAAGGTGACTGAAGGAGCCAATGCCGAGTAGGTCCCGTTGGGCTGAATAGTCCATGGATTGGTTGCCACTGGACTTAGACAATCTGATGTTTGAAATGCTTCCGTCCGGGTTGATTCTGAAAGTAATGGTGGTGAGGGCGGTATGCGCAGCCCGGACCGGTGCGTCAATGGTGGTCTGGTCCCAATTGCGCTCAATCCGCGTTCGGACAGCATCTACATACCATGGGTAACGAGCGCCGAAATCGCTCCCACCTTGTCCCAAGGCAGCCACTCCTTGAGAGGAGCCAGGAGTTTGGGAATAGCCAGTGGGGAGATTTGGAACGCCGCCATGGCCAGGGATGGCGTTATCGGGTTCCGGAGTCTTGCTCTCGAGAGTTCGTGACTTTGGGGAAGGCGGAAGCTGTTTTTCCTTGGTGAATTTGGGGATTTTTGTCGCGTCGGTTTTGGGTTCGGGAGGCTTGGGCGGCTCTTCTTTGTGGAGGCTCTTGGTGGAGTCCACGGCCTTGCTTTCGGTCACCATCGACTCTCTGGGAAGAGAGATGCCGGCTGATCTGACCAGGCTCACGTTGGTCCCACCCAAATCGCCACCGACGCCGCCCCAGCTATTGCCGTGGCGCTCGAAGAAAGACACGGCTAAGACGAGCACCGTGAGAACGACATGGAACAAAGCGGAGTAGCCTAGGTAGCCGCGGAGATTTAAGGTTCCCGGATTGGTGACGGCAGTAGCCATTTTGCCTTACTGGGTGCGGGCACGTTCCGTCAGGGGCTCGGTAACAATGCTGATGTTGTTGATGCCGGAAACGCGCAGGGTGTCTACAACGGAAGCAAAAACGCCAAAAGGAACCGTTTCGTCGCAGCGGAGAAATACGCTTTGTTGCGTGCTCTTGAGCTGCGCATGAATTCTCGCGCCGAGCTGGTGAATATTAACGGGGTCATTGCCCAGGTAAACGCGCTGCGCCTTGTCCACTGTTACGACAAGGCGGTCCTGGCTGATGTCTTTGACGGTGCGGGTTTTGGGAACGTCAACTTCGATGCCGGATTGCAGGATGGGAGCGGTGATCATGAAAATGATGAGGAGCACGAGAACCACGTCCACGAACGGGACCATGTTGATCTCGGAGAGGGAAGTCTGCGTCGATTTAGAGAGCTGAGGCATGGTCAGAAGAAGTCGACAGTTGACAGTTTACAGTTAACAGTAAAAAACAATCCGGGGGCGGCGGTGCAAAATGAGTGTTTTCGATGAGAGAAGGGGCAGTTTCCCCTCAGAAATCTGCGTTTAGAAAAAGTTGACTGACTCATGCGGGTACCCAAGCGCAATTAGTTAAAAGCTTTCTCGATTTGGGCGGTGACTTCAAGAGCGAAATTGTCCAGGCGCTGGCCAAGATCGCGAATGTTTTGCAAAAACTGGTTGTAGAAGATCACCGCAGGGATCGCGGTGGCGAGGCCAGCCGCGGTAGTGACCAGAGCTTCCGCGATGCCAGGCGCGACGGCGCGAAGGCTGGCAGCGCCAGCGCTGCCGAGGCCGGAAAAGGCGTCAATGATCCCCCAGACGGTGCCGAAAAGGCCGATGAACGGAGTTACGGAGCCAGTGGTGGCGAGCCAGGACATGCCTTTCTCGACGCGGCGAACTTCTTCGGCGGAGGCGAGCTGCATGCTTACGGTAACGGCCTGCAAACTTTTCAGCTTGGGAGGATGAGGATTGCCGGGGGCGGCGCCCACCTGGCTTTGCAACTCGCGGTAGCCAGCGGCGTAGACAGAAGAAAAGGGCGAACCGGCGGAGGCCAGGGCTTGCGGGTTGGCGACGCCTCGAGTGGCGCGGAAGATGCGGAGAAACTGGTCGCTTTCGCGGCGAATCCGGCCAAAAAGGCCGAGTTTCTGAAAAATCATGGCCCAGGAAATCAAGGAAAAGACGAGGAGAAGCAAAAGAACGCCGCGGGCGACCCATCCGGTTTGACGAACAATCTCAAAAACGTCGGTTGCAAGAATCGCAGTGAACAAAGAAATGTTGTATCCCTCAGCAAAACTGAAAATTTTTCTGGGCGTAAGAAACGTAGCACACGCGTCCAGAGGGTGCAATCAATTAAGATGCGCTGGTTTCTGAATCTGCTGCATGCGGGCAAGGGTTAGTCGTGGTTTGTGACTTGTGAATGGTGGGAGAGGCCGTGACTCGAAATTCGAAAATCGGAATTCGCCCGAAGGCCGCGTGTCGAATTCCGGATTTCGAGTCTCGATAGTCCAGCGGCAGGCGCAATGCTGGAAGACGACGCCCGGGAATTTTCGTGCTCCCGTTGCGCAGAGGGCGGAAGGACAGGTGTGGTAAACTGCAAATTCAGCCATGAGCAAGCCGTTTGACATCGATTTGGGGAGACTGACGGGCGAAGCGCTCGGGGACGCGCTAAAGCGCGCCCCTACACCGTTTCTTGAGAGCCAAGGTGTGGAGCGGGGGCACAGGGGGACGTTTTTCCTGGAGACGTTCGGCTGCCAGATGAACGACCACGACTCGGAGAAAGTCGCGGGCGTGCTGCTTTCGCGAGGCTACCGGCAAGTGGAATCGCCCGAAGGGGCGGGACTGATCTTGTACAACACGTGCAGTATCCGGGAAAAGGCGGCGCAAAAGTTTTTTTCGCGGCTAGGGGAGTACCGCGAGAGGCAGAGCGAAGGGAAAGTAATCGGCGTGCTGGGGTGCGTGGCTCAGCAAGAAGGCGAAGATATTTTTGAACGCGCGCCGTGGGTGAGTTTGGTGTGCGGGTCGGCGAGCTACCGGAAGCTGCCGGAGCTGCTGGCGCAATTGGAAGCGGGGAATCAGCGGGTGACCGGGCTGGATACGGACACGGACGAGACGTTTGAAACGGAAATGACGCGGCGCGACAATCCCTGGCGCGCGTACCTGACCATCATCGAAGGCTGCGACAAAGCGTGCTCCTATTGTGTGGTGCCGTACACGAGAGGGCCGGAGCGGAGCCGAGCGAGCGACGCGATTTTGCGCGAGGTGCGGCAGCTCGCGGAGTTGGGATACTCGGAAGTGCAACTGCTGGGACAAACGGTGAATTCCTACGCGGACCCGACGCCGAGGAAAATGCGCTTCGCGGAATTGCTGCTGGCGGTGGCTGATGTGCCGGGAATCCGGCGGGTGCGGTTCACCACTTCGCATCCGAGCGATTTCACGAGGGACATTGTCGAAGCAATCGAGACAGAGCCGAAGATTTGCGATCACGTGCATTTGCCAGTGCAATCGGGCTCGACGAAGGTTTTGCGCGCGATGCAGCGGACGTACACGCGGGAAGAGTATCTCGAAAAGATCGCGATGATTCGCGGAGCGAAGCGGCCGATTGCGATTACGACGGACATCATCGCGGGATTCCCTGGAGAGACCGAGGCGGAGTTTGAAGGAACGCTGAGTTTGCTTGAGGAAGTGAAGTACGACAGCTTGTTTTCGTTCAAATATTCGCCGAGGCCGAACACTCCCGCGCTGAAGATGGCTGACGCGATTCCGGAAGAAGAAAAGAGCCGGCGGCTGGTGGTCTTGCAGGAGAAGCAGAGAGAAATCCAGACGAAACACAATGCGACGCTGATTGGGAAGACCTTCGAGGTGCTGGTGAGCGGGAAGTCGCGAAAAGAGAATCAGTGGTCGGGATATACAAGTTCGCATCGCGTCGTAAATTTTGCTTCACGAGAAGAGGAACTTCTGGGAACCTACATCCAGGTGCGTGTGACAAGCGCCACGCCGAACAGCCTGGTTGGGGAGCACGCCCTTTGAGGCAGGGGAGGCACCGATGGAAGTGGAGATGAAAATCCGCGGCCTGATGATGGACCCGGTGACGAACATGCCCATCGTAGTACTGAAGGACGTGCAGGGGCAGGCCATCCTGCCAATCTGGGTTGGCGTGTATGAAGCGAATGCGATCGCGCTGGAAATCGGAAAAGTGCAAACGCCCCGGCCGATGACGCATGACCTGCTGAAGAATTTCTTACTGGGCCTGGAAGTGCGCGTGCAAAAGATCGTGGTGAACGATTTGAAAGATGATACGTTCTACGCGCTGATTTGGGTGGAGCGCGAAGGCCAGATGATGACTATCGATTCGCGCCCGAGCGATGCGCTGGCGCTGGCGCTGCGCATGGATTGCCCGATTTTTGTGGAAGAAGAAGTATTGAAGAACTCGAAGATTTCGAGCGCTTTCTCGCAACAAGCTAGCGACGAACAACTCCGCAACCTGCTGGAAGGCCTCTCCGACGAGGACTTCGGGCGCTACAAGATGTAGGCGCGTAAAAGTCCGTTACTCGAAACGCGAAAATCGAAATTCGAGGAAGGCTCCGAAGCTCACCTAGCCTGCATCACCCGGCGAGCTTCGAGTCTTGGATTTCGAGTTTTGATTCTCGCCCCTCCATACCAGCAGCGGCGAGACGGCCTACGGTACGGCGCCAGACGAGCAGCAAGACTATTCCAATTAAGATTAGCGCCAGGCTGAGGCCGGACCACAGTCCGAAAGCGCCCCAGTTTCTTCGAAAGCAGAGCCAGGCACCTAGCGGAAGGCCGATGATCCAGTACGCCGTGAAATGACAGATCATCGGCGTACGCGTGTCGCCTGCGCCACGTAAAGCGCCTGTGGCGACGGTTTGAATCCCATCGAAAAGCTGGAATGCAGCGCCCGCGGCAAGCAGCAGAACCGTGTTGCGGATGACGTTTGGGTCCGGCGTGTAGATGCGCGCAATCCAGCGTGGAATGACCAAAAGCGTGATGCCGGCGAGAGTCATGAAAAGAGCGCCGAAAAAAATGGCGCTACCCCCGGCTCTTGCTGCGCCGTCGGGATCTTTGCGGCCGATGGCTTGACCAACGCGAACGGCGGCTGCGGAAGAGATTCCGAGCGGGACCATGTAGGTGAGCGAGACCGTGTTCAAGGCGATCTGGTGGCCGGCGAGCGCCGTTGCGCCGAGACGGCCAATTAGCGCAGTCACCAGAGCGAAGACGCCGATTTCTAGCGTGATTTGCAGTGCGGCAGGAAGTCCAAGAGCGATGAGGCGACGGATGCGCATCAAGTCCGGCTGAATTGGTGTGTGAAGCAGGGCGGTGCGATATTTGCGGTCGTACCAGAGCAGATACGCGACTAGAACGGCAGCGAGATAAATACGCGCCCAAGCAGTGGACCAACCCGAGCCCACCGCGCCCATGGCCGGCGCGCCGAGCTTGCCGTAGATGAGAATCCAGTTTCCGCCTGCGTTGATGAGATTTGCGGTTACGAGAGCAAAAGCGATCGGGCGAACCATGTTCATCCCCTGCATGGTGCGCCGCACGGCGAAATAGAGAAGCAACGGCAAGGTGCCCCAGGCCATGGCCTTGGAGTAGGGGACGGTGAGGGCCACGATGTCAGGCGGAATGTTGGCAAAACGCAGCAGGGAATCGAAGTACCAGACAGGAGCCATGAGCAGCGGCGTGAGGGCGAGACTCAGATAAATTCCGTGCACGAGAGAGCGATAGCAATCTTCGCGCAGACCGGCACCAAACGCTTGAGAGACGAGGGTGTCCAAACCGATCAACAAGCCCCCTCCAAAAAAAGCCAGAACGTGGACGAGAATGCCGCCCAGGCTTACGGCAGAAATGGCCAAGGCGCTGTTTGGGAGTCGCCCGACCATCATGGTGTCCACGATAGCCATGCTCATCCAGCCCAGCTCGGCGAGGACAAGGGGGATCGCGAGGCGCAGCGTGGGGCGAAACTCTGACCGGAGTGTTTGCAGGCTGATCATGGAAGAAGAAAGTCAGATGAAAGAGTGTAAGCGGCGATGCAAAAACGCGCAAACAGAGGAAAGAATGTGCGGCGCCAACAGAGGCGCGTTAACTTTCGAGGCGTACTGGAATGGAAGTCCCATTGACCCCGGCAATGGCGCTTCCTAGGCTAGGGATAGCGTTGAGTTTTTGGGCTTCCCTGCAAGTGTCGCGGTTTTGGTTTGGAAACCAGGGGGACAGGCCAAAACTTCGATTCCAAGATCCTGAGGGGAGCCCCAGTGCCGCTGGTCGAGAATATCAAGTTTGATGAGCGTGAAAGGCATATTCGGGGGACGGGGAGACTTAACTCCCGTGTTCCTGTGGCTGTGGAGTGGTCCGAAAACGGGCGGGCATTGCGCGCCGAGGGATACACGAAGGACATCAGCCCGAAGGGTTGCCTGGCGATCGTGCCGCAGGGGTTTGTCGTCGGGCAGAGACTGAGGATCATCAATCTGATCAACCAACTGGCAGGCGAAGCCGTGCTGGTGTGGCGCGGGCATGAAGGGCCTGCAGGCTGGGAACTGGGGCTGGAGTTGGCACACTCGTCCGAAGACTTCTGGGGACTCGATTTCTAGATTTCCTTTTCACAATACACATCTAAGACCGAAAAACCAGGGCTGTGGATTTCCCCGCCCAGCTGGTGAAGCGCGCACTTTTTCGCTTGCCAAGGAACCGCTGCAAACGTAGAGTTAACCAAGGCCTTGGGGGTTTCCGGGAGGCTGCACCCATATATAGGAACCCAGTTGCCGAAGGACGGTGGCTTGCTTGTGCGCGCACCCTTGGTGTCGATGAAGGGCAGGCGGGCGGAGGCAGAAACAGATGACTGCAATCATCACGGTTGCAAATCAAAAAGGCGGAGTCGGCAAGACGACGACGGCCATCAATTTGTCCGCGGCGCTGGCACACCGGGGGAAGCGCACTTTGTTGATTGATCTCGATCCCCAGGCGAATTCCACAATCGCGTTTTACGACACGGGGGAAATTTCGACTTCAATGTTCGAGGTGCTGAGCGACACTCGCGTGGGAATTACGGCCGCCATCAAGCCGACAAAAGATCCAATGCTTTTTCTGGGGCCCGGGCGGCTGGCGTTGGCGAAGTTGGAGCAGGTTCTGGCGGGGCAATTCGATGCGCCGTTTCGATTGAAAGATGCGATGGGGCCCATCGTGAAGGATTACGAATACGTGATTCTCGACACGCCGCCATCGTTAGGAATTCTGACCGTGAATGCCCTGGTGGCTTCGAGTCATTTGCTTGTGCCGATTCAGGCAGCATATTTTGCGATCGAAGGAACCGACGATCTACTGGAGACATACGAGCGCATTCGCGCGCGGCCCAACCCGAACCTGAAAGTTCTAGGAGTGGTGATCACACTGTTTGATAAACGGACCAACATTTCCAAGGACACGCATGGACAGATTCGCAGCGTGTTCGGAGAAGTGCTCTTTAAAACGAAGATCACAAAGAACGTGCGCCTGGAAGAGAGTCCGGCTTACAAGGAAACGATTTTGACGTACGCGCCGAAATCACCCGGCGCGGTAGAGTACAAGAAACTGGCTGCGGAGGTTATCCAACGTGTCGAAGAGGATCGGGTTACCCGTCACGCTGAAGATGCGGCATGACGCGCATTACGTCGAATCGCTGACAAGTTATAGCGGAGCGGCGGTGGGCCGGATGATCCGGATCGACCAGATCCGGCCGAACCCGGACCAGCCGCGCAAAGCGCTGGGCGATCTGCGCGAACTGACGGAGTCCATCCGCGAGAAGGGGGTTCTCGAGCCGCTGCTGGTGCGGTACGTGCCACGCGAGGATTGCTACTACATCATCTCCGGCGAGCGGCGGTATCACGCTTCGCGCGCGGCAGGCTTGCGTGAGGTACCGTGCATCGAAAAGATGGCCGATGACGCGGAAACGCTGGAAATCGGGCTGATCGAGAACATCCAGCGAAAGGACTTGACGCCGTTTGAGGAAGCTGACGGGCTGCACCGGCTGAGCACGCAGTTCGACTACACGCACGAAGACATCGCGAAGAAAATCGGGCGGGCGCGGTCTTCGGTGACGGAGACGCTGTCGCTGCGCAATATCCCGGATTCGCTGCGCAAGAAGTGCATCGATCACGGCGTGCTCTCGAAGTCGTTGCTGCTGCAAATTGCGCGCCAACCTACCGAAAAGAGAATGATCGAAATGTTTCACCGCATCATGCAAGGGGGATTGACGCGGGACGAAGCGCGGCGGGAGCGGCGCGAAGAACAAGCCGGGCCGCAGCGTCCGCAGCCGTTTATTTTCCAATTCGAACCGCCAAGTGAATCGTTCAAGTTCCGGATTCAGTTCAAGAAAAGCCACGTTTCGCGGGATGAGCTGATCAGCACGTTGCGCGAGATTTTAGCCCAACTGGAAGGCTCCTCGTCGGAAGCGGATTCCACGGCGGCGTGAAGTAGAATTGCTGCCGTTGCTCGAAACGTTTGCCGGATTCCGGCGATTTGAATGCTTGAGTTTTCCTCACTGCAGATGCAGGTAATCCAACGCCTGCTGGAAGCCGGTTTTCGACCAATCGCCATTCCCCCTTATGAGAGCGCGCTGTGCATGCAAAAGGGAGACTGCGCGGCGGTGCTGGCGCCAGTTCCGAACGGAGGGTTGAAGCTGCTTGCGCCGCCGTCGTATCTGGTCGACGGGAACTTTAGCGTCAAACTGAAACGGGATCGCGGCGAAGTGTTTGTCTGGAAGAAAACGGAAGTAGAAGCGACTCCGGAGCGATTGCGGGATCTTGAGGCGTTTCGCGCCGAACTGGCGGAGCTACTGGCGCTGCCCGCCCAGCAATAAGCGTCACGTTTGCATTTCCCGCAGGCGGACGGCAAACTAAACTCCCCATGAAAACGTACGACGTCATTTGTATCGGCGCCGGGCCGACGGGGCTGGCCACAGCGATTGAGGCGAAGCGCACGGGGATGGAACCGCTGGTCATCGACAAGGGATGTCTATGTAATTCGATCTATCACTATCCGGTAAACATGGTGTTCTTTACGACGCCGGAACTGCTGGAAATCGGCGACTTGCCGCTGGTGTGCGCGGCGGAAAAGCCTACGCGCATCGAAGCTCTGAAGTATTACCGGAAAACGGCGGAGCACTACGGTTTGGAGTTGCGACTGTACGAGCGAGTTTCGCATGTGGAAGGGCACGACGGGAACTTCACGGTTATATCGAAGACGGACAAAGGAGTCCAGGAACGGTATCACGGGAAAAAAATTGTGGTTGCCACCGGTTACTATGATTTGCCGAATTTATTGGGAGTGCCGGGAGAAAACCTGCCGAACGTTTCGCACTACTACACCGAGGCCCACGCGCTTTGGAATCAGGACGTGGTGGTGATCGGGGGCAAGAATTCTGCGGCGGAAGCTGCTTTGGATTTATTTCGCAACGGCGCACGAGTAACGCTGGTTCATCGCGGGAAAGAGCTTGGAGCAAGCATCAAATACTGGGTGCGGCCCGACATCGAGAATCGCATCAAAGCTGGGCAGATCAATGCGCTGCTGCATGCGCGGGTTGAAGAGATCAGCAAAGACGCAGTCGTGGTGGAACATCACGCGCGAACGAAACGAATCCCGGCGAAGCAAGTGTTTGCGCTGACGGGATACCATCCAGACTATTCGTTCATTGAAAGCCTCGGAGTGAAACTGGACTCGGAGAGCAAACGGCCGTCGCTCGACTCCAAAACTCTTGAGAGCAACGTGGCAGGGATTCACCTTGCGGGAGTTGTGATTGGCGGACGCCATACGGGCGAAATCTTCATTGAGAACGGGCGATTCCACGGGAAACAGATCATTGAAGCGTTGAAGATCTGAGTGGTCGGCTCGAAAGCGGTAAAAGAGTGTATTTGCCCGACCCAGGGTCGTTTGCTAGACTCTCAGTTTATGCCATCCGTCCTGCGTGAAATGGGTGAGACTTTTGGCGCGCTGGTGAAGGGATTCAGCGTGACCTTTCGGACTATGTTTCGGAAGACCGTCACCGAGAACTACCCGTATGAACCAGTGCACTTTCAGCCGCGGTACCGCGGCATTCATGTTCTGCACCGTGATGAAAATGGTCTGGAAAAGTGCGTTGGCTGTTTCTTGTGCGCCGCAGCTTGCCCGGCGAATTGCATTTACATCGAGGCCGCTGAAAACAAGGAAGCGGACCGAATTTCGGCAGGGGAGCGCTACGCGAGCGTCTATAACATCGATTATTCGCGCTGCATTTTCTGCGGATATTGCGTGGAAGCATGTCCTACCGATGCCATTACGCACGGGCACGGGTTTGAACTCGCGACGTACGACATCAATTCTCTCGTTTATCGCAAGGAGCAGCTTCTGGAAAAGGGCCTAAGCCTTCCCACACCTTCAGCGCAATAACATAAACCGCGTTTCATCGGGCTTCGTTCTGCCCGCTTTGCCGCACGTGTGACCAAAACCTTTTCGTTGAGATTGCCTCTAAAAGTCTCGCCGTAGTGTGTCTTCTAACTCTTATAAGGCTGGTTAGACGTAAACGTGCGAGGCATCGCGGATGGCCACGAACGGGAAAGCGAAAAGATGGGACGCAAGCGGACACGAATATGCAGAGCTGTCGCGCTCGGCCGAGGTCACGGAGTCGGCGTTGGCGCCAGTTTCGATGCGGGACACACGCCGACAGAAGCCGAGGTCGAAGCACGACACATCACTGAGACCACGAGCGGCTCTCAGCAACTTCAGCAGTGTTGGCGAGCAATTTTCAATTGAGAACCAGAAAATAGTTTTCTCCTCAAGCAGAACTGCGATTAACGGGCGCGGAGGCTCTCCGATCCGCAAAAAAAATATAGGACACAGGATGTCCCTCTTCCCGGCGCCTCTCGCCCGAGGTTGCTGCCTCGGATTCGCGCGGAGAACATTCGCGCTGCTTCATCAGCAAGCGCGCCAGCATGGCACAAGCATTCTCTTCCAGCCATTGGTCAAGCAACGCATCGATTTCTTTGCGGAGATTTGCCGCGTGACCTAGGCGGGAAAGCTCGTAGCTTTGCAACGAATTGCGCGAGGCGGAAAGAAGGAATTCCCAGGGCGGCTGCGTTGGGGGACAGGACACGTTAGCCTCCTAAAGACGAACGCATGCAAAGTAGCAGCATATTAATAAATGTCTATAGTACTGAGTTCTTACTTCTGTGGATACTTATGAAAATTTGCGGCGCGTTGCACCAAGCTTTTGTAAGACGCAAAACCAGCGTGCCAGCGCTCGCGACGTTGAAGGTGATCCGTCAGCCGACACCATTGTGATGCTCGCTTGCAGCGCGTGCGCGGGAGATTACGAGAATCCCGACCGCACGGCGTGGATGCCGGATGAAGAAGCAGCAAGCCATGCAGACGACGTGGACGATGCGGACGCATTGCTTGAGGAAGAATTTCCCGCGGAGGGGTAGCACGCGGGGAGGGAGGCGATTGTGCGAAACGTTCAGAAAAAAGTTGCCACACGAATATTGCGGCGCAGGCAGCGTGACGTGCTTTGCGACGTGATGCTCGGCGCCAGCCAGTGCGGCACCTGGCTGACGCTCGACGAACTCACGAAGCTGACCCACTATCCACAGGCGAGCATTTCCGCGCAGTTGCGGCACTTGCGGAAGCCCCAGTTTGGCGGCTACGAAGTGGAAAAGCGCCAGCGCAAATTCGGAAGAGCGATGCGCGGCGAGGATTTCGGAACAGTGTGGGAGTATCGGCTCCGGAGACGCGTGCGGCGGATTCTGGGAGGCCAGCCTGCGATTCGGCTTGGCGCGCGGATCAGAAGCTCAGCCTCGGGGCGTTGGACTTGCAGCGCGAGGGCGAGGTGTCGGTCCGCAGTTTTCAGTTGTCAGGAAGAGAATGCAGGCCGGAATGCACTTTGAACAAATCCGTAGCTCTTTCTCCCGGGATTTGCAGGGAACTGAAGACTGATTACGAAAAACTGACCACTGAGAAACGAGCGTTGTAGACGGAGCAGACGGAGAAGTGATGAGCACCAAGCCGGGGTAGCGCTGTGCCGGTAAAAGCCGAGCTCGCGTTTGATGTTTGCTGGGAAGTGTACTGCACGGCGCGGCAAGTACTGGAGTCAAAGCGCGGCGTTGGGGCGCGCAACTTAAAAGATATGGAGAAATTCTTGTGGAGGCCGGATATCCGGGCCAAGATCGGCGAGTGGGTGGCGGATTTTGCGCTTGCCGGCCAGGCGGCGCTCGATAGCCCCCAGTGGGCTTCGCGCATGGTGTTGTTCCGGCTGTATTACCTGGGGATGGTGCCGTATGAAAAAGCGCGGCATTTTCTCGGTTTGAGCGAGCATAGTTGGGTGAATTGGACGGAGGAAATTCGCCGCCAAGTCGGAAAAGAGCTGGTGCGGCGCAGGATGTTCCCCCCGCGAAGATATTTCGCTTCAACAAGTTAGAGGTAGTTGCAGACATTGAACTGCAGCTGCGTTCATAGTTCACAGGCGCTTGAAAGCCGCCTCTTGCTGCGAACAGTGGCGACAAGACACGACAAGGAGTCACGATAGGCGCGTTGTCACCTCGTGTCGCTTGCGAGGCGCGTACGAAGGCGCTACAGGATGGCCGCAGCTGACGGCCAACGGCAATTCCCAGCTGACCAAGAGCCACACCAGGTCTTGGCTCCTCCCCGGCGGAACCGGGCCGCAGCTCCAAGGAGCGGCCATGAACGCCATCAGGAAGCTGTTACGCAAGGGACTCTACTTAGCGGTTCCCATGTTTCTGCTGTTGCTGTTCAGCCCAGGTGTGACGCGGGCCCAACAGTACTTGATCGTGGATTGTACGGGGGCGAACACGTCCGCTTACCCGAGCATCAACGCAGCACTGCCGAACGCCACGCCAGGATCGTTCATTCTGGTCACGGGGCCATGCAACGAGAATGTCAGCCTGAATCAGGTGAGCAACCTGAATCTAGGCGCGTATTACGGGCAGACCGCGGTGCTCAACGGGGGCATCAGCATCACCAACTCTGACAACGTGTTCCTATACGGCCTCAACGTCACCAATGCCTCGGGAAACGGCATCTCCGTCAGCAACAGCCGTGGCATTCAAGTGAACGTGTGCTCGAGCAGCGGAAATTCCGGGTTTGGGCTGAACGTCGGCGGCATGTCGGACGTCACTGTCGGAGCCAGTGGCGCCTTCAGCCACAATGGGAACTACGGCATCTATATCACCGGCAACTCACTGGTCTCTCTGGTGGCCTGGGCGGGACCGGTGGACATTAGCAATAACTTGGTGGGAGGGGTGTTCTCTTCGCAAGGGAACTTCTCGACTCTCGGGCCTACGACCATCACCAACAACGTTTCCAACGGACCGAATTCCGGATTCGGGATCAACTTGCTCGGAGGGGCGCGTGCGCAGGTTGGAGCGCTTTTTGGTCCCAACACAATTTCGGGGAACCCGGGCGGCGGGGCGTCGCTGGGAGAAAACGCGGAGATCTCCTTTTGGAATATCGGTCCATCGAACCTGATTCAAAACAATGGTCCGGTGGGAATCTCGGCCGGTTTGAACAGCCAAGTAACCGTTTACAACATCAGCGGGCCTGTGGGCGCGGTGATCTCAGACCATACCAGCGCGGGAGTGGAAGTTTACGCCAACAGCCAAGCAAACTTCTTCGGCCCCTACCAGGTGATGCGCAACGGGAGTGCGACTGACCCTCGAAGTGCCGGCATTCGCCTGGACGGCAACTCAGAAGCCTACATGCGCGGCGGGCAAGTAACGCAGAACAACGGGCCGGGCATCCTGGCGCTCGTCAATTCTAGCGCAGACTTTACGGGCGTCACGCTTTCGGGCAATGCGGGAGGGCAGATCATCAACTGCGACACCAGTTCGTGGATGGTGAGCGACCTGACCAAGCCCGGAAGCGCGTTTTCGCCAGCCGGAGTGGCTTGCCGGACCCCGCACATGCTCGGCAACCGAGCCTGGTTCAATGCGCTCTCGCCCAATACCGATTGGAGCGTGCCCAAAGCGCGTTTCGACACGTACGCCAAATTTGCGGTGAAGCACTAGGGCTGATGCTCGAGGGCGGCGGGGGAACCTCTGCCTGGAGGTTCCCCCGTCGATTCCGCATCGGGTCGACTGCCGTTGTCCCCGGGACGGATTCCCGCTGGGGCTGGCATGGGTGTAGAATAAATGCAGTGCTTTCAGAAACCTCTGCCTTCCGCGCAGTCTGCAAAATTAGATGAGCAGCAATCAAGTAACCGCATCTGCCGGTTCGTCAACTCGGGCACCCCTTACAGTGTGGGGCCGCATTTTGCTGATCTTTCTTTTCGTTAATGGGCTAGGAGCCGTAGTTGGCGGCATCGGCGTGATGAACGGAATCATGCCCTTTCCGGAAGTGTGGCTGGAAGGTACGCCCTTTCACAGTTATTTCCTGCCTGGTTTGATTTTGTGCGTGGTCGTGGGAAGCGCGCACCTCGCGGCCGCGTTTGTAGTGCTGCTGTCTTGCAGCGCGACGGCCAGAATCGCTGCGCTCTGCGCAGGGCTCATCCTGACCGGATGGATGATCGCCGAGCTGAAGCTGATCGGTTTTCAAGCGCCCATTCAGGTGTGGTTTGTTGGCGTGGGCTTGGTTGAAGTTGCACTATCCTTCACAAAACTGCGGCATTCCTAGACACATCAGCGGTGGGACGCGCTGAAGCTCGCCCCTACAGCGCCTCTGGTGTTCAACGTTCAGCGCGGAGTTTCAGCAGTGGCTGGCTGGACGGCGTACTTCCATTGGGCTTCGCCGTTGAGGAAATTGGGATCGAGGCAGAGAAGCAACGTCTGGCCAGCGCGGTAGTGCGGCTGCTCGGCGACGGGGAGATGAAGCTGCCACCAGTGGGTGAGCGGCAAGTAGGGTGAGTTGCTCAGCGTGGCGCCTTCGCACAGGCGAGCCTCGAACCAGCCGAGGAAGCCGTCAAGACGCGCGTCAGTCGTAATGCGAAAGGGAACAAACGTTTTCGCGGGATTTTGCGTGTCCTTGCGAAAGTCGACGTGATAACACAGTGCCGGCTCGCTGAGCGCGATGAACGGCTTGTCCGAAGCGCGCACCAGGCTGAACTCTTCAAAGAGTTTTCGCCGAAACGGGCGAAAATCGAGCCCGTAGAATGGCGACGGCAAGCGCCCTGCGCCAAAGGACTCTGAGCAAAATGGCAGCAGAAACGTGTCCGCGGACTCCGGGATGATGCGTGCACCCGGTTTGAGGAAGCGCTCGCGGGCGTCCGCGACATAACCGATAGTATTTTCCGTGTCGAAGCAGAACGAGCTGAGCGTTTCCGTAACCAGGACGTCGCAGCGCTCTGGCAAGTGAAGTTTCGTCGAAATCTTGTTGATTAGCGTGATGCGGTCGCGAAAGCCGTTGGCTTCAATCAATTCCGCGGCCGTTTCCGCCATGCGGCTCATCTCAATCGCGTAGACGCGCCGCGCTCCGGCCTGCGCGGCAAAAAACGAAAGCAGGCCCGTGCCCGCGCCGAGATCGACGACCACATCGCCGGGCTTCACCGTGCGGGAAATCGCTTCGCGATACGCCTCGCAGCGCGCCTTGTCGAGCAGCATGCTTTCCTGCAGGAACGCGCTGCCGAATTGTTCGAGCATCCACGGCTGACGGAGGACGCGGCGGTTCCACCAGCGCCGAAGCTTGTGTGCAGTTGCAACACCGCGGTCGGCAAAGCTCATGAAAGTACGAGAGGGTCGTTTACGCGGAGCAGCTTACCAGATTCCGTCGAGGCCACGCGCGTGTTGCTGGCCATGCGGTAGTAATGATCGAAGCGCGCCTCCGGCGTCCAATTCGGGATGTGCGAACGGCGATAGTCACTGAACATTTTCTGGAAGCCGGGAATAATCTCGCCAGTGTGTGGGTCGCGCGGGGGAACGGGGCAGCGCGCGCAGGGGTTGCTGCCTTCGAAGTTCACTTCACCGATGCGAAAGCGCACCGAGCTGCGCGCTTCTTCGCCGAAAAGCTGATCTTCCCAGAACGCCGGGACGCCGTTGATTTCGAGCGTGGTGCGGAAGCGCTGGCGCGCGCCTTCCAACGTCACGCCTGGGAAAATATCGCAGACCGCTTGCAAGCTGGCGGTCGAGATGATGGTCGGGCCGTTGGCGACGGTGTCGTCGGGAAAACCTTCCAGCGAATGACGCACGATAATGGGCTGCTCGAAATAATTGCTGAACCATTTTGCGGCGCCTTCAGTGTCGCTAGGGAACGCGAATGTCTTGGTGGGAATTTTACGACGATCACCCGGAACACAGAGCGTGACCGAACTGAGGTCGGGGGCATAACTGGCGCGAATCAAGTGAATCGCGGCGGTGCGCTTGCCGTTCACCCACTGGCCATCGACGGAATAGAGCGCCCAGGCGCGGTCGCGCTCGAGCCCGCCGCTCAGGCCGATGCGTGCTTCGCTCACGTGCACCGGATCGAGCGACTTGATCGGATGCAGGCGAATGTTGGCTAGCCGCGGCGTCGCCGTCGAATCTGACATGCCAACATTCTAACAACTCTGACTGAAGAATCGGACAAACACTCCGGCCCCGGCAAACTCGCTAAATAGGCAGCCATTGGCTTGCTGTGTCACGCGACAACGGCTCAGCGTCTGGACGCATGGACTCTCGAATGACGCCAGTCTGGTCGACCGAGAAGCTTCGGAAGCCCGTTCCCTCGCGTTGGGGAATTCTAAAAATGAACCTGATGAGCGAAAAGCCCGGCAGGGCTTCCGCCGGTGAACCTCTGTGTCTTAGCTCTGGGACGGGAATGGCGTAAAACACATATTCGTTTTTCGCGGCGGCCCCAAACTCGCGGTACCGGTAGCCTTTGCACACCCCGCCATCGGAGAAACTGCCGTCGATTAGCTTGGCGTTTTGAAGATCCTTCAATGTGCCAGCACCCCGATTCAGCTTTGCGAACTCGGTTTCAGCGGCGCTGAGAGAGCGCAGCCCGGAGACTGCAGCCGACTCGGCGGCGGCTTCGGGCGACGGATAAGCGAACGTAATGGAGAGCCAATAGTCCACAAAAGCAAACAAAGAGAAAGCAATAACGATCGTACCGATCAAAAATCGTTTCGGGCTTTGGCCCTTCTGGATGATCTGTACCGCACGCACAACCGCATAAATCACTATCACGAGCGCGGCGAAGGCTCCGAAGATCGTTCCTGCAGCGAGGAAAAAGAGCGAGCAGACAGCCACCGCAATCCAACTGATGATCCGCGTCGCCAAGCGCTTCGGCTTCAGCGCAAGACCCGCGATCCGGCATCCAAGGATAACGACAGGGAAGATCAGAAGTATGGAGAAAAGACCATCCGGCTGGGGCGGGTTGTTCGCGGAGGCCGGAATCGCAAAGCCGAGGACGATCAGGAGAAGCACAAGGAGTCGTTCGGAAAAGGTCATCGTGGGTCCCGCCTCGATGCTACTAAGGGCGTGATGGGCTTCCAGGAAAACTCCCAATCATCGGCGGGAAAGAAATTTTCCCTTGTGAAGGAATAGGAGGACACGCGGCCGTCGGACAATTTCTGAAGTGCATAGTTGGAAGAAGTGAGCTCCGCGGAATTGCCAAGACGCAGCACGTATTCGCCGCGAGCCAGCGACTGCTTCCACGCGCGCGTCGTCCGCAGAATGTATTTGCCGTTTGAAGCGGCGACATTTTGCAGATAATCAACGCGGAGCCATTTTTCGCTGGCGGGAAGGAAGAAAAGACGGAAAACAACGTTACCGTGATAATTCCGCGTGGCGATTTTGCGAATTTCCGAGCCGTTTAACGCGACTTCCGAAACGGAATACGCGGAGGGGACGGCGTGCAGGAAGTCCACTGGAAAAGGAAGGCCCAGGGAGAAAGTCACTGGCAGCGGCAATCGATTGCGATAGTGGTATAGACCCTGAACGCGGATTTGGCCGTCGACTGCGTAGACGTCGATCTTTTCTTGGTCGAAGCGCACAGGCGAGAAAGCGTTTGTACCGGTGTAAAACGCAAGGAACACCAGAAGACTCACAAGCATAAGATCCAACGACTTGATCCGATGTGGCCAGTTGTTTACCGACTGCGGCGCCGACGCGAAAGCATTCATGCAAAAAGTGTAGCAGACGCCGGATTCAGTACGTGTCTTGCAGCTTGGGCGGATTCGGACGGCTGGCGGGAGGCACGATATTGTTTTCACGCAGGTAGAGGGTCATCTGGCCGTAATGGTCGGCGTTGTGCCACACGATGACCGTGGCGATGCCGAGCCGCGTGTTTGGCCCGGCGTAGGGCCCTTCGATGGGGTCGTACATATTTTTCGCCTCGATTGCGCCTAACGATTTACGCGCCGCTGCAAACGAATCGCGCAAGTAAACTAGCAGTTCTTTCCTGGTTTTCGCGGGGCTGGGGCCGCCTTTGTCGCAAGCGTCCGGCGGCTTCACGCCGTCGAGTTCCGCGGCAAACGCAAAATTCGCGCACGCCACGTGCTTCACTTGTTCCGCAAAGGTGCGAACTTCCGCAGGGCCAAACTCCGGCTTTTCATTTTTGAATTTGCCCTCCGCGGGGCGGTAGCCGTATTTCTCCTCGGGCATCGCCTCGGCGGCCGAGCGCACTTCGTATTCTTGATACTGAAAGTTGCGTAAGAACGCCGAGCCAACCGTTTCTTTCTTGCTGAGTTCCGCGGCGGTAGGTTCCTTCTGAGGTTCCGACTGCTGGGCGGAGGAGGCCTGCACACGCTCGCCCGTGAAAAAATGTAGCGCGGCAGCCGCGAGGATCAGCGATGACACGCTGGCAGCGACTCGGCGGATTGGGTACATCTGTGGCCTCCTGAGGGCACAATCTCCCACCGCCCGCGTGCAAGCGCGCGTGCAGAAGGAAAATTCAACGCGTGAGAACAGCTTTACGTGCCTATGTGCGCGGCACAGCCGCAGCGCTGACAGCGGCCTGGACCGGCTTGTATCCGCACGTCGCGGCCTTGCGCATCGCCTCTATCCCTTCGGCGGTGGACATCAGCGCCGTCGTCTGGCAGTTGTGGCACGCGCCTCCGGCTGCAAACGCCATGGCGATGGCCGCTGCCGAAACGCTATCGGGCATTTCGGTGATAAGCACCGCATCGTGCTCGCCAAACGCAAAGAACATTTCCTTAATCTTTCCACCCAATTTCTCAATGGGGCCGCGCACCGCTTCGCCGCGATCCTGCGGATTGGCAATGAGCCGAGCCATCGCTTCCGGCGTGTAACTTACCTGGTGAAGGAAAAATGGCATTGGGAACCTCCTTTGTGGGGCAAATCCGGGGGATGGGCGCGACTATGCGCCTGTTTCTAGCGCAAGTCAAGAATTGGTCGCGAAGCGGGCGATTGCAGCTTCAATCCTTCTTGCCCGATGTTGGTTTTACGCGCCTAACGCCTTTTGTTCGAGATGATTTCGTGACAGGCTTTGATCTCTCTTGGCGGAACGGAGTCCACAAGGTCATGCCGTCACAGCACGGAACTACATGAAGGACGACTCCGCCGCCGTGGCATGGGCAAGTGCAGTGTTTGCGTTTCTTCATTTTCTGCGATTCTTCAACCGGTATAGCGCGGGCGCATCCGCATTTTCCGCAATTTGCATGTCGTTGAAAAGACGTGAGTAAAAAAATCTTCAAAAAAAAGCAAATGCTCAACAATCCGCAGTCGACAGCCCCGTTCCCAAGAACATCTCAAATACACCGGCCCAAGCCGTCATCCCCGCCGAGGACCTTAAGCCGCTCTACGATTTCTCTCTCGACTGCAAAGCCTGCCAGGCCAAACTGGCCGCCGCCCAGAGCGATCTCACCGACGAACGCACCAAGACCGCCGCGCTGACCAAGGAACGCGACGACGCCCTGCGCATCGCCAAAGGAGGCAGCGCCTGGCGCCGCATCGGCCGCGCCGCCAAGTGGTTCCTCATCGGCGCCGCCGCCGGCGCTGTTCTTTCAAAGGCACATTAGGGACTCAAACTTGCCCAGAGACCTGCTGCAACGACAACCTTGCCGCATCACCATCTGTCTGAGGTATAATCCGCGCAATT
>Ga0187778_10000306_pt1 | contig 35485 bp, 32 predicted proteins | sample 1015_Q2_SP5_20_M_FD_132418 | JGI IMG/M metagenome (GOLD analysis project Ga0187778, IMG submission 132418) | Tropical peat soil microbial communities from peatlands in Department of Meta, Colombia - 1015_Q2_SP5_20_MG | ecosystem: Environmental > Terrestrial > Soil > Wetlands > Peat | place... | reverse complement strand
TGTAGCACCTTTGACAAGGTCGGCTCCTGGGCCGCGAGCGGTACTATCAACGCCACCGGTAAGCCGCCGTTCAAGAATCGCGACCCGACCCCAATGACGGCTTCGTCTCGTTCGCAAAGCGCCGTTGCGCGATGGCGATCCACGTGCGGCGTCAGTGCACGGCTGCCGCGGCCCCGCCCCGCAATACCCCCAGCGCACATACGATCGCGGCGTCGCGCTCGAAAGCGTGGGCGGCGACGCGTTTCGGCGCCTCCGCACCGTGTCGAGCCTACACCTCGGCGTGGCAGCGCTCGTACGGCTCGCGCTCCGCGGGAAACACGGCGACGTGCCATCGCTTCCCAAGCGCTGCCGCGCTCGCCAACAGCGCCTGCGCGCGAAGGGCGAGCGATTCGAGCGCATCGACGTCACCGAGCATCCGGTTGATCGCGAGGTCGACCGTGGCCTGCGCTTCGAACCGCACGTCGCCGAGTGCCTGCGCGAGTTCGATCGCCTCGCACAGGATCTCGTCGCCGGAAGTGTGCCGAGCTGAGCCGTGTGATGGACGGCGCAAGGCGACCCTCACTGGTCATCGTCTTAAGGTTTGGTTCCGGGGACAGGCCGTGTCAGCGCTACCACCAGAGTACAGACCATAGGCACACGATGTGGGCTACGAATCAGCGCGCGTTGCACTGAGCAAGGTGTCCCGTGGTCAGTGCTTAGTACTTCTGCCTTAGCCCGCATGCAGCGCCGCCAGACAGAAGCCTGCACACATCTGCTTACAATGCCATTGTCATCGCCAACGCGCGATCCAGCGTTACGGGAACTACGCACGCCACCAGCACCGGCGATGTCGGCAGGCTTGCGGTATGGGGCCGTGTCGTCCACATGTCGATGATGCGGAGCGCGTTCTAAACACTGCACAAGGAGATTGGCGTATGCAGGCTGTCCCCGCGAAAGTCGTTCCATTGCGCCAAAAAAGGGGGCTCGTTTCACGCCCGCCGAACAACAGTCGCATGGCGGGTCCGCTGCTTGCCGCCGTGCTGTGCCTGGTGCCGCTGACACCGTTGCCAACGTGGGCCGCGGCTCCCCTGCTCAGCCAGGCCGATGCGACGCGGCTGCTGGAGCAGACAACGTTCGGACCCACCGATGCCCTGGTCGCGCACGTGCAGGCGGTGGGCGTCCAGGGTTGGCTCAACGAGCAGTTTGCGGCGCCGGAATCGCAGTACCCCGTCTTTCCATACGCTCCACCGGGACCGACAACCTTCTGTGCCACCAACTCCAATCCCAACTGCCTGCGCGACAACTACTCTTTGTTCTTGCTCCAGAACGCCTTCTTCGTCAATGCACTGACCCATCCCGATCAGTTGCGTCAGCGCGTGGCGTTTGCGCTCTCGCAGATCTTGGTGACCTCGGGTGTCGAGGTCAACTTCGTGTACGGCATGGCGCGCTATGAGCAGTTGCTGCTGGACAATGCCTTTGGCAACTACCAGGATCTGTTGACCCAGGTGACGCTTTCTCCCGTGATGGGCGATTACCTGAACATGGTCAACAACGACAAACCGCAGGGCACGTCCGAGCCCAATGAAAACTATGGGCGCGAGGTCATGCAGCTCTTCTCGGTCGGTGTCTGGGAGCTGAACCCGGACGGGTCGCAGATGCTCGACGCCCAGGGCGCACCCATCCCGACCTATTCCCAGCAGACCGTTGCCGCGTTTGCCACGGTGTTCACCGGCTGGACCTATCCGCCGCTGGCCGGGACGCCCCCGGCCAATCACAACCCGAAGAACTTCCTCGGCAACATGGTCGGCGTCCCCGCCGAGCACGATACGAGCGCCAAGACGCTGCTCGATGGGGCGGTCGATCCTGCGGGCCAATCGATGTCGAACGATTTGAGCTTTGCCATGCAGAACCTGATCCAGCATCCCAACGTGGGGCCGTTCATCAGCAAGCAGTTGATTCAGAAGCTCGTTACCGGCAACCCTTCGCCGGCTTACGTGCAGCGCGTGAGCGCGGTCTTCGACAACGATGGCGCGGGAGTAAAGGGCAACCTGAAGGCGGTTATCACCGCGATTCTGACCGATCCGGAAGCACGTGGCGACGTGAAGTCCGATCCGAATTACGGCAAGCTGCGCGAACCGGTGCTGTTCATGACCGCAGCGGCCCGTGCGCTGGGTACGGCTTCGGACGGGGTTTTCTTCATGCAGCAGGCAAGCAACCTCAGTCAGGATGTGTTCGACGCGGACTCGGTGTTCAATTTCTATCCGCCGACGTACATCGCACCGGGAACGGACTTGTTGGGGCCTGAGTTCGCACTGGCGAATGCCAGCACCGCTATCAATCGCTATAACTTTGCCAACACGCTGGTCTTCGGCACCATTCCGCCGCTGGCGACGCTTCCGGGGGCCACTGGCACGCAGCCTAGCTGGGCGACACTGCAGAGCCTGGCCGCGAACCCCGCCGGCCTGGTGGCCGAGCTCAACAATTTGCTCATGCACGGCACCATGCCGGCGGCCATGCAGACGACCTTGCTGTCAGCCATCGCTACGGTCCCCGCGTCGGATCCGTTGACGCGGGCGCAGACCGCTTTTTACCTCACTATCACCTCACCCGAATACCAAGTGGAGCGCTGAAATGGATAAGCCACGGCAACTGTCGCGCCGTTTTTTCTTGCGCAACGCGATGGCACTATCGGCCTTCGGTCTGGCATCGCGACTCGATTGCATCAACCTCATCGCGGCGGCGAGGGCCCAGTCCACCGCGGCATCGAGCTACAAGGCGCTGGTATGCGTCTTCCTGTTCGGCGGCAACGACGGCAACAACACGGTCGTTCCTCTCGACACGGCGGGCTATGCTTCTTATGCCGCCGTGCGCACGGCGGCTTCCGGGATTCAACTCGCGCAGTCGTCGCTGCTGCCGATCAAGCCGGTGAACGTGGGCACGCCCTATGGACTTCACCCGTCGCTTCCCGAACTGCAGACGCTGTTCAACCAGGGCAAGATGGCGATACTGGTCAACGTCGGCACGTTGACCGAACCCACCACGCAGGCGCAATACAACTCGGGGCTGCAGCCCTTGGCACTGTATTCGCACGCCGACCAGCAGGCGCAGTGGCAAAGCTCTATATCTACCGAAGAATCCGCGACCGGGTGGGGCGGGCGCATCGCCGATCAGGTCGCCGCCCTCAATGCCGGGTCGGGTTTTCCGGTGGTTACCTCACTCGATGGCACGGTCCTGTTCACAAGCGGTGCGCAAGCGGTGCCACTGTCGATTCCAGTGTCGGGACCTTTCGCGCTACAAGGTTATAACGGCACGGCGATCGCCACCGCTCGACTTTCCGCGGTCAGGCAGCTCTTGGGGCAGACCTCCGCGAACACCTTCGTGAACGCCGTGAGCGCGATCGGCAATCAGGCGCTCGCGCTATCCGGAACGGTCAACCCCATCCTCTCGGCCAGTTCGCCCATCGTCGATCCGATCTTTGCCAGCCTCAACAGCGATATCGCTACTCAGCTGCATCAGGTGGCCAAGATGATCGCCGCACGACAGGCGACCGGTGCGGCGAGGCAGATATTCTTCGTCCAGCTGGGCAGTTTCGACACGCACAGCGACCAGGCCAACCGGCAACAGGCCTTGTTCGCCGACCTTTCCCCGGCGCTGAAGGCGTTCTACGACGCCACGGTCGCAGTCGGCGCGGGCGGTCAAGTCACCACCTTCACCTTGTCCGACTTCAACCGCACCTTTCAGCCGTCATCGGGGGACGGCACCGATCATGCGTGGGGCAACCACCATTTCATCATCGGCGACGCGGTCAAGGGCGGCAATATGTATGGGCAGTTCCCCCAGCTCATCCTGGGCGGACCCAGCGATGCCGAAAAGAGAGGGCGGTGGATTCCCACGGCCGCGGTGGATCAATACGGCGCGACGCTGGCCAGGTGGTTTGGCGTGGCGCCGGCCGCGCTGGGTCAAGTCTTTCCGAACCTGGCCGTTTTTCCGTCCAGCGATTTGGGCTTCATGAGCTGATCGGCCAGGTAGTGCGCGGCCGAATCAATCGAGCGGGTCGATCGGGTGCCCGCCGCCGAGGTCTGCCGCGAACGCATAAACTGAGAGCAAGAGCACTGCCGGGAACGGAAGGGTGAAGATCTACGCTCTCATGCACTCTAACGAAACGTAGAAGCGCCAACGATTCCACCCAAGGGGCAGTTGACGAGCTGATGCAAGCCCTGGATCGCGGCGAGCGCGACGCCCTCGGTATCGGCTAGCGCAATCGTGTGCCGTTGTAACCGAGGGTGAAGGCCGCGCGAAAGTCCTGCGCGTGGGCCCGAGGTGGCGAACCGTTTCGTCCCCGAGGAAGGGCCCGAACAGCGAGCGCCAACGTGTGCATCATAGAGACTGACGCTGTGACTTTCGACCGTTGGCAGGCTTTCCGGAGCCTGCAACACTGCGCCCAACCTGCCAGCGATCGCTGAAAGCGGGTACGTAGCTGATTGGTTGTCAAGTACCGCACACATTAATCTATTAATAATCACATACTTGGTGGTTGTCATGGAGATTAAACGCATCGATCATTATTCGATCCGCACCACCGACGTCGAGGCGTCGCGGAAGTTCTACACCGAGGTGATCGGGCTCACGGTGGGCCCGCGGCCGCCTTTCGACTTTCCGGGCCTGTGGCTCTACAGCGGCAAGCCCCCAGCCGACCTCGAGCACGCCGCCGGCAACTACGGCATCGTGCACGTCATGGGCGTCGATCCCGACGCTCCGCAGGGGCTGGTCGACACCCTCGGTTACGTGGATCCCGAGACGCTCAAGGGCGGTACCGGCGCGCTCGATCACGTCGCGCTCTCGGTCACCGGGCGGGAAAGCATGGTCGAGCGGTGCCGGCGCCATGGCGTGCGCTACTTCGAGCGCACCGTGCCTACGCTGGGCCTGCACCAGATGTTCTTCAAGGATCCCAACGGTGTCCTGATCGAGCTCAACTTTCCGGCGGCGGAGGCGCCCAAGCAGCAAGACCCAACAACGACCGCCGCATTCCGCTAGAAGCGCTTTTGTCCGCGCTGCTCCAAGCCGGCTCCGCCGTGTCCGGCATCACCTATGAGCAGGCGCTTGCAAGCGCTCGCGCACTGGTGCCTAGGCTCAAGGAACGCGCCGCACTCGCCGAGCGCTCGCGGCGGATTCCCGAAGAATCGCTGCGCGAGCTTCACGCATCGGGCCTGATGCGCGTGCTACAACCGCGGCGCGTCGGTGGATCCGAGCTGCCGTGGGTTTCGCTGATCGACATCGGCTCGGGGCTCGCTACGGGCTGCGCCTCGACCGCATGGAACTGGGCCAACTACGCGGTGCACCACTGGATGCTCGCGTTCTGGCCGGTCGCGTGCCAGGACGAGATCTGGGGCGCGGCCCCCGACGTGCTGATCGCCTCATCGGTGGTGTTCCCCGCTGGAAAAGCGACGCGCGTGCCTGGCGGCTATCGACTGAGCGGGCGCTGGCCGTTCTCCAGCGGCGTCGACTCGAGCGCCTGGAACATGCTCGGCGGGATCGTGCAGGACGGCGACACGCCGGGCGAGTACCGCATCTTCCTCTTGCCGCGCGAGGACTATTCCATCATCGACAATTGGCACGTGCTCGGGCTGCGGGGCACGGGCAGCAACGACGTCGAGGCGAAGGACGTTTTCGTGCGTGACACGCGAACGCTCGCCGTCGACGCGACCAAGGGCGGCGCGACGCACCCGGGCGCAACGGTCAATACGGGCGCGCTGTTCCGTATTCCGATCTTCGCGACCTTTCCCTACATGCTGACCGGGATCGCGCTGGGACTGGCGCAGGGCGCCTACGAGAGTTCGATCGAAGCCCTTCGCAGCCGCGTGGCTCGCTACTCGGGCAAGAGCCTCGTCGACATGACCGCGGTCCAGGTGAAGATCGCCGAGGCGGCAGCGTGCATCGATACGGCGCGGACCCTGATGCGCCGACACTGCGAGGCGGCACAGGCGCTGGCCGAGCGCGGCGAAGTCCCCGACATGACCACCAAGGCGACGTGGCGCCGCGACGGCGCGTTCTCGGCGGGCCTGTGCGAGCGCGCGGTCGACGTGTTGTTCAAGTGCGGGGGCGGCGCCGCGCTCTTCGACAATCAACCGCTGGAGCGCGCCTTCCGCGACGTGCACGCGGCGACGGCGCACATCTCGATGATCTGGGAGCCCCAGGCCATGACTTTCGGGCGTGTCGCTCTGGGGCTGCCCTGCGACAACCCGACGCTGTAGGCCTCCTACATCCCCAGGTACAGCTTGCGCACGAGCTCGTTGTCGGCGAGCTCACCGCGGGAACGGCCTTCGTACTCCATTCTGCCGTGCACGATCACGTAGCCGCGGTCGGCGATGCGGATCGCCTGATGAAAGTTTTGCTCGGCCATGAGCACCGTGAGCTGCCGCCTGGCCTTTAGCTCGCGGATCTTGTCCACCATGTGAATGACGAGCAGCGGCGACAAGCCCACCGAAGGCTCGTCGATCAGCAGGATCTTCGGCGCCGTCATCAGCGCGCGCGCGAGCGTCAGCATCTGCTGCTCGCCGCCGCTCAAGCTGCCGGCGAGCTGCTCACGGCGCTCGGCAAGGACCGGGAAGGTCTCGAAGCAGAACGCGAGACTGGAGGCAAGTTGAGCGCGCGCCACCCGCCGGCTCGCTCCGAGCAGCAGGTTCTCCTCGACGTTGAGGCGGGGGAAAAGCCTTCGCCCTTCGGGGACGAGGGAGACGCCCAGGCTGACGATGTCTTCGGGTGCACGGCCGGTGAGGTCGTGCTCGATGTCGTCGATCACGGCGGTGATGCGTCCGGCGCTCGGCGTCACGATTCCCATGATGCATTTCATCAGCGTGCTCTTGCCGTTGCCGTTGGTGCCGAGCAGCACCACCGTTTCGGCGTCGTTGACCGCGAGCGAGATGCGGTCGAGCACCTGCACCGAGCCGTAGCCGGCGCTCACCTCGTGGACGCGGATGCTATTGGCCAAGGTAAGCCGTCACCACTTCCCTGTTGTTGACCACCTCCTCGGGATCGCCGTCGGCGATCTTGCGGCCGGTGACGAGCACGGCGATCCTCTCGGAGAACTTCATCACCGCGCGCATCACGTGCTCGATCATGATGACGGCCACGCCTTGCTCCTTCAACCCGAGCAACAGAGCGAGGATGTCGTCAGTCTCGGAGGCCGATAGCCCCGCCATGGCCTCGTCGGAGATCAGGAGCGTGGGTTTTGCCGCGACGGCGCGCGCGAGCTCGAGCTTGCGCATGTCCACCTGCGTGAGTCCTCCCGACATTGCGCGCGCCTTGTCGCTCAGGCCTACCTGGCGCAGCACGTGCATGGCCTCGTCGGCGATCTGTCCCAGCGGGAGCTTCTCGTGCGCTCGCGCTGCGTACTGCAGCGGGATCCGCAAGTTGTCGAGGACCGACATGCTGGCGAAGGGCTTGGGGATCTGGAAGCTGCGAGCGAGGCCTAGACGCACGCGGCGGTGCGGGGATTCCCTGCCGATATCGTGTCCGCCGAAGTCGATGCTGCCCTCGTCGTTGCGCAGCGTTCCGGAGAGGCAATTCACGAGCGTGCTCTTCCCCGAGCCGTTGGGTCCGATCAGTCCCAGGCGCTCCCCGGGAGCGACCTCGAGATCGACTCGGTCGAGCGCGATGAAGCCGCCGAAGCGCTTGGTTACGCCGGTGACTTTTAGCAGGGGCGCGCTCATATGCTGCGAGTCCGACTGCGGCTTCCCGAGCCTGCTCCGCTGCGCACGTGCCGAGGCGCGACGCTCCGCGGGCTCCCGCCGAAGCGCTTGGTGACTCCCGAAACTCGCAGCAGGGGTGCGCTCATGGCCTGCGAGCTCGACTGCGGCGCCAGGAGTCGACCCAGCCCATGATCCCGTTCGGCGCCACGGTGACGAACACGACCAGCAGCACGCCGACGATAAGGAGGTTCCATGCCGACGACACCGTGACCTGCACGACCTGCTGCACGCTGCCGAGCAGCACCGCCCCGATCAGCGGGCCCAGCCAGCTCGTCATGCCGCCGATCAGAGGCATGGCGATGCTGTTCACGGCGTAGGAGAGGTTGAACGCCGCGCTCGGCTCGACATAGGAGAGGTAATAGGGAAAGGTCGTCCCCGCCATGCCCATCAGCGCGCCGCTCACGGTCGCGGAGAAGAGCTTGAGCCGCAGCGTCGGCACTCCCGAGCACTCGGCGGCGATCTCGTCGTCGCGGATCGCGGCGAGGCCCCTGCCGATGAAAGACGTCTGGATCGAGCGCGCGACGACCAGGGCGAGCGCGGTCATGAGCACCATCGCCGTGTAGAGCAGATGCACGTAGCGCGGGAAACCGAACGGCACCACTCGTGGCTGCAAAATATAGGCGCCGCGCGCGCCGCCGACGTAGTCCCAGTTGACGACGAAGGTATAGAGCACGACCGCGAGCGCGAGCGTGGCGATGGCGAAAAACACGCCGCGCATGCGCAGCGTGAGGTAACCGACTCCCAACCCGAGCAGGCCGGCGGCGATCGTTCCCGCCGCGATCATGACCGGAAGCGGTGGCTGCAGCGCCTTGTGCAGGAAAACCGTGGTGTACGCGCCGACCGCGAAGAACGCCGCCGAGCCGAAGTTCACGTAGCCGGTGTACCCGCCGAGAATGTTCCAGGCCGTGGCGAGGATGATGAACTGCAGCACGGTGTACGCAGCCGAGAAGAAATAGTCGCTCGAGACGAGCCGGCTCGCGGCGACGACCGCGAGCGCGATGGCGAAGGTGAGGATGGCGAAGTTCCGATTGCTCATCGTCCGAGCAGCCCCGAAGGCTTGAACGCGAGCGCGGCGAGCAGCGTGCCGAACGAGACCGCCGGCGCCCACGACGGCCCGAAGAACGTCGACGTGAAGGATTCCGCCAGCCCGAGCACGAACGCGCCGAGTAACGTACCCCAGATCGAGCCCATGCCGCCGAGCACGCAGACGGCGAACACCAGGCCTATGTACTCGCGGCCGATGGCCGGCTGCACCGGCTGGATGACGATGAGGAACGCACCGGCCACCCCGGCCGTCGCGATCGACAAGGCGAATGCGAATTCCTTGACTCGCACGGGGTTGATCCCCATCAGGCGCAGCGCGAGCTGATCCTGGGCGACCGCGAGCACGGCGCGGCCGAAGAACGTGCGGGCGAGAAATAGCTGCACGCCGACGACCATCGTCACCGAGACCACGAACGGCACGACGAGGCGCAACGGAAAATCCACCACGCCGAGCCGCAGCGTCACCGACGAATAGGCGGTTTCGACCAGCCGATAATCGACGCCGAAGACCAGCAGCAGCACGACTTCGGTGATGAACAGGATGCCGAAGAAGAAGGCGAGGCCGCGCAATGATTCCTGGCCGCGCTTCTCGAAGCACAGGTAATAGATGCGGTAGAGCAGCATCCCGAGCGCGAAGAACAGCGGCGACAGCACGATCGAGACCGCAATCGGGTCGAGGCCCATCCGGTCGTTGACGATGTATGCGACGTACGAGCCCAGGATGATGAACGCCGGATGGGCGATGTTCACCACGTCGAGCATCCCGAACGAGATCGAGATGCCCACGCTGACCGCCGCGTAGAAGCCGCCGAGCAGCAGTCCTGCGATGATGGCGTTGAGCAGCAACGCCGTCGGGAATTCCATTGCCGGTCGCGCCTCCGAATTCCCGACGGCTGTCGAGCGACGCTATTTCTTGTTGTCTTGGTACGGGGTCATGGCCGTGCCCGTCTTGTAATCGCTGGGGGCGAGCACGGTGACTTTGCCCGGCTTCATCCACTGCTCGAGATCGTTGCCGCTGATACCGTGATACTGCACGGTGAGCATGCGCGGTATGGACCACTCGCCGTTCTTGGCGAATCGGACTTTGCCGACGAAGGTATCGAACTCGTAGGTGTGCATGTAGTCGGCGAGCTTCCCCTGGTCGAGTCCGCCGGTCGCCTTGATCGCCTGCTCCAGGACTTGCATCATGGCGTAGGCGTACGGCGGCAGATAGAACCCGAGCGGGTCGACGCCTTCCTTGACGGCGCGCCCCTGGTACTTGGCGAGAAACTGCTCGAGGAACGGGTACTTGGCCGACACTTCGGGGGCGTAGGCCTCGTAGTTGACGACGCCGTTCAGCAACGGCCCAAGCTGCGTCTTGAGCGCCGCGAACTGCGGGCCGACCAGCCCGCCGCCGAACATCCGCGTCTTGAGTCCCACTTCGTTGACTGCGCGAACCATGCCTGCCGAGTCGGGTGGGTACGAGGCGAGGAACACCAGATCGGGGTTGGTGGCCTGGATTGCGCGCACGATCGGCGAGAAGTCGACGGTGTTGGGCGGATAGCTCTTGTCATAGACCACCTTGAGCCCGGTGCGCTTGGCCTGGGCGCGCGCTCCTTCCAACGCCAGTGCGGGATACTCGGCGTCGGCACCGACCAGCGCGACCGTCTGCGGCTTGGGATTGAGCGTCATCGCGGTGTCGAAGAATCCCTGCGTCCACCCGATCGCCGGATCCGGACCTGCCGGCATGATCTGGAAGTACCGGTCGTAGTTGAACTTGGAGTTGACGTTCAGGCCGAACAGCGACATGAAGGTCATATTGCGTTGCATCATGATCGGCATGGCAGGAGCGATCACGTTCGTGCCGTAGCCGGAGACGACCAGGTCCACTTTGTCGACGTCAAGGAGCTTGGTGTAGATGCTGGGCACTGTCGATGGATTGGTCTGGTCGTCGTAGTAGACCAGTTCCACCTTGCGGCCGAGCAGGCCGCCTTTGGCGTTGACGTCCTCGGCCCAGATCTGCATCGAGATCAGCGCCGCCTTGCCGTTGCCGGCCAGTGGACCAGTCAGGCTCATCCCGAAGCCGATCTTCAACGGCTGTTGCGCCTGGGCCGACGCCGCCAGCACGAGCGCCGCGAGCCCGGCCGACATCCACAACCCCAGTTTGTTCATTGTCATCTCCTCCTCAAATCCACGGCGATGCTTACATGGCGCTTTCAGCGCTGTCAATCGTCGCGTCCGACTGCGCTGCGCGTGAAGTGAGCGCAACAGGTTGCGGACGCGACGCCCCGGCGCAGGCCGGGGCCCAATTTCCGCGTTTCATCTCTTTTTGACGGGCGTCTGGGCGCGGAACCAGTCGAGGATCTGTCCACCCGTCCAGTGCAACACGCCAGGCTTGGCAAGCACGTAGCGATAGAGCTCCTCGATGTATCGGATGCGATGCGGCACTCCCGAGATATACGGATGGACGCTGATCGCCATCACCCGCCGAGACGCCGCGCTCTCTTCATACAGGCGATCGAAGTGATCCCGGCCCCGGCGCAGCATCTCCTCGGCCGTGTGATGCTGGACAACCATCATCACGATGTCGTTGATCTCGACGGTATAGGGAACGGAGAGCACCGGGCCGTGCGCGGTCGCGATGTAAACCGGCTGGTCGTCGAGCACCCAATCGGCAACGTACTCGATGCCCGCCTCGGCCAGGTAATCGATCGTGTCGAGCGTCTCGGTAAGCCCCGGGCTCTCCCAGCCCCGCGGAGGCCTGCCGGCGACGGTCTTGATCGCCTCGATCGTATCGCGAATCGCGGCGCGTTGATCCTCGAGCTTGTGCATCGGCTGCTGCAACCAGCCGTGGCCCATGAATTCCCAGCCCGCCTCCTTGGCTGCCTGCGCGATGCGCGGGTAGTTCCGGCAAACCACGCCGTTGATCGCGAGCGTGGGCGCCACTCCGAATTTCTGCATGCATTCGAAGAGCCGCCAGAAGCCGACGCGCATGCCGTACTCGTGCCACGCCCAGTTCGGCAGATCGGGCAGCAGCGGTTGCCCCATCGGCGGCGAGAGCACCGTGCGTGGCATCGGTCGCTCTATACCCCAGTCCTCGATGTTGACGATGCTCCACACGACCATGCGAGCATCGCCCGGGAGCGTGAGCGCCGGCCGGTCGACGATCGCCGAGTAGGGGACCCGTTCGCGGGGGGTGCGGGGCGTGTTCATGTCAGAAGATGTCATTCCGAGCGCAGCGAGGAATCTGCTGTTGGCGTGCGTCCATTGGCTGAAATGCAGATTCCTCGTCGCCAAGACAAAATGCAGCTCCTCGAAATGACATATTCTCAGTGCACATGCAACTCGATGTCGTGCAGCACGGGGTCGCTCTCTCGCGCGACCTCGTTTTCGATCAGCGTTCCGCAGCCCGGGCAGAAGAACTGGCGGAACACGGGGCGGTCGTCGATGTAGCGGCGGTAGTCGCCGATGTTCGGGTTGGCGGCTGCGATGTCGTGGTCGCGCCGTACGCAGCGATCCTTGTAGTTCCCGCGCGCGCGCCCCAGGTCGGTGGCGCAGCGCGAACACGCTGCGTGCACCCCGTCGCCTTCGCGCCGCAGATCGAGGCTGTCGGTCAGACGCGAGATGACGGCTCCGTCGAGGTGCACGACGCTGCCGTCCTTCTTGCGATTCGCGTCGCGCCGCTCGCTGCGAAGCTTCCGCGTCGCGGCCTCGTCGACGACACCCTCTTGGGTGATCACTACGCCGTAGATCTCGCGCGCCGCGGCGATCGACACGCAGCGGTCGTCGATCACGTCCTTGCGCACTCTCTGGGGATCGCGCTCGAACGGATCGCCGAACCCGCCCGCCGCGGACCAGATGACGGCGTAGACGTCGCGCGGTTGCTGCAGGAAGTTCTCCTGCCGCAGCCCTAGGGTGACCTCCGAACCGTTCACCTCGGCAATGTCGCGCGGGATCTGGCGCGAGGCGAATCGCTCGAGAATATCGGTGCCGCGCTTGAACTTGTAGGCGTTGGTGGCCGCCGGGTAGCCACCCATGAGCCCCGGTGACGTTGGAATGGCGTTGCCCGAGGACAGCGTGTCCTGGGTGATCGCGTCTGTGCGGTGGGGGATGAAGCAGGATTCGGCGGAGAGCCCGCCGCGATAGCGCCCCGCGCCCCCGGAATCGACGACTTCCTTGCGGTACAGAAACAGCAGCGGGAACGTCTGTTCGGTGTGCTCGACGTTGGGCAGCTTGCAGATCGGCGTGCGCGACTGGCCGCCGGTGGAAATGCCGTCGCCGGTGGCGAATGCTCCGATCGCGCCGCCGATCGGATCGACGAGGATGTAACCGTAGCGCTCGCCCCACTGGTCCAGCCCTCGAAAGATGGTCGCCGGCCACTGGCTGGTGCCCCCGATGCACATGATGTCGTTGCGCAGTTCAGGGTCGCAATGAATCATCTTCGAGAGCACGTTGTACGCCGGGTAGAGCGATATCTCCATCGCCTGGATCGGCGCGGTGGAGACCGACGCCGGAAAATCGGCGCAGTTGAACGTTCCCGGCGTGGGATCGAAGTCGACGTGGCGCAACGCGCCGCCGATGCAGAAGTACTGGTCCCAGCAGAGCAGCTCGTTCAGGGCCACCATGATGGAGCCGCGCCATCCGGAATACGTGGCGTTCATGGCTCCGTCCTGCGGGGCGGTGCCTTCGTTCTCGAAGGTGAGCCTCGTGCCTTGCTTGCGCAGGGTGAGCGCGACGCGATGCGTGCGGCGATCGCCTGGGCGGCAGCATTCGACGTACGAGCGCTCGCGCCAGACACCGTTCGGCAGCCGCTTCAGCTTCTTAAGGAATGCGGCTTCCGCGTTGTCGATGATGCGCTTCATCACGCCCTTCACGACTTCCGGCCCGTAGCGCTGGATCAATGCGAGGACGCGGTCGCGGGCGGTGATGTTGCCGGCGAGCTGAGCGCGGAAATCGAGCGCGACGGCTTCGGGCTTGCGCGAGGAGCGCAGGTACAGCTCCTCGATGTCGCGTCGGATCGTATTGCCTTCGACGATCTTCACCGGAGGGATGCAGATACCCTCCTCGAAAGCGTTCTCGGCCGACCCGCAGAACGACGAAGGCGTGATGCCGCCAAGATCGTACTGGTGCAGGCAATTGGTCACCCAACAGAAGAGCTCGTCCTTCCAGAACACGGGGCAGATCAGCATCACGTCCTGCTGGTGGGCGGCGCCCACCCACGGGTCGTTGGCGAGAAACATGTCGCCGTCGCGAATTCCCGGGTTTTCGCTCCGGTATTCAAGCACCCATTTGACCTGTGTGTCGGTGACGCCGGACATGTACTGCATGTAAGGCCCGAAATAAACGAACTCGCCATCCTCGGTGAGAATCGACGGATTCAAGTCGAGCGCGTACATGGCGACCGGCGAGCCGGAGAGTCGCTGGATGGTCGCCCCGTGCTCCTCGTTCACGTGCCAGAGCGCATGGCGGACGACCTCGTAGGTGATCGGATCGACGCGCCTTGCCTGCCTTCGATGGAGCTTCAACCGCGGCGAGATCGACAACTTCTTCGGAGGCACGTAGCCCGACTTCCTGCCGTCGAATACGGTGTTCATGACGCTCAGCTTAGGCATGGTGGCCTCCCATCCGTCATTCCCGCGCAAGCGGGAATCCAGTGTCGTCTGCGAGCGAAAGACGCTGGGTCCCCGCATTCGCGGGGACGATCCAGGAACATTCGACTTTGACGCTCATCGACCAAACGCAATTTCGAAATTGCCAAACGCGTCAACCTTCAGCGCACGGCGCGGGTGCACGACCACGGTCGTGTCGGTGGTCTCGACGACGGCGGGACCGGCGATGCGGTTGCCCGAGGCGAGCAGGGCACCGTCGTAGATCGGGGTCGGCAGCGTGCCTCGGAGATCGGCCCAGTAGACGTTCCGCTTGCCCAGGCGCGCCCTGGCTTCGATTCGCGAGCGCTGCGTCACCGCCTTGGCGAGGCGCGGACGCGGCGTCGACGCCGAAGCCCGCAGCCGCAGGGTCACGATTTCCTGGCGCGCTTCCCCGTACGACGAGCCCCGTCCGTAGAGCTGCTCGTAACGTGCGGTGAAGCTGCGTCGCAGCGCCTGCTCGAACGCGCCCTTCAACCGTTTCTCGGGAAGCGCCACCTCGACCTCGTTGATCTGTCCGCGATGGCGCATGTCGAGCGAAAATTGAAATCGCCGGCGCCGCACGGCGATACCGTCATGTTCCATTTGCGCATTCGCCTTGCGCTCCAGCGCGTCAAGCGCACGGTTGACGCGCGCCGCATCGAACGGACTCGCCTGGATGTCGACCTGCTCGTAGACGTGCAGGATGTCGGCCGAGGCGGCGCCGAAGGCGCACCACGATGACGCGATATCCCTCTGCGGAATGACGACCCTCTGCACGCCCAGCTCGTAGGCGAACACCCCTGCGTGCGCAGGGCCGGCGCCACCGAACGCGAAGAGCACGAAGTCGCGCGGGTCGAATCCTTTCTCGATGGTCATCTTGCGGATGATGTCGGACATCTTGAACTCCGCGATCCGGGCGATGCCGCTGGCTGCCTGCATGAGCGGAAGCTTGAGCGCGTCGGCGACCTCCTGCACAGCGGCAATCGCCTTGTTGCGGTCGAGCTTGATCCGCCCGCCGAGAAAATTGTCCGGATTGATCGTGCCGAGCACCACGTCGGCATCGGTCACGGTGGCGGTAGCGCCGCCCTTGCCGTAGCAGGCGGGTCCGGGATCGGCGCCCGCCGACTCGGGTCCGACCTGCAGTGTGTCGGAGCCGCGATCGACGCGAGCGAGCGAGCCCCCTCCCGAGCCGATCGCCTGGATGTCGACCTTGGGCAGGAAGTATTCGTACTGAGCCACGTTGGAAACGAACGAATACGCGGGCTGCCCCTCGTAGATGATCCCGACGTCGAACGAAGTACCACCCATGTCGGTGGTGATGATGTTGGGACAGGCCATGAGGCGGCCGAGGTACTGCGTGCCGGTGACGCCGGAGACGGGCCCCGAATCGAGCGTGAGCAGCGGAGACTCCATCGCTTTCTCGACCGAGATCGACCCGCCGGCGCACTGGGTGATCTGCAGCGGCTTCGCGTAGCCGGACGCCTTTAGCCGGCGATCGAGGTTGCCCAGGTACTTCGCCATCACCGGGCCGATGTAGGCGTTGAGCGCCGTCGCAGTGACGCGCTCGTATTCACCCCATTTGGGCGCGAGATCCACCGAGCAGGACACGAAGACGCGAGGCGCGAGGTCACGAATCATTTCCTTCACCCGGAGCTCGTGATGCGGATACTTGAAGGACCACAGAAAGCACACTCCGATCGCTTCGATCCCCTGGTCGACCAAGCGCCGGATCGCCTGCTCGGCTTCGGACTCGTTGAGGGCGACCACCACCTCGCCGAAGCAGTCGACCCGCTCCGAGACGCCCTCGATGAGTCGCTTCGGCACGATGGGCTGCGGTTTCTGGCTTTCGGGGAAGTGCACGACCTTCCTGATCTCGCGCGCGGTGACGCCACGCGAGCCGCGCATGATGTGGATGGCGTCTTCGTGGCCGCGCGTGGTGATCAGGCCGACCCGCGCGCCCTTCCTCTGCAGGAGGGCGTTGGTTCCCACGGTCGTTCCGTGGGTGAGCACGTCGACGCCACGGCAGAAGTCCGCGAACGGCAAGCCGAGCTGGTCCGCCGCGAGATGCATGGCAGCGAGCATGCCTTCTGCGAAATTCTCCGGAGTCGAAGGACACTTGGTCGCCGTGATGCGGCCTTTGGCGTCGAGCACCACGCAGTCGGTGAATGTGCCGCCGATGTCGACGCCGACGAGTAAGTGTCGCCCCGGCGCAGGCCGGGGCCCAAGGTCGTTTTCGCTCGTTCGTGCCACGTTATCTCAGTTCGTCGTTCCCGCCCCCGATTCAATCACTCGGGGGCCGGCTCCAGCGGGGACCCAGTGTCTTTTTCCGCATGACACTGGATCCCGGGCCTCGCTCGCGCTCGCCCGGGATGACGCATCCGTTACCAATCGCGGGCACGTTCGTGCCCGCTCCTGGACGGATGCGTCACTTCGCGAACTCGAACGCGTCGTGGGAGTCGCTGTGCACCTGCACTCCCGTTCCCGCCGATTGCACGTCGCCGCTCACCATGTGCAGGCGGTTGCCGACGACCGCGCCGGCCAATCCGTGGCGCGACACCGGCATCGAGGGAAGCACCGCCCACGTGTTGCTCGCAGGGTCGTACGCCTCGAGCGCGCGGAAGGTATACATCCTCTGGGAGTCCTGGCCTTCGCCGCCGGTGACGTAGATGCGCCCCTCGTAGACGCCTGACGCCATCGCGCTGCGCGCCGAGGGCATCCGCGCGCGAGCGGCGCCCCAGGCGTCCGCTGCCGCGTCGTATTCCTCGACGACGTCGACGTTGCTGCTGCCCGAGCTGATGAACGAGGTGCCGACGCGCCCGCCGATTACGTAGATCCTGCCGTTGACTGCGCCGGCGGTCGCGTGATTGCGCGGTGTCGGCATCGCGGTTCGTGCCCGCCAGGTGTTGGTCGCGGGGTCGTATTCCTCGACGGTGCCTACGGATATGTGCGGGCGTCCGGGAAGGACGGCAGGTTCCTTCGATCCAGGCGGCAGCGTTGCACCGCCGATGACGTAGATCCTGTCGCCCGCGGTTACGGCAACCGGCGAGCCGCGCTTGGTCGGCATCGGCGCCAGCGCCTTCCAGGAGTCGGACGCCGGATCGTATTCCCAGGCGCTGTCGACCGGCACCCACGCCGCCGGTCCCGAGGCCGGATACACAAAGCCGCCGAACGCGTAGATCTTGCCGCGGTACTCGGCGAACGCAACGTGATGCGACAACTGGGGCATCGGCTTCTTCTTAGTCCACTTGTCGGTGGCAGGGTCGTATTCGTAGACCATGCCTATCGGTTTCCAGCCCGGCGCGAGCCCGCAGAACACGTACAGCTTGCCGCCTGCTGCGGCACCCAGCAGCTCCTCGGCGGGCTCGGGGAAGGGCGCGAGTTTGGTCCATTTGCCCTGCGCGTGAGCGGTCGCGGCGAGGAACAGGCCGAGCGCCGCCGTGGCGAGAAGCACGCGAATCCAGCGTGCGGGACGGTTCATGGTTGCCTCCTTGACTTGATCTTTAGCAGACGCACCGCGTTGCCGCCTTCGATCATCGCTCGCTCGTCGCGCTTGAGTCGCGGAACGCTGGCGATGAATCCAAGCGGGTCCTCGACGCCCATGTCGTAGGGGTAGTCGGTGCCGAGCAGCACATGCCCGGGCCCGTACTGATCGACCATCTGCCGCAGCATCGCCGGATCGAAGGCGATGGTGTCGAAGTACATCTTCCTGAGATAGCTCGACGGCGCCTTGGGGATCACGGTCCGGCAATCGGGACGGGCCCTGTGAGCGTGATCCATGCGCGCCCAGTAGTGCGCGAGGTAGCCGCCGGCGTGCGGAAGCACGACCTTGAGCCTGGGATTGCGATGCAGTACCCCGTCGAAGATGAGATGACTCGCGGCGATGGTCGTCTCCATCGGGTTGCCGATCACGTTGTTGAAGTAGTGGTCTACCAGCCGCTTGCCCTCGGTGAAGCCGATCGGGTGCATGAACATGACGACGTCGAGCTCCTGCAGCTTGGCGAAGAATTTCTCCAGGCCCAGCCGCGGGTCGGTAAGGTCCATGCCATTCAAGCTTGGATTGACTTCCACGCCGCGAAGGCCCAGCTCCTTCACGCATCGCGTGAGCTCCGTCACGGCTAGATCGGCGTGCTGCAGAGGCACCGTTCCAAGCGCCACAAAGCGATCCGGCCACGTCGCGACGATTTCCGCCAGGCGATCGTTCACCGCGCGCGCAAGATCCAGACCCAGCTCGGGATCGGTCCAGTAGTAGGTCTGATTGGGCGCTGGCGACACCGCCTGGATGTCGATGCCCATGCGATCCATGTCTTTGAGCCGCGTCTCGATGCTCGAAAGCTTCGAGGCCCTGTCGCGCACCTGCTTGACGTTGACCTCGCGGGTGAGCTCGTTGGCGAATCGAACCGAAGGCTCGTACTGAAACGGATTCAGATGGGCGACCTTCGCGGCGACGGCGGGATTCAGATAGTGGCAGTGCATGTCGACGCGGAGGCTCCTGCCCTTGCGATCGCGAACCGTCTTGGTCGATGCCGCCCTGGCGATCCTGGCCGCGAGCGGGCGCTTGGCCGGCGAGGCGGCATGATCGTGGCGCGGATCGCTGCAGGCGGGTGCGCAACTAAACATCATGATCGCGTTCCTCCAAGACCGTCATTCCGAGGAGCGTACGCGACGAGGAATCTGCTGTTCGGAGCTCATTGAGTCGAGCCAACAGCAGATCCCTCGCGCTGCTCGGGATGACATTCTCCCACGGTGTGGAACTAGGCTCTCCACTGCCTAAGAAACGCCCAGGTGCTGGCTGATCAGTGCATGGTCGTCGCGTGCCTGGGCGGCGGCTCCGGTGAAGACGACCCTCCCGGTATTGAGCATCACGACATCGTCGGCGAGAGCGAACGCAAGCTTGACGTTCTGCTCGACGAGAAGGATCGACTGGCCTTCCTCCTTCAACCGCGCGATGGTGCGGCCGAGCTCGGCGACGATGACCGGCGCCAAGCCCTCCGAAGGCTCGTCCATGAGCAGCACGCGTGGATTGCCCATCAGCGCACGAGCGATGGCGAGCATCTGCTGCTCGCCGCCGGAAAGCGATCCGGCCGCCTGCCGCTGCCGCGCTGCCAGCGGCGGGAAGAGCTCGAACACGCGCTCGATCGTCCACGGCCGCGCCGCATCGGGCCGCGTCCGTCGCGCCACGATCAGATTCTCGCGAACCGTGAGGCTCGCGAAAACCCGCCGCCCCTGCGGCACCAAGCCGACACCCTTGCGCGAGATCGCTTCGGGAGAGAGCCGCGAGATCGGCTCTCCCGACATCCGTATCTCGCCGCTGCGCGGGGAGAGGAAGCCGACGATCACGTTCAGACAGGTCGTCTTGCCTGCACCATTGCGGCCCAGCAGTGCGAGCACCCGGCCCTGATCGAGCGCAAAGGAGACACCGTGCAAGACATGGCTCTCGCCGTAAAGCGCGTCCACGTTCGAGAGCGCGAGCGCCTCGGCGGCGGCGCGGGTAGTCGCCGATGCCAACTCAGTGGCCAACTCAGTTGCCAAGATAGACCTCACGCGTCTTCGGATCGGCCACCACTTCGCCCCGCGTGCCTTCGACGATGACGCTACCGTAGTGAAGCACGGTGACTCGCTCGGCGAGATCGAGCGCGGTGTCCATGTCGTGCTCGATCATGACCACCGTGACATCGCGCGAAATTGCGTCGATCAGCTGCTTGACTGCAGAGCGCTCCTCGCGCGACAGGCCGGCCAGAGGCTCGTCGAGGAGCAGCAGTCTGGGCCGCTGCGCGAGCGCCATAGCGATTTCCACCCGCCGTTTCTCGCCGTAGGAAACCTCCCGGATCGGTCGTGTCGCGCGCTGCTCGAGGCCGACCATCCCGAGGACGCGGCGAGCCTCGTCGCGCAGGCTGGCCTGGATGGCAAGAGGCCGGAACGCATCCCAGCGCGCCTTCGACAAGCCGAGCAGCGAGAGCACGACATTGTGCTCGAGCGAATCCTTGGGAAAGAGCGTGATGATCTGGTAGGTGCGCGCCAGACCGCGATGCGCGCGCTCGTGAACCCTAAGATGCGACACGTCCTCGCCGAACAGACGGATCGCGCCGGCGTCGGGTTTCAAGTCGCCGGTAATCAGGTTGAACAGCGTCGTCTTGCCCGCACCGTTGGGCCCGATGATCAGGCGGCGCTCCCCGGCCGTGACCTCCAGCGAGACGTTGTTGGTTGCCGGAAGTCCGCCGAACGCCTTTCTCAGGCCGTCGAGCTTCAGCGCAGGCGTCATTGTCTTCTCCAGCGCGTCCACCAGCGGCGCACTCCCGGCACGACGCCCTCGGGCATGAAAATGACGATCAGCACGAAGACGATACCGAGCAACATGTTCCAGCGTTCGAGATACGCGGAGACGTAATTCTTGAGGAGCATCACGATCGCAGCGCCGACGATCGGTCCGGCCAGCGTCCCCGCCCCGCCGGCGATCACGCCGAGCAGCGCTTCCGCCGACGCGGTCAGCGAAAGCGTCGATGGATGGATGTACTTGTGGTAGTAGACGAAGAGCAGTCCGGCGACGGCGCCCCAAAAGCCCGAATAGACGAAAGTGATCCAGCGTACCAGCCAGACGTTGTGCCCCAGCGCGGCCATCCGCCGCGGTTCGTCGCGCATGCCGCGCAGCGCGGCGCCGAACGGCGAGCCCGCGAACCTGGCGATCATCCACAGAGCGAGGATGGTGACTGCGAGCGCGAAGTAGTAGAAGGCGGCGGGCTTGTCGAGGGCGATGCCGAAAGGCGCCGGCCGCGTCAACCCGGAAAGTCCGTTGTCGCCGTTGGTCACGGCGGACCAGCGATACGCCGTTCCCCACAGTACCTGCGCAAGCGCGAGCGTGATCATGAGGAAGCCGAGCCCGCTTGCATGCATCGCGATCCATCCGAACAGTGCCGCCATCAGCGTCGTCAGCAGAAGTGCCGCCGGGGCAGTCACGGAATGCCCCAGTCCCAGTCGCAAATACAGCCACGCCGAAGTGTACGCGGCTAGGCCGACCCACGCGGCGTGACCGAGCGAGACAAGGCCGCCGTAACCAACCAGAAGGTTAAGGCTCGCCGCGAATAGCGCGGCAATGAAGATCTGGCTTGCCAGGTTGACGTAGAAGTCCCCGCCGAGCATCGGGAACCCCACCAGCACCAGGCCGAAGAGAATCCGGACGAGCCACTTCACGTACTCTGCCTTCCAAACAGTCCGCGCGGGCGGAAGGCGATCACCGCGATCATGGGCAGGAACAGGATCACATACGCGAGATCGGGAAGCAGAGCTGCGCCGAAGGTGTAGATGAAGGCGATAATGAAGCTGCCGACGAAGGCCCCGAGGAGGCTGCCGACCCCGCCGAGAATGACGACGATGAGGGCGAGCGGCAGCATGTCCGCATCGAGCCCCGGGTAGGCCGACATGATCGGCCCTCCGATCACACCGCCCGCGCCCGCAAGTGCGGCACCGAGCAGGAAGACGAAGGAGAAGAGCCTCGACACGGGGATGCCGACGGCGCGCGCCATCGCCATGTCGTCGACACCGGCACGGATCATCGCTCCCAGCCGGGTGCGATCCATGAGCAGGTGCAACACGATGGCGGTGACGACCGCGATGCCGAGCACCACCAGCCGGTACGCAGGAAATGCGATGCTCCCGAGGACGAGCGGCCGCTGGAGGTATGCCGGGGCGGCCAGCGGAATCGGGTCGCCGCCCCAGATCACGAGGCAGAGATCGGCGACGATGAAGGAGACACCGAGCGTCACCAGCACCTGCCCCAGCGCATTGCCGGTGAGCGGTCTCAAGATTAGGCGCTCGAACAGCACGCCGAACAAAGCGACCGCGAGTCCACCCAACAGCGCGGCTAGCCAGAGGTTGGGAACCAACCGGAGCACCGTGGCGCCCAGATAGGCGCCGAGCATAAACAGCGAACCATGCGTGAGATTGGCGATACGCATGAGCCCGAAGATGAGCGAGAAACCCGCAGCCAGCAGGAAAAGCAGACCGCCCAGGGCGAGGCTGTTCAGCGTCTGGATGATCCAGAACTGCATGCTATGAACAGAGAGGTGTCATTCCGAGGGAGCGTCAGCGACGAGGAATCTGCTGTTGGGACGTAGCGGTTTCGCCAGGAACAGCAGATCCCTCGCTGCGCTCGGGATGACAGCTTCGATCCGAGATGACGATTCGCTAGGGCTCCAGGTTCTTCGCCGGCGGCCAGTCGCGCGAGTACACGGGATTCTTCAGGAACTCCTTCTCGTCATATACCCAGAACTGGCTGACGTTCGGATACGTATAGATGACGGTGTTGACGAGACGCCCCTCCTTGCGCTCGACCTTGCGGATGTAAACGTTGCCTACGATGTTGCCGTACAAGTCGAAAGCCACCGGACCGCGCGCCGTCTCGACCTTGATCGCTCGCAGCGCCTTCATGAAGGCATGCTTGTCGTCGATCTTGCCGTTGGTCGCGAGTAGCGCGGCTTCGAGCACGGCGCCCTCGACGTAGGTCGCAGCTGCGTAGAAGCCGGGATCGTACTTGAATTCGCTGCGGAACGCTGCGACGAATCTCTTGTTGATTGCATTGTCGATCTCGGCCGAATACCAGCAGGCGGTGATGACGCCGAGCACCTCGTCGCCCATGTTGCGCAGCACGGCCTCGTCGAACGCCGTCATCCCTCCGACGACATTGACTTTACCCTTCAGTCCATATTCGTTGAACTGCTTGTACCAGCGGAAGCCATTCGACCCGGCGAACCCCAAGAAGATGCCGTCGATGTTGGTCTTGAGCTGGGCGAGGTACGTCGCGTAATCGGGGACCGTCAGCGGCGGGAACATCTTCTGCACAATCTTGCCACCCGAATCCTCGAATACGCGCTGGAAACCCGCACACATCTCGTGACCGTAGGCGATGTCGTCGGCGATCGTCGCCATACGACGGTACTTGAGCTGCTTGTAGCAATAGTCGGCCAGCGCCTGGGCGCTTTGTGAAGAGGTCGAAGTGCCGCGAACGAACCAAGGGTTGGGATTGCGCTGAGTCATGTCCTCCGCGGCCGCGACCGAGAGGGTCGGCAGCTGCTGGGCTCGGATGTAGTCGTCGCAGGCGAGCGCCGAGGCGGCGTCGAGCGGCCCGATCATCACCTGGATCTTGTCGCGCTCGACCAGCTCCTGCAGCTTGGTTCGCGCCTGCGCCGGAACACCCGCAGTGTCGGCCACGAACAGCTCGATCTTGCGCCCGGCCAGTGTGTTGTTGCGCTCCTTCAGAAACATCACCAGCCCCCGCTCCATGTCGATGCCGCCGGAAGCGAGCGGCCCCGTCTTGACGGTCATCAGCCCGACCCGAATGGCCTCGCTTTGCGCGCGTGCCGACAGCGGGATGCCAAGCGCGGAAGCGGCGAGGCTGCCGCCAGCCGCCATGACGAATCGTCTGCGCGTGAAAGCCATGAGCGTTCCTCCTCGAGTGTCGTCTAGTGGGTGGGGAGCCTGGGAGCGTCCGGTTGCTTGAGCGGCTGCGATCGATCGAAGGCGTCGATTTTCATGCATTCCTTGAAGATGCGAGCGACCGTCGGCACGCCGGTGGTCGCGACGTTGAAGTATCCGGCAGCAAATACCTGTCCCGCAAGGCAGATGTCGGCGATGGTCGGCGCGTCGCCGTGGCAGAAGCGGCCGGTCTCGCGCTCCTTCGAAAGATGCGCTTCGAGGGTTTCCAGCCCCAGCAAGGTCCAGTGCTGCAGCCAGCGGTTGCGCGCGGCTTCGTCCTGGTGCATCTCGCGCTCCAGATATTCGCGGATGCGCGGCACGATCAGAGGATGGGCGTCGCAGGCGACGATGAGCGCCAGCCCGCGCACGCGGGCGCGGCCGCGCGGATCGCGCGGCAGCAGCGGCGGTTGCGGGTGAGTCTCTTCGAGATACTCGAGAATCGCGAGCGACTGGAACAGAGGCGGGCCGTCATCGACCGCCAGCGCCGGCACCACGGACTGCGGATTGACCGCCTTGTAGTCGCCGCGGTGTTGCGCGCCTTGCAGCAGGTTGATGGAGACCTGTTCCGCCGCGATGCCCTTGAGCGCGAGCGCTACGCGGACGCGGTAGGTGGCGAGAGAGCGCCAGAATCCGTAGAGCTTCACTTTCGTCCCTTCGTCATTGGGTGCCTTTTGGCGGAATTACGGGAACGAGCACATACGACGGCTGTCCCGGGTCGAAGTGCAAAGTCGTCCTGCCGCCGAACGTCGCCGCAGGTCGATCGCGCGGATCGTCGTGCAGGAACGGGCCGCACCCGCGCAGCTCGTTCTTGAAATTCGACAGCCGTGCTCCCGTGGCCTTGCCCCATTCGTAGTCCCGGCCGCGCACGGTCAGCGCGATCCGGTGGCCAGGCGGCACGACGATCGATGTGGGCCACAGCTCGATGTCGAGCGCGACGGCTTCGCCGGGTTTGAGCGGCTGCAATCGGTCGTGCGTGTGATACGGCCGATTCTCGGTCGACAATGTAGGATCGAGCTTGCGATGGGAAGCGCGGAGCCAGCCCTGGGCGATGGGCGTGTGCGGATCGATCGCACCCATGAACACGACCTCGCGCATGTCCGGCGAGAACACCCGAAACACGACGAACAGATCGGCGTCGGTCGTGGACGAAGACACGAACAGCCGCGCCGCGAGAGGGCCCGTGATCTCGGCTTCACTGGTGAAGGGTGCGCTCAGGAAAGTCACGCCGTCGCCTTGGGCGTCGAAGGTGACGCTCGCCTTGTTCGCTGCCGGTTCGCGCGCGAGCCGGTGGTCGCTCGCATCGAGGTAGTAGCGCGTCCATTGCGTCCGCGCGATCGGCCACTCGTTCTCGTGCCGCTCGACGAAGCGATCGATGTGGCGCACTTGCAGCTGGACCCGAGGCTGCCTCGTCCATCCGTTGTCTTCGCCCTTGAGGAAGCAGTCGAAAAACCGCTTCTGCAGCTTGACGCCGTAATCGGTGTAGAAATGAGTCCAGTGTTCGAGGCCGTGCGCCTCCAGCCACTTCTGCTTCGACGCGGCGCGCACGAAGCCCTCGAAATTGCCGCGAGGATGCAGGCCCTGGCCGCCCCAGTTGGCGGCGGAGAGAAACGGCACAGTGATCTTGTCCCACGCCGGCGCGCGGGCCCGGTGGTAATCGTCGTCGAGCGGATGCGCCAGTATCTGCTCGCCGAAGTCGCAGCGATTGCGGTAGAGCTCGCTGTCGGAGAGCGTCTCGTCGCCACACACGAGCTTTCCCGTCGCACGGCTCCTCGCCCCACGCTCGCCGCGGCCGTGCTGCACCGTGGTCACCTGCATGTCGTACCAGTTCGCCCAGAAGGTGCAGAGGATGCCGCCGTGGTGCGTCATGTCACGATACCAGTCGGCGGCGCCCTCCCATATGCACATGGCGGCCAGATGCGGCGGCTTGAGCGACGCGACGTGCCACTGGTTAATGCCGTAGTACGAGATGCCGTTCAGCCCGATCTTCCCGTTCGACCAGGGCTGCACGCCCGCCCACTCGATGCAGTCGTAGAAGTCGCGCGTCTCGCGCGGGGAGAAGTGATCGATGAACCCGGGCGAGCGGCCAGTGCCTCGGGAGTCGACCCGGACGCAGGCGTAACCGTCAGGCACCCATTTCTCCGGGTCGACCACCTCCCAGTTCTGGTATCGGTTGCTCGATCCGTGGGCGACATCGGGATGCTCGGCGATCATGCGCTGCCATGCGCTCGGATAGCCTTCCTGGAAAGCGAGCCCTTTTCCGTAAGGGCCGTAGCTCAGCAGCACAGGATAGCGCCCGGCGGCCGCGGGGACGAAGACGTCGGCGCGAAGAACGACGCCGTCATCCATTGGAATGGGCACATCCCAGTCGACGCGCATTCCGTCGCTCGCCGGCGACCCCATCGAGCCTCCTTCGGATCCCAAGTCCCCGCGCGACCGCAGCGTTGTCTGCGATTCATTCTCGTTATCGCGGTAATTTGACGCTTTGGTCCGCGACGTGTCAACGTAAGCGTGAGCCATACCACAAACGGTGGAGGAGGCATTGAAAATCGGTATCGCAGGGACGGGCCGCATGGGCGCGGCGATCGCCGCGCGCCTGCTCGCTCGCGGTCATGCCGTGACGGTCTGGAACCGCACCCCGCAAAAGGCACAGGCGTTGGCAGCCTCCGGAGCGACGGTGGGCGCGACACCGGACGAGCTGGCTAAGAAAAGCGATTTCGTCGTCACCATGCTCACCGATGCGGGGGCGATCGATGCCACGTATAACGGCGCGCACGGACTGCTCGCGGGGGACGTTCGCGGCAAGCTCTTTATCGACATGAGCACGGTGCGGCCCGAGGTCGAGAAGGCGCTGGCTGCAAGCGTACGAGCCAAGGGCGCGGCGCTTGTCGAGTGCCCGGTAGGCGGGACCGTCGGGCCGGCGAAGGAGGGGAAGCTCTTCGGCTGCGTTGGCGGCGAGGCTGTGGACGTCGAGCGGGCCCGGCCGCTGCTCGACGAGTTGTGTCGGCGGGTGGAGCACGTCGGTGTCATCGGCGCGGGCGCGAGCCTCAAGCTCGCGATCAACCTGCCGCTGCTGGTTTACTACCAGGCGCTCGGCGAAGCGTTGTCGTTATGCCAATCGGTGGGCATCGAGCCGGCGCGGCTCCTCGACATCTTCTCCGACACTTCCGGCGGGCCGAACATGCTCAAGGTGAGAGGCCCGACGATCGCGGCGACGTTACAGGGCAAGGAAACCACGCCAGTCACTTTCGATGTCGACCTGATCCGCAAGGACCTGCGCACCATGCTCGACGAAGCCTCTGCGCTCGGCGTCCGCCTTCCTTTGACGGCGGAGGCGCTGGAACGTTACGACCAGGCGGCTCGCGACGGCCTCGGCGCGAGCGATTCGACGATGCTTCCCGCGTATTGGCTACGGCACGGCCAGAGCAGGCCAGCAGATCACTGACAAACTCACTCCTCGGCCTTGATACCCGCTTCCTTGATCAGCTTGGCGTACTTGGCCTTTTCCGACATCATATAGGCGGTGAGCTGCTCAGGCGTGCCGCTTACCGCATCCACGCCGAGCAACGCGAATTTCTCCTTGACTTCGGGTTGCTGCATCACTTTCACCAGATCGGCGTGAAACTTGTCCGCGATCGCCTTGGGTGTCCCGGCCGGCAGGAGGACACCCCACCAGTTGACTGCCAGGAGCCCTGGCACTCCGGATTCCACGCAGGTGGGGATGTCCGGCGCCAGCGGGCTGCGCTCGGGGCCCGTGGTCGCGAGCGCGCGCAGCTTACCGGCGCGGATGTGCTGCATCACGGGCAGGGGGTCGGAGAACACCATGTCGACGTGGCCGGCGAGCAGGTCGTTAACCGACAGGATGCCGCCCTTGTACGGGATGTGCACGATGTCGATGTGCTCCAGGCTCTTGAGCATCTCGCCGCTCATGTGAGCGATGCTTCCCGAGCCACCCGAGCCGAAGTTGAGCTTCCCGGGGTTGGCTCGCGCATAAGCGACGAGCTCGCCCAATGTCTTGGCAGGCGAGCTCGGATTGACGACCAGGATGTTGGCGCCGGTCGCGATCAACGAAACGGCGACAAAATCGCGCCCGACGTCGTAGGGCACCTTCGAGAGGATCGGATTGATCACCGCGGGCCCGAGGTTGGCGATGACGAAGCTCGTGCCGTCGGGCGGCTGGTGGCTCGAGTACTCCATGCCGATCGAGCCGGCGGCGCCGGGCTTGTTCTCGACGATGACGGGCTGGCCCCAGAGGTCGGCAAGCCTCTCGGCAAGAATTCGCGCCATCAAGTCCGAGCTGCCGGCCGGGGGATACGTGACGACGAGCTTGACCGGCTTGGGCGGGTACGTCTGGGCGAGCGCGACGCTTGCCAACAGCGTCAGGGCCAGGCCCAAGCCCAGGAACAACGATCGGGCGATGCGCATGGGATTCCTCCTAGCCTGCGGCACTGGTGCGCGCGATGCAGTGGAGCAATGTTACCTGAAGCGGCGCTCCGCGGAGTGCACGCGAAACGCACTGTATCGTTTTGTGGGAAACTCGCTGGATGAAGCCTGTGCGCGACAAGCCCGGATCCGGAAGCGACAGGGCGCTGTCGTTCAACATGCGTCTGATCGCCCATCACGATCTCTCCGGCTTCGGAGGCATCGGCGAAGGGATGGCGATGCAGCTCGCGCGCGACGGCCGTCGCATTCTGTGGCTGGCGCACGAGTCGGCGCCGAAAAACTTCACCGGAGTCGACGTCACGGATCCACGCGCGCCTCGAGTCGTCATTCAGACCGAGCTACCGCACTCCAAGGTGCGCTCGAATTCGCTCGACGTCGTCGGCGACATGATGGCCGTCGCCTATCAGACTCAAACCCCGGGGTTAACCCCCGCGGGTTTCGAGCTGTTCGACATCGGCGTGCCGGAGCAACCCAGGCTGATCGCGCATTTCGACGCGTCCGGCCCGCACTCGCGAGGCGTGCATGCCCTCTGGTTCGTCGACGGCGAATTCGTACACATGGCGAGCGGCGCGGCCGATTTCCAGCCCACGCATCCCAACGACGATCAGTTCTATCGCATCGTCGACGTCCGCAAGCCGTCGCAACCTGTGGAGGTGGGCCGCTGGTGGCTGCCGGGCACGCGCGAAGGAGACAGCGCGCCGCCTCCGAAGCGACTCGACCCGAAATTCGACGCAGGGTTTCGCGCGCACAACACCAATGTCTTCCCGCAACGGCCGGACCGCGCCTACGTGGGTTACATCGACGGCGGGGCGCTGATCCTCGACATCGCCGACAAGGGGCATCCCAGGCTGATGGGGCGTTGGCAGAATTCGCCGCCGTTCAACGGCTTTACCCACACGGTGCTGCCGTTGTTCGATCGCAATCTGCTGGTGGTCAGCGACGAGTGCATCAAGGACGACGGCTTCGACTGGCCGAAGCTCGTGTGGGTGGTCGATGCGCGAGTGGAGACGAATCCGGTGCCGATCAGCACGCTGCCGGCCGCTCCGCACGGCACCTTCGCTCACCGTGGCGGGCGCTTCGGCGCGCACAATCTGCACGAGAACCTCCCGGTGCCCACCTCGTGGCGCTCGGATCAGTTGGTCATCGGCACCTTCTTCAACGCCGGAGTCCGCGCCTACGACATCGGCAACCCCTATCAGCCCCAGGAGGTGGCGTATTTCGTCCCGAGCGCGCCGCCCCTGTCGCGTGCAGGTGCGATCCAGTTGAACGACGTCTACGTGGACGACCGTCGCATTGTCTACACCGTGGATCGCTTCGTCGGCGGCCTGTACGTTCTCGAGATGACGCTGTGACGCCTGCTTCCGCAGGCCGCACGTCGACTACTGTCGATCCGCTGGCGAGCCGGCTGCCGGTCACGGTCATCACAGGTTTTCTCGGCAGCGGCAAGACGACGCTGCTACGCCGGTTGCTGCGTCATCCCGCGATGAGCCGGGCGGCGGTGATCATCAACGAGTTCGGAGAGGTCGCCATCGACCACGAGCTCGTCGCCGCGTCATCGGAGCAGATGACCCTGCTCGGGAACGGCTGCCTGTGCTGCACGCTGCGCACCGATCTGCAGGAGACGCTGCGCGAGTTGTTCGTCAAGCGGCGAACCGGCGAAGTGATCGACTTCGACCGGGTATTCGTCGAAACGAGTGGTCTCGCCGATCCGGTTCCCGTGCTGCACACGCTGCGAACCGACGGATTGCTCGGCGCGCAGTACCGGCTCGACGGTGTCGTGACTCTGGTCGACGCGGTGAACGGCGCCGGGCAGCTCGATACCATGCCCGAGGCGGTCAGGCAGGCCGCGGTGGCCGACCGGCTCGTGGTGACCAAGACCGACATCGCGGACGGCGATGCGATCGCCCGATTGCGGCAGCGGGTCGAGGCGCTGAATCCTTTCGCGCTTTGCGCGACCGCTGTCGATGGCGAGCTCGATCCGGCGTTGCTCAAGAATATCGGTCCACGGGCCCGGAGCGCGCGCGCCGATGAGCTGAACCGCTGGCTCGGTCCTGTCGCGTCGGACGCGAAGCCTGCGCTCGAAGCAGGCCCTCCGGGGCGGGCAGCGCCTCGCGTGGGCCCGCACGACGCGGCGATCCGCTCCTTCTGCCTGTGGTTCGACAAGCCTTTCACCTGGCAGGGGCTCAACGCCGCGCTTCAGGCACTCGCCGAATTGCGCGGGCCGGATCTGCTGCGAGTCAAGGGCATCGTTCACGTGGAAGGCGAGGGCGGCCCGATCGTCCTCCAGGGAGCGCAGCACCTGTTCCATCCTCCGGTGACGCTCGAGGGCGGGCACCATACCGATCCGCGTTCGCGCATCGTGTTCATCGTGCGCAACATCAGCCGCGAGTCGGTCGAGGCGCTGTTCGCTGCGGTGCAGGTGCTCGGCGCCGCACCCGCGCAAGATGACTGACACGTCGTCCCTCACCCGCCGCGCTAACGTGCGGCGGCCCCCGATCAGAGCCTGCCCCGGACTTGATCCGGGGTCGGGGGCAGGCTCTCTCCCAGAGGGAGAGGCGACCCAAGTAACCCCTCTCCCTCGGGGAAGGGGGCAGGGGTGAGAGGGAATCGTCACTCGGTGCACTAATCGTTGCAGTCGCCGAAGGTCAAGCGATTCGAGGGGACTCACCATGCCAACACGCGAGCAAATCGGCGTCGTCGGACTCGGCATCATGGGCTCCGCCATGGCGGCCAGCGTCGTGGCTGCGGGATTCCCGGTGTTTGGCTACGACGTGGTGGGGCGGCGCCGTGCTGCGTTATCGAAAGCCGGCGGTGGGGTGATGCGCAGCACGCGCGAGCTGGCCAGGCGGACTCCGATCGTGATCACCTCGCTCCCCAGCGCGCAAGCGTTGCAGGACGTCGCGGCGGAGCTGGCGGCCGCGGGTAGGCGGGGACAGATCGTGGTGGAGACGAGCACGCTGCCGATCGCCGTCAAGGAAGAAGCGCGGACGCTCCTCGCCAAGCGCAGCGTCACCTTGCTCGATTGCCCGCTGAGCGGCACCGGAGCTCAGGCGAAGGTCAGGGACATTGTTGTCTACGCGAGCGGTGAGCGCGGCGCGTATCGCCGGTGCGTTCCGGTTTTGGAGGCGTTCGCACGGGCGCACTACTTCCTCGGCGCGTTCGGCGCCGGATCGAAGATGAAGTTCGTCGCGAACCTGCTCGTGGCGATCCACAACGTCTCGAGCGCGGAGGCGCTGGTGCTCGGCATGAAAGCCGGGCTCGATCCCGCGACCATGGTCAGGGTGCTGGGCGATGGCGCCGGCTCGTCGCGCATGCTTCAGGTGCGCGGGCCGATGATGGTGAAGGGCGACTATTCAGCCGCGGCCATGAAGGTCGGCGTTTGGCAGAAGGACATGAAGATCATCGGCGAGTTCGCGCGCGAGCTCGATTGCCCGACGCCGCTGTTCGCCGCCACGACCGCGGTTTACAACGCTGCGATGGCGCTTGGCTTCGCCGAAAGCGACACCGCTTCCGTTTGCGCAGTGCTGGAAAAATGGACGACGCTGCGCCGGCGTACATGACTGCAGGGAGCTGGAGTGGAGTGGTTATCCTGAAGCGCCGCAATGCTCATCACTGATCCTCTCTTCTACGCAATCGCCATTCCGGTCGTCCTGCTGACCGGAATCTCCAAGACCGGCATTCCCGGACTCTTCGGCGGGATGGCAGTCCCGTTCTTGTCGCTCGTCATCCCGCCGGTGCAGGCGGCCGCGCTCATGCTGCCGGTCCTGTGCTTCATCGATCTCTTCGGGCTGCGTACTTTCCGTGGAATCTACGACCGGCGCAACATGCCGATCCTGCTCGCCGGCCTGGCCATCGGGGTCGTGCTCGGGATGCTCGTCTTCACCCTGGTGCCGCGCGACTTCATGCGCATCCTGATCGGCACGATCGCCGTCGCATTCGCGCTGAACAACATCTTCGGCTGGGCGCGCAATCGCCCGCCTACGAAAGCCTCGTGGCCGCGCGGCATCTTCTGGTCGAGCCTGTCCGGGCTTACGAGCTTCGTGGCGCATGCGGGATCCCCGCCGATCATGGCCTACCTGCTGCCACAAAGGCTCGACCGAAAAATCTATGTCGGCACCACGGTGTGGTTCTTCTTCGCCTCCAACTACGCGAAGCTCATTCCTTATGCCTACCTCGGGCAGCTCGACCTCACCAACCTCGCGACGGCGGCGGTGCTTCTCCCGTTCGTGCCCGTCGGCGTAAAGCTCGGCGTATTCGTGCAAGGCAAGCTGGACGAGAAAGTCTTCTACCAATTGAGCTACTGGGCTCTGCTGGGGATCGGACTGAAGCTGCTGTACGACGGCACCAGCGCGCTCTGGCGATAGGCGATTATTTACACGAGTGCAAGCAGGTCTTGCGGTCCTTGGGCGCTCCTCTGCGCGGAGTCGACGAACCGCCGGGGAATACCGCCGTCGTCCTGGATGTTCGCTGCACCATGCAAACCTTGAAGGCAATCGTTGCCGTGATCCTGGCGACCCTTGTCGGGGCCGTGGCGAGCTGCGGCACGATGGGGGGAGGGGGGATGCGCTACTTGGCAGACCCTCCGGCCAGGGCCGCCGAGTCGATCAGGGCCTAGGCGATCGTGTAGGTCCGCGTTGCATCGAATGGGTGGTCGATCAGCTCTTGTGCCCGCTCGACGAATCCGTTGGTGCGGGGCAGTTCGGAGTGAACGCTGCCTCGTCAACCCAGCGGGAGTGAATCCAGAACAGCCGCAAATCGCGGATGAAACGAAAGGCGGCAATCGCCAGACAACCCGGTTCGGCGCGGGTGGCTGCGACCTGGTCGCGCAGCGCGGTCGCAAGCGCACTGTCCTGGCCTTCGATGGCGTGAAAGCGGGCGAAGAGGAAGAGTTCCATAGAAGCACTCGTGGCGTGACAGCCTGAGACGCGACTTCGCGACTGGCATCCAGGCCTGCCGTTTGCAGAAGACGACTCGCGTCACCGCTGGGCAGAAGGGTGCAGCGTTGAACCGGTATCGGCGCCGGTTACGCTCTGAACATAGGTTCGGGCCACGACCGCGGCCGGCAAACCCTGCGATGTGTCCATCTTGAGAGCCTGCAGTGTTTCTGTTACCCAGGGCGGGCTGACTGCGTTGACGCGTATATGGCGCGGCGCTTCCAGCGCGGCCGCTCTGACGAAGCCCTCGAGCCCCGCGTTCACGAGACTGATGGCCGCACTGCCCCGCATCGGGGTCTGCGCGAGGATGCCAGTTGTAAGCGTGAACGATCCTTTGTCTTCCATGTGCTCGAACCCGAATCGCACGAGGTTGACCTGGCCCATCAGCTTGTTATCGAGACAGAAGCGAAAATCAGCATCGCTTAGCTGGTCGAGCGCCGCGAATTTTGCTTGTCCGGCAGCACACACGACGGCATCGAGCTTTCCGAGCAGGCGATACATCTGCCGGATGCTTTCAGGATCCGCGATATCGACCTTAATGGCCGAGCTCCGAAAGCTCGCGCTTATGACTTCGTTTCGTGCTGACAAAGCGGCGACGATGGCGCGGCCAATTGTTCCAGTCGCCCCGACGACAAGAATACGCATGGAAACCCTCCTCGTGCACCTACGCGTGCTCCCCTGCCTTCGAAAGCTGCGACCGAGAAGATCCGAATTATAAGTGCAGGCAGAGCAAACGCTGAGCCTGTCGTTCGTCAGGCCATTGTGAACTATCTCTTCTGCCGGCGCCGGAGTTTTTTAATCCTTCGTGTTCCGCATGTTCACGAAGACGTGATACGAGACAGCGTCCCAAGCGTTGTGGATGCCGATGAACAGCAGAAGCAACGCGGAGCCGCCGACGCCAAACAGAGCCTCCCGGGTATGACTGGAGGCCGCCAACGCCGACAGCGCGAGCGTTACGTACGCGGCCAGCGGCAGCACAACGTGGAAAAGCCAGTCCTCGAATTCCGGCGCGTATGCCGTCTGCGAGCGCATTCGACGGGCAACAACGAATGCATACACTGCTCCCGCAACTCCGACGAAGGCCCAGAGCACTGCCGGCGGTGCGATGGTCCGCCAGGGGACGCGCACGAGCGCGGCTAGCAGCAGCGCAGTGCCGAAGTGCACGATCGTCGGCGTGGCAAATGCCGCGCCCGCCTCCGGCGCGCCCAGTTGAGGCCTCTCCGCAATCAGCGTTAGCACGACGAACTGCAGGCCGATGAGCGCCGCGGCTCCGCCGCCGACAATAACGTAGAAGCTCTCCCACTCAGCGAGCTCGGCCATTTCTTCTCCCGCCTTTCTGGTTTCGAAACCAATCGAAGCGGTACGCGACTTGAGGCCCTTCTTGCCCATCGTACGCGATCTGTCCCATGAGCAGCGCAAACGGCTCGGTGTACCGAGCAATCCGAAGGGGACCTACATCCACCGGCTCGAAGCCGACGTCGCGTATGAGGCGAGCGGCGATTTCCTTGCTCGGTCCGTGGTCCCCGCAATACACCAGGCTCGGCCGCGTGGTCTTGCGCTTCGCCTGGTACACGCCGAACAGCACCTCGCTCGGAACGGTATTGAATGCCGAGACGATTCGAGCCTTCGGCAGCTTCTTCGCCAACTCCTCGGCCCCCGATGAAGTGCGGCCGACGACAAGCTCGGTATCCTCTTCGCTCATTGGAAGCGAACACGTGACGACTACTTTCCCCGACAAATCGCCCGCCTGCTCGAGGACATCGTCGAAGCGCAGCCAATGTACAGCGAGCAGTACTGCATCGGCATTCTGCGCGGCCTCTCGCGGCGTGCCGAAACGCGCCTTGCCGTCCGCCTGCCGCGCGAGCCTCTCGAGCTTGCGCTTGCTGCGGGCATAGCTGAAGACCACTTCGTGTCCTGCTCGCGCGAAGAGCGTTCCAAGCTTGCCGCCCATCAATCCCGATCCCAGGATGCCGATTCGCACGGTACGACCTTTGTCAGTCGATGCTGCTGTCCCTGTCCATGGTTTGGGACAGGTTTGCTCAGCGCCCCACCAGCCGCTGCAGGTGCTCAGGATAGCGCGCGCCCTGCACCGGAATCCTCGAAAGCATGTCGTCAATTTCACGAAGATCCGTCGTGGTCAGCTCGACGGTGGCCGCTCCGATGTTCTCTTCCAGCCGGTGCAACTTCGTGGTGCCGGGTATGGGGACGATCCACGGCTTCTGAGCCAGCAGCCAAGCGAGCGCGATCTGCGCCGCAGTCACCTTTTTCC
>Ga0187778_10000305_pt1 | contig 35542 bp, 30 predicted proteins | sample 1015_Q2_SP5_20_M_FD_132418 | JGI IMG/M metagenome (GOLD analysis project Ga0187778, IMG submission 132418) | Tropical peat soil microbial communities from peatlands in Department of Meta, Colombia - 1015_Q2_SP5_20_MG | ecosystem: Environmental > Terrestrial > Soil > Wetlands > Peat | place... | reverse complement strand
GGCTTTGATCTCGCGCACCTTGCCGCCCCAGCTCTGCACCCGGCCCGCTCCGGACACGACGAACAGGGTTTGGCCGAGCGGATGCGTATGCCAGGCCGTGCGCGCGCCGGGCTCGAAACGGACGAGGCCCGCGCGCACGCGCGCCGGCGCTGGCGCTTCGATGATCGGCTCCTGCCACACGACGCCAGTGAAGCTTTCGGCCGGTCCGCGCCGCGACGGCCGCGAACCGCAAGTGTGAATATCCATAGTGCGTCTCTCCCCTGTCACTGACAGTCGGCGCCGTCCTGCAAACGGCCGACAGCCGGCTAAGATAGTCGAAATTCTCGTGCGATGCTGGCTGGTTTTGCGACTTTTCGATAATCGAAGGAAGCGACTATTCCTTGCCGGCGAATATTTGTTTCGCCTCTCGCCGGGCATCGTCTTCTGTATCCGAGTCGATATCGGGCAGCGCCTCGTGGCGCGATCGTTCATAGGCGTCGGCCAATTGGCGCGGCGACAAATCGGCGGCCGTGGCCGCGCTATCGAGGCGCCACCAGGACCAGATCAGACGCCCGAGCATCGCAAGCAGCGTAAGCTGGAATAGGAGCCCGAGAATCGAGGCGAAGCCCCCCAACTCTCCGATCACGCCGTGCCCGAACAGAAGGCCAAACACGCCGGCGCCGAGGAAGCCGGCCGCGAAGCCGCCGAGCAAACCGGGGCGATTGAACAAGCCGCCGAGCGAGCCGCCGGGATAAGTCGGCTGCGCAGCCGTCGTTGGCGGCGCGTTGTCTGGCGCCACCAATCCGCCGAAAGCCAAGGCTGCATGCGCGGCGTGACCGGCCAAGCCCGATCCGTCCTCGGCGCGCGTATCGGCGTCTTCGCTCCATAGCAACAGTCCCAATACCAGGACGACAAGCGTGGCTAACGAGCGGAGCCAGCGTGCGTGCGGCCTCGCCGCAACCCCGGTCGCGACCCCGCCTGTTGTCCCAGCTGCGGCCATTGCAAACACGGCAAAATCCCTTGCCCAACGCGATAACGATCGTTAGGCCTGCCTATCTATGCCGAACCGGCGTTGCGCTGGCCTGTCGCAAAGCGTCGCACGCGTGCATGTCGCAGCCGCCGGCGCGAACGCTCGCCTTCGCTCCCGGCAAAGATTAGGCCGCGAGCGTTTCTTTCACCGCATTGACCAGTTGCTTGAGCGTGAAGGGCTTGGCCAGGAAGGCGACCTGCTGGCTGTCCTCCGGCAGATGCTTTTGGAAAGCATCTTCCGCGTAGCCGGACACGAAAATCATCTTCAGCCCGGAATTGCGGCTGCGCAGTTCCCGCAGCAGCGTCGGCCCGTCCATTTCCGGCATGACGACATCTGACACGACAAGATCGACCTTTACGTCCGATTTTTCGAGAATCTGGATGGCCTCGATGCCGTTTCCAGCCTCGAGCACGGTGTAGCCGCGTGAAGTGAGGCCGCGCGCATTGAGCCGGCGCAATCCTTCCTCATCCTCAACAAGCAGGATCGTGCCCTCGCCGGTGAGATCGGCGCTCGCCGGCCGCTTGACGCGATCGAGCGCAGTCAACGCAGCGGTTCGTTTCGCCTCCTCCATGCGGACATCGTGCGGCGGCAGGAAAATCTGGAAGGTGGTCCCGCGATGTTCGACCGACTCGACATAAACGAATCCGCCGGTCTGCTTGATGATGCCGTAGACGGTCGAAAGGCCGAGACCGGTGCCTTTGCCGACCTCCTTGGTCGAGAAAAAGGGCTCGAAAATCTTATCGAGGATTTTCGCCGGAATGCCAACGCCGGTGTCGGCGACTTCGATTAACACATAATCGGCCGCTGGCATGCCTCGGGCGTTGAAACGCGCGCAATCCTGCGCGGTCACATTGGCGGTGCGGATGGCGAGCCGGCCGCCGTCCGGCATGGCGTCGCGCGCATTGACCGCGAGATTCATAATGACCTGCTCGAATTGCGAAATGTCGACTTTCACCGGCCACAGGTCGCGGCTGGGCACGACGTCGAGGACGACTTTTTCTCCCAACAGCCGCCGCAGCAGGATCGAGAAGTCGGTCAATACTTCGCCGACATCGAGCACCTGAGGGTGCAGCGTTTGTTTGCGCGAAAAGGCGAGCAGATGGCGCACCAGGCTCGCGGCTCGATTGGCATTCTGCTTGATCTGCATGATGTCGCCGAACGACGGATCGGTCGGCTTATGGGCGTTGAGCAGAAAATCGGTGGCCATCATGATGGCGGAGAGCACGTTGTTGAAGTCGTGGGCCATGCCGCCGGCGAGCTGGCCGATCGAATCCATCTTCTGCTGCTGAATGAGCTTGGCCTCGAGTTCTCTCTGGGCGCTGGTTTCAAGCGCATAAACGATCGCGGCTTCCTGATCGCGCTCTTCCTCCCCGATCGCGGTGACGTAGAAGCGCCCGAAGCGTTCGCCGTCGCCCGCCAGCATCGCATCCACGGGAGCGATATCGCCCTTGCCGGACGCCGCGTCTTGGATCGCCGTCTGCAACGCCTGGCGATCGCGCTCGGCGACGACGGCGAGCAGGGAGCGATCCTTGCCCTCCCCGCCGCCGGCGCCGTGGAAAAGCTGCGCGAAAAGCGGGTTGGTGCGCACCACGCCGCCGTGCTTGTCGATGGTCGCAATCGCCATCGGCGTGTGATGGAAGAAACGCATGAAGCGGATCTCGGCGGCGCGCTGCGGATCGGTGCCGTCGTCGCGGGCCCGATTGAGCACGAGCGTGCGCGATGCGCCGGGCGCGCCGTCGGCGCTGTACCCGATTTTGTGAAACACGCGCACCGGCAGCGTGCGGCCGCCGCGAGTGCGCAGGTCGAGATCGAGCACCTCCGTCTTTGCCTCGCCGGGCGCCGCCCGCAGCGTAGTCAACAGAGCGGCGCCGTCGCCGGCAACGAGATCGGCGAGCTTGAGGCCGCCCGAGCCGACTTGGGCGAGGTCTTGATCGAGCCACGCGGCGAGAGTCGCATTGAGGTAGACGACATTGCCTTTGTCGTCGACCGAGAAAAATCCGGCCGGCGCATGATCGAGATAGTCGATCGCTTGCTGCAATTCCTGAAACGCATTCTCCTGACGTTCGCGTTCGCGCGTCACGTCGGAAAGCGACCAAACCGTCAAGCGCGCGTCGCGCTTGTCGCCGCCCAGGGGGCGAATCCGAAAGCGCAGCCAGCGCGCCGGGAGGCCGCGCGTACTGGCAACGCGCACCTCTTCCTCATGCCGCCTGCCCTCGCGCGCCGCCTTAAGCAGCCGATAGACCGCCTCCGATGCGTCGGCGTCGCCGATGAAGGCGCGTTCGATCGGCCGCATATCGTTCGGATCGGCCGCATCGATCAGATCGAGATAGGCGGCATTGGCGTAGACGACGCGGCCCTCGCCGTCGGTGACGACGATGCCGTCGCTTGAGCCGTCGACAACGGACTTGATCAGCGGGCTCGAGCCGCCGGCCGAAGGAACGCGCAGGACGCCTGAGGCAACGGCAAACAAGGAGAAGACGCCGATCGTGGCGAGCACTGCGAGGAACGCCGTGATGTATTGCTCGGCGTTGGCACCCCCGAGCACGACAATCGCGGTCGCCGCCGCAACGAGCGTAACGGCGACCAGAAGCACCAAGCCGATGCTACCGCCGCGGCCGATACCGCCGCTGCGATCGATCGAGGAGCGTGTACCGGCGGCGCTCGTTAACTCCTGAACAGACCCATTCGAGCCCTGGCCGATAGCAGGCGCTGACATGAGCCGCTCTGTCATGTCGGTTTTCAGTGCCTTGCGCTGTTGAATCGCGCAAGAGGCTTTGCGCAGGGGTGCACAACTATGGCGCAATCGTTTCGAGCCGAATCGATTGCGGCTCTGTTATTTTATAAAGCATAATCTTCGCAGAAAACCGGTTTCTCCTTTTCCGGATCATGTCCTGGCGGGCCGCCGCGACGGTCACCGGCGCTTTCGCGCAAGCCGCCGACCCCACTCCCTTTTTCTCGCCCCAAAGAGACAAGTTCCGGGCAACTTTGCCTTTAATCCGCCGTTAACCATGCGAATGGTGCAAGCGTCGGCTTTGGCAGGGAAATCGGTTATAGTTCCTTAATTATTTGCCCCAATCGGGACGGCAATTCTTGCGCGCCAATTGCTACATGCGCGATTAACTTCTGGCGGGTTGGCGCGGCGCGAAAGGAAACGGGGAGTGGCGCGGATGTTCGAGACTCTGTTCGGGGCGGGAATGCCGCTCGCCGTGAAATTTTTCGTTGTATTTCTGGTCATCCTCGCCGTCATCGGTGCGATCGCCTGGGCGCTGCGACGGTTCGGCTCCGGCCGTCTTGGCGCAACGACGCGCGGGCGGCAACCACGGCTCGCGGTGATCGACTATGCGGCCGTTGACGGTCGCCGCCGCCTTATTCTGGTGCGTCGCGACAATATCGAGCATCTTTTGATGATCGGCGGGCCAAGCGACATCGTCGTGGAGCCGAATATCGTGCGCGCCGTCGCGCCTGCGCGCGATATCGCGCGAGCGCCGGCCGGCATTGAGGCGCTGCCGCGCGCCATTCCCTTGCCGGAAAGCGGCGGATCATGGCCGTTGCAGCCTGAGTCCAATGGCGGGGCGCGTCCAGCGTCGCGCACCGAACCCTTCCCCGAGGAATTGCCGGGGCGGCCGTTCCAGCCGGAAACGCCGGGCCGTCATCGCGACACGCTCGCGGCGATTGCCGACGAACTGTCCAACCGTCCGGCACCACAAGTTCCGCTGCGCGGTCGTCCTAGCGTCGCCGAGCCGCCGCAAGATCATCGCGCGGAACCGCGACTTGACCAGCGAAGGTCCTCGTCACAACCGAGCCCCGCATCGCCTGCGCCGCCGGTTCCTGCGGCGCCGGCTCCTGCCGTGACGGAAACTCAGCCGAGCGCAGATCAAAGTCTCGCCGACATGGCGCAGCGGCTGGAAGCAGCGTTGCGCAAGCCCGGAGCGGAGGCGCGGCCAGCCGCCGCCCAGCCCCGCTCGGCCGCAACGCCGGACCAGGGCGCGCGCACGGACATGCCGCCGCCGCCACGCGCCCCTCGCATGCCCGAGCCAAAGGCCGCGCGTCCTGCGGAAGCCAAGCCCAGTCAGGGCAAGACCGCCATCTACGATACGCTTGAACAGGAGATGGCGAACCTCTTGGGCCGCCCGACCAAGAACTAAGGCGACCAAGAACTAAGGCGATAACGTTATCCGGCGGCCGCGGGCATTCGCAGCACCGGCTTGATGGCGACGCCGGACGATGATTCCTGCGCCGCCACGTTGATGTCGGCAAAATCGTAGAATTTAATCATCTTTTGAATTGGAAACTTATCTTCCACGATGAGGTCGACGAGCCGCGGAATAAACTCTTTCGGTACGCTCTCGCCCTGAACGACGCCGCGCAGGATTCGGCCGTCCTGCAAAAACGGCATTTCGATCGAGACCTCGTTGCCCCGCCGCGCGCTGCCGAGCAGCACGCAGGTTCCGCCGGGCGCCAGCGATTCGATCGCCTCGCGCAATACGGCCGGAAGCGCGGACGTGTCCGCCGAATACCGCACCCCGCCCGCGGCAATGGCGCGAACCTCGTCGACCACCCTGCTGCTGGTGTTGTGATCGATCGTGTGCGTGGCGCCCAATTCGCGGGCAAGCACGAGGCGGCTTTGGTGCACGTCGACGGCGATGATCGGATCGCAGCCGGCGATTTTTGCCGCCATCAAGGCGGACAGCCCGACCGCGCCGACGCCGAAAATGGCGACACCGTCGCCGGGCTTCGGTTTCATGACATTGAACACCGCCCCGGCGCCGGTTTGACCGCTGCAAGCAAGCGGACCCAGGATTTCCAGCGGAGCATCCTCGCGCACCTTGACCGCGTAACGTTCTTGCGCGAGCGCGTAGGTGCCGAAGGACGATTGTTGAAAGAACGCGCTATAGACGGGAGCGCCGTCCTTCGACAAAAGCGTCGACCCGTCGGCCCGCGTGCCGCGCATTTTCAGTCCGCGCGAGTTCACGCAATACGAAAACCTGCTTTGCACGCAATTGGCGCAGGCTCCGCACCAGGGAAACGACATCACGACATGATCGCCCGGCTTAAAGCCACGCACCGCCGCGCCGACCGCATGCACCATGCCGGCGCCTTCGTGACCGTAGACAGCGGGATAAGGCGAAGGGAAATAGCCGTCGCGGCCGTGCAAATCGGTCTGGCACATGCCGCTCGCCACGACCCGAACGATCAACTCTTCCGGGCGCGGGTCGCAAAGCTCCAAAGTATCGATCACGAACGGGCCCGAACGTTCCCGGACGACGGCGGCTTTGATTTGCATTCCCGTCAAGGCCTCGTCTTGTCGCGGACGCTTGGCACCTTGCGAGATCAGTCGTCGTCGCGGTAAACGCGTTCGCGCCGCTCGTGGCGTTCTTGAGCTTCAATCGACAACGTTGCAATCGGCCGCGCTTCGAGGCGCTTGAGCGTGATCGGTTCGCCGGTTTCTTCGCAATAGCCGTAGGTGCCGTCGTCAATACGCTGCAGTGCAGCATCGATCTTGGCGATGAGTTTGCGCTGACGGTCGCGCGCGCGCAATTCGATGGCGCGGTCGGTTTCCGAAGACGCGCGATCGGCAAGGTCGGGGTGGTTCTGGCTTTCGTCCTGGAGATGCTGGAGCGTCTCCTTGGCTTCCCGCAGAATGTCCTCGCGCCAGTCGAGCAATTTGAGCCGGAAATACTCCCGCTGCCGCTCGTTCATGAAGGGCTCTTTCTCGCTGGGGCGGTAAAGCCTGTCATTGGACCCAATGTCCGGCGTATCGGCTTTGCCGTTTTTAAGCGGCTTTTCCGCTGCGCGACGGCTTCTGCTCTTGAACAGTTGCATCTGCGTTACTCCCGCACCCAAATGCACCCCTCGCGCGGCGGCTTATATCGAACGTCTATGACGGAGACAACAAAGATCGTCGCGCCGGCGCCGGACATTGAAATGCCGGTTTTCTGCATTCGATCGCAGGCTGTTGCAGGCCCTCTTGCCCGTTAACCGTACCTTGTGATGGGCTTTGCAGGCGTGTTTTAATCGCCAGATCTCCCCCCGCCAGGAATGCGCATGCGATTCGAAGGAACCAGCGCCTATGTCGCTACCGACGATCTCAAGGTTGCGGTCAATGCCGCGATCACTTTAGAGCGTCCGTTGCTGGTCAAGGGCGAGCCGGGGACCGGCAAGACCGTCCTGGCGCTCGAAATCGCAAAAGCGCTTTCCGCGCCCCTGATCGAGTGGCACGTCAAATCGACAACCAAGGCGCTGCAGGGGCTCTACGAATACGATGCCGTGACGCGGCTTCGCGACAGCCAGTTGGGCGACCCGCGCGTTAAGGATATCCGCAACTACATCAAGCGCGGCAAATTGTGGGAAGCCTTCGCCGCCGACGAGCGGCCGGTTCTTTTGATCGACGAGATCGACAAAGCCGATATCGAGTTTCCGAACGATCTTCTCCAGGAGCTCGATCGTATGGAGTTTTTCGTCTACGAGACCGGCGAAACCATTCACGCCCGTCGCCGGCCGATCGTCGTCATTACCTCGAACAACGAAAAGGAGCTGCCGGACGCGTTCCTGCGCCGGTGCTTCTTTCATTACATCCGCTTTCCGGATGCCGACACGATGCGCGCGATCGTGGAAGTGCATTCCCGGGGATCAAGCAGCGCCTAGTGGCGGAAGCGCTGAAGCTTTTCTACGAAATCCGCGAAGTGCCCGGAATGAAAAAGAAGCCTTCGACCTCCGAATTGCTCGACTGGCTGAAACTTCTGATGGTCGAGGACATCTCGGCCGAAACGTTGCGGGAGCGCGATCCCAAGCGACTTATACCGCCATTGCACGGCGCGCTCATCAAGAACGAACAGGACGTGCATCTGTTCGAGCGGCTGGCATTCATGTCGAGACGGGAAGGACGGTAGCGAAAATGGACATGCGGCCGGCGCGCCGTACCGGCACCGTTTCGCGTCACCACGATGGATGCACGTCGAAGGAATAGGTCGCGCCTAAGCCAAACATCAGCTGGTTCGGCGAGCCGCGCTCAGTCACCAAGGGCGAATCGGCGGCCGAACCGGTGAGCCTCTCATATTCGACGAAGGCGTGCGTGGCCCATTGCTGATTGAAGAAATATTCCGTCTGCGTTCCGGCGCCATAGGAATAGAGCCCGCCGCCCGCACGATAGACAGGCAGCGCCGGCAGGCCGGCAACGGTTGAGCCGATCGACTGAGCCTGCGTGATGCTGTAATAGGGCCCGATCGCCGCTGCCGATTGCGCCGTCACGCGCGGCCCGGCGGAAAATCGGAACTGTCCGGCGGGAATCACCGCGTCCAAAAACAAATCGCCGGTCACGCCCGTCTCGCCGCCGAGGCCTTGGCGCACTTCGCCGCGCAGCCGCAACCACGGCACGGCCCAGTATTCGGCGAAAGCCCCGGCCTGCAGGGCCCAATTGACATTGCCCAAGCCGTTGAGCGCGGCGTAACTGGACGCATAGCGCGGCCAGATAATCTTCACCGCCGGGCCGATCTTGAGCTGTGCCAAATCGAGAACGCTAAATCCGAAACTGTCGCGCGGTCCGAAATAGCTCGGCGGCGCTCCTTCGTTGCGAATGCTGAACAGCGGCCCGCCGCTCAAGGCGAATTTTTCGGTTGGAGCGCCCGGCCAAGCCGGGATAACACGCAGTTCACCCCCGATCGTGACGATCCAGTCCGGCACGGCAGGCGCCGGTATATAGGCTGCCGGGACGGTAGGCGCCGGAGCGGCCGGTGCCGGCAGATCGGCCGCGAGCGCCGGCGCGGCGGTAAGAAATGCCGCAATCCCGGCGCTCAAAGCCGTTGTCGCCCACCTCGCCGCCCAGCTTGTCCCCATGCCGCGCCGCCCCCACCCGTTACGATGCCGCACGAGGGCCGACGATACATCAATGCGCGGTGGCAACGAAGCCGCGCGGCGCCAAACAGTAAATTTAATCGGTACCTGTTGCCGATCTGTTCGGGAGCCATCCGGTCATGCGTCATGTTCGACGGCCTGATCGGCGCTGAACCGGCCGCGCTTTGGCCGTTTTCTGCGTCGTGAAGCCGGTCCGGCGGCACGCTGCGATTCGATCGCTCCCTCGCCCGCGGCCGGAGATTTCTCGTAACCGGCATCCGGCGGGTGTGGCGACAGACCGGCCGAGTCGCGCACATCTTTCTGCGCCGTGACTTGCCGCTCCGCCTGTGCCAATGCAGCGTCCCGCGCTTGGCGATGAGCGACTTCGCGCGCCTTGGCGGCTCGCTGATCGACGGAATCGCGCAAGCGTCTGGTCCAGGTCCGTATCTGGGCGGCGGCCCGGCCGAAGGCGCCACCCGCCCAGACCAGTTCGAACGGCGTGAATTGCCGCCAGGTTTGATCGCCATCGACAACGGCGCGCGCAATTAGATTGCCGGCCATTGCCGTGGTGTTGAGACCGTGGCCGCCGAAGCCGCTCGCCAGCCAAACTCCGGGACCAAGTTCGCCGATCTGCGGCATGCGATGGATGGTGATGCCGAGCGTGCCGGCCCAGGCGTAGTCGACCTCGACTTTGCCGAGCTGCGGGTATGTTCTATTGATATCCGCAGTAAGCGCGCCGACGTAACGGCGAGGATCGCGCTGCCATGAAGTCGAGCGGCCTGACAACATCAGCCGATCGCCGCCCACGACGCGATAGTGATTATCAGCGCGCTCGCCATCGCTCACGCCGCCGCGATAGCCGACCGCTTCGGTGAGCCGTTCTCCCAGTGGCGCGGTCGTGATGATGTAGGTCGTTACCGGGACCATGGTGGCCGCGAGCTTCGACATCAACGACTTAAGCCGCACATTGCCGCACAGAACGACATGATTGGCGCGCAGTCTCGCGGCCGGCGTAACGATGCGTTTGCGCACGCCACTCGGATCGATCGACACGGCTGGCGTATTTTCGAAAATCCGCGCGCCATCGCGCTCCGCGGCGGCAGCGAGCGCCAGCGCATAATTGAGCGGATGGATGGTGAACGCGCGAAGATAATTGATGGCGTAGAAGTAGCGCTCGCTGTGCAATACGGCGCGAACCCGCTCGGTCGGCCAGCCTTCGATCTCGCAGCCCAATTCGCCGAGCAGAGCGACATAATTCATAAATTCATCGGCATTGTCTTTCTTCGAGACATAGAGCCAGCCGTCCTGCGGGTCGACGCCGGCCGCGCATTCCGTGCGCACCGCATTGCGGACGTAGTCGAGGCCGGCCTGCGATAATGTCCAAAGATCTTTGGTTCGTTCGAAACCGACCCGCGCGACGATCTTATCGGCATCGGTGCCGAAGCCCGGCAAGACAAAACCGGTATTGCGGCCCGAGGCCTGTGCCGCCAAGCGGCCGGCTTCCAACAGCGCGACCGACCAACCGCTGCGCGCAACTTCGCGGGCGGTCGTCAGGCCGGCAAGGCCGCCGCCGATCACGCACACGTCGACGTCGAGATCGGAAGTCAATGACGGGCGTAGCGGCGCATCCACCATGGTCGCCGCGTACCAACTATCGCCGTAAATTTCGCTCGCGGCGTCGCTCATGCGGAATTTCTGATCTGACGTCGTTGCCGGTATTTAAGGGCTTCGGGCGATTGAGGCCAGTAGTGTACTGGACAGTTTAGGCCGGGAAAGCGACATTACCGCAATGCTGCGTCTCATGCTGCTGCGCCATGCCAAAACCGAGCGCGCCGCACCCGGCGACCGCGACCGCGACCGCAAGCTCATGAAGCGCGGCCGCGCCGACGCCCCGGTGGTCGGCGCCTACATGGCCCATCATGGCCTTGTTCCCGACCTCGCGCTGGTGTCGCCGGCTGTGCGCGCCCAGGAAACTTGGAACCTGGTCTCCGCCGGCCTCGGAAAAAGCCCGCGCACGACGACCGACGATCGCATTTATCCCGGCAGTCCGCAGAAACTTCTCGACCTCATTGCCGAGCCACGCAAGGCGCGCAAAATCCTGATCGTGGGTCACAACCCGAGCCTGCACGAATTCGCGTTGCAATTGATCGCCTCCGGCGATGTCGAAGCGCGCGAACAGCTCCGCGAGAAGCTGCCGACTTCGGGCCTCGTCGTTATCGATCTGCCGATCGACGACTGGCCGCTCGCGCATCCGCACGCGGCGAGGCTGGAGCGCTTCGTTACGCCCCGCTTGATCGCCGCCGCCACCGACTAGGCACAGAGCAAATAACAATGGCGTAACTCAGCCGCCGCGCAAATCGTTCGGCGGGCGAGCGGCGCCAGCCGATCGTTGCGCTACCCGGCCAACGCCGCCAGAATTCGCGCCCAGCTGCGCATGCCTTTGTGAAAGCATTTGAGGTCGTATTTTTCATTGGGCGAGTGCACGCGATCGTCGTCAAGCGCGAACCCCACCAAGAGCGTATCCATTCCGAGCACGTTTTTGAAATCGCTGACGATTGGAATCGACCCTCCGGCGCCTACGGTCACCGCCTTCTTGTTCCATTCTTGCGCGAGCGCCTCGCGGGCCTTGGCGAGCGCCGGATTGTTGAATGGCACATCGAAGGCCGGCGCGCTGGTGAAATTGCCGAACTCAATCGTGCAATCGGCCGGCACGCGCTGGCGCACGAACGCGCGAAATGCCGTACGGATCTTCTCCGGGTCCTGCGCGCCAACGAGCCGGAAGGAAACTTTGGCCATAGCCTTGCCGGGAATGACGGTCTTTGCCCCCTCGCCGGTATAGCCGGCGATGATGCCGTTCACTTCGGCGGTCGGCCGCGTCGAGATTTGCTCGATGAGCATGCGGTCCTTCTCGCCGGCCGGAATCCGCAACCCGATCGGGCCGAGGAATTTTTCAGGCGTAAGATCGAGCCCGGCAAGATCCGCCTTGATGTCGTCCGGCAGTTCGTGGACGCTGTCATAAAATCCCGGAATGGCAACCGAACCGTCGGGCCGGTGGAGCGCGGAAAGAATATCGGCCAGGACGTGGATCGGATTGCGCGCGGCGCCGCCGAACAGGCCCGAATGCAGATCGCGGTCGGCGCATGTCAGTCGGACCTCTTCATAGACAAGGCCGCGCAGCGATGTGGTGATCGAAGGCGTTTCGGCGTCCCACATGCCGGTGTCGCAGACCAGCGCGAGATCGCGCTTGAGCTCGTCCGCATGATCGCGAACGAACGAGAATAGGTGCTTCGAGCCGCACTCCTCCTCGCCTTCGATCATCATCGTAATGTCGAGCGGGAGTTCGCCGGTCACCGCCTTGAACGCGCGGCAAGCCTCGACAAAGGTCATCGCCTGGCCTTTGTCGTCGCAGGCGCCACGCGCCACAATGATTTTTCGCTCACGGTCGAGCGTTTCTATGCGCGGCTCGAACGGCGGCGTTTGCCAAAGCGAAATCGGATCGACCGGCTGCACGTCATAGTGCCCGTAGAACAGGACGCGGGGCGATTTGCGGCGCGCGCCGTTAGGATTTTTGCCGATCACGACCGGATGACCGGCGGTTGCGCGCACGCTGGCGTCAAAGCCGATCGTGCGCAGATCGGCGGCGACATGCTCGGCCGCGGCGCGGCATTGCGCGGCATAGGCCGGATCCGTGGAAATCGACTGGATGCGCAATAGTGCAAACAGCCGATCGATGCTGGCTTCAAGATTGCGATCGATTTGGGCCAGCACGGCGGGCAGCGCCTGTGGTGCAGTCATGCTACTCATCGCTTAGCGTTCCCGGTTTCATCGCGTTCCGACATCATTGCGTTCCGATCTCATGGCGACCCGCGCGACCATTCGGATCGCACGGATGTCGCGAATTTTGTAGTTTTATAGTGCTCTAGCGCGCCCGACGCCACCTGTTGTCTCGGTATGCGTTGCAAGTTTGCAACGCTCAAGCGCGTTTCGACGTGCAGCTGGGTCGCGAATGGGTCTGAAAGCCTTGTCACCCTGCGTTTGAGTCTTCAATATGAACGGCACGGCGAAGCTGGAAGTGCACGGGGGCGTAATGGAGGAGTTGGTTGCACGTCTGGTGGCCGAAGTCGGCATAGACCGTGTGGCCGCCGAAAAAGCGGTTGGCATCATCTTCGATTTTTTGGCCAAGGAAGGTCCGGCTGACAAAGTACAGCCGCTCCTGGCCAAGCTCCCGGGAGCCGAAGCCGTGATGCGCAAGGCCGCGAGTGAAGATAATGGCGGCGGCCTTATGGCCGGTGCGATGGGTGGGGTGATGGGCGCGGGGATGCGAATGATGTCGGCCGGTTTGAGCATGGGTCAGGTTCAAAGCGTGACCCGGGCCGTCATCGCCTACGCGCGCGAAAAAGCGGGCGAGGATGCGGTCGGCGAAATCGTCGCTGCGATTCCCGGGCTTGCGCAATTTGTTTGAGTACGAACGTGTTTGTCGCGACGAAATTGCGTCGAGGGAGGCCGTAATGACGTATCCCATTTCCGAAATCCAGGGGATCGGCACCGATGTCGCCGCAATTTTGAAGTCCGGTGGGATTCGCACGACCATCGGCCTGTTGCGCGTGGCCAAGACGCCGAAACAGAGACTAAAGATCGCACTGAAGACGGGAGCGCCGGAAAGGAGCGTGTTGGACTGGGTGACGGCCGCCGATCGCATGCGCGTCAAGGGCGTCGGCTGGGAATATGCGGAACTGTTGCGCGCCGCGGGCGTGCGGACCGTCAATGAGCTTCGCTTTCGCAATCCAAAGAAACTTGCCGACGTCATGGGAGAGGTCAATACCAAGCGCAAACTGGTCCGTATTTTGCCGTCGGTGAACACCGTCATGCGCTGGATTGAGGACGCCAAGAAACTCCCACCGGTTATCCGTTATTGATCGCGCCGGCTCGGCGTTGCCCGTTCGAAGCGGAGCGCAGGATTTAAGGCGACGGCTTGACTCCGTCAGAGCGACCGCGCAAAGCCACGGCCGATATGCCGCTGACGGCGGCCTTGTAGCTTTAAGGACGACTGCAATGTTGGCCAGGACCGCGGCCACAAGATCACGGCCACAAGCGTGATCCGTAGCGCTCATTCGGCCGCGACCGCCGCGCCGGAAATGCCGGTGCTGGCCCGGCTGTTGGCCGAGGCCCGCGCCAAGGCCCGCCCCCTGGTCATGGGCGTTCTGAACGTCACGCCGGATTCGTTTTCGGATGGCGGACGTTTCCTGCGACCCGCGGCCGCGATCGAGCATGGGCGGCGGCTGGTTGCCGAAGGCGCCGATATTGTCGACGTCGGCGCGGAATCCACGCGACCCTATGGCGGCGCCGTCCCGGTCACGCTCGCAGAGGAGCGCGAACGGCTTGCCAAAATCCTGCCGGCAGTCATCGATCTTGGCGTTCCGGTTTCGATCGACACCTTGAAAGCGCCGATTGCCGCCTGGGCGCTCGAAGCCGGCGCGGCGATCGTCAACGATGTCTGGGGGCTGCAGGGCGACCGCGATATGGCTCGTATTGTCGCCGAGCATCGCGCGCCCGTCGTCATCATGCACAACCGCGAGAAAGCGGATCCGTCCATCGACATCATTGCCGACGTGACGGAATTCTTCACGCGATCGCTCGAAATCGCCGCGCAAGCCGCAATCGCGCTCGACCGGATCGTGCTCGATCCCGGCATCGGCTTCGGCAAGACGGCGGAACAAAGCCTGACCTGCATAGCGCGGCTTGACGCCTGGCGCGGATTCAATCTGCCGCTCTTGGTCGGCGCCTCGCGCAAGCGGTTCATTGATTCAATCGTCCGATCGGAACCGATGGAACGGCTTGGCGGCTCCTTGGCCGCGCATATCATCGCCGTCGAAAATGGCGCTGCCATTATCCGCGTGCATGACGTCGCGCCGACCATTCAGGCGCTCGCGGTAACCGGCGCCCTCAGGCGCGCGCGATGAAAGACGCAATTTTTCTGCACGGCTTGGCGCTTCATGCCTATCACGGCGTGATGCCGCACGAAGCCAAGGTCGGCCAAACGTTTCGGCTCGATTTGGTGCTCGAACTCGACCTCGGCGACGCTTCGCGCTCGGACCAGCTCAAGGACACGGTTTCCTACGACACGGCGATCGAGGTCGCGAGCGAAGCGTTCCGCGCGCGCCGCTATCGGCTGGTCGAAGCCGCTGCCAGCGTGGTCGCCGACGCCGTGCTCGCGCACTGCCCGCAGGTTCGCTCAGTCCGTGTCACGGTTCACAAGCCCCACGCGCCAGTCGCGGCGACTTTCGACGATGTCGGCGTGACGATCGAGCGCAACCGCGGGCGTCAACATGGCTGACATTCCCACCGAGGCACTGCTCGCGCTCGGCGGCAATGTCGGCGATGTACGCGCAACGTTCGATCGCGCGGTGCAGATGCTATGCGCGGACGACGCGGTGCGGCTCTCGGCGCGCTCGTCGGATTATCGCACGCCCCCTTGGGGCGTCACCGATCAGCCGCCATTCATCAATGCCGTCATCGCCGTTGCGACCTCGCTCAGTGCGCGCGATCTGTTTTTGCGCGCGGTTGCGATCGAGCGCACGCTCGGGCGCGAGCGCAGCAAGGAGCGCCGCTGGGGACCGAGGACGATCGATATCGACATTCTCGCTTATGACGACGTCGTCATGCATGACCCCGACCTGACGCTGCCGCATCCGCGGCTGTTCGAGCGCGGTTTCGTGCTCATGCCGCTTGCGGAAATCGCTCCCAACCGGATCATCGCAGGAATCCGCGTCGGCGACGCGCTCGCGCGCGCGGACTTAAGCGGAATCGAGAAACTTCCGCCGCGCCTCTCTCGCCCCGTCGAATAAACGTCCGGCTGGCAAAGTTCGCCGCCGGGCGCTTGGCAAATGCGCTCGTGCCATTTTGCGGCAATCGTGGCATTTTGCGCCGATGACAGGCTCGCAAGCCCCTTCGCTTGGCGGCGATTTTCCTTCAGCGGCACGGGAAGAGTGGCGCAAGCTCGTCGACGCGCTCCTCAAAGGCGCGCCATTCGAGCGGCTGGAGAGCCGCACGCGCGACGGCCTGACGATCGAGCCGCTTTACTCCCGCGCGCGGGGGGCGCATGCGATTACCGCAAGACCCGGCGGCGCGGCGTGGACTGTCCTGCAGCGGGTCGATCATCCCGATCCGGCGGCCGCCAACGCGCAGGCGCTCGAGGATATCGGCAATGGCGCCACCGGCTTGGTGCTGGTTTTCGCCGGCTCGGTGAGCGCCAATAGCTTTGGACTTGACGGCTCGCAAGCGACGCTCGCGCGCGTGCTGGACGGGATCGATCTCGGCGGTGGCCTTGTCATCGATCTCAATTTGAGTCCGCCGACGCGCAGCGCCGCGCGCGAACTCGCCAAGCTGATTAAGCAGCGCGGGATTGACCCGGCCTCGGTCCATGTGCGTTTCAGCATCAATCCCATCGGCGGGTTTGCTGCCAGCTGCAAGAGCCCGCGAAACTGGCGCGACCTCGCGCCCCATTTCGCGGCAATGGTCGGTGAATTCGCCGGCGACGGTTTTAGCGGGCCTTTCGCGGTCGCCGATGGGCGCGTGATCCATAATGCCTGCGGCTCCGAAGCGCAGGAGCTTGCCTTTGCGCTGGCAAGCGCCGTGGCCTATTTCCGTGCGCTTGAAGAAAGCGGAATGCCCCTCGATCGCGCTTATGCGGCGATCTATTTCCGCCTGTCGGCCGACGCCGACCAGTTTTTGACCACGGCGAAATTTCGCGCGCTACGGAAATTGTGGGCCCGCGTCGGCGCCGTTTCGGGACTTTCGCCAAAAAGCGCCGTCGTCACCGCGGAGACGGCGTGGCGGATGATCACCCGCCGCGATGCATATGTGAATATCTTGCGCAATACGATTGCGGTCGCCGCGGCCGGGCTCGGCGGCGCGGATGCGATCGCCGTCCTGCCGCATACCGCAGCGCTCGGTTTGCCGGATGCATTCGCGCGCCGCATCGCCCGCAACACCCAGCTCATTCTGTTGGAAGAATCCAATTTGGCGCGCGTCGGCGATCCGGCGGCGGGGTCCGGTGCATTCGAAGCCATCACCGAAGAGCTCTGTCACGCTGCCTGGGCGCAGTTTCAAGAGATCGAACGCGCCGGAGGTGTCTGGCGTACGCTCGAAAGCGGGCTCATTGTGCACAATGTCGCGGCGATTCGCGCCGAACGCGAGAAAGCCGTGACGCACGGCGAAGACATTTTGACCGGCACCAATGCATTCCCAGATCTTAACGAAGCCTCGCCCGCCGTACTTGCCGTGACGCCGACGATCGCCACCGACGAGGCGCCTGCGCAAGCGACTGCGGAGCCCCTGCCCCGCCTGCGGCTCGCCGAGCCGTTCGAACGCTTGCGCGATCGATCCGACAGGATTTTGATCACGACGGGCGCCCGGCCGAAAATCTTCCTGGCAACGCTCGGCACCCCGGCGCAATTTGCCGCGCGCGAAAATTTTGCCAGGAGCTTTTTTGAAGCCGGCGGCATCCAAGCCGTGACAACCGACGGCTGTGCCGACGTTGTGGAGGCGGTCGAGGCTCTAAAGGGCTCCGGCGCGCTGCTTGCCTGCTTGTGTTCTTCGGACGACGTCTATGCGCGGCAGGCGATCGGGACGGCGAAAGCCCTCGCGCCGCTGACAAGGCATCTCTATCTGGCCGGCCGCCCGAAGGAACAAGCCGTCTTGCAACAGGCCGGCATCGGCACCTTCATTTACGCGGGGTGCGATGCGGTCGAAATCTTGCAGGCGGCCTATCGGACGCTCCTCGGCTGAAGCTTCGCGTCCGGCGCAAATTGCTCGGACGCCGCTTGCGGCTGAAACAGCATGGCTCAAGTCGAGCCAAATGAAAACTCCGAGTGAAAACTTGGCGATGTTGGCCATCGCTCTAAACCGCGCCGCATGATACCGTCGCCGCGCCGGGTCAGATAACGAGATCAGCGCAGGATGAGCCGAAGAATCCCGGACTTCACCGCGGTTGGCTTTGCCGACGCGCCCGATCCGGCGCCGGCGGGCGCCGCGCCGTGGCAGACACCCGAGGCTATCGCCGTTAAGAGCGTCTACGAAGCCGCCGACCTCGATGGCATCCCGGGGCTCGATGGCTATCCGGGCATCCCGCCTTATCTGCGGGGCCCCTACCCGACCATGTACGTCACCCAGCCGTGGACGATCCGGCAATATGCCGGCTTCTCGACCGCGGAGGATTCCAACGCCTTTTACCGGCGCAATCTCGCGGCCGGCCAGAAAGGCCTCTCCATCGCTTTCGATCTCGCCACCCATCGCGGCTATGACAGCGATCATCCGCGCGTCGCCGGCGACGTCGGCATGGCCGGCGTCGCCATTGACTCGATCTACGACATGCGCACGCTGTTTGCCGGCATTCCGCTCGACCAGATGTCGGTATCGATGACGATGAATGGCGCCGTGCTGCCGGTGCTTGCGCTCTATATCGTCGCCGCCGAGGAGCAAGGCGTGCCGCCGGAAAAGCTCGCCGGCACTATCCAGAACGATATCCTCAAGGAATTCATGGTGCGCAACACGTACATCTATCCGCCGACTCCGTCGCTGCGCATCATCTCCGATATTTTTTCACATACCTCGGCGCATATGCCGAAGTTCAATTCGATCTCAATTTCCGGCTATCACATGCAAGAAGCGGGAGCGACCGCCGACCTCGAACTTGCCTATACGCTCGCCGACGGCATCGAGTATGTGCGCGCCGGGCTTGCCGCCAATCTGCCGGTCGATCGCTTTGCGCCGCGGCTGTCGTTTTTCTTCGGCATCGGCATGAATTTTTTCATGGAGGTGGCGAAGCTGCGCGCGGCGCGCGTACTGTGGGCGAAGCTGATGAAACAGTTCGACCCGCAAGACGAACGCTCGCTGTCGCTGCGCACCCACTGCCAGACGTCGGGCTGGTCGCTCGCCGCTCAGGACGTGTTCAACAATGTGGCGCGCACCTGCATCGAGGCGATGGCGGCGACGCAAGGGGGCACGCAGTCGCTGCACACCAACGCGCTCGACGAAGCGCTCGCGCTGCCGACCGACTTTTCCGCGCGCATCGCGCGCAACAGCCAGATCGTGCTGCAGCGGGAAAGCGGCACGACGCGGATCATCGATCCGTGGGGCGGTTCATTCTTCGTCGAGCGGCTGACGAGCGATCTTGCGGCGAGGACATGGGGTCACATCCGCGAAGTGGAAGAGCTCGGCGGCATGACGCGCGCGATCGAGTCCGGCCTGCCCAAGCTTCGCATCGAGGAGGCGGCCGCGCGCACCCAAGCGCGCATCGATTCCGGCGCCCAGGCCGTCATCGGCGTCAATAAATTCCGCCTGCGCGATGAAACGCCCATCGACGTTCTCAAAGTGGACAACGCCGCGGTGCGGCAATTGCAGATCGACAAGCTCAAGCGGCTCAAGCAAGAACGCGATCCGCAGGCGCTTGCCGAGGCGCTCGATGCACTTACGCGCAGCGCTTCGGGCGGCAACGGCAACCTGTTGGCGCTTTCCATCGACGCCGCGCGCGCCAAGGCGACGGTGGGCGAAATTTCACTGGCGCTGGAGAGGGCGTTCGGCCGCCATCAGGCCGAAATTAAAGCCATATCCGGCGTCTACGGACGCGAGGTCGGCATGGCGGACACGGTCGAACGGGTGCAGAAACTGGTCGCCGAATTCGAGGACAATGAAGGCCGTCGCCCACGTATTCTGGTCGCCAAGATCGGCCAGGACGGCCACGATCGCGGCCAGAAAGTCATCGCCACGGCGTTTGCCGATCTCGGCTTCGACGTCGACATCGGCGCGTTATTCGCCACGCCCGTGGAAGCCGCGCGGCAGGCGGTCGAAAACGACGTCCACATTCTCGGCGTCTCCTCGCTTGCCGCCGCGCATCTGACCCTGGTGCCCGAGCTTAAGGCCGAGCTCGAGAGACTCGGTCGCGGCGACATTATGATCGTGGTCGGCGGCGTCGTGCCGCCGCAGGATTACGAGGCGCTCAAGGCAGCCGGCGCCGAAGCGATCTTCCCGCCGGGCACGGTGATTGCCGAAGCCGCCGAGGCCTTGCTCGGCAAGCTCAACCGCCGCCTTGGCCACTCAAAGGCGGCGGCGGAATAGGTCGCCGGCAGCCCGGACCGTCAAGCTGGGACGAATGTGCCGGTGCGTTACTCGGCCAAGGCTTCGTGCGGCTTCAACTCAGGCGTCGCGACCGGGGTCGCCGGCGGCACGGGCGGCAAAGGGCGGCCGAGCGAATTCATGAACTCGCGGAATTTGGGATTACTGTTGAGCGCATCGCGGCCGGCCGTAATCAGCGTGTCGACTTGGTCGGGCGGAAGCTTGAACCGCGTCTCGACCTTGTTGAGCGCGGCGGCGCGTTCGGGCCCGAGCTCATCGAACGATATCCGGCTGATGTAGAATTGCAGGTCTCGACAATTCCAACCGGGCGGCGCGCCAAAGCGTTGACGATCGGCTTCGGAAAGTCCGCAGCGCCAACTGATCAGGGTCTTCTTCCAATCGGCCATGGTCGCGTCAAACGCCGAATAGCTGCCGATCGCTCCCGATTCGGTCGCGGTGTCGGAGGTCGCCATAATGAGATCGACGCCCGACGGACCCGGCACGGTCTGCGCCCATTGTCCCGAGGGAGCGCGGCCGGAATCGACCACCAAAAATAAGAAGCGGCGGAGCTTGACCGCCTCTTGCGGAGCAAGCGGACCGAACGGCGAATTCGAGGCAAGCCGCGCGATGGTAAATCCGGCCAGACCGAAATTGTCGACGAGACCGCCGTCAAGGAGCTTGACATAGTTGATCGCGCCGGTGCGGTAGCGCTCCAGCGCATCGGCATAGGATTTGATCAAGGGCGCGGCATTGGGGTCTTTGCGGACGCGCTCGACCCAGCTCGGCAGTCCGATCGGACAACCTCCCGGGAAGTTTTGAATGACGATCGGCGCGAACACGACCGGCACGGCCGCCGAGGCCGCGACCGCCATCGAAAGGGGATAGCTGGCAAGATCGCTGCACAGCGCGCTGAACGTCACGGGCGCAAAGATGAATGCAGTGCGGCTGTAGATATCGGCGGCGTTGATCCAGACCCGCGGCCGCGTCCGCCTCAACAGATCCTTGAACGTGGCGTTGCTGTAGAGGTGCGCGTCGAGCCAGACCGGAAACTGCGTCGCGTCGTTGACGCCGCCATTAAGCCCGCGCGCGATATTGCCGATGCTCAGATCGGTTTGCAGCGATTCTTCGGCATTGACCAGGAGAAACCGCTGCCGGAAATCGGCCAGCGCCGCGCGCCCGCGCAATCCGTAATAGGCCGCGAGAATCGAGCCGCCGGAAACGCCGGAGAGAAAGTCGAGCCGATCCAACAAAGACACGGTGCCGGCGCGCGTGGGCACCCGGCTTTGATCGAAGCCTTCCAAAACGCCGTAGGAAAAGGCGGCGGCGCGCATCCCCCCGCCGGAGAAGGACAAGGCGACGACCATGTCGTCGTAATTGGTCGCCACACCGGTCGCGAGCTCGGCATCGACGTCGCGGCCGTTTTCGGTCAGGCGCTGATTGATCGGATCGTTATGGATGGCCGCAGAACAAGCCGCCACCAGGGCCGCACTCGCAACGACGCGCCCCGCGCGGACCAGACGCTGGAACCAGACCCCGACCATTTAATAAAAGGTTTATTAGCCGCCCCTTGCACCCTCAAGCGAACTCTGATCGGCCTCAAAAGTAAGACTTCTTTAAGGTTAATGAGAACATCCGCAGCCGGCCAGCGCAGGATCGTACGCGCCCCCACGTGGCGGCACCCAGCGGTTGAAGTAAAATTGGCCACCGTGAGCGAGTTTATTTGGACAGCGAGACGAAAATACAAGTCAATTCAATATCTTATTTCGACGATGACGGACATTTTTTCTTAGAAGTGGCCAAAAATCGTACGGTTTTCACGTAGAATCGGCAGAAAATCCGCATGTATGCGTGACAAAATCGCGACATCGGGCTGGCAAAACGCCGACAATCCCCACCCGCTTAGAGCACCAAAAGGCGCTAAAAATGCTTGCGGATCGTCTTTAGTCCGGTTTTGCCAACAGCGAAATTCGTCTCGCGCAACGCTTGGCCTTCCAGATTCTCCCCGAATCTCCGATACTTGCGCATCCCCTCCCGATTCGTCCCCGCAATCCCCACATTTAGTAGTTCGTTCAGAATTTCATACTAAGTCTTGACGTACGCGACCGGCTTGTCCTAGCTTTCTCAGGTTCGGCGCGCGGGTAACGAAGTTCCGCCGGGCTCTCCAAAAAGGGGTTTCGGGATTGCTCCGCGCTGCATGCGGCGCGAGCGCGGATGTCTGTTGCCGATCGATAGATCGGTCGGCGCGTCGAGGTCGCGTCGGAATTAAACCGGCGGAACACAGCCGGGACGTAAGCGGCCGTCGTTCAGAACCGGGAGTGAATGCGGCGCGGCTGGTTCTCCGGCGCGTCGCGGGGAAACGCTCGGTGACCTATATTGGGTGCGTAGGCCATCGAGACCAAGAACTAGGAATCAAGGGGCAAAAAATGCGGATCGAACGGCGCTACACCAAAGAGGGACAATCGCCTTACGCAGAGATCGCTTTCCGTCACACTACGAGCGAAATCCGCAATCCGGACGGGTCGGTGGTGTTTCATGCCGACAACGTCGAAGTTCCGGAGCAATGGTCGCAGGTCGCCTCCGACGTGCTGGCGCAGAAGTATTTCCGCAAAGCCGGCGTGCCCTCCCGCCTCAGAAAGGTCGAGGAGGAGAGCGTCCCCTCTTGGCTGTGGCGCAGCGTCGCCGACGAAGACGCGCTCAACGCGCTGCCGGAAGCCGAACACTTCACCGGCGAACATTCATGCAAGCAGGTTTTCGACCGGCTCGCCGGCACCTGGACCTATTGGGGCTGGAAGGGCGGCTATTTCAGTTCTGAAGCCGACGCGCGCGCCTTCTTCGATGAGCACCGCTACATGCTGGCGATGCAGATGGTGGCGCCGAATTCGCCGCAATGGTTCAACACCGGCCTGCATTGGGCCTATGGCATCGACGGCCCGAGCCAAGGCCACTTCTACGTCGATTACGAGACCGGCAAGCTCGTCCAATCGGCGACCGCCTACGAGCATCCGCAGCCGCATGCCTGTTTCATCCAGTCCATCAATGACGACCTCGTCAACGAAGGCGGCATCATGGATCTGTGGGTGCGCGAGGCGCGTCTGTTCAAATACGGCTCCGGCACCGGCTCGAATTTTTCGAGGCTCCGCGGCGAAGGCGAAAAGCTCTCGGGCGGCGGCAAATCCTCCGGCCTGATGAGCTTTCTTAAGATCGGCGACCGCGCGGCGGGCGCTATTAAGTCGGGCGGTACCACGCGCCGCGCGGCGAAGATGGTGATTCTCGACGTCGATCATCCCGACGTCGAGCAGTTCATCGACTGGAAGGTGATCGAGGAGCAGAAGGTCGCCAATCTCGTCACCGGCTCCAAGATCAATCAGAAGCACCTGCGCTCGATCCTGAAAGCTTGCGTGAATTGCGAGGGTTCGGGCGACGACTGCTTCGATCCAGAAAAGAATCCGGTGCTGCGGCGCGAGATCAAGGCGGCGCGGAAGAATCATGTGCCGGACAATTACATCCGCCGCGTGATCCAATTCGCCAAACAGGGCTATACTGACCTCAACTTCCCGACCTACGACACCGATTGGGATTCGGAAGCCTACCTCACCGTTTCCGGCCAGAATTCCAACAACACGGTCCGCGTCACCGACGAATTTCTCAAGGCGGTCGAAGCCGATCGCGATTGGGATCTGTTCTGGCGCACCAAGCCCGGCAAGATCGCCAAGACGGTGAAGGCGCGCGATCTATGGGAGAAGATCGGCTACGCCGCCTGGGCGAGCGCCGATCCCGGCCTGCAATTCCACACCACCATCAACGACTGGCACACCTGCGCCGCGTCGGGGCCGATCATCGCCTCAAATCCGTGCTCGGAATACATGTTCCTCGACGATACGGCGTGCAATCTCGCGTCGCTCAATCTGCTGTCGTTCCACGACGAGAAGACGCATGCCTATGATATCGAAGGCTACGAGCACGCAGTGCGGCTGTGGACGATCGTGCTGGAAATCTCCGTGCTGATGGCGCAATTCCCCTCGCGCGAGATCGCGCAGCGCTCTTTCGACTTCCGCACGCTCGGGCTCGGCTACGCCAATGTCGGCGGACTGTTGATGTCGTCGGGCATTCCCTACGATTCGGAAGCCGGCCGCGCGATCTGCGCCGCGCTTTCGGCGATCATGACCGGCGTCGCCTACGCCACCTCCGCCGAAATGGCGGCGGAACTCGGCGCCTTCCCGCGCTTTGCCGAGAACCGCGACGCGATGCTGCGCGTGATGCGCAATCACCGCCGCGCCGCCTACGGCGACCGCACCGGTTATGAACAGATGACCAATCCACCGGTGCCGCTCGATCATAAAGCCTGCCCGGACAAGACGTTCGCCGAACACGCCAAGCGCGCCTGGGATAGCGCGCTCACGCTCGGCGAGGCGCATGGCTACCGCAATGCGCAAGCGACCGTGGTTGCGCCGACCGGCACGATCGGGCTGGTCATGGATTGCGACACCACCGGCATCGAGCCTGATTTCGCGCTGGTGAAATTCAAGAAGCTCGCCGGCGGCGGCTATTTCAAGATCATCAACCGCGCGGTGCCGGAAGCGCTGCGCGTACTCGGCTACGGCGAGCGCGAGATCGCCGAGATCGTCGCCTACGCCGTCGGCCACGGCTCACTCGCCGAGGCGCCGGCGATCAATCCCACGACGCTGAAGGCCAAGGGCTTCACCGACGAAGCGATCGAGAAGGTGGAAAAGGCGCTGCCGACCGCTTTCGACATCAAATTCGTCTTCAACAAATGGACGCTGGGCGCCGATTTCTTGCGCGAGCTCGGCGTCGAAGCGGACGATCTCGCCGCGCCCAATTTCGACCTACTCGCTCATCTCGGCTTCAGCAAACGCGAAATCGAGGCCACGAACATCCATGTCTGCGGCGCCATGACGGTCGAAGGCGCGCCGCATTTGAAGCCCGAGCACTATGCGGTGTTCGACTGCGCCAATCCGTGCGGCCGCACCGGCAAGCGCTTCCTGTCGGTGGACAGCCACATCCGCATGCTGGCGGCGGCGCAGCCGTTCATCTCCGGCGCCATCTCCAAGACCATCAACATGCCGAACGAGGCGACGGTCGAGGATTGCAAGGCGGCCTATGTACTGTCGTGGAAGCTCGGGCTGAAAGCCAACGCCCTTTACCGCGACGGCTCGAAGCTCTCGCAGCCGCTGCAGAGCCAGCTCATCGCCGACGAAAGCGAGGACGAGGACGTCATCGAAGCCTTCCTCGAGCGGCCGGCGGCGGGGCGCGCCACGGGCCTTGCCGAAAAGGTTGTCGAGAAAGTCGTCGAGCGCATCGTCGTCATGCGCGAGCGCGAGCGCATGCCCGACCGGCGCAAGGGTTACACCCAGAAAGCCGTGGTCGGCGGCCACAAGGTTTATCTGCGCACCGGCGAATACGACGACGGCCGGCTCGGCGAGATCTTCATCGACATGCACAAGGAGGGCGCGGCGCTCCGCTCGCTCCTCAACAACTTCGCGATCGCGGTGTCGCTCGGCCTGCAATACGGCGTGCCGCTCGACGAATATGTCGATGCCTTCACCTTCACGCGCTTCGAGCCGTCCGGACCGGTGCAGGGCAACGACTCGATCAAATACGCGACCTCGATCCTCGACTACGTGTTCCGCGAGCTCGCGGTGAGCTATCTGTCGCGCTTCGATCTCGCCCATGTCGAACCGGCCGAGGGCAGTTTCGACGCGCTGGGCAAGGGCGTCGAGGAAGGCAAGCCCACGCCCGATACGCGCTATGTGTCGAAGGGCCTCACGCGCTCGCGCACCGATCGCCTTAAAATCATGCCGGGCGGCGGCGATGGCGGGCGCGCGCCGTCAGTTCCCTCCCCGCTTGCGGGGGAGGGTCAGGGAGGGGGGTCTTCTTCTAAAATTACCGCCCTCACCTCCACCGGTGCGCGCGCGGAAATCTCTGGCACGGCGGCGCTGAAAACCGAGCCCGAGCAAAAACTCTCGCCCGCGCAGGAACTCGAGCAGCGTTCCGAAGCACGCGCCTATGCCAAGGCCGCGGCGGCGGAGAAACGCGCCGAAGCCAAAGCGAAGGGTTATGAAGGCGAAGCTTGCGGCGAATGCGGCAACTTCACTTTGGTGCGCAACGGCACGTGCCTCAAATGCGATACGTGCGGCAGCACCACGGGGTGTTCGTAAAGTAATTATTGGAAAATGGCGCAACGCGCCGCTTTCCTCTTTGAAGCAAGCGCAGGGCAGGCCAAGCCAAGCCGCGCAAGCGCCGAATCCACGCAATCATCTCGGACACTTCCGCGATCGTGGTAGGCACGCTTCGCTTTGTCCACCTTACAGAAATCCTAAAGTCAGCATGGATTGCCGGGTCAAGCCCGGCAATGACGGAAGAGAGGCATCCTAAGATTCTTAATAACGCTTAGCCCCCTCATCGCCTCGCTTTCTCGCCAGGTCACTTCACGTCGTCACCACCGGCTTGACCGATGATCCACGTTGTTGCGAGCCAAAAAGGCGCAGCAGGTCACACGCCCCTCTCACTCCCCCTCCGGCGCTGGGATGCGCATCTCGTGGAAGTGCTGCGCGTGCATCGCGTAGACTTCGCGCACCAAAATGTGGGTGGCGACTTCGTTCTCGGTGCGGCCGAGCTTTCCGAGCGTCGCCAACAGAACCAAATAATTGAACGTCTCGATCGGCAGCGTGAGACTCAATGCCCTCGCCTCCGAGCGGTTTTCCGGTCGCGCCATGGTCCGTACGCCTAAGTTAAAACTGGCTTATAATGGCATTTTAACTCTTGGCAGGCGAATCGAATCATGCAACGTTTCGATTCGGCGAGGTTCTCGCTCAACAAAGCTGAAGCGACCCCGATTTGTTCGGCGTACGGGCGTCACTCACAACGGCGGGCTAGCATTGCCAAGCGTAGATGCGGCTCGGTGATTGCGGCGTAGAGCGTCATCGCTTCGGGTTGGATCGATTGCCGCTCTAAGTATCTGTGGGGCATGATCTTTTCGGCAAACATGCTCGAGCGCGCCGCGCATCGAATTTGCGCTTTCGGCACTTTGCCGTCTCGCGGTTGCCTGTTGCGCGCGGCCATGCCCTGTCGGCGGCCCAGCACGGCCGCGGCAATTGCGAGGCCGTTGTTATGAGCATTGAAACTTGGACCCCGGAGCGGGTCGAGCAGCTCAAGAGCTGCATCGTCACCGGACTGACTTGCAGCCAGATCGCCGCCCAGATCGGCGTCAGCCGAAACGCCGTCATCGGCAAAATTCATCGTCTCGGCCTAGCGACCGAGCGGCCCGCGGGAGCGCCGGTGCGAACGAGCCCTCCGCGCGCCCGGCAACCGCGGGCTCCCACGCAGCGCCGGCTGTTGCGGCTTGCTTTCGCGCAAGCGCCCTATGGCGGCGACACGACGCTGGATACGCCGGTCGATAGCGCGCATCCCTGCCCGCTCACTGAAATCGCCGAGCACAAATGCCGCTGGCCGATCGGCGATCCGGCCCGCGCCGACTTCGTCTTTTGCGGCAACGACGCCATCGCCGGTTTCACTTACTGCGCCGGGCATGCCCGCTTGGCCTATCGCGTCCCCGCGCGGCGGCACGCCTGATTGAGTGACCTCAACTCCTCCCTCTCCGACGGGGCGGGGAGGGTTTCTGGGGTGGGGGGGATGCTGAGCGCGACACTCGCTGCCGCTCCCCCTCACCTCTTTTTTTATTTGCGCGTACTTTCTTCGGCAAAGATACTCTATCGCGATTGCGACGTTTGATGGCGACACGAATCGGCGGCGCTGCTACGCTTTACACACTCGCGAATATTTCATGCCGGCGAAGGGAAAGCCCGCGGTGAGCCGCACCAACGTGCTTTATCTCGTGATCGGCGCGCTTGCGATCGCAGTCGTCGTGCTGAGCTATCAGCTCTATCAGGACCGTCATCAGCCCCAAGGCGTACGCATCGATTTCGGCCCCAACGGGCTTTCGATTCAGGGCAAATAAAACTCGCCTCCCACATCGCGCGCATTGCCAGCTGACGGTTTCATTGCGCGCCGTTGCGGTAAAATCCCCCGCCATTCCAGCCGCCCCAATATTGCTGCGACCCTCTCCAATCCGTCTCGCCAGGCCGCTGACCGCGAACGGCCGCACGGCGGCGCGCTTCGTATCGCGTGCTTGCGGCGTCACGTCCCGTCGTCGCGCCGTAATAATCGTAGACGCCGCTATGGGCGCGATCGCCGGGCTCGCGCGCGGCCGCCGCGGCCGAAAGCTCCCTCTGCCGTTTTCTTGCCGCGTGCGCGCGCCACAGTTCAGCGGTCCGCGCAGCTTCCGCCGGCGTTGCTGCATTGCCGGAATCTTTGCGGTCTATCACGGCATTTTTCTGCGCCTCGCCTTCGCCAGTCCCAGGCGTGGCGGCCGGCTCCTGCGCGGGCGGCGCAATCTTATGCGCGCGCAATAACATGCTGGACCATGACGCGTGGGGCCATCGCGCCGGGTACGGCTGCGCGGCCGGCAAAACCGGCTCTTGGGGAGTCGACAGCTGTGGTGCCGATGCCTTGGCGGAAGCATCCGGCGTTGCCCTGCCAACGATCTCGATAGGTTTCGGCGGCACTGGCGCGGCGGCCGAGGGACCTTCGGTGGAGAGATCCGGGCGCGGCGGCGGAGTCAGCGCATCGTTGACCGCAAAAACGATAAAGCCGCCCATGGCGCCGCCGGCAAGTGCCGCGACGGCGACAACGGGAAAAATCCGAAGCGTTCGAATGAGCCAGCCGGAATCCGGATGAGCAGCAAGCGGCATAGCCTGCTCCCTTCGTTTCCCGGCGCGCCACAACAAAGCCAACGCCGGAAATCGCACCAGCGTTCCACGGCGACCCGGGAACACGAGACCGCTTTGCGCGTTTTCCACTCGTCTAGCGACAGCAAATGAAATTTTTCGCCGAGGCCATTGCCGATGACTGAAGACGATCGGGAACTTTTGGAAAAGCAATTGCGCGCCGTCACCGTTGCTCCTCGCGCCGATGGCGTGCTCATGCTGACCATTGCCGCTGTCTTTTTTGCCGGCATGGCGCTCGGCGGCTTTTTGTTCGCCTATAACGACCAGCCGCCGCTCCGCCTTGCATCGAATGCGACGGCGCCGCTTGCTCTCGTGCAGCAAGCCGTCCGCTGAAGCAAGGCTAGAGCAAGTTCCGTTCAGATTAATCGGCTGTCACTATCCGCTCGTCCCCGCGAAAGCGGGGGGGTATAGCGATCTCTGGGAAAGTAGGCCACTTGCGGTTCGGCTTTAGTGCGATAGATGTCCGGCATTCCCCAAAAAGCAGACATTCGCCAGTGGACGAGCTTCTACGATGAAGTTAGGAGATCGCGTTTCGATGACTCGCGCTCAATGCGAACTCTTCACGGAGAACGATTTACTGTCGTACGTGCCTCTTTGGCCATGGCTAGCTGCTTTCGGTCCAGGAAGCGCAGGTACGCGTTATTCGGCTCCAACTTTAAGGCCACGCTGAGCGCTGACTGAGCAGCATTCACGTCTCCGTGCGCGGTTGCTTCGTGCTCGTCCCAAATCGATTCAATCACACTGCGGGCTACGTCCAGCTGTCGGTCTTTGGAGGAACTAACCGCAAAATAGCGTTCCACATCCTGACGGATCCCTTCCAGTTCCTTCACGCGGATAGGCTTTATAGGATACCAATTGTAATACTCAATTCGAGGTCGGTCATCTGTGAGGCTCGGGGTATCACCAAGATACGCCGCGAGCGTTTCATCCGCAGCAACGAAAGTAGCAAGCAGGTCTTCAGGCGAACGCAGCCCGACCGCAGTGAGATCATCAGCCACCGCAGGCGCAGACATACGCGTCGCTAGCACATCGCGATCAATTTGCAGCGGCTCGTCGGAGGCGATAGCGACGCCTTCCATTCTGTCAGGTAACCACAACGATACGTGCTTGAATTGTGCCAGCATGGCTTTAAGTATCATTTTGGGAAGAACACCGCGTCCGATATCTAAAGGCACCCACTGGGCAAGGATGGCTCCATGTCGCATCCGCTGCTTTGCAAGCGCATAAAATTCCTCAGTGTATAGATTGACGATCCCGGCATCGTGAGGAGGTGGGGGTTCAAGGGTAATCACGTCGAAGGTATTCTCTGTGCTGAGGAGGTAGTGACGGCCATCCGCCACGACCTTGTGTACCTTAGGGTTCGCATAAAAGCGCTTATTGATCGGTACAAAATACCGAGCAAAGTCGAACACGGTAGGTGCCAAATCAACTGCGTAGATAGATTGCAATTCTTCGTGTGTCGTAACAGCACCGACCGTGGTTCCGGTCCCGATACAAATGACGGCCGCGGTATCGGAAGGGCCGGTATGGAGGAGGAGAGGATAGTGCCCCAGAGCGGCCATGTAGCGTCTCCCCTCAGGGCGATTGCTAGCGTAACTCTTGGAATTTACTAGAAGCTGCTGGTATTTTCCGGTCGCTTCGTCCTCGTACTCTAACACCGCGAAGGTTGCTTCTTTGGACTCCCGGAGTTCCAGAACTTTAGCCCCGATGAACGCGGTCAATTGCCGTTCCAGGTAGTGTGGCCCCAAAACTAGGAACGACAGTACGACGACGGCTAAGGCAATTGTTCCTTGCCGCCACAAACTCGCTAGAAGGCCGGGCTGCGACGCTGCAATTGCGGCAAACAGAAACATATTTATTAGGATCAGCACGTTGAGCGCCGATTGACTGCCGAGATAGGGGATTAGAACAAATCCCGCAGTTAGTGACCCTAACACACCGCCAATGGTGTTTAAGGCATAGAGCGTACCAATCCGACGCCCTAAAGCGCTCATCCGCGGCACCGTTAGTTCGCTGGCGAGGGGAAAACTGATGCCGATAAGGGTCGTTGGTAGAAGCAGGGCCACAATACAAATGAAAAAGAATGAAACATCGTCTCCCAACAGCATCTGCGTCCTGACCGGAACAACTACCAAGACGATTGGAGACAACAATGAACGAAGCGCACTGGCTTTACCCAGTATCGCAAGAGTTAGCGTAGCGGCAACCGCTATACCGAATTGAGTGATGGCAAAGTATCGAAGCAATTGATCTTTACGAGGTGCGAGAAATCGAGCGCAGATCAAGGCTCCTATCACTAATCCGAAGAGGTATGTGCTGAGCATACCCGAGAACGCGTAAACACTAGAGGTACTGATGTTGGTTAGGAAACGGAACCAGACAACTTCGTAAGCGATGGAAACAAAACCAGAGCAGGCGAAAAGCCAAATCAACAACGTTGCGGTGCCAACATTTGATCCTTCGCTGTGTACCTCTTCTCGTTTTGGTTCTTTCAGTGCAAACGGCTGCTCGTGGCGCGAAGCAAGAAGGCCAAAACCGCCGACGCAAGCGTACACGACCGATGCGATCAAGCTCGATCCGGTTACGCCTAATAACCCGATGAGGACGAAGCCGGCACCCAAGGTGCCGATCGCGGCCCCCAGGGTGTTCAACCCGTACAAGAGACCAATTTGATTGGCGAGTTCCGTCCGGGAACGAGCAAGGAACCTAACAAGGCAAGGGAGCGTCGCGCCCATCAGAGTCGTTGGCAGCAATAATGTCGTAAGCGACAGGATGACGATAAGAGGCAGCCGAGCTGAGGAGTCCAGGTTCAGCATTGGCGACATCCAGCCTACCCACGTGGACCAATGTGATAGAAACGCTGTAACGGCAAATGAGACGAGCGCCAGAACGAATTCTACAAATCCGTAGGTCTTAAGGGGGCGAGTAACGACATCTGCGACCCGCCCTCCCAAGGAGCTACCAATAGAAAGGCCGAAAAAGAAACTCGCGACAGTAACGCTTACTGACAATGTCGTGCTTCCTAACACGAGCTGCAATTGCTTGAACCAAACTACTTGTAGAATAAGAGATGCTGCACCAGACGCAAAAAACATTCCAGCAACTGCCGCCCTAAAGATGCCGCTAACTGCACCTGGAGCAACGTGAGTTGTGCCCGTGACAGCCCCAGAATCGTCATCGCGTTCAGGCTTCATTTTTGCCTTTCGCCTTTTTGCAAGGATGCTTCCACCGCTGAGAGTGTGATTCGTATCAATCTTTGGATTTACCGCTTCGCGGCGGTCGCCGACGCCGTCGAAATTTGCCGCAAGTTGTTGTTCTAAGTGTATAATTGGTTCGATTTAATAAGTGGCTAACGGTAGCAGCCAGTTTACCGGGTTGGGCCGGTTCAACGGTGTAACGATTGTAGTCTGCGACGGTGCCATGGCAGGGGCGAACGCGTGCAACGCTGTTACCGTTTGGTTAGCACTGGACAGCCTAACGCCCGCTCTGAAGAAGCGCTACCATCAAAACCGTAATAAGAAATCCATTCAATCCAAACGCAGCCCACATAAACAACAGCAGAAGAACGATTGCCCACAATTCCAGTGGAATGATTGTGACGAAGCGGAACATGACGTTCCTCCTGTGAATTGTTGTACAATTGATTTCATAGTTATCAATCGTAGCCCAGTGCTGCTTTCAACAGCACTCTTTTTGGAGCCGTCGCGCCTTCATCTTACGGTTTTGATGGTAGCGCTTCTTCAGAGCGGGCGTCGCGGCATTCAGGAAAGCATCATTGAGAAGAGCAAGGGCGATCCCTCTCGAATTGACGATTTGGTTGCCGAGGCCGAAGAAGGGGCATTCGACGTTCGTCGGTGCGGCGGTCGCGTAGGCTGCGAAATTGTGGGAGATATCATCGAAGGCGAAATCACGCGATCCGACTCATGCAATTCAATTCGAATGGCGAGGAATACATTGAGCGCCGTTTGTAGTTTCGTCAATTACGACATTAATCGAAAAAAGTTTATCGATGGCGAACCTAGTCATCGCACGCACGTAGACGCTGTATTCAGTTTAGTAGATGAGTTTTCCGGAAAACCTGTGCGGGAGCGGAGCGACGTGACGACGCCAATGAGGAGCGTCTTGACGCCCGGACATGTAACAGAGCGAAAAAATGGAGCCCTGACTTTGGAGTGCATGGACTACAACGTCGGGGAATTGCCCGAAAGGTTCGGCGGTACGAGTGGGGGTGGGCTGTGGCGAATGTATCTCAATCAATCCGACGACGGTTCTTACGAGCACGTCCAAACCAGACTTTGCGGCGTGGCGTCATTCCAGCGAGATGCAACGCATATTGTATGTCAGGGCTTCGAACGAATAGAGCAGGCACTAATTCCGGCGATCCGGCGACATTCGATCGAAGTGAGCGCAACGCAGAGTGGCCTACTTTCCCGGCTATCGCTATACCCCCCGCGAAAGCGGGGACCCAGGAAATTTATCCCGATGTCGATTTGTTTTATCTGGATTCCCGCTTACGCGGGAATGAGCGGAGAGTGGATCGACTCGATCGGATTTTGCTTTAGCGCGGCTTCGTCATTCCTCCGGCTCGGTGGTGAAGAATAGCGGATAGCCTTTGCTCTTGCCGAGCTCGGTGCCTTCTTTGGCCTTGGTCTCGGCGACGTCGCGCGCATAGACCGCGATCACGCAGGCGCCGCGCTGATGCGCCGTCATCATCACGCGATAGGCTTGGTCGCCGCTCATGCGGAACACCGCCTTGAGCACGAGCACAACGAATTCGCGCGGCGTATAGTCGTCGTTGAGCAGAATGACTTTGTAGAGCGGCGGGCGCTGTGTCTTGGTGCGCGTTTTGGTGCGCGGCGCAACGATCGTTTTCGACATTGCACGCCCTCGGACTCAAAGACGGCACACGCGCAAGAATTATAATCGCTCGGACAGCATCATCCAATGCGCGCCGGTCGCTCTCGATTTGCGCGCCGCCGACGTCGTCGATTCCGCATCCGCGCGCGCCGGCGCGCATTAGCTGCGGGCGTTTTTAGCCGCGGCCCTGTTATCCGCGGCCCTGCCCGATGCTTGCGAAAACGTGCGCCGCCACGCGCCGCGTCTTTCGTTCGACGACGACCGCTCGCGACGCTCCACTGCGCCCGGAAATCGTCACGCGGCTGTCGTCCGCAGACCGCTTCATTTTGAGAACCGCTCGCCGGGCCTCCTGGGAGGAAACGGGCATCAGCGAAGCGACAATCTCGACCTGTCCTTCGACATCGTCGGTCAGCCCTTGCGCTGCGACCGCGGCATCTTCGACCGTCGGCGGATCGAGCCGGACCCGGCGCCGGCCGTCCTTCGTGTCCCAAACCTCTCTCATGTCATACCTTTTTCGGCTTATTGGCTCGCGATTGCGCGGTCTTCACTGGCAATTATCAGCGATTTACCGCAGTGCAGCAAGGCCATTGTGCGCCGCACTCACAATAATGTTAGAGCGCGCCCCGCGTCTTACTGCGGGGTCTAGCACCTGGTGTGGCGCAGCGGCGATCCCGCCGGGCCCGGCGGGGCGCTCTAACGTTGCGCGCCTGGATGAACCGTTGAGAGCCTTGCGGTGATCCGCTAGCGGTCCGGCATTTCGCTGAACAGCACGCCACCCTTTGCCTTCGCCGTTTTTGGAGTCTCCACGAGCGAAACGGTCACCTGGTCGGCGGTCGTGCCGGCATTTTTGACGACGGCCTGCGTGATGTCTTTGACGAGGCCGCGCTTCTGTTCGAGTGTGCGGCCTTCCAACAAATAGACGACAACCTCCGGCATTGATGCCTCCTTCGTTGCTGCGGGCTCGTCGCGCGCACGCAGTTGTTTATGAGTCGATCGGCGGGCGCGAGATGGGTTTGCTTCGAGATCGAGCACGTACTATCGGAAAGCCTCGGGAGCGCACAATAGGGGAGCCTGCAATGCCGTCGGCGTTTTGGCACTTGGTTTTGCCGCATCGACGCCGGCGCGCGCCGATTTCTCCGTCATGAAGTTCGAGACCGGATTTTGTCGGATCTGGTGGAATAACGACGTCAACCCGCTTGGCACTGGCTGGTCTCGCGTCGCAACTGCGCCGGATTTCATGAGCGCTTGGGCTGCTCAGAGCGATGCGGTGAAAAAGGGCAAGTGCAAGTAAGCAAACGCCTTTGACCAGAGCGCAATCGTTTCAAACTGAATCGATTGCGTCTCTGGATGTTTGATGCGGCATGATCTTTTCGGAAAACCGGTTTCCACCCCGGATCGCGTCCGGGGCAGGCTTTTTCCGGATCGCGCCCTAGCGTAGATACGCGCTGGCCTCTCCTGACGTTGATTTTCGTTCACCGCCCGCCAGCTATTGACCGGCGGTGGGAGTTTATTTGGTGACAGGAGGATCTGCCAAAATCAGATCCGCGAAATCGGATTTGCAAAATCCGTCTGCAACATCAATTTTTCGGTCACGAGATTTCGCAGATTGCCGCGTGGTCTGCGGCGATTCCTTCTGCTCCACGCACGAAGAGAATTCACTCACGGGTTATCGTGCCGGTGACGCGAGGGGGCGCGCCGCGCTCTACTTAAGTTCAACGGTTCAAGCAAATCAGCGATAAGGCTGAGAAATCGCATTGATATTGCTGACGAAAGTCTGTGCTAGTCGTCGACTAGTCGTTAATCCCGTCGAAAAGGTACCTCATCAAAAAACTGATCTTCGATCTGCGCGCGCCTAGAGTGGGCCGATGAAATCGGCCCTTTCCTCAACACGGAAAAGCGGATAATCACCGATGATGTCGTGGGAAAATGC
>Ga0187778_10000304_pt1 | contig 35603 bp, 40 predicted proteins | sample 1015_Q2_SP5_20_M_FD_132418 | JGI IMG/M metagenome (GOLD analysis project Ga0187778, IMG submission 132418) | Tropical peat soil microbial communities from peatlands in Department of Meta, Colombia - 1015_Q2_SP5_20_MG | ecosystem: Environmental > Terrestrial > Soil > Wetlands > Peat | place... | reverse complement strand
TCGGCGCCGCCGAAGGCGCAGCTGGTCGGGCGGGCGACCGGCAGTGCGAGCTCGGAGAGCAGCGAGCCGTCGGGCGCGTACCGGCGGACGCACCAGCCGTCCCACAGCGCGAGCCAAACGCAGCCTTCGGCGTCCACGGTCAGGCCGTCCGGGAGCCCCGGCCCATCCTCCAGCTTCACGAACGTCCGTCGTGCACCGAGCTCGCCCGCGTCGACGTCGAACTCGAACGTGTAGATGCGACGGTCGGGGCTGTCGACGTAGTACATCGTGCCTCCGTCGAGGCTCCAGTCGATGCCGTTCGAGATCGAGACCGGTGAGAGGACCCGCTCGAGCCCGCGCTGGTCGAGCCGGTAGAGACTCCCCCGACCGGGGCCCTCGTCGTCCGCCATCGTCCCCGCCCAGAGCCGGCCGCGCGCATCGCACGCGCCGTCGTTGAAGCGGATCCCGGGCCCGTCGCCGGTGACGGCGAGAACCTCGGGCTCGCCGCTGGAAAGGCGGAGGATCCGCGTGCCGGCCGCCGCCACCGTCGCGCCGCTCTCGTCCAGCACGACGCAGCCGACGGTGGAGTCGAGCTGAACCGTCTCCTCGGCCCCCGACGACGGCTCGAACGAGCGGACCGTCTCGGCCCGGATATCGACGAAGAGGAGCCGTTGCAGCCGCTCGTCCCAGAGCGGCGACTCGCCGAGCTCCGCGCGCCCGCCCCGCATGGGCACCGGCGTGGGCTCGACATGCGCGGACACGAGGTCGGATCATAGGTGGTCGCTTCTGGATCGGACCCGGAGGCGGTGGTAGCGTCGATCGCCCCGACGTCGGAGACGAGCCCGCGATGACCACGACCTCCCCGTTCGACCTCACCGGCCGACGCGCCGTCGTCACGGGCGCGTCGCGCGGGATCGGGCAGGCGATCGCGGTCGCGCTCGCCCACGCCGGCGCCGACGTCGCGGGGCTCGATCTCGCCGACGCGTCGGACACCGAGCGCGCGGTCACGGCGACCGGTCGGCAGTCGCTCGCCGTCGTCGGGGACACGGGCGACCCGGACGCCGTCGAGCGGTTCGCGAGGGCCGTCGTCGAACGCTTCGGCGCCATCGACATCTGGGTCAACAACGCCGCGCGGCTCCTCGTGAAGCCGTTCCTCGAGACGACGGACGACGAATGGCATGCCCTTCTCGCCTCCAACCTGCACGGCTACGTGCACGGCTGCCGTACCGCGGCGCGCCGGATGATCGAGCAGGGCGGCGGACGGATCGTGAACGTGAGCTCGGCGGCGGACGTCCAGCCGCTCGCGGACCTCTCGGTCTACACCGCTGCGAAAGGCGCCATCGTCGCACTCACGAAGACGCTCGCGCTCGAGCTCGGACCCCACGGGATCACCGTCAACGCGCTCGCGCCGGGGGCGACCGACACCCCGCTGAACAAGCGCTCCTACACCCCGGAGGTGCGGAGCGCCTACGAGCACCGCGTGCCGCTCGGCCGCATCGCCTCACCGGAGGAGATCGCCGACGCCGTGGTGTTCCTCGCCTCCGACGCCGCCCGCTACGTGACCGGGCACGAGCTGCTCGTCGACGGTGGGCTCGTCATCAACGGCAGTGTCGGCCACGCGCGGACCTGACATGCTTTCCGAGCGATGAAGCTCGGCCTGATGACGGCGGCGCTCGGGCGGCTCTCGCTCGAGCAGGTCGCAGCGTGGTCGGCCGCGAACGGCTACGAGATGCTCGAGGTCGCGTGCTGGCCCTCGGCGGGAAGCGAGCAGAGACGCTACTCCGGCGTCTCACACATCGCCGTCGAGCGGCTGGACGCCGGGCGCGTGCGGGACGTGCTCGACCGGCACGGGCTCGAGATCTCCTCCCTCGCCTACTACCCGAACAACCTCCACGCCGACCCCGCGGAACGCCGCGCCGCGCACGTACATCTCCGGAAGGTGATCGACGCGGCCTCGAAGCTCGGCGTGCCGACCGTCGGCACCTTCGCCGGCCGGGACAAGACGAAGAACCTCCCGGACAACCTCCGCGAGTTCCGTCGCGTCTGGCCCCGTCTCGTCGCCTACGCGGAGTCGAAGGGCGTTCGGATCGCGATCGAGAACTGCCCGATGATCTTCTCGCTCGACGAGTGGCCGGGCGGCACGAACCTCGCGTCGACGCCGGCCGCCTGGGACGAGATGTTCGCGGTCATCCCCACTCCGAGCTTCGGGCTGAACCTCGATCCCTCCCACCTCGTGTGGCTGATGATCGACTACGAGCGCGTCGTGCGGGACTACGGGCCGCGGATCCTCCACGTGCACGCGAAGGATCTCCAGATCGACCGCGACGGCCTCTACCGCAACGGCACGATCTCGCTCGGCATGGGCTGGCAGATTCCCCGCCTGCCGGGCCTCGGCGAGGTGCGCTGGGACCGGTTCATCGCTGCGCTCTACCGAGCCGGCTACGACGGCGTCGTCTCGGTCGAGCACGAGGACCGGGGCTTCGAGCGCACCCAGGAGCTCGTCGAGCGCGGCTTCCTGATCGCGCGCGACACGCTCAAGCCGCTGCTTCACTGACCGTGCGATGGGCGAGGTCTGGCGGAAGGCGAAACGGCGCGACCGCATCACGCTCGTCGCCGCGGCCGCGTTCACGATCCTGCTCGTCGCCGGCCTGATGCTGCGAAACCCGGAGCCCGGAAAGTCCCGGCGGTTCGTCTCGACGACCGGGCTCGAAGCGAACCTCGCGGCCATGCAGCTTCACCACCGACCCGGCAAGCACAACCCGCTCCTGAAGCAGTTCTCCTACGATCTCGACATCCTCGAGGCCGACTGCCCCGCCGACACACGGCCCCAGCTGGCAGCGCTCACGGCCCAGACGGTGGAGACGCTCCACCGCGACGGGGTCGAGGTGACGCCGAACGCGGTTCTCGGCGGTGTGGTGGGTGCTCCGGATCTCGGCTCGACGAGACGCTGCGAGTCGTTCTTCGCGCGATTCGTCGCACGCCGGCACGCAGGAGCGACGCTCGCCGCGCCGGGATAGCCCACGGGCCTGGCCGCGCGACTCGAGTACGCAGCGTCGGTCCCATGCGGGGATCCGCCAGCCGATCGATTGCACGCCCGCCGGCGGAGAGCACGGGCGCGTCGAGCGCCTCAGTCCTGGCAGATGTCCGCCACGCGGGCGTCCGTGACGGAGACCAGGTCGATGGCCTTCAGCCGCAGCGACTCGGCGTGCGTCCCTGCCTCGAACACCACCGAGCCTGCGTCGCGAATCCGCTGGTCGACGAGCACGAGGTCCCCTGCTGCCCCGCCGAGCGGCGGCACCGCGCCGAGCTCGAACTCGGGATACGCGCCGACGGTGACCTCTTCGCTCGCGAGGTCGACCTCGTGGCGCTCGAGGAGGTTGCGCACCTTGCGCAGGTCGATCCGCGCCGACGCCGGCAGCACGGCGCGAACGAAGCCCTCCGACGTCGTGAGGATCAGCGTCTTCGCGACGTGCTCGGGATCGACATGGATCGCCCGGGCCTCGGCAGCCGCGGACATCGTGCGCCGATGGGGAATGAGCTCGTACGGGACCTCGTGCTCGTCGAGCAGCTCGGTCACCGTCTTCGCTGTCGTGGGTGCGTTCATCTCGACCTCCTCGCAGGTCACGTCAACCGTTCCGGCTGCCTCGAGCTTGGCCGACGGGCCTCGACTCTCCATCCGGTCCCACTCGGATTGTCGGGTGCGGGTTCGCCGCACCTCCACGTCGGCCGGAGCCGCGCTCAGTAGCGACCCCGATGCCGAACGGCCAGCCCCTTGGCACCCTGACGGCATGGGATACCAGTTCGAGGAGCACGGCGGCGAGGTCGAGATCTCGCTCTCCGCCCCGAGCGAAGCCGGCGTCTTCGTGGCGGCGCTCGAGGCGTTCGCGGCGCTCGCGACCGACGACGAGAGCGGGCAACACTGCGTCGAGGAGGTCGCACTGGTGGGCTCCGACCGGGCGTTGCTGCTCGTCGACTGGCTGAACGAGCTCGTCGTCCTCGCCGAGCTGAGGCGCTTCGTACCGGAGCAGGTCGAGACGCTCGAGCTGCTGGACGACGGCCTGCGCGCGATCGTGCAGGGTCATCGCGGCGCACCGAACCCGCTCGTGAAGGCGGCCACGCTCAGCAATCTCCGGCTCGAACGCGAAGGAGGGACGTGGCATGGTCGCGTCGTCGTCGACGTCTGAGCTCGATCGCCTCGACGAGGTGCTGTGGCAGATCCCGGCCGCGGCCCGGGCGGACACGCGGGTCCCCTGCCGGATCTTCGCCGACGAGACGCTGCTCGAGGCGATCGCCGGCGACGCGTCGCTCGAGCAGCTCCAGAACGTCGCGACGCTGCCCGGGGTCGTGGAGGCGGCGATCGCGATGCCGGACATCCACCAGGGCTACGGCTTCCCCGTGGGCGGAGTCGCCGCCATGGAGCTTCCCGACGGCGTCGTCTCGCCCGGCGGAGTCGGGTACGACATCAACTGCGGCGTGCGCCTCCTCGCCTTGCCGCTGTCCGCCACCGAGCTCGGTCGACGGCGTCAGGCGCTCGTCCACGAGATCTCGCGCTCGGTCCCGGCCGGTGCGGGCCGCCACGGCGGGCTGGAGCTCTCGCGCGCGGAGCTCGACGTCGTGCTCCGCGATGGCGCGCGTGCGCTCGTGGCTCGGGGAGTCGGCCCGGAGCAGGACGTCGAGCTAACGGAGTCGGGAGGACGCCTCTCGGGCGCGGCTCCGGGCGCTGTCTCGGAGCGGGCCCACGCCCGGGGCGCAGGGCAGCTCGGGACGGTCGGCGCCGGGAACCACTTCGTGGAGCTCCAGAGGGTCGAGCACGTCTTCGACCCGTCCGTCGCGGCCGTCTTCGGGCTCGTCGAGGGGCAACTCGCGGTGCTCATCCACACGGGCTCACGCGGCCTCGGACACCAGGTCTGCACCGACCACGTACGGGCGATGGACGCCGCGGGCGAGCGCTACGGGTTCGTCCTGCCGGATCGGCAACTCGCCTGCGCGCCTGCGTCGTCACCCGAGGGACGGGAGTACCTCGGCGCGATGGCTGCGGCGGCGAACTTCGCGTTCGCGAACCGCCACGCGATCGCCGATGCGGTGCGCCGCGCGATCGCCGCGGTTCTCGGGAACGGCGTCGCGTCGGAGACCCGGCAGATCTACGACGTCGCCCACAACATCGCGAAGGTCGAGCGCCACGCGGGCCGCGAGGTGCTCGTGCACCGCAAGGGTGCGACCCGCGCCTTTCCGGCCGGCTCGCGGGATCTTCCTGCGGGCTACCGCGACGTCGGGCAGCCCGTGTTCATCCCGGGCAGCATGGGAACGGCGAGCTTCGTCCTCGTCGGCGAGCCGGGATCGTTGGAGCGCTCGTTCGGGAGCACGTGCCACGGCGCGGGGCGCGCGATGTCGCGGACGCAGGCGAGGAAGCGCATCACGGGCGCCGAGCTCCGCCGTCAGCTCGAGGCCCAGGGGATCGTCGTGCGCTGCCCGTCGAGCAAAGGCCTCGCCGAGGAGGCTCCGTTCGCGTACAAGGACGTCGAGCGCGTGGTCGAGGTCGTCGAGCGCGCCGGGCTTGCCCGCCGCGTCGCGCGCCTCGTCCCGCTCGGTGTCGTCAAGGGCTAGGAGGCCGGGACGCTCGCTTCGAGCCCACGCCTGCTCTCGGCCAGGAGCTCGACGACCTCCTCGTCGGCGACCTGGTCGAAGTTCGCATACCAGAGACCGACCGCGAAGAACGGCGAGAGCGGGTGCGGGCAGACGACGACGTCCGCCTCCCGCTGGACGAGCTCGAGGCTCTGCACCGCCGCGACGGGCACGGCGGCGATCACCCGAGCCGCGCCTGCGGCTTTCGCCCAGCGGATCGCTGCGAGCATCGTCGCTCCCGTCGCGAGGCCGTCGTCGACGACGACGACCGTCCGCTGCGCGAGCTCGACAGGCTCGTGCAGAGCGTGCAGGCGGTGATCGAGCGCCTCGGCTCGCATCTTTGCGTCGGCGACCGCCTCGGCCAGCTCCTCCTCGGTGAGCCCGTCCGGGCCGCGAACGTAGACGCCGTCACCCGGAGTGACCGCGCCGATCCCGTACTCCGGCTGCCACGGGTGACCGATCTTGCGCACGGCGACGACATCGAGCGGCGCCCCGAGCCGCCGCGCCACCTCGGCGGCTACCTCGACTCCCCCTCGCGCGAGCCCCACGACGACGGGCTCGCGCTCGCGTAGTTCCTCGAGCTCGTCGGCGAGCGTGGCACCGGCGGCTCTCCGGTCGGGGAAGAGCCGAGCAGGCCGGATCACGAAGTCTCCGCTCACGCTGCGCTCCCTCCTGGATCTCTCCACCTGACGTTCGACCCGCATCGAGGCGCCTGCATCGGGGACGACACCGATCGCGGCTACGGGGTCGTACCGAGGGCCAGCGAGGACGGTGTCATGCCGGCCCGGCCGGCGGGAGATGTCGGCCGAACCATTCTGCCGCGAGGTCGGTCACGCGCTCGAGGGTGCCGGACTCCTCGAAGAGGTGGCTCGCACCCGGGACGATCGCCAGCTCGCCCACGCACGACCGCAGCTCACGGAGGGCGCTCCGGTTCAGCTCGAGCACGACGTCGTCGAGACCGCCGACGACGAGCAGCGTCGGCGCCTCGACGAGCGGCAGACGCGGAGCGGCGAGGTCGGGACGACCGCCCCGGGAGACCACCGCGTGCACCTCGGCGACGTGCTCCGACGCAGCCCACAGCGCCGCCGCCGCGCCGGTGCTCGCGCCGAAATAGCCGATCGGCAGCGACGCGGTTGCGGGCTCCTCCAGCAGCCAGCGCGTCGCCGAGCTGAGCCTCCTCGCGAGGAGAGCGATGTCGAAGACGTTGGCGCGGTCGAGGGACTCGACGTCGGTGAGCAGGTCGAACAGGAGCGTCGCGAGCCCCGTCTCCTCGAGGCCGTGCGCGACTGCCACGTTCCGCGGGCTGAAGCGACTGCTGCCGCTGCCGTGCGCGAAGGCGACGACCCCGCTCGCGTCCTCGGGGAGTGTCAGCAGGCCCGGCAGGACGACGCCGCCGCCGGCCGGAATCACGATCTCGTGCGCGGCCGATTCGTCGATCGTGCCCACTCGCGGCCGGCCGCTCACGCTCCCTCCTTCGCGTCTCACCTCCATGGTTGCGCACCTGGCCAACCGCGGCCATCGGGGAGATCGCGGATCGCCGGCCTCTCGACCTCGTGATCTCGGTCGAGGGATTCCCAGCCTCACGTCGATGGCCCGCCGGAGCGCCCACGCAGACGTCCCCCGTTCGAGTGTCGAGGCAAACCCGCACGCCTTCGAGGGACTCCCACGACGCGCGGCCCGTCGCGAGCAGCGATCCTCGCGTCATGCACCTCCTCGGTCCGCTGCTCGACCGCTCCGTCTCCCTTGAGCACGGTGCGGAGAGGCGCCGAGACGCGCCGCGCCGCTCAGACCACGGCAGGCTCGCGGTCGTGAGCGCGCGGGACTCCGTGCCCGAGCCCGCGCTCGACTCGCCCGCTCTCGCCGAGTCCACGCTGGACTGGGACGAGGCGGAGGTGATCCTCGCCCTCGCAGCCCTCGAGTCGTCTCGTGCACGCCTGCGAGCAGTACTCGCTGCGCTCGACCGGCAAACGCCGGCGCGACCGATGCTGACGCTCATCCAGGGCGGGAAGTCCGAGACACCCGCCCTTCGGGTCGAGGTGTGAGTCGGGGCGCCGAGATTCGAACTCGGGACCTCTAGTCCCCCAGACTAGCGCGCTAACCAGGCTGCGCCACGCCCCGCGACCGCCGCATCCTAGCGGCCGACGCTTCACGGACGTCAGGTCGCGGTCGATAACGGAAGGATGCGGCTGCGGCATCTCCTCGTCCTCGGCGCGCTCGCGCTGCTCCCGCTCGGCTGCTCGAGCTCCGCCAACCCGTGCAACGGCTCGGAGTCGTCCCCGCTCTGCACTCGAGTGCTCTTCGTCGGGAACAGCTACACGTACGTCAACGACCTGCCCGGCGTGTTCACGGCGCTCGCGGCCTCGGGCGGCCATCACGTTGCGACAGGGATGCTCGCGACCGGTGGCGCGACGCTCGCCGACCACGCCCGCGACGCCGAGACGGCGACGACGTTGACCTCGACGCCCTGGAACGCCGTCGTCCTGCAGGAACAGAGCGAGATCCCGTCGCTCGGAGCGCTTTGGCAGGCTCAGATGTACCCGGCGGCGGCACAGCTGATCGGCATGATCCGCAACGCCGGCGCCGAGCCGCTCCTCTTCCTCACCTGGGCCCACCGGGAAGGCTGGCCCGAGGACGGACTGCCCGACTATCGCAGTATGCAGTCGGCCGTCGACGACGGCTATCTCGCCGTCGCTCGCGAGCAGAACGTCGCAACGGCTCCAGTCGGCCTCGCCTGGTCGACTCTGCTCGATCGAACCCCTCAGGCGGGTCTCTGGCAGGGAGACGGCAGCCACCCCACGACGGAGGGAACCTATCTGGCGGCCTGCGTCTTCTACGCGACGATCTTCGGGACGAGCCCGCGAGGGCTGAGCTACGACGACGGGCTGCGAAACGACGTGGCCGCCGAGGCTCAGACGGTCGCGGCCGACGTGGTGCTGGGCGATCCGGCGCTGTGGGTGGCGCGCCTCGCACGCGTGACTGCTTAGCCGAGCCGCTTGTAGAGCCGATCGACGAGCTCCGGCATCTTCTCGAGCCGTTCCGTGATCGCGCGGATGCGGTACTCCCGGAAGTGCTCCGGCTTGACGCCGAGTGCCTTCGCCAGCCGCCCCAGCACCTCGTTCGACGGCACGGGCCGGTTCCCGTGCACGATGTGGTTCAGATACCCGGCCGAGAGCGACGTCTTCTCCGCGAGCGCCCGATAGGTGAGCCCCGTCTCGGCCATCAGCTTCTCGATCGTCCGGCCCAGAGGCTCGGTGCTCAGCTTGCGTGGCTTGGCTGCCATCTCTGTCCCTCCATCCATTCTCCGACGTCGCCGATCGGCACGCGCTGGTCTTCGCCAGCGTCGCGCGATCGGACGTCGACCGCATTGTCCTCCCGTGATCTCCTCCCGACCGTCACTCGGACGGGGCACCCGAAGAGATCCGCGTCGGCGAACTTCTCCCCCGCCCGCGCGTCACGGTCGTCGAGCAGAACCTCGTAGCCGAGCTCGTCGAGAGCTGCTGCCGCTCGTTCGGCCGGCTCCTCCCCGCCCGGGAGCGCGATCACCTCCACCTCGTACGGCGAGATGGAGGCCGGCCAGATGATCCCGTTCTCGTCGTGATGCTGCTCGATGGCCGCCGCCATCACTCGCCCGGGGCCGATCCCATAGCTGCCGCCGACGATCGGTCGCTCCACGCCGTCCTCGTCGAGGAACGTCGCACCGAGCGGGGCGGAGTACTTCGTGCCGAACTTGAAGATGTGGCCGACCTCGATCGCCGTCTGGAAGTGCAGTGCGCCTCCACAACGTACGCAGCTGTCGCCCTCGCGCGGCTCCCGGATGTCCGCGAACTGCGGCTCGAAGTCGCGCCCCGCCTCGACACCGCGCAGATGCCAGCCGGTGCGGTTCGCGCCGGCGACGAACTGTCCCAGGCGGAGCGCTTCGTCCGCGACGACCGGCCCCGAGAAGCTGATCGGCCCGAGCGATCCCGGCTCGGCCCCGAACCCGGCGCGAATCTCGTCCTCCGTTGCCGGACGGAACCCCGAGCCCAGGGCGGCGGCGAGCTTCGCCTCCTCGAGCCGGTCGTCGCCGCGGATCAGAGCCAGCACGAGCGTGCCGTCGGCCTTGACGACCGGCATCGCCTTCGACGTCGCGGCGGTGTCGACGCCGAGGAAGAGGGCGAGAGCCTCGATGGTCGTCACGCCGGGGGTCTCGACCGCGGCCGGTGCGTCCTGCCGCTCGGGGAGCTCGGCCGGGCGCGGGAGGCCGACGGCGACCTCCAGGTCGGCCGCGTAGTCGCCGCGCTCACAGGTCACGAGCGTGTTCTCGCCCGAGCCGGACGGCGCGAGGTAGTCGATCGACTCCTTGCCGCCCATCATCCCGGACTCGGCCGCGACGGCATAGGTCGTCAGGCCGCAGCGCTCGAAGATGCGCTCGTACGCCCCCGCGTGCTTGCGGAACGCGACGTCGAGGCCCTCCTCGTCCCGGTCGAACGAATAGGCGTCCTTCATGATGAACTCGCGCACCCGCAACAGTCCCCCCCGAGGCCTCGGCTCGTCGCGGTCCTTCACTGCGAAGTGGTACAGGATCTGGGGCAGCTGCCGGTAGCTCTGGATCTCCTTCGCGTGGAACGTGACCGTTTCCTCGTGGGTCATCGGGAGGATGAACTCGCGCCCGTTCCGATCTTCGAACGTGAAGATCTCGGGGATCCCGTAGCGGCCGCTCTGCTTCCAGAGCTCGGCGGGCGTGAGCACCGGCATCAGCATCTCCTGCCCGCCGATCGCGTCCATCTCCTCGCGCACGATCTGGACGACCTTCTGGTGCACGCGCCAGCCGAGGGGCAGGAAGGTCCAGACGCCGGCGCTCAGCTGGCGGATGTAGCCGCCGCGCACGAGCAGCTTGTGGCTGATCGCCTCCGCGTCGGCGGGTGCGTCGCGCAACGTCGGCAGGAACAGCTGTGAGGCGCGGGCAAGCATCGTTGTCCGCTCAGACTAGTCGAGTGGGATCAGCGAGGCTTCCGCCATCGCGAGCGCCGCCGGCTTCGCCAGCTTCAGACGCTTCGGCCGTCGCATGCCGCCTGCGATCCACGTATCGATCTCGCGGAACAGCTCGTCGATCAGGATGTCGGACGGCACTTTCCTGAGGACGCGCCCGTGCGCGTAGATGAAGCCGACGTCGCGACCGCCCGCGATGCCGAAGTCCGCGTCGCCCGCCTCGCCCGGACCGTTGACCGCGCAGCCCATGACCGCGACCTCGACCGCCTCCGGGTACGCGCGCAGCCGCTCCTCGACGACGACCGCCAAGCTCTCGACGCCGACGTTGTCGCGACCACACGAGGGGCATGCGATCATCACGGGTCCTCTCTCTCGGAGGCCCAGTGCCTTGAGGATCTCCCAGGCGACCTCGACCTCCTTCACGGGGTCGGACGTGAGCGAGACGCGGAGCGTGTCGCCGATCCCGTCGACGAGCAAGGCTCCCATGCCCACGGCGCTCTTGATCGAGCCCGCGAACGGCGTGCCGGCCTCGGTCACGCCGAGATGGAGCGGGTACGGCACCTTCGCGGCGAGCATCCGGTAGGCGCGGATCATCGTCGGCACGTGCGACGACTTGACGGAGATCTTGAAGTCGCGGTAGTCGAGCTTCTCGAGCAGCTCCACCTGCTCGAGCGCCTCGGCGACCAGCGCTTCGGCCGTGTCCTTACGCGCCAGCTCCTGCAAGTGGGACGGCAACGAGCCCGAGTTCGCGCCGATCCGCAGCGGGATCCCCTTCGCCTTGGCCGACTTCACGACCTCGGCCACCTTGTCGGGGCCGCCGATGTTCCCGGGGTTGATGCGGACGGCCGCGACCCCCGCGTCGATCGCCTTGAGCGCGAGCGAGGCGTTGAAGTGGATGTCCGCGATCAGCGGGACGGGCGAGAGCCGGACGAGCTTGGGAAGCGCCTCCGCGTCCTCGGTCTTCGGCACGGCAACGCGGACGAGCTCGCAGCCGGCCGACGCCAGCGCTGCGATCTGCGCGGTCGTCGCCTCGACGTCGTGGGTCTTCGTCAGCGTCATCGACTGCACGACGACGGGCGCGCCGCCGCCGACTGCGACGCCGCCGACGCGGATCTGCACGTCGCTCGCCATCCCCGAGAAGTCTAGAGCCCGCCCGGCGAGAGCCGGCGCAAACGCGTCACGCTTCGGTGCGGGTGACTGTCCCGGGACAGACACCCGCTCGAGAGCGTGCCGGGAGCGTCACGACTTCCGCGCGGCTACGAGAGGCGGCCGATGTCGTTCGAGAGGCCGATCACGAACAACAGCAGCACGAGGGCGATCCCGACGACGGAGACGCGCTCGTACACCTCGCGGGCGACCGCACGCCCGCGCACGCCCTCGACGATCGAGAACGCGATGTGTCCGCCGTCGAGCGGGAGGAGCGGCAGGAGGTTGAGCAGCGCGATCGACAGGGAGATGAGCGAGAGGACCTCGAGGTACGAGTCCGTTCCCTCCTTCACCGCCTGCGACGAGCCGTTGACGATCCCGACAGGGCTCGAGATGTCCTTCCGCCCGCTCCCTCCCACGATGTGGCCGAGCGACGCGCCGATGTCGCGTGTCACGCGGCCGGTGACGCGGACGGATGCCCAGGCCGCCTCCGGCAGTGCCAGGCCGTCGGCGTGGAGACGGAACCCGAGCCGGTAGACGTCGTCCACCGGATCCTTGCGCGCCTCCGCCGGCCCGAGCCGCAGCTGCGTTCCCTCGCGCAGGACGGTGACGACCAGCGGCCGTCCGCCGGACGACGCGATCGTGCGGGACACCGTGAGGGGCGTCATCGGCGTCCCGTTGATCGAGACGATGGTGTCGCCGGGCCTGAGGTCCATGGCCGCCGCAGCGCTCCCCGCCGAAACGGCGTCGACGCGCGTCGTCACCTTGCCGCCGGCCGACATCAGGAGGAACGTGAGGAGCACGACGCTGAGCAGCAGGTTCGCGCCCGGCCCCGCCGCGATCACGAGGACGCGCTTCCAGGGCGCGGCGCGCCAGTAGGCATCCGGCCCGAGCGCGTCCTCCAGGTCGTCGAGGCCCTTCTCGAGGCTCCGCCGCGTCACGTCGGAGAGCTCCCGACCGGCGACCAGTGCCCGGATCGCTGCGAGCGCTCTGCGAGCCGAATCGTGGTCGTCCGCAGCGAGCGCCCACCGAAGCCGTTCGACCGGGCCTGCGAGATCGGGGGCTTCGCTCAAGACGCCCGCGATGCTGGCGTCCACGTCGCCCGGAGCAGGTCGATGCATCCCCGGGAGCTTCACGAAGCCGCCGAGCGGGATCGCGCCGATGCCGTACTCGATCCCGCCGCGCGTCGTCTTGAGGACGGCGGGTGGGAAGCCGAGGTAGAACTTCCGCGGGCGCATGCGGAGCGCGAGCGACGCGAAGAAGTGGCCGGCTTCATGCACGAGGACGAGACAGCCCAGCCCCACGATCGCGATCGCGATGCTCATACGGCCACCAGCCGGCGCTCGGCCAGCCTACGCGCCGTGGCGTCGGCGGCGACGAGCTCGTCGAGGTCGCGCGCCGGCGAGCCGTCGACCTGCGCGAGCGTCTGCTCCACCGTGTCCGCGATCTCGAGGAAGCCGAGCCGCCCGTCCAGGAACGCCGCAACCGCGACCTCGTTCGCAGCGTTGAACGCGCACGGGTAGGTCCCGCCCCGCTCGCCGGCCTCCCGGGCGAGCCGCAGCAACGGGAAGGCGTCGAGATCCGGCGCCTCGAACTCGAGCGTCAGGCCGGCAGCCAGGTCGAGCGGCCCGATCGTCGTGACCGGCCGCTCCGGGTAGGCGAGCGCGAACGAGATCGGTACGCGCATGTCCGGATAGCCCACGTGCGCGAGGGCGGCGCCGTCCCGGAGGCGGACGAGCCCGTGCACGATCGAGGTCGGCTGCACGACGACCTCGATGCGCTCGTACGGAACGGCGAACAGCCAGTGCGCCTCGATCAGCTCGAGCCCCTTGTTCGCGAGCGTGGCGGAGTCCACAGTGATCTTCCGTCCCATCCGCCAGGTTGGATGTGCCAGTGCGTCCGCGACCGTGACGGTGGCGAGCTCGCCCGCCGAGCGGCCGCGGAACGGGCCACCGGAGGCCGTCAGGACGAGCGAGTGGATCGTGTCGAGCGACCGGCCTTCCAGGCACTGGAACAGCGCCGAGTGCTCGCTGTCGACGGGGAGGAGCAAGCCTCCCCCACGCCGAGCCGCGTCGATGGCGAGCTTCCCCGCCGCAACGAGGCTCTCCTTGTTGGCGAGTGCGAGCGCGACGCCGTGCTCGAGCGCCCAGAGCGTCGCGCGCACGCCCCCGAATCCGACCACTGCGTTCAGCACCATGTCGGGCTCGCATGCCTCCAGCAGGGCGACGGGGTCGCCGCCGACCTGGACGTGCTCCACGCCGTGCGCGGCTGCGAGCTCGTCGAGTGGGCTCGAGCCCGACATGAGGGCGCAGAGCTCGAGCTCCGGGTGCAGCGAGACGATCTCGATCGCCTGCCTCCCGATCGAGCCCGTGGCGCCGAGCAGGGCGATCCGTCTCATCTCACGCGGAGTGTAAGCAGGCCGACGTTGTGCGCCGGTTCAGGAGAACCCGAACGCGAGGACGATGACGTACGCCGCGGGAACCGCGAAGAGCTGGGCGTCGATCCGGTCGAGGACTCCGCCGTGTCCACCGAGGACCCGGCCGGAGTCCTTCGTGCCGAGGTCCCGCTTGACGGCGGACTCGAAGAGGTCGCCGAGCGTCGCGGAGAACGCCACAGTTGCGCCGAGGGCGACCGCGGCGCCGTTCGACAGGAAGTGCTGCTTGTAGAGCGCGAAGAAGCACACGGCGACGGCGGCGATCGCGCCGGCGACGAACCCCTCCCACGTCTTGCCCGGCGAGATCGTCGGGGCCATGCGATGCCGGCCGATCAGCCGCCCGACGAAGAACGCGGCCGTGTCGTCGGCCCACACGGCGAGCAGCACGGTGAACACCGCGAGCCGTCCGTGGTCGGGGATGTCGCGCAGGGTCACGAGCAGGGCCAGGCCACCGGCGACCCAGACGACGCCCAGGATCGTCGTGGCCATCGCAGCCGTGAACGACGGTCTCGCGTCGGAGACGCCGAAGACGACGAACGCGAAGAGGAACGTGCCGACGATTCCGGCAACGAGCCAGCGCACGCCGCCGAGCTCCGCACCCAGGAGGGCGAAGACGAGTCCCGCGTAGCCAGCGAGGACGAGCGGCCGCAGTCCGCGCGCCATGGCGTACAGCTCGTGCAGCGCGACGATCCCCGCCACGAGCGCGAGCCCGAACAGCCACCAGTCGCCGAGCCAGACGAGATAGAGGACGATCGGCAAGAGCGCCGCGCCGACGACGATGCGCGACCAGAACTGGGTCATGGCCGCACCTCAGCGGCCGCCGAACCGTCGCTCGCGCCGCGCGAACTCCTCGAGTGCCTCCCGCAGGTCCTTCGCGCCGAAGTCCGGCCAGAGGGTGTCGGTGAACACGAGCTCCGCGTAGGCGGACTGCCAGAGCAGGAAGTTCGAGAGCCGCTGCTCGCCCGAGGCGCGGATCACGAGGTCGGGGTCGGGCAGCTCGGGTGCGTAGAGCCGCGCCGTCAGCGCGTGCTCGTCGACGTCGTCTGGAGCGACGCCGTCGATCACGAGCCGCCGCGCCGCCTCCACCAGCTCCGCTCGGCTCCCGTAGTCGAACGCGATCCAGAGCTGCAGGGTCTCGCGGTCGGCGGTCTCGTGCTCGAGGACCTCCATCCTGCGGCCGAGCTCGACCGGCACACGGTCGCGACGGCCGAAGAAGCGCGTGCGCACGCCCTGTGCGGCGAGGTCCGGAAGCTCTCGGTCGATCGTCTCGCCGAGGATCTCCATCAGCGTGGCAACCTCGTCCGGGGGGCGCGTCCAGTTCTCCGTGGAGAATCCGTAGACGGCGAGCGAGTCGATGCCGAGGTCGATCGCGGCCTCCACGACGCGGCGGAGCGCGCGCGTTCCCTCGCGGTGACCGGCCGCGATCGGCAGGCCTCGGCCCTCCGCCCAGCGGCGGTTGCCGTCCATGATGATCGCGATGCTTCGCGCTTCGCCCGTCCGATCGGGCAACGGCTCCCCGGCCGCATCGTCGCGCGTGTGGCCCTCTGTCGTCGTGCTCACGTCGTGTGGTCGTTCTCTCCGGAGGCGATCCGCGGCCGCGGTCAGACCTCCATGATCTCGGCTTCCTTGTTCTTCAGCAGCTCGTCGATCCGAGCAACGTGGTCGTCGGTGAGCTTCTGCACCTGCGCCTCCGCCCGGCGCTCCTCGTCGTCGCCGACGTTGCCGTTCCGGACGAGCTCCTCCAGGTGCTTCATCACGTCGCGCCGCACGTTCCGAATCGCGACCTTGCCGTCCTCGCCGTAGCGGCGCACGACCTTGACGAGCTCCTTGCGGCGCTCCTCCGTGAGCTGGGGGATCGGGAGCCGGATCAGCTTGCCGTCGTCGGACGGCGTGAGGCCGAGGTCGGACTCCTGGATCGCCTTCTCGATCGCGCGGATCTGCGTCGGATCGAACGGCTGGATCGTCAGCAGCCGGGGCTCGGGCGCCGTGATCGTGGCCATGTTCTTGAGCGGGGTCGGCGTCCCGTAGTAGTCGACCGTGATCCGGTCGAGGAGACCGACGGACGCCCGTCCCGTGCGGACCCCGTTGAACTCCTGACGCGTGTGGTCGATCGACGTGTCCATCCGGCGTGTCGCATCTGCGAGGAAGTCCTCGATCGCTCCCATCGGCTCTCCTACTCGGAAGAGGGTTTCGGCGTGGCGATGATCGTCCCGACCCGCTCCCCCGCCGCGATGCGGTGGATGTTCCCCTGCGCGAGCTCGAAGACGTGGATCGGCAGGTTGTTGTCCATGCACAGCGAGAGCGCCGTCGTGTCCATCACGCGAAGGCCGCGCTCGATCGCCTCGAGGTGCGACAGCTCGGGCAGGAAGGAGGCATGGGAGTCGAGCTTGGGGTCGCCGTCGTAGACGCCCTGGACGCCGTGCTTCGCCATCAGGATCGCCTCGGCGCCGATCTCGAGCGCGCGCAGCGCGGCTGCGGTGTCGGTCGTGAAGAACGGGTTGCCGGTGCCGGCGGCGAAGATCACGATCCGGCCCTTCTCGAGATGCCGGATCGCGCGACGTCGGATGTACGGCTCCGCGACCTCGGAGACCGTGATCGCCGACTGCACGCGCGTGTCGGCGCCCAGCCGCTCGAGCGCGTCCTGGAGTGCGAGGGCGTTCAGGATCGTCGCCAGCATGCCGGCGTAGTCCGCCGTCGACCGGTCCATGCCCTCCGCCGCGACCTTCATGCCGCGGTAGAAGTTGCCGCCGCCCACGACGACCGCGAGCTCCGTGCCGAGGCTCCGGACGCCGACCACCTCGCGGGCGATCGTCTTCACCGTCTTGGGGTCGACGCCGTAGTCGCGATCGCCCATGAACGCCTCGCCCGAGAGCTTCAGCAGCGCGCGCCGGAACACGGGGCTTCCCTCGGCGGCGGCCGGCGCGACCGCTTCTCCGGGGTGGACGCTCACGACCCGGCGACCGATACGAGCTGGAATGCGGTCACCGTGGCGCTCGCCTCGTCGAGCACCTGGCCGACGGTCCTCGACGCGTCGTGGATCCACGCCTGGTCGGCGAGGACTCCTCCCGGCGACGCGGCGAAGAAGCGCTTCGCGAGCATGCCGTCCACGATCTTCTCACGCGCGCCCTCGGGCTTCGACAGCACCTCGTCGGAGTTGAGGAAGACCTGACGCTCGGCCGCGATCACGTGGGCGGGAACGTCGTCTCGCGTCGTCCACTCGGGCTTGCCGAACGAGATGTGCATCGCGATCTGGCGGCCGAGCTCGGCCGAACCGCCGTCGAGTTGCACCAGCACGCCGATCTTGTTCGCCGGCGGATGGACGTACTGGGCGAGCGTGCCGCCTTCGAAGCGGGCGGCTCCGACGACCACGATGTTCTCGCCGAGCTTGCCGATCAGCTCGACGCGCTCCTGGTCGAAGCCGGATGCAGCTTCCGCGCCGTGCTCGTGGACGGCCTCGAGCACCTTCTGCGCAAACGCTCGGAACTCGTCGTTGCGCGACACCGGCTCCGTCTCGCAGCCGACGCCGACGATCGAACCGACGCCGTCGCGCAGGACGGTGCCGACGATGCCTTCGCTCGTGGCGCGGTCCGCGCGCCTGCCGGCCTGAGCCATCCCGCGCTCGCGCAGGAGCGTGCGGGCCGCCTCGATGTCGCCGCCGGTCTCCTGGAGGGCGCGCTTGCAGTCCATCATCCCCGCGCCCGTGATCTCTCGGAGCTCCTTGACCAGCGCCGCTGCGATCTCCGTCGTGCTCACGCCGCATCCTCCCCTGCCGGCTCGCTCGCCTCCGCCTCGCTCGCCGTCTCGACCGCCACCGCCACGGGCTCGGCTCCTACGGCAGCCTCGGCCCTCGGCGGCTCCGGCGCCTTCGCCAGGTCGCGCTCCGTGAGCTTCGTGCGACCCTCGACGACGGCGTCGGCGACCGCCCGCACGATGAGGTTGCAGGAGCGGATGGCGTCGTCGTTGCCGGGGATGACGAAGTCCGCCTCGTCGGGGTCGCAGTTCGTGTCGACGAGCGCGATCACCGGCAGCCCGAGCCGGTGCGCCTCGCGCACCGCGAGCTGCTCCTTGCGGAGGTCGACGATGAAGACCGCGTCCGGCTGGCGGCGCATGTCCGCGACGCCGCCGAGGTTCGCCTCGAGCTTCTCGAGCTCGCTCAGCATCGACATGCGCTCCTTCGCGGGCAGCAGGTCGAGCTGGCCGTCTTCCTTGAGGCGCCGCAGGTCGTGGAGATAGGCGATCCGGTCCGCGATCGTCCGCCAGTTCGTGAGCAGCCCGCCGAGCCAGCGGCTGTTCACGTACGGCATGCCGACCCGCGTCGCGTGCTCGGCGACCGCGTCTTGCGCCTGCTTCTTCGTGCCGACGAAGAGCACCGTGCCGTTGCGCTCGGCGATGTTCTTGACGAAGTCGTGGGCTTCCTGCAGCAGCTGCTGCGTCTGTTGCAGATCGATCAGGTAGATGCCGCCGCGAACCGCGAGCTCGCCGGACGGCTGGGTGAAGATGAAGCGCCGCATCTTCGGGTTCCAGCGACGCGTCTGGTGGCCGAAGTGAACCCCAGCCTCCAGCAGCTCCTTCATGGAGACGACTGCCATCGAGGGACCATCCCCTTTCTCGTGTCGGTTTCGGTCGTGCTGCCGGCGGGCCGAGCGGAACCGCGGTCTCGTCGGAGAGTCAGACCACGGCACCCCCCACTCCAGCGGGTCGCCGGGGAGTCGGGACGGAAGTGCTCGAAAGTGTAGCTACGCCTCGCTGCGAGCGCGTTCGAGCGCAACCGCGAGGTCGGCCGGAAGCGGCGACGAGACGTCGATCTCCGCGCCCGTGAACGGGTGTAGGAAGCACAGGCGGTGGGCGTGCAGGAACTGGCGCCCGAGGCCGAGGTCGCCGCCGACGCCGTAGACTGGATCCCCGCAGACGGGAAGGTCGACCGCCTGCAGATGGACGCGGATCTGGTGGGTGCGGCCCGTCTCGAGCCTCACCTCGAGCAGCGCCCGCGGTCCGAGCTCCTCCACCAGCTCGAACCAGGTGACGGCGTGACGCGGCGTGGCGGTGTCGAGCGAGTGGCGGGTTCTGTCGACGCGGTCGCGTCCGATCGGCGCGTCGATCTTCCCCGTGCGGGACCGCACCGGCCCCCGCACGAGGGCGAGATAGCGCCGCTCGACGCCCCGCTCGCGGATCAGCCGCTGGAGCGCCGCATGCGCCTCCTCGGAACGTGCGACGACGAGCAGACCCGACGTGTCGCGGTCGAGTCGGTGCACGATCCCCGGGCGGTCGTCGTCCCCGCCCTCGGCGCCGAGCGCGAGCACGCCGTGGACGAGCGTGCCGGTGCGGTGGCCGCCGGCCGGATGCACGACCAGGCCCGCGGGCTTGTCGACGACGAGGAGGTGCTCGTCCTCCCAGGCGACCGGAAGCTCGAGCTCCTCCGCCTCCAGGGTGGGTTCGCCCCCCAGCTCCACGGTGATCGACTCCCCCGCCGTCAGCCGATAGCTCTTCGGACGGACCTCGCCGTCGACGCGCACCGCCTCGGAGGCGATCAGCCGCTCGGCGAGCGAGCGAGCAGCCACCTCCGGCCGGGCTGCCAGCACGCGATCGAGGCGGGCCCCCGTGTCGGCGTCAGAGACGCGAAAGCGGAGCGGTGCCAACGCGTGGGCTCGTCCGGTCGGCTGCGACGAACGAGAGGAAGAGCAGGCCGACGCCGATCACGATGAAGCTGTCTGCGAGGTTGAACGCCGGCCAGTAGCGGATGTGGAGGAAGTCGGTGACGTAGCCGAGCCGCACGCGATCGAGCAGGTTCGACGCACTCCCACCGAGGACCAGACCGAGCGCGACGGGAAGCAGGCGATGACGACGCGCGGAGCGCGCGAAGAAGACGAGCATCGCGCCGACCGCGACCGCCGTGAGGACGACGACGGCCGACGTCCGGCTCGCGAAGAGGCCGAAGGCGATGCCGGAGTTGCGGACGTGCTGGATCGAGAAGGGCCCGAGCACGTGCGCAGCGTCGTCGAGGGCGAGCGTGCTCGCGACGACGTGCTTCGTGATCTGGTCCGCCGCCAGAGCCGCGGCGGAGACGAGCCCGAGCGCCACCCACTGCCACGGGCCGGCCGTCAGCGGACGCTCGGCGCTGGAGATGGGCACGAGCGCGTTCGTGGACGAGCCGACGCGGACGTCGGGCTGGCGGGCGCGCTGCGGCTCGGACCTGGCGGGCTCGCTCACCCGCGCTCCTCGCGCCGCCGGTCCTCGACGCAGAGCGTCGCGTAGGGGACCGCGTCGAGCCGCTCGTCGGGGATCGACTTCCCGCATACGGCGCAGACGCCGTACGTTCCCGCATCGAGCCTCGCGAGAGCGTCGTCGATCTCCCGGAGGACGATCTCGGCGTTCTCCTCGAGAGACACGTCCAGCTCGCGCTCGAACGTGCCGGACGCGTGGTCGGCGAGCTCGTCGGGACCGCCGGTCGAGAGCTCGCCCGACTCCTCGTCGGCGCTCAGCTCGTGCTCGACCGAGTGCGCCGCGGCGGTCAGCCGCGCTCGCAGCGAGACGAGTTGCGCGCGCCGGTCGACGAGGCTCGACCTCACGCGGAGCTCCCGGCCCTCTCCAGCCTGCGCTCGACCTCGTCGGACCCGAGGCCTGTGACCTCGACGACCTTGTCGCGCGAGGAGCCGCCCGATACGAGACGCACCGCCGAGCGAGGGACGTCGAGCGTGCGCGCGACGAGGGCGAGTGCCTCGTCGGTTGCGCGGCCCCGCTCGGGGGCTGCCGCGACGCGAACCTTCCAGCCGGCGCCATGCCGCCCGGCGAGAGCCGTCTGTCGCGAGCCTGGTGCGACACGGAGCAGGAGACGTGTTGACGGGTGGGCCACGCCTCCCAGGATATCCGTCCTGCCTGCGCGCCTAGCCGGCAATCCTCCGGATCTCGGGTCGGTCGTCCTGCGCGACCGGCTGCTGCTCGGGTGCCGCCGGGCTCTCCTCCTGCGTCTCGGGCTGGACCTGGGTGTCGTCCATCATCGCGAGCGCCGCACGAAGCAGGGCCGCGATCCGGCGCGACTCGCCGTCGAGCCGCTCCTTCTCCGCGCGCGACTCCCGCGTGACGACACGTGCCTCGGCGTGTGCCTCGCTGAGGATCGTGTCCGCCTCGCGGCGGGCACGATCTCGCTGCTCCTGTGCTGCGCGCTCTGCCGAGATCAGCGTCGAGCGGAGGAGACCCTCGAGCTCGACGTGACGCGCGAGGTCGGCTTCCAGCTCCTCGACGCGGTCGACGAGATCAGCCCGCTCGCGCCAGACGAGCTCGAAGCTCTCCGCGATGTCGGTCATCAGGTCGTCGACCGGCCTGCGCCGGTAGCCGAACAGCCCGCGTTTGAGCTGCTGATGTCGTACTTCGACCGGGGTCATTGGCATGAGAGAACCTCCATTCTGCTTAGAGCACGCGTGCAACCAGATTGCTGATCACGATGAGGACGAGGATCGCCACCATCGGCGAGACGTCGATGGGACCTATCGGCGGGATGAACCGTCGGAACAACCGCAAATACGGGTCGCATACATCATGGAGGAAGCGCTGCACGCGCGCGAGCGGCGATGAGTAGGGCAGCTGCACCCAGCTCAGGATCACGTAGGCGAAGATCAGGACGATGTAGACGTAGATGAAGACGTCGATGAACCGAGCGAGGGTCGCCGAGGAGAAGGCGAGCACCGACCAGGCGTGAACAGCGCCCATGCGCGACGGGTTCGCCGCGCGGGGCGCCTCTCCTACGCCCCGTCGCTACGCCTGGTTGAAGAAGCCGCCACGGTCGAGTGCTCGCGCCCGCTCCTCGGCCGAGAGCTCGACGTTGCGCGGCGTCAGGAGGAAGACCTTGTCGGCCACCCGCTGCATGCTTCCGTCGAGGGCGTACGTGAGGCCGCTCGAGAAGTCGATCAGCCGCTTGGAGAGCTCGTGGTCCGCGTTCTGGAGGTTCACGATCACCGGCACCGAGTCCTTGAACCGGTCGGCGATCTGCTGCGCGTCGTTGAAGCTCCGGGGAAGCACGAGGTGGACGCGCTGACCGGAGTCGACGCCGCGGAGCCGGCCCCGCGAGCGGGCCGCCGGGGGTCCGGCGTCGGCCTCGGACTCGCTCCAGTCGTCCGGCTCGCGCCGGCGCGGCAGCTTGCGGACGTTGTGGCGGTCGCGCGCCCGGTAGTCGCGTTCGAGCTCCTCGTTCGTCGTGAGCCCGTCTTCGTCCCAGTCGTCCTCCTCGGCGATGCCGAAGTACGCGAGCGTACGGTTCCAGACGTCCGAGAATCCCATGCGGCGGGGATCTTAGCCCTCGCGCGCGACGCGCCACGGCACGACCTCGTGGCCCCGAGCCACGAGGTCGAGTTCAGCCGGCGAACAGGGTGCTGCCGAGACGGATGTAGGTCGCTCCCTCCTCGACGGCGACCCGCCAGTCCTGCGACGTGCCCATCGACAGCTCGGCAAGGCCGTGCTCCTCGGCCAGCGTCCGGAGCCGGCGAAACCACGGGCGCGATGCCTCAGGATCGACGGCGAGCGGCGGCATCGTCATCAGGCCCCGGATCCCCCGGTAGAGCTCGACGAAGCGCGCGATCCCCTCGGGCGGGACACCCGACTTCGACTCCTCCCCTGTCAGGTTGACCTCGAGCAGCGCCGGAATCGTCAGGCGACGAGCCGACGACTCGGAGTCGAGCGAGTGCACGAGCTCGCAGATGCGGTCGACGACCTTCGCCTTGTTGGACTGGAGGTGCCCGATGAAATGCCAGCGAAACGCGTCCCCGTACACCGCGTGCTTGCGCTCGAGATCCTGCGCGCGGTTCTCGCCGACGACCTCGACTCCGGCGGCGACGAGCAGCGCCATGTCCTCGACCGACACGTACTTGGTGGCGGCGACGATCGTGATCGCGGGCCCGGCCGTCGCCCGGGCCTCCTCGTATGCAGCACGGATGCGCTCGGCCGTCATGCGAGCTCGGCCTTCGCGCGCTCGAGCAAGGCTGCACGCTCGTTCAACGCCGGCTCTTCGAGCACGGCGGCGAGCAGCCGCTCGAGCAGCCGCCCCACCTGAGGGCCCTGCGGGACACCCACGTCGAGCAGGTCGGTCCCGTCGACTGCGAGGTCGCTCACGCGGTGAGCACTTCCCCGCTCGCGCTCGAGTGCCGCGCGCAGCGCAGCGCCGCGGTCGAGCTCGACCGCGAGAACGCGCTTCGCGGCGAGGTCTGCCTCCTTGCAAGCGACCAGCTCGAAGGCCAGCTCGTCGCCGTGCTCGGCGAGAAAGCGCCTCGCGCGGGTGCCGTCCCACTCGCCTTCGACGCGAAAGGCATGAGCCGCGACGATTCTCGTGACGAGCCGCTGCATCCGCGCCGGGTAGCGCAGGCGTGCGAGCACGGTGGCGGCGATGCGTGCGCCTTCGGCCGCGTGGGATGCTCCGCCGAGGTCGGCCGCCGGCTTGCCGGCATCGTGCAGGAGCGCCGCGAGCCGGACGGCGAGAGATCGGCCGGCGTCGGCTGCCGCCTGGACGACGAGGAAGAGGTGCTCATCGAGCGTAGCCGGCTGGCGCGGGCTCTCGAGGTCGTAGCCGATCGTGTCGCCGAGCTCCGGCAGGAACGCGACGAGCACCCCGGTGTCGCGGGCCAACCGAAGCGCCACCGCCGGCTCGGAACCCAGCAGCAGTCGCGAGAGCTCGCCGAGGCCGTCTGCCGCGAGCCCGCCCCCGATCCGCTCACCCGACACGTGCTGCAGCCCAGCGGCCTCTCGCTGCATCTGCTCGACGGTCTCGGGCGCGAGATCGAACGCGAGCTGGCTGACGAGGCGGAGGCCGCGCAGGATCCGCAGCGGGTCGTCGCGGAAGCTGTGCTCGGTTACGGTGCGCAGCTCGCGCCGCTCGAGATCGGCGACGCCGCCGAACGGATCGACGAGCTCTCCCGTGGCAAGCCTTCTGGCGAGGGCGTTGACGGTGAAGTCGCGTCGTGCCATGTCCTCCTCGAGCGAGATCGACCCGTCCGCGACGATCGCGAAGTCCCGGTGACCCGGCCCGATGCTCCGCTCGGCCCGGGGCGGAGTCAGCTCGATGCCCGCGGGCACGAGCGCCCGCACCGAGCTCTCGCGCGGATGGAACCGGACGCCGACCAGCTGTCCGTGGACCTCCATGTCGTCCACCCGCCCGTGCGGCTCGAGCGCCGCGCGCAGACCCGCCTGGTCGAGCGCGGGGACGAGGAAGTCCTCGTCGGTGTGCGGGATCCCGAGCAGCTCGTCGCGGACGGCGCCGCCGACGACGTAGGCGTCGAGGTTGAGCGAGCGCACGTAGTCGCGGACGATCGTGCTCATGGTGCCATTCTCGCGGAGAAAGCCGTCACGATTGCGCGACGCTCCCGTATGGGTGACTGTCCCGGGACAGTCACCGGGTCAGACGTGCGCGACTGCCTCGATCTCGACGAGCGCACCCGACGGGAGCTGTGCGACGCCGATGGTCGCCCGCGCCGGCGGGCGGTCGCCGACGTGCTGCGCGTACACCTCGTTCATGGCGGCGAAGTCGCCGAGATCGACCAGATAGACCGTCGTCTTCACGAGGTTCGCGAGCGAGCTGCCCGCCTCCTCGAGGATGGCGCCGAGGTTTCTCATCACCTGCTCGGTCTGCTCTGCGATGTCGCCTTCGACCGCCTGGTCGCCCGGCTTCAGCCCGAGTTGGCCCGCGACGAACACGAGGTCGCCGATACGGATGGCTTGGTTGTAGGGCGCGCCCTGAAACGGTGCCGGCGCGGCCTCGGTGCGGACGACGGTCTTCCCCATTGCAGCCTCCTCGTGGCGAGTGCGTCAGATCTCGGCCCGCTCGATCGAGGCGCCGAGCGCGCGCAATCGCTCGTCGATTCGCTCGTAGCCGCGGTCGATCTGGCGGATGTTGCCGATCGTGGAGCGTCCCTGGGCGCAGAGCGCGGCGATCACCATCGCCATGCCTGCGCGGATGTCCGGGCTCTCCAGGCGCTGCCCGTAGAGCTTGGCCGGCCCCGTGACGACGACGCGGTGCGGATCGCAGAGGATGATCCGGGCGCCCATCGAGACGAGCTTGTCCACGAAGAACAGGCGGCTCTCGAACATCTTCTCGAACACGAGAACGGTTCCGTGCGCCTGGGTGGCAACCGTGACGGCGATCGACGTGAGGTCAGCCGGGAACGCCGGCCAGATGCCGCTCTCGATCTTGGGGATCTGGCCGCCCAGGTCGTCCTCGACGAGCAGCGACTGGCCGGGTGGGACCCGCAGGCTCGACTCCTCCACCTCGAGCGTGATCCCGAGCTTGCGGAACGCGGGCACGATCGAGATCAGGTCGTCGGGCATGACGTCCTCGATCACGACCTCGCCGCCCGTCGCCGCGGCAAGGCCCGCGAAGCTGGCAACCTCGATGTGGTCCGAGCTGATCCGGTGCTGCCCGCCGCGCAGCGACGCCACGCCGCGGATCCGGAGCACGTTCGAGCCGATCCCCTCGATGTCGGCTCCGAGGCAGGCGAGGAAGCGACAGAGATCCTGGATGTGAGGCTCACAAGCGGCATGCCCGACGACCGTCTCGCCCTCTGCCAACACCGCCGCCATGACCGCGTTCTCCGTGCCCATCACGGACGCCTCGTCGAGATACATCCGCGTGCCCCGCAACCCGCTCGTCCTCATGTGGTAGCCGCCGTTCAGCTCGACCTCCGTGCCGAGCTCGGCGAAGGCGTGGATGTGGGTGTCGAGGCGCCGGCGGCCGATCACGTCGCCGCCCGGCGGTGGAACGACGACGCGGCCGAAGCGTGCGAGGAGCGGGCCGGCGAGGAGGAACGAGGCGCGGATCTCGCGGCACAGCTCGGAGTCCAGCTCGGTCTTGTGGACGTTCGACGGATCGACGCGCACCTCGTTGTCGCCCGTCCACGCGGCGTCCGCACCGATGTCGGCGAGCAGCTCGACCATCGTCTCGACGTCGCGGATCCGCGGCACGTTCGAGAGGTGGACCTCTTCGGACGCAAGGACGGTGGCGGCGAGGATCGGGAGCGCGCCGTTCTTGTTTCCCGCGGCGCGGATCGTCCCGGAGACCGGCCGGCCGCCTTCGATGACGAACGACTGCATGAGGCGGGCGGTATCGTACCGACCCTCATGGAAGTCACCCGCGACAGGGCTTGGGCGACCCTCACCGAGTACACGAAGAGCCCGGCGCTGCTCCGGCACGCGCTCGCGGTCGAGGCGTCCGTCCGCTACTACGCGAGGCTCTACGGCGAGGACGAGGAGTTCTGGGGCTGCACGGCGCTCCTCCACGACTTCGACTACGAGATCCACCCCACGCTCGACAAGCACCCGCAGGACGGCGCGCCGATCCTGCGCGAGCAGGGCTACCCCGACGAGCTGATCGACGCGGCCCTCTCACACGCGGAACATCTCGCGATGCCGCGTGACACCCCGCTCCGCAAGGTGCTCTTCGCCTGCGACGAGCTCTCCGGGTTCGTCCACGCGTGCGGCCTCGTGCGGCCGACGGGCCTCGACGGACTCGAGCCGAAGTCCGTGCGGAAGAAGCTGAAGCAGCCGTCGTTCGCGGCCGGTGTCCATCGCGACGAGGTCTACGCCGGTGCGGAGCTCCTCGGGCTGGACCTCGACGAGCACATCGCGAACGTCGTCGCCGCGCTGCAGCCGATCGCCGGCGAGCTCGGCCTGCGCACTGCTGCGGACGCCTGAGCTAGCGCTTGAGGACGACCGCGAGCTCCGTGTGGAGCGACGCGGTGTACTTCCTCGACGCACCCGAGAAGGCGTGGTTCCACTTCCACGTCTTGTCGTGGGACTTCGTCCCGCCCTGCTTCCGGCTGACGGTCGCACCGGGTCCGAGCGGGTTGAAGTCTGCCGGAGCGGAGAAGACGTTCACACCCGGCCCGCCCGTGCAGCCCGGCTTGCCGCCGTTGGGTCCCGGACCCGCGATGACCTTGCTGCCCTGGAACGCCGGCGCGACGACCGCGGCCTGAAGCGTGCCGGCCGACGTGTCGTACCGGAGCGAGAAGCTCGGCGGGAAGCTCTTGTCCTCGACGACCTTCAGCGTGCGCTTGAGGTTCGCGCCGACCTTCTCCTGAAACGTGACGCTCGCCGAGCCGGACAGGGTGACCTGCGCCCACGGCGTCGTGTTGCTGTTGAAGCGCGTCTTGTCGGGGAAGAGCTGGCCCCATCTCCCCGACCAGAAGCCGGTCTATTCCACGTGGTGCGTGTACGAGGACGGGATGCTCTGCGGGACGAGCTTGTTGGTCATGTCGAACGTCCCCGAGTACTTGAGCGAGATCGGCGTCCTCGCCGACGGCGCGGGCACAGACACGGGTGCCGCTTCGGTCGTGGCGACGAGGCAGAGCGCGGTCGCTCCCGAGGCGGCGATCGCTGCCGCCACGACTCTGCGCGTTCGTAGGGCCTGACCGACCCTCACGGACTCGACCGAAGCACGATGAACTCGAGCACGCGACCCCACGCATCGGCCGACGCGTCCGCGAACTCGTCGTACTTCCGGTCGAAGAAGCTATGAGGGGCGCCGGGGTAGATCACGACCTCGTGGTCGACACCGGCGTCCGTCAGCGCCCGGTCGAACGCCTCCGACTCCTCGACGGGAATCGCGGCGTCGTCGCCGCCCTGGAGGGCGAGGATCGGGGCCGTCAGCTCGGCCGCGCGCTGGATCGGCCCGGGCGAGCCGTCGGCGAACGGGCCGGGGCGCCCGTAGAAGCCGATCGCGCCGGCGAGACCGTGTCCCGAGGCTGCGGCCAACCACGAGTTGCGGCCGCCGAAGCAGAAGCCGACGGTGAAGATCGGCCCGCAACCGGCCCCTCGGAGCCAGGTCGCCACCGCAGCGACGTCGGCCTGGACGCCCGCCTGCGTCGTCCGCTCGACGTGCGGCATGTACTCGAAGTCCGCGCCGCGCTTGGCAACGCCGGCGGTGCGGCCGAAGTAGTCGAAGGCGACCGCCGTGTGGTCGTGCTCGCCGAACCGCAGCGCGAGCTCCTCGTAGAAGCGGTACAGCCCGCGGACGTCAGGGAGGACGACGATGCCGACCCCGCTCGGCTCGTCGGGAACGGCCGCGAACGCCGCAAAGCGGTTGCCGTCGGCGGCCTCGAGCACCAGGTCGTCGTGCGAGACCGCGGCGCCCGAGATCGGAGGGACGGGCGGGAACGAATCGTCGTCGTGGCACATACGGCGACGATACTCCGCCGGCGCCCGTCAGCTCGAATCCCTACGGCAGGACGCCGAGCTCGTCGAGCGAGACGCGGAGCTCCTCGGCGTCTCGGTACACGCGGAACGCGCCGGAGCGGATCAGCTCGTCCTCGCCGTAGCCGCCCGAGAGGAGACCGACGGAGAGCATGCGCGCGCGCCGCGCGGCGAGCAGGTCCCAGACGGCGTCGCCGACCACGTAGCACTCGTCCGCCGAGACGCCGAGCTGCTCCTGGCAGGCGAGGAAGAGATCGGGCTCGGGCTTCGCGCGCAACACGTCCCCTCGCTCGACCACGACGGTTTCCGGCCCCACACCGAGCGTCGCGAGCGACTCGTCGATCTCCGGTCGGCGGCCCGACGTCGCGATGCCGTGCGGCACACCGGCCCCGCGGAGCTCTGCGAGCAACGCAGCGGCACCCGGCAGAGGCCGTCTCGTCGGCAACAGCTCGAGGAAGAGCTCGCCGTGCCGGCGTTGGAGCTCCTCCGTCTCGTCGGGTGAGAGCGGGCGGCCGACCTCGCGGGCCGCGGCCCGCGCGAACAGCCCGCCGCTCATGCCGATTCGGCGGTGGATCCGCCAGCCGTCGATCGGCAGGTCCGCCTCTGCGAACGCGCGCTGCCAGGCGAAGACGTGCGCGTAGACGGTGTCGACGAGCGTGCCGTCGAGGTCGAAGATCAACGCGCGCACGGAGCGAGCCTACGCGCTCACGTTCGCCAGCCGAGCGCCGGGGCATCGTCGGGATATCCGCGCGGGTACGCCGGCATTCCCTCGGGAGGGCGCTCCCAGTCGGCTCCCTGCTCGATCCAGATGTGGCCGCCGACGCGCAGCCCGTTCGGGTCGTCGAGCGTTCCCGCGCCGATCGCCATCCGCTCTCCGTCTTCGGCATGCCAGAAGAGACAGGCGCTGCAGCGCATGCAGTTCCCCCGTTTCGCGTTCCATTCGGATCGCGGGCTGCCGCGCCACACGACCTCGCCGTCGATTCGAATGTCCGTCAGCGCGGCGGCCGTCGCCGCCCACGCATGGCCGGCCCAATGTCGACACTCGACGCAGTGGCAGACGAGGATCTCGCGCAGCGGCCCGTCGATCTCGTAGCGGACTGCGCCGCAGAGGCAGCCGCCGGTCCTCATCCGAGCCCTGCCACGAGACGCTCGAGGTCGCCGTCGCTCGTCCACCAGCCGACGGAGGCGCGCACGAGCTCGCGGCCGGGGATCTCCCGCACCACGACACCGTCGTCGACGAGCCTCGCAACGAGCTCGGCGGCCGTCCGGCCCGCCGGCGGGCGGAACGCGACGAGCGTCGCCTGCTCGGGCGCCGTCATCACCTCCACACGGCCACCGAGGAGCGCCCGTAGCCGGTCCGCCTGGACGGCGGCCCGCTCGAACCGCCACTCGGGCACCTGCGACAGGGCGATCTCCAGTCCGGCTAGCGCGGCATGGGTGATCCAGTTCGTGTCGAACCGGGCAGCTCCCGCGCGGGGCACGAACGTTCCGTCCGGCTCGTAGCCCGCCTGCGAGAACGAGCCCGGCCGTGCGACCCGAAGCGCCTCGGGATCGGCGACGACGAGCGCTCCCGTCGGGTCGGGCCCGCAGAGCCACTTCTGCCCCGGGATGGCGAGGAAGTCGAGTCCGTGCGCGTCGACGGGAATCGCGCCGACCGCCTGCGCCGCGTCGACGAGGATCGGGAGGCCCGACCGCTCACGAAGCTCGTGGACGGGCAGGATCCGGCCGGTCGTCCAGAGGACGTGTGACACGGCGAGCAACTTCGTCCGCGCCGTGATCGCGCCGAGGATCGCCTCGGCGCTCGGCTCCACCACCACGATCCGCGCGCTCGACGCGTGGAGCGGGCCGAGCAGGCCGAAGTGCTCGTCCGTCGTCGTGATCACCTCGTCGTCGGGCCCGAGGCCGAGTCCGGCGAGGACGACGTGGCAGCCGTCGGTCGTGGAGGCCGTCAGCGCGACGCTCTCGGCCGGAACCGAGACGAGCTCGGCGAATCGACGGCGCAACTCCGCGCGAAGCTCCTGTCCACGCTCGAAGTATGCGCGGCTGCTCCTGCCCGCCACGAGCTCGTCGTCGTGCAACTCCGCCATCGCGGCAACGGTGGCGCGCGAGAGCGGCCCGAACGTACCCGCGTTGAGGTAGGCGAGCCGCTCGAGCACCGGGAACATCCCGCGCGCCTCGTCGAACGTCATCCGACGAGAACCTCGACCGGCGCATGGTCCGACAGCACGCGCCCATTCCGGATCCGGCGCTCGACGGGCCAGGCCACGAGCGCGCTCGCCGACGCCCCCCGCACGAGCACCTGGTCGATCCCCGGCCCGGGCGTGGAGTAGCCGGCAAGCCCGTGTCCCGCGAGGTTGAAGTCGCCGGCGATCGTGAGCGGCGTACCGTCTCCGGTCAGGCGCTCGGCGAAGGCGCGCGCGCGCTCGATCTCTCCGGTCGCGACGTCGGGGCTGCCGAGGAACGACGACGCGTGGAGGTTCGCGACGACGACGTCGTCGACGCGCACCGCCTGGCATACGCGCCGCTCCCGGCGGCCCTCGCTGATCTGGACGTGACCGAGGTCGGCGGTGGCGTGCGTGCGCTGGACGAGCACCGCGTTGGCCTGACCGCCGATCGCCGAGCGGAGGAGCCCGTTGTCGAGGCGCGTGATCCAACCCGCCACGCGCGCGGGCCGGAGGCCCGGGCGCGCAATGGCCGGGACGGACCGGTAGCCGCTCCACGCTTCGAGGTCGGACACGGCCCACACCGGCAGCTCCTGGAGGCAGAGCACGTCCGGCCCGTCGGAGACCGCCAGCTCGACCATCTCTCGCACGTGGCTCCGCCGGTGCGGCGGGTCGCTGTTTCCGTGGAAGACGTTCCAGCTGCGAACGAGAAGCGCCATCGGCGGTCGCACTCTAGGCGCCGCATCGTCAGCCCGTACTGTTTCGCACATGCGGATCGCGCTCGTCGACCCTCCGGCGTACACACCCCCGTACGACCGCGCGCTGGCTGCGGCGCTCGCGCAGGCGGGAGCCGACGTCGAGCTCCTCACGTCCCGCTTCCGCTTCGGGACGTTGGTCGCGCCGGACGGATACGAGCTCCGGGAGGTCTTCTACCCGCTCTCGTCGAGGATCGACCGGCCGCGCCCCCGCTGGGTCGTCAAGGCCCTCGAGCACCCGCTCGGACTCGCGCGACTCCGCCGCCTCGACGCCGACGTCGTCCACCTGCAGTGGTCGACGCTCCCGGAAGTCGACCGTTGGCTCCTTCGCACGCGAACACCTCTCGTCTTCACCGCCCACGACCTCCTCCCTCGCCGCACGGCCCACCGAACCGCGCTCTGGCGTGCGCTCTTCGCCCGCTTCGACCGCGTGATCGTCCACAGCGCGAGCGGACGCTCGAAGCTCGCCGGGTTCGGGGTCGACGAGGGGAAGCTTCGAGTCGTGCCGCATCCCGTGTTTCCGAGCGCGGTCGACCGCCGTGACGACGGTCGCACCGCGCTCGTGCTCGGCCTCATCCGGCCGTACAAGGGTCTCGGCGACTCGATCGAAGCCGTCCGCCGCGTCGAAGGCGCGCGGCTCCTCGTCGCCGGAGATGCCCGCGTGCCGCTCGAGCCGTACCGCGCGGAGGCGGGCGGCCTCGCGAGCTGGCGGCTCGGCTGGCTCTCGCCCGCGGACATCGCCGACGCGCTCGCGCAGGCCACGGTGGCGCTGTTTCCGTACAGGCCGGAGATCGACCAGAGCGGCGCGCTGCTGCAGGCGCTCGGCGCCGGCGTCCCGGCAGTCGTCTACGACGTCGGCGGCATCGCCGAGCCGGTGCGCACGTTCGGAGCCGGCAGCGTCGTCGCGCCCGGCGACCTCGACGGCTTCGCCGCCGCGCTGCGCACCCTGCTGACCGACACCGCCGTCCTGGCCGCAGCGCGCGAAGGGGCCGAGCGGGCGCGCTCGGCGCTGACCTGGGATGCGGCCGCCGCCGCCCATCTCGCAGTCTACGAGGAGCTCCTCTGAGACTCCGGCGCGGCCGGTTCTCCGAGCTCGTCGAACGCCAGCTCGACCTCTTCGCACGGGACGAGGCGGCACTGCTCGCCGAGGCGCGCGAAGCGGAGGATGCCTGGCGACGAGCTGGTCGCGACGATGCCGAAGAGGCATACGGCGACTGGCAGCTCGTCGCGGACGCGATCGGCGAGCGTCTGTTCGACCTCCGCGAGTCGTACGCGGGGACGCTCGAGGAGCCTGCCGCCTCCGAGTACCGAACGCGGCTGGACCGCGAGGCGCGGAAGCGATTCCCACGCTTCACCGGCCTGCTCGACGAGTAGCGTCAGCGGTGGCCGAAGTGGTGCGCCCGCGGCAGAGCCGCAGCCACGTCCCGTTCGGCCATCTCGCGGGCGAGCGCGGACAGGCTTTCGAGCGTCGCGACGACGATGTTCCGGTTCTCGCCGACGCGCTCGAACCGGCCGCGGGCGAGGAGGAGCGGCTCGCCGCGCACGATCGCGCGGTGCCGCTCGTACACCTGCGCGTGCACGATCAGGTTCACCTGGCCGAGCTCGTCCTCGAGCAGCATGAAGACGATCCCCTTCGCCGTCGACGGGCGCTGCCGCGCGATCGCGAGGCCCGCGTAGGCGACCTGCGCGCCGTGCGGCGCGTCGTGCAGCTCCCGGCTCGAGAGCGTCCCGGGCGGTAGGTGTGGCCGGAGCAGCTCGAGCGGGTGGACGCCGACCGAGAGCCCCGTCTGCCGGTAGTCGGCGAGCATCCGCTCCCAGCGGGTGAGGTCGGGGAGCTCCGGTGTCTGTGTCGTCGGATCGAGAGCAAGGGTGAGCTGCTTCGCGCCGCCGCCGGTGCCCGGGACGGACTGCGGCCGGAAGACGAGGCCGAGCTGCCAGAGCAGGTCACGTCGTTTTGCGCCGAGGCCGTCGCAGGCACCCCCTTTGACGAGGGCTTCGAGCGACTCTCGGGACAGCGACGTCCGGCGGGCGAGCGCGCCGATGTCGCGGAACTCGCCGCCCGCATCCCGCTCCGCGACGAGCGCTTCCGCGTCCTCCTTCCCGACCGAGGCGACGTACGCGAGCCCGACCCGGACGGCGTGGCGCGAGGTGGGCGATTCGTGCCGAAACTGTGCCAATCCCTCCACACCCGTCTCTTCGGGGCGCGACTTGGGGACTGTCCCTGGGTGTAAAGGGGAAACTGCGTTGGGGACAGACTCAAGTCTGTCCCCAACTCGTCTTCTTCCCCAGGAGCTGCTCGCCTCCGCGGGACATGGCTCGAGGGAGCAGCGGGCGTCGCTCAGGTTGACGTCCGGCGGGCATACCTCCACCCCGCGCCGTTGCGCGTCGCGGACGAGGCTCGCCGGCGGGTAGAAGCCCATCGGCTGCTCGTTCAGCAGGCCGCAGAGGAACTCGGCCGGGTAGTGGTGGCGCAGCCACGACGACTGGTAGGCGAGCAGCCCGAACGCCGCCGCGTGCGACTTCGGGAAGCCGAAGCCGGAGAAGCCGACGAGCTTGTCGTAGACGCGGTTCGCCGTCTCCGCGTCGACGCCCTTCCCCGCAGCGCCCTCGACGAACCGCTCCCGGTACGACTCGAGCGCCGCATGCGAGCGTTTCCGGCTCATCGCACGCCGTAGCCCTTCCGCCTCCCCCACCGTGAAGCCGGCGAGCGCGATCGCGACGTCGAGCACCTGATCCTGGAAGACGACGACGCCGTGCGTCGCACGCAACGGCTCGCGGAGCAGCTCGTGGTCGACGGGCGGCACGTACGTCGGGTCGTCGCGCAGCCGCCGCCTGGCCTCGATGTACGGATGAACCGCCTTCCCCTGGATCGGCCCTGGCCGGACGAGCGCCACCTGCACCGTCAGGTCGTCGATCGACTCCGGCCTCGTGCGCAGGAGGCTCTGCATCTGCGCCCGGCTCTCGATCTGGAACGTGCCGACCGTGTCGGCCGCCTGGATCTCGGCGAACACCGCCGCGTCGTCGAGCGGGATCCGCGACAGGTCGATCGGCGCCCCGTGCAGCCGCGCGATCTGGTCGACGCAGTCCTCGACGCACGAGAGCATCCCGAGCCCGAGCAGGTCGATCTTGAGAAACCCCGCGTCCGAGCAGGAGTCCTTGTCCCACTGGCAGAGCTGTCGGCCCGCCATCGCAGCGGGCTGGACGGGGACGAGCTCGACGAGCGGGCGCGACGAGATCACCATTCCGCCCGGGTGCTGCGAGATGTGCCGCGGCAGGCCGGAGATCTCCCCGGTCAGCACCTGGAAAGCCCGCCAGCGACGCGAGAGGAGCTTGCGCTCGGCGTCGGGAAGCGCTGCCACCTCCTGCGCGACCCGGGTTGCGCTCCAGCCGTCGGTGAGCCGGGCGAGCCGCTCGAGCTCCGCGTGCGGCAGGCCGAGCGCCTTGCCGACGTCGCGGATCGCGCCACGGGAGCGATAGCTTGCGAAGCTGGCGACGAGGGCGGCGTGCTCGCGCCCGTAGCGCTCCGTCACCGCGACGATCAGCTTCTCGCGGATGTCGCGCGGGAAGTCGAGGTCGATGTCGGGAGCGGTGTCGAGCTCGCTGTTGATGAAGCGCCCGAGCGAGAGCTGGTTCGCGACCGGGTCGACGTGGGAGAGGCCGGTGAGGTAGCAGACGATCGAGCCGACCGAGCTGCCGCGCCCGCGCCCGGGTGGCAGGAAGCGGCGCGGCGAGTCTCGCCCGCGCACGTCGAGTGCGACCTTCCGCGCGAGCTCGAGCACCTCCCAGTGGAGGAGGAAGAACCCCGCGAGCCGGAGCTCGTCGATCAGCGCGAGCTCGCTCTCCAGCCGTGCCCGCGCCCGACCTTGTAACAGTCTGTCACTTGGCCCGTAGCGGTCGGCGAACGCGTGCTCGCAGACCTGGGCGAGCTGGCGGATCGCGGGATCGGCGCCCGCCGAGAAGTCGGGATAGCGGTAGCCGAGCTCCTCCGTCAGGTCGAACTCGAGCCGTTCCGCCACTGCGACCGTGCGCTCGGCCGCCGCCCGGTCGATCCCCGCGAACCGATCCACCATCTCCTCCGGCGAACGGAGCACCGCCTCGCGGTTCCCTCGCCGCTCCTGCTCGCACCCGTCGAGCGAGGTGCGGTTGCGGATCGCGACGAGCACGTCCTGCAGGAGCGTCCGGCGTAGATGGTGCGCGTGCACGTCGCCGGTCGCAACGGTCTGGACGCCGAGGTGCGCCGCCAGGTCGGTCAGGAGCATCGTCCGCCGGAGGTCGCCGCGCTCGAACGGCCGCTGCAGCTCGACGTAGAAGCGGTCGCGGCCGAAGGCTCGGGCGAGGCGCGCCGCGGCGTTCGGGTCGTGTAGGCCGAGCCCC
>Ga0187778_10000302_pt1 | contig 35824 bp, 32 predicted proteins | sample 1015_Q2_SP5_20_M_FD_132418 | JGI IMG/M metagenome (GOLD analysis project Ga0187778, IMG submission 132418) | Tropical peat soil microbial communities from peatlands in Department of Meta, Colombia - 1015_Q2_SP5_20_MG | ecosystem: Environmental > Terrestrial > Soil > Wetlands > Peat | place... | reverse complement strand
CAAGGTCGCCAACGTTTCCGCGTCCGACTATGACGCTGTGTTCTACCCAGGAGGTCACGGCCCACTGTGGGACCTTGCCGAGGACCGTGCGTCGATTAGTCTGATCGAGCGCATGTTCGCGGCGAACAAGCCGGTAGGAGCCGTTTGCCACGCGCCAGGCGCCTTGCGCTATGTCAGGGCCCCGAACGGCGCACTGCTGGTTGATGGAAAGAAAGTCACGGGCTTCAGCAATTCCGAAGAAGAGGCCGTTGGCCTCACGAAGACGGTGCCGTTCCTGGTCGAAGACATGCTCAAAAGAAACGGCGGCGTCTATTCCAAAGCCGGTAACTTTCAGCCCCACGTGGTTGTGGATTGCAATCTCGTCACCGGACAAAACCCGGCCTCCTCCGCCAGCGCAGCCAGCGCGGTGACTAGGCTGCTGGGCAAATCGGCAAGATGATTGCCCCAGCTCTCGCCGGTCTCTGATTCAGATTGCGAAATGGCTTCCCGCGAGGGAGACGGCTCGCGGCGGTGGCGAAATCCTTTAATGAAGATAAAGTTCTCCACGCACACAAGCTCGGCCAACGTCCATTCACGGCAGAATGCGGAACTGCTTGGGCAGCGCATCCACAGGCGCGGATTCAAGCATCGCCTTCTCGAATAACCGCTTGGGGTCTAGCCGATAGGCAGCACGGGCGGTGGCGCCGCCTTTAAAGGTGACAACGCCTTCGTATCCGAACCACTGTTCTCCCGACGTGCAGTGAACCGCGCAGCCGCGGTAGCCGAGGAGCGGGGCACGCGGCGGCGGTGTCGAGCTTGGGAGGAGCCGCTCCCAGAGCTTCTTTACTTCCTCGAGCCGCTCGCCCTCAATCTGCCAGTGCGGATCCGGGCGGCCGGAATAGACAAGTACAGTAACTATGCAGCGGTCCGGCGTCATCGGATCTTGATGTATCCCTGCATCACGACCATGAAGGTGTCAGAACTGGCTATACATTCCGCGGTTTGCCGTCCCCGAGTCCAATTTATTCCAATTGATGACTGCAATCGAAAGATCGCGGGTTCCAATCCCTCGCAGCCATTATGCGCGCGTTTGCGCGGTTGTGCTGAGCAACTGAACGATGGTTCGAATCTGTAGCTGTCTCGACTCGTGCACGCCTCGAAGTGCCGACTAATGCGGCATATTGGCATGACGACAGAAGGGATTTTGGCGCCGCTGCAGGCCCGGTCTTGTGTCGAGTGGAGTGTCGCGGGCCGTCACGGGCTGGCGGTTGAAGGACCAGCGCGCGCAAACATCCCGGGGGGTCTGCGCGTTGCGCGAAAGGCGCCGCGCGTTGCGCACGCAGGACGTCGACTGTCGGCACCGAACCGCGTTACAACGGCCGGTAGCCTCACATCAGGGCATAGCAGGCATGTCCAACCCGAACATCAAGCGTGCTGGGCAGGCCACCCGCTTCAAGCCCGGCCAGTCCGGTAACCCCGGCGGCAGGCCGAAGGAGCTGGCGTAAAGACTAATACATTGATTTTACTGGTGGAGCCAGGCGGGATCGAACCGCCGACCTCTTGCATGCCATGCAAGCGCTCTCCCAGCTGAGCTATGGCCCCACGCGAAGCCGCCGGACGCTACGCAGCCCACCACCGCTTGTCAAGCGGGGGCCGAAGACGGCTTTGTGAGTACCGCGTCGATGCGCGCGAGGGATCGCTCGCGCCCAAGCAACTCGAGCGTCACATCGATCGGAGGAGACACGGGCGTGCCGGTGACGGCAACGCGCACCGGCTGTGCGATCTTGCCGAGCCCGCCGCCGAGGCGTGCGGCGAGATCATTGAGCACATCGTGAATCGCGGCAGCATTCCACTGCAGCAGGTTATCGAGTTGCTCGCGCACCACCGAAAGAGTTCGAAGTGCGTCGGCGCCGAGATGCTTGGCGGCCGCCTTCGAATCGACCTCGACGTGCTCGACGAAGAAGAAGCGGCTGTTGTGGGCCATCTCCTTTAGCGTCTTGGCGCGCTCGCGTTGTGCGACGATCACCCCTTCGAGCAACGCCTGATCGGTGCTGTCACAACCCAGGCGGCGCAGCTGCGCGCGTAGATACGGCACGAGTTTCGCCGGCGCGGCGCGCATCATGTGCTGCTGATTGAGCCAAAGGAGCTTGTCCGGATTGAAGGCGGATGCTGCCTTGTTCACATCGTGAATGTCGAAGGCGGCGATCATCTCTTCACGCGTGAATATTTCCTGATCACCGTGTGACCAGCCGAGCCTCACCAGGTAGTTGAGCAGTGCGTCAGGGAGGTAGCCCTCGTCTTCGTACTGCAGCACGCTCACCGCGCCGTGTCGCTTGGAGAGCTTCGCGCCATCTGGCCCGAGGATCATGGGCACGTGAGCATAGGCAGGCAGCGTCGCACCCAGCGCCTGCAGCACGTTCATCTGCCTCGGCGTGTTGTTGAGATGATCGTCACCGCGGATGACGTGCGTGATCCTCATGTCCATGTCATCGACAACCACGGAAAAGTTGTAGGTCGGCGTGCCGTCGGCACGCGCGATGATCAGGTCATCGAGCTCGGCGTTCTTGAAGATCACCCGTCCGTGCACCAGGTCCTCGACCACTACCTCCCCGTCCGGCGGATTACGGAAGCGCACCACCGGTTCCACTCCCGCTCGCGGTTCGGTGCGGGCGCGACAAATCCCCGTGTAGCGGGGCTTCTCCTTGCGGGCGAGCTGCTGCTCGCGCAGCACCTCCAGCTCCTCCTTGGTGCAATAGCATCGATACGCGGTCCCCGCCCGTAGCATCTCGGCAAGGACCGCTCGATAGCGGTCGAAGCGCTGTGTCTGAAAGTACGGCCCCTCGTCTGCGGTCAGTCCGAGCCACTGCATTCCCTCGAGAATCACACGCACCGCTTCCTCGGTGGAACGCTCGCGATCGGTGTCCTCGATCCGCAGGATGAACTTCCCGCCGGTGCGGCGCGCATACAGCCAGCTGAAGAGCGCCGTCCGCACGCCACCTACGTGCAGCAGTCCAGTGGGGCTAGGCGCGAAGCGGGTAACGACCGTCATGGCTGCGGGAAATCACCAGGACTCCGAGGGGGGCGCATGTTACCAAGGGCTGCGCGGCGCCGCTGGTCCGCGGCCGCCATGGGGGTTCTTGGCGACACCGGCAGAGTATTGATTTGCCTTGCCGCACGGGCGCCGATAGACTTCCGCTCCCTCAAAAGAAGGGCGGTTAGCTCAGCGGTAGAGCACTGCTTTCACACGGCAGGGGCCACTGGTTCGATCCCAGTACCGCCCACCAATTCCTGCTTCAGTATCTGCAAGACCCAAAGCAGGTCCACCTGAGGCCACCCTAAGTGGCCGGATTTCGGTAGAGCGGTTTTCTGCTTAAAGTAGCACTCGGCACCGAATCGCTCGTGGATACTACTATGTCCTCGCGTCATGTTGAGCCCCTAAAGATCGGACTTTTCGGTATTGGCCTCGACACCTATTGGCCGCAGTTCGACGGACTCAAGGATCGCTTGCTGGGATATATCGCCGAGGTCGCCCGCAAGCTCACCCGCCCGGACGTAGAGATTGTGAATCTGGGGCTTGTCGATGCGCCCGAGAAGGCTACCGCGGCGGGACATGGGTTTCGGCAGGCGGATGTCGATCTGATCTTCCTGTACGTTTCTACCTACGCCCTCTCATCCACCGTGCTTCCCGTGGTGCGCCGCGCCAAGGTCCCGGTGGTGATCCTCAATCTCGCGCCTGCGGCCGCCATCGACTACGAATCGTTCAACCGCCTCGGCGATCGCACCCGCATGACCGGAGAATGGCTCGCGTGGTGCCAAGCCTGTCCGACGCCCGAAATCGCCAATGTGTTCAACCGCTGTGGCATCCCCTTCTTCCAGGTGAGCGGGATGCTGCATGACGATCCGACAGCGTGGCGGGAGGTCGACGAGTGGATCGAGGCGGCCAGAGTCGCCCACGTGATGGAGCACAATCGCCTGGGCGCTCTGGGCCATTACTATGGCGGCATGCTCGATATTTATTCGGACTTCACTCAGCAGTGCGCTTACTTTGGCGGCCATATCGAGATCCTCGAGGTCGAGGAGTTGGCGGCACTGCGGTCCGAGGTATCCGAGGCCGATACAAGAAGACGCGTGAGTGAGATTGAAACTGCCATGGAAGTGCAGTCCGACTGCCCACCCGAGGAGCTGCTGCGCGCAGCCCGCACCTCCGTGGCCTTGGATCGACTCGTGGAACGTCACGCACTCGGCTCGATCGCCTATTACTACCAGGGAACCGGAACGCCCGAGCACGAGGATGTCATGAGCTCGGTCATTCTCGGCGCGAGTCTCCTGACCGCGAAGGGCGTGCCCATGGCGGGTGAATACGAAATCAAGAACGCCCAGGCGATGAAGATCATGGATATCCTCGGCGCCGGAGGCTCATTCACGGAATACTACGCAGTGGACTATAACGACGATGTCGTCTTGATGGGCCATGATGGCCCTGGCCACATCGCCATCGCCGACGGGAAAACCAAGGTGCGCCCCTTGCAGGTGTACCACGGCAAGGTGGGACGCGGACTCTCAGTCGAGATGTCCGTGAAGCACGGACCAGTGACACTGTTGTCAGTGGTGCAGACGGGTGACGGCAAGCTCAAGCTTCTCACCGCTGAAGGCCACTCTGTGGCCGGCCCGATCCTTGAGATCGGCAATACCAATAGCCGTTACAAATTTGCGCTCGATGCGCGAAAGTTCATGAACGCCTGGAACGGGCACGGTCCGGCGCACCACTGCGCGGTTGGGGTAGGCCACATCGCCAACAAAATCGAAAAACTCGCGATGCTCCTCAGGATGGAATCGGCACGCGTGTGTTGATGAAGAGGTGGTGGGCGATCGATCCGGCTATTTCATCGCGAGCTTGATTCGCTGCGTTTTCTTACTTCACAGCTAGGGCATCTTGGCTGGCCACACATTGCCACTTACCACTCGCCATCTTCGCCCAGGTATCGGTGAAGCGGCCAGTTTCCTCAAAGGCTTTGCCTGACGCGTCGGTACCCTTGGCATGGAAGCCTGCGATCGCAACGGCCGTGTCTCCGAACGCGTAAACCTTCAAATCGATGTACTCCATACTGGAAAATTTTTCGGCTCTTGCGGTTGCCAATGCCGCAGCTTTGGATGTCGTAACCTTCCCGTCGCCAGTCGTTTGCACAAAGTTGTCAGCCAACAGAGGCGCGACTAGATCAACGTTGTTTGTCCGTTGGGCCTGGGCCCATTGCTCTTCCAGCGCGGCTACAGCCTTCTCGGTCGCTCCCGTGCTGGCCTGCGACCAGGCCGTGCTCACCAAGAGCGGCAAACCGATGACACCCCAAAACAGGTTTCGTCTTTTCATTGATAACTCCCGATTGATGACTCGATCACGCGGGAAGCGAATCGTGGCGGTGCTTCCAAGCATGAAACATCTTGTACCACTCGCGGATCGCCAACATCGCGCCTTCCAAAAGAGTCCCCACTTCTTTTTCGCCCTGCACGCCGGTCAAGGGGTATTCGTCCCTCTTGGGGTAATGGAAGGTACCAAACAGGACATCCCAGATAGGGAAAAAGGCGGCGAAGTTCTGATCGAAATGTTCGCGCACCCGACTGTGGTGAATACGATGGCCTTGCGGGGCATTGAACAACACTGCGAAGGGACCCAAATGAAGTCTGATGTTGGTATGAATGAACACTACCCAACCCGTAAACAGCGCGCCGGTGATAGCACCTTGCTCGGGATTCAATTTGAACAAGATTGCCATGGGTATAGCGGATAACGGCCCTGATATCAGGGGCTCAAGCCAGCTCTCACGATAAAAGGCACAGAGTTGCTCATCCATGTGATGGAGCTTGTGCTCTTGCCACAAAAAGCTCTCGTGTTGGAATCTGTGATACCAGTAGAAGAAGAAATCGAAAATGAAGGTCGACAGCAAGAAGCCGAGGATCAAGTCCACCATCCCATGACCAGTGCTGAATCGCAGATCGATCCATCCGAGCCCCAGACGCTTGCCCAGGGCGATGACGGCGACACCGGTTAGCCCCCCAAGAACAGGCAGCGCGAGATATTCGAGAACTGTAAGCTTGAAATTGAGCCAATATCCGCGCAGCGGCTTGCGAGGTCCTGCAGCCGGGAGTACGCGCTCGAGGAGCGAAAAAACTGCGAACAGGCCTAACACAAAGGGAAGCGCTTCTACGCTTCTATCAGGGCCGTTATCCGCCACATCCACCAGGCTACGTGCACTCTTGATCGCTTCTTGCCACAACGCATGGTGATTGGTTGCTACCGCGACCACCGTGGCAGCCAGCAGGACAGCGAAGGCAACGCCATAGATCGCATGCCCGATTTTCCTTAGGCTCTTCATGTCTTGTTGAGACCTTGAAGATCTCTTGGTGGAACCCTCATTAGCGCGCTATTGCCGCGGTATCTGATCGCTCACGGGTGGCCAGATAGTTGCCCACGCCGATCACGATGGTCGCGCTGACGAGTGTGGTAATACCGATCCAAACAAACGCTCGGGTGCGGCGGCTCGATGCAGCCCATTCCCCCAGAGCGAAGCCCCACAGCGTGGAGAACAGGATGATGCTCGCCATATGCAGCGTCCACGATGAGAAGCCGAAGCGACCCATCTGACTTTCACCCATCGTGTAAAAGAAAAACTGCAGATACCAGAGGACGCCCGCGAGCACGCACAGCCCGTAGTTTCGTAGCAGCGGTGGCGGTTCCGCCCTACCTGGGGAAGCCGCGCGCGTCCGTCCAGCGACCTCGCCGGCAGAGCGGTTGCGGATCATCATGCCGAAGCACCAGAGAAAGTTGGTTGTGAAGCCACCGGCCAGCACAACGCACAAGACAGGGAGTCCCCGGCTCAATTGACCCGTGCCCGCAGCCAGCGTCAGTTGGCGAATGGGTTCTCCGGCGTCCAGACCAAAGGCAAAGCAACTCGAGAACACGCCCGCGAATACGGCCAGTAACAGCCCTCTGCTCAGATCAAATTCGGTTATCGACGAGGTTGCGGCGGCACCGAGTTCGCGTTCCTTCGCTCGTCCCGCACTTCCGACGGTCAGCATGCCGCCCACAGCGAGGGCGATGCCGGCAAATGTGGCCTGGCCGCTTGCGGTCAGGGCGAGTTCCCCCACCATGCCGCGAAAGACCGGCGGCCCTAGCGTACCGATCACGGTCGTCAAACCGAGGGCGATCGCCATGCCCAAGGACAGGCCCAGATAGCGCATGGTGAGTCCGAACGCGATACTGCCCAAGCCCCACATCGCGCCCCAGAAGTAGCACCAAAAGAGAGTCCCGGACGGGGTGGCCTGCAGTACGCCGAGTAGATCATGGGTTCTGAGTGCGGCGAAAACCCATGGAGCGACCACCCACGATATCGCCCCGCCGGTGATCCAATAGACCTCCCATGACCACCTTTGGACACGCTTATAGGGCACGTAGAAGCTTGCGGCCGATACCCCTCCAAGCCAGTGGAACACCACGCCGATGAGGGGATTCACGGCCATGTGAGATTTTTTTCAAAACAGGCATTCAGGTATTCCCGCATCTGCAGATTCATTGCGAAGAAATCGCGTAAGGGTTCACCTGACTGAAGCGATACCCACCCGTACGGCGGCGGTCCATATTCGAGGGTAACGGTTAAGCATTCACGTCCTTCGGAACGGAATCGCTCGGCTATTCGTAGCCACCAACCGCTGAAGACCTGCAACTCCCGGCTCCAGATGGGTGAGAAAGGATCCGGAACCTGCGGGCCTTCCGCAAATCCCACGCGCGCGTGAAGGTGATCACTACGGCGGATCGCTTCCTCGAGCGCCACCTCGTGGCCTTCGAGTAGGCTCTCTGCCACGCACACCCAATGCGCCAAGTCCGCAGTAATCCTCAAATTCGGTGCTTGCTGGAAATACTCGAGCGCCGCCGGCGCACTGTAAAGAAAATGGCGCCTGTGGGACTCATGGAGTATCGGAATGCCATAGCGTTGCTCGGCCTCTTGAGTAATTTCAACGAAGCGCAGATTCTGCTCCCGTGTCCAATAGTCTCGGCCCGTGTGACTATTGACCAGGAGCGGCTCGAACGAAGCCGCAATGTCGATGCACTCCTCAAAGGAGCGCAAGTGGGCGTCGAATTGCCGGCCCGCGGCCTGGTATTGATGAGCGATGACGTCGAGTTGAAACTCGTCCAGTAGCGCTCGAAGCTCGCGGCGCCCTTCAGCATCTGACGGAATGCCGATTTCGATACCGTCGTAGGCCGCACCCTTGACCTTTTCCAACAGCGGCCGAAGGCCCAAGGTGTCGAGTCCCCACCAGGAGCAGAAATACTTGATCCTCATCGGGTTAACGCGTTTCCCGGCCGTCGTGGCCCCAGCGACGCGTTAGCTTCTTCCCGCAGGCCACAACAACGGGTTCTGCCGGTCGTTATTGAGAGGATCGCCGATGCTGAGCGTGTTCAGGTACTCGTCCGGCAGGACGTTCTTCTGGCCATTGAACGTGGCGCCCTCCGGCATGTAGGCACAGGTCATGGCCCGTCTCGATCTCGGCGTCATGTTCGCCCCGGCTCCATGGATACACAAGCCATTGTGGAACGAGGCACTCCCCGCCCTCATGGGTACAGCGAGAGCTTCAACCGACGCAAGCTCCGGATAGACCGCGAAGATGGCCTTCATGTTCTTCTGGATGCCGATATCGCGGTAACTGGTCTTCTTATGTGTGCCTGGAAGAAAGTACAGACAGCCGTTCTCATAGGTCGCGTCGTCCAGCGCGACCCAGATGGATATCGCGTCGGGCGAGCTGAAAGACCAGTACGGAACGTCCAGATGAAGGGCAGTCGGGTTCGCCCACGGGCGCTTGAATAACGCCTGATCGTGCCAGATGCGGATACCCTTCGCGCCGGAGAGGAGCGTGGCGACTTTGCCGAGTTCGGGACTCAGCATCAGCTTACGAACGCGAGCGTTAGTTTGCCAAAGATTGATCAGCTGATCGAAAACGTTGGCGTAGTAATCGGTGTCCGGGTTAATGCCGTCGTCTTGCCCGGTCTTGATGTTCGTCCCGGGGATCTTAATGCCGTCGCGTTCCTCGATAGCCTCTTCGACCGCCGAGCGCCACTCGGCGAGCTCGCTCGGCGTCAGGAAATTCTCGATGACCAGGAACCCGTCTCTTCGATAGCGTGCGATCTGGTCGCTCGTCACGTCGGAAATCATCGGGTGGCCTCAACGGTACCTGTCCACCAGAGCGTCGATATCTGTTGCGGCTCTTCGCAGATGAGACTCGACAGAGTCCAGATCCTGGTAAGCATCGAGCAACGCACGGGTCCAGCGACGTGCGACCTCGATATAGTTGACGCAAGGCGTAACCTGGGTCTCGGCAATCTCCTCGACCAGCTTTCTGGCGACCGCAGCGAAATCGCCCCAGTCGGCGGCGGTCTCAAGAAACCGACTGCTGTCCCATGTGCTTCTCCGAGTCGGGTTCATGTTCCCTTCGAACGCAGATTGCATCAGGAAATCACGTCCGCTTGCCCACTCGATGAACTCCCACGCCGCATCCTTGTTCCGTGACCGCCTGTTCATGACGACCGACCACGTCCAGAGATTCGATCGCATCGCGCCGTCTTCCCCGGCGGGCGGCAATCGGTAGGCAATCTTGCCCTTCATCTTGGACTTCGTGGCATCCTCGAAGTACGCGACGTAATGGTCAGAGTCGACGATGAGCCCGTAGCGGCCCGCTGCGAAATCGAGCGCCAGCTCATACCAGCGCTGATTCAACCAGTCAGTCGGGCCAGCGGCTACGAGTGCGCGCAGGAACTCTTCGGTCGCGCGTAGAGCGCGCGGCTCGGCGATCGCGCAGTGCCTGCTGCGATCGAAATCGGCAGCGCCAGATGTCCGGAGCTGGGTGGCGAAGCCGGTGTAGATCGTATGCCACGCGTCGGTTCCTCTCTGCGCGAACCCGCGGCAAGGGCGAGCGCGCTCCGCGATCGTGCGTGCGGCGGCGAAGTACTCCTTCCAGGTCTTAGGAACGCTGACCCTGGCGCGGTCGAGAATCTCGGGCACGTATGCGAAATTGTACGACTCGCAGTTCACCGGGATTTCAAGAAGCGGTCCAACCCCAAGCGGCTCCCCGAAACGCCCGCTCCACCTGTTGCATCGAAGCAGCGACGGGAGGAAATCGTCCGGATGGTAGCCGGAGGACGCCCGAGCAAGAAAGGGATCTAGGGGTTCGACGTAGCCTGCGCCGTAGTGCTGCCAGACCAGGACCGGTCCCGACATGTACACATCTGCTGGATTCTCGCCCTCAAGATAGGGTCCAAGACGGTTGGTGAAATACTCGTCGTTATCCAGAAGGCGAACATGCACCTTGTGGCCCGTCGACTCCTCGAAGGAGTGGACGTGGCGCGCCACGCTTGCGCAGTACGCATCTTGATCGCATCCGAGATAGGTCAGCTCAGCCATACTGGGGGCCACCCTTGTCGAGCGGAGTGCGTGGGCTCGTTCTCATTGGCACATCGGGTCAGAATGTTTTCGCAACGGACAGTCCGACCGTGCGCGGCTGGATGTAATAGAAGCTGTAAGGAAGCTGATTCCCAATACCTCCAGAGATAAGGCCGCGCTTATCAGTAACGTTGTTAACGTATAAATTCGCCGTCCAGGAGTTCCATGTCGTGCCAGCGTGCAAATCCAGCTTCGCGTACTCAGGCAGATCCGTTCGTTGTGGACTCGCGGACGAAAAGGCGTCCAGACGGTCGCCCACGTAGCTCAGCGCGCCTCCCACGATACCCCTGAAGTCGCTCACGAGCGGAAAGTTGTAGTCCAATGACAGGTTGCCGGACCAGCGCGGGGTGTTCGGTAGCCTGTCCCCTGAGAAGCCGTAGATTTCTCCCGCAACTCCAGCCCCCGGGACAGTTTGTGTCAACACAGCATCGATATAGGTGACCCAAGCGGCAATTGTAAGGCCGCTTACCGGCCTTGATTGGATCGACAGTTCCACTCCCTGACTTTTGGCCCCGGCCGCGTTTCCGACATAGGTGCTGCCATTCACCGGATAGATCAATGGGAGTTGGATGTTCGTCCAGTCGATGTAATACACCGAACCATCGACGGACAGGGTGTGATCGAGGAACTCGGCCTTGGCGCCAATCTCGTAGTCCTCCGACTTATCGGCACTGTACTCCTGAGGCACGTTGAGAATTCCAATGTTAACGCCGCCCGGTCGGTAACCTGACGCGAGGCGCGCATATATCATAAAGTCCGGTGAGATTTTGAAACGAGGTGTCAGCAAATAGGTAAACTCGTTCTCGTTCAAGGTGGTCGCAGGAAAGTTATAGGGAGTTGTTGGAGCACCGTAAATCACCGTGGCGAGCAAGCCAGTGGCTGTGGCGGTGTCCACGATGTTCTTGAGCCAGCTTTCACGTCCACCAATCTGGACGTCGAATTGATCCGTAATGTGCCAGGTCAGATCGCCGAACACAGAAAATTCGTCGTATACAATTGGAGCATTGTACGGGTTGTATGTACCCCAATCGCCCAATTGGACGCCTGTAAAGGGATCTGAAGCCAGGTAGTTCCATTTCCAGTAATCGTCTTCATGGCTGTAGAACACTCCCAGCAATCCATCAAACTTCTGCCCGAGTGGGGCCGAAAGCCGAATCTCCTGAGTTAATCTGTCCAAGCCGATTGTGTTAACTATTTGATTGCCGGGCGTCCCGAAATACTTCTCTGAAAAAGAATTCAAAGCCAGACTCAAATCGAACGAGTCGTCCACTGAATACCTGTTATATCCGGTGAGCGCGACCAGATCGGCGACACCGATCTTCCAGTTGAGCTGGAGGCTATAGGCTTGAGCTGTTCTGTCGTAGCCGTACGTATTCACTGCCCGGATGTAAAATTGCTGCAAATCCCCTAACTGCCCCACACCGAAAAACGATGGCGGATTCGGAGTTTCATCGTTTGTATTGTGACCCGTTATCTTTTGATATAAAGCGCTCAGCTTAAGAGAGAAAGTCTCAGACGGCTGCCATAATGCTGCAAGGTGCCCGCCGCTCGCCCGATCCTCGTTAACGCCCTTGAGACCGAGCGGAGGGTCGTCGATATAGCCGGGGTCCTCTCGGGTGAATACACTGGCGCGCACGGCAAAATCTGAGCTTAGCGGCACGTTTACCGAGCCACGAAACGTGTACCCAAGTTCGGAGCCGTTCTGCACGCCGTTGCCACCCGCCTCCAGGCGACCGGAAACTCCGGCGAGTGAAGGCTCGACGGTCACAAAGTTGACTAGGCCTCCCACACTGCTTGCGCCATACAGCGTGCCCTGCGGCCCACGCAGCACCTCGACGCGTTGCAGATCGCCGGGATCAAAATCAGGCACAAGCTGATCCCCGCCTCCGGCACCGCCGTAGGGCACACCGTCGACGGTAACGGCGACGATCGGTGATGGGTTAGGTGGTCCCGATCCCACTGCACCTGTCGTGAGACCCCGAATTGTTATCGTCTGCGAGGACATAGTGCTCGGGGCTATGCTCAGCCCGGGTACTTCGCTGTAAAAGTTCGTGAGCTTCACCTGGTTATTGACCGTGAGTGAGCTGGTGTCGACCACCGACACCGGTATCGGCACATCCTGGAGGCGTTCTTCGCGCTTTTGTGCCGTGACGATAACTTCTTGGAGCGCCGTCGGAGAGGATGAAGACGAACTGCTTGATGAGGGATTGGGGGGGTCAGCGATTGCGAGTGCCGACATGGATATCGCGCAGGCGACTGCCAATGTGGAGCGGAATGTCGTGCTCTTGAGCATCGCAGGTCTCCCCGTGGGTTCCGGTTTGTAGTCAGGTATCGGGCACTCGGCGCGGGCGTCCGCGGCCTCCCCTGCTCGGCGGGCTTGGCGTATAGTCGTTCGTATCGAACGCATTCCCTCAACAGCGCTCACAAGGCGCCCGCTTCTAGTGGCTCATCGGCCACATTTTCACACGCAGGAGTCATTGTCAAGCAATTGTAGTCATCCATAGGTTGATAATGGATGAAATTGAACGCTGCTGGACATGACGGGAGAGAGCGATGCTCGAAGCAGAACGACTCAGGATCATCAGCAAGCTCGTCCAGGAACGCTCGGTGGTCAGCGTCCTCGATCTGGTCGAAATCCTGGGCGCCTCGGAGGCGACGGTACGCCGGGACATCAACGGTATGGCGGAGGCGGGAGTGCTGCGTCGCATTCGCGGCGGCGTCGAAGCACTCACCCCTCGCCACCAATCGCACCTCGTCGGCACACCCTTTCAGTTGAACCAAGAGATCGGCGTGGCGGAGAAGCGCGCCATCGCACAGGCCGCCGCGGGCCTCATTACCGACGGCAGCAGCATCATCATCAACGGTGGCACGACGACCTTTGCGATGGTCGAATTCCTCGTCGATCGTCAGTTAGACATTCTCACGAACTCAGTGCCCATCCTGAGCGCGCTGCTGACGACCAGCCACAATCGGGTTTCGCTTCCCGGTGGAACGGTGTACCGCGAACAAAATATCGTTCTCAGCCCTTATGAGAATGACTCCATCGAGCACTTCTGGGGTCAGCAGCTCTTCACCAGCTGCTTTGGTCTCAATCGTTTTGGGGTGATGGAAGCCGATCCGCTCATCGTTCAGTCTGAAACGAAACTGCTCAAGCGGGCCGAGCAGCTGGTGGTGCTCGCCGACTGCCGTAAATTCCGGCAACGATCCTCAATGATCGTGGCGGGTGTCGAGCGGATATCGACGCTGATCACCGACCAGGGTGCGACCGAGGAGGAACTCGAACCGTTCCGCCGAGCCAACATACGGGTTATCCAGGTGGCGGCACTCGCGGAAGCGGATTCGACGCCACGTAGCGAAGTTGCGCAGCGTTAGTCGGGTTGGGCCTGCGCGCTCGACTTTCAGGGCGCCATGAGTAAGCCGCTGATCGGTATTCTGGATGTCGGCAAGACCCACACGAAATTCATCGTGGTCGATGCCGATTCCGGTCGCATCGCAGCCCAACACGAGCGGGCATCTCGATCCATCGCGGGACCCGTGATTCGCGCGCTCGATGTCGTCGGCATCGAGCAATGGCTGCGCGAAACACTCTCGGCATTTCCGGACAAGGCAGCCATCGAGGCTCTCGTGCCGGTCGCTCATGGCGCCGCGGCCGTGCTGCTCGATTCGGGGGAGCAAGTTCTTTTTGCCCCGGACTACGAGGATGACGCGTTCGAACTCGTGGCCGAAACGTATCGAGCGCAACGCGATCCGTTTCCCGAAACGTTCTCACCCTTCTTGCCACTCGGACTGAACTTGGGCCGGCAATTCTTTTTTCTCGAGTCCCGGCACGCGACGCAGTTCAAGCGTGTCGAGTCCTGTCTGCTCTACCCGCAATATTGGGCCTGGCGGCTGTGCGGCGAGAAGGCGAGTGAAGTGACCTCTCTCGGCTGTCATACCGATCTGTGGCGACCGCGGGAGGCCAAACCCTCGAAGCTCGCTGACCGCAGGGGCTGGAGCCGCCTGCTTCCTGCGCTCCGGGCGGCATCGGAGACGTTGGGTCGCGTCTCAGCAGAACTCGTGCGTGCAACCGGATTGGACCCCGGCTGTCGCGTCCAGTGCGGCATTCATGACTCCAATGCTTCTTACCTCAGCCACCGCATTGGGCGCCCGGCAGCGGAGCCCTTCTCGGTGGTCTCGAGTGGAACATGGATCATCGTCATGGCGCACGGCTCTCCCCTGTCGCGGTTGCGCGAGTCCGAAGACATGCTCGCCAATGTCGATGCTCTGGGAGATGCCGTGCCGACGGCCCGATTCATGGGCGGGAGGGAGTATGAGGCGATCCTAGGTCCCAGCGACAAGCCCCTCGTGCCCACGCACACTGGGTTGGCTTCAGTCCTCCGTCGTCGGGCTTTCGCGCTGCCACCCGAGCACGCGGCATCGGAGCGGTCCGAGTTTGCAGGGCGCCTGATCCGCACCGAAGATCTCAAAGGAGAGGAGCGCGCGGCACTCGCGACCGCTTATCTCGCATTGAGGACAGACCGGCGATTAAGCGACCTCGGCGCGACGGGCGACATCGTCGTCGATGGCCCGTTGAGCGCGAATCGACTCTACCTCGAGCTGCTCGCGAACCTGCGACCCGAGAGTCCCATCCGCCTGAATAACGCCCGGTCCGGCGTCGCGCGCGCGGCTCTCGTTCTCGCGGGCGTACGGGCGCGAGCGGCGGACTATGTCCATCTTGCTCTTTCGGATTCGCTTCCCGAGTTTCTGGCCTACAAATCGGAATGGGCCGATCTTGCCTACCCTCACGCCTGAGGCCAGCGTGAGATCTATGCCCGCGGGCGCGCACGCGCGAGTCGCCGGGCCAAAATCGGCGATCCGACAATCAGGATCAGGAGCGCCCCCATGAGGAGCGAGATCACGACACCGGGAACGTTGATGAGTCCGAGGCCAAAGATCGCAAGCCCCGTGAGGATCCCGGCCAGCACGACGCCCGCAATGCTGCCGCGGCCACCGGTAATCGCGACACCTCCGAGGATCACGATGCTGATGATGTCGAGCTCCATGCCCTGGGCAATCGAGGGTCGAGTCGAACCCAGACGCGAGGTCAGCAGCACCGAGGCCGCAGCGCTCGCCACGCCGGTGGCGACGAACAGCCAGAAGCGGTAGCGGTTGACGCGCACGCCGGCCATCTCCGCCGCGGTCCGGTTGCAGCCGATCGCCACCAGGCGCCGCCCGAACTCCGTGCGGTGCAGATAGAGCGAGCACAGCACGGCCGCGAGCGCGAACAGCAGCAACTCGAACGACACGGGGCCTGCGATATAGCCCTGGCCAAAGAAGGCGAAGGCCGGTGGATAGGCCTTGAGCACGCGATCGCCCAGAATGCCGTAAGCAATGCCGCGGTAGAGACTCATGGTGCCGATGGTGGCGACGATCGCAGGCACCCGCCAGCGCGTGACCAGCGTACCGTTGACTGCGCCGGCCAGGAGCCCAACCGCCAACCCGCAGCCGACGATGGCGCTCAGCGAGGTGGTTCTTGTCGCAAGCAGCCCCATGCAGACGGACGTCAGCGCCATGGTGGCCGCGACCGAGATATCAATCTCGCCGGCGATGATCAGGAGCGCCATGGGGAGTGCGACCAGTGCTTTCTCGGTGAAATTGAAACTGACGTCCGCCAACGTCTCGCTGCTCAGGAAATAAGGCGATAGGCGGACGTTGAGCGCGAAATCGGCCGCTACGACCAGCGCCAGAAATACTTCCCAGCGCAGCAGGCGGCGCAGCCCGATATTCGCAAACTTGTTCACGGGCTAGTTTTCGAGAATACGCTGACGCTGCGGCGCACGGGCGCCTGCGGCATTCACCACCGCCGCGGTGACGATGACCGCGCCGCTAATGGCCATCTGCCAGAACGGTGACACGGCGAGCAACGGCAACGCATTCTTGATCACGCCGAGGAACAGGCACCCGAGCAGCACCCCCGACACCGTGCCGCTGCCGCCGGCGATTGACACGCCGCCGATCACGCAGGCGGCGATGACGGTCAGCTCGAAGCCGCTGGCGATTTCGGTGTAGGCGACCGCGTAGCGAGCAACCCAGAGGTAACCGCAGAGTCCGGCAAGCGCGCCGTTGAACACGAAGGCAAGGCACTGCGCGCGCCCGACATCAACCCCCACGTAACGCGCAGCCTCGGGATTGTTGCCCGCCGCATAGAAACTGCGGCCCGTGGCGCTATAGCGCAACACACATGTCGTGAGCAGCACGCCGGCGATCGCGAGCCAGGACAGCAAGGTAATGCCGCCCCAGCGCTCGCGCACCAGACCGAGGAACCAGGGCGACATGTCGCCACTGTTGACCCAACGGCCTTGCGAGATGAGATAAGTCGCACCGCGATAGATCGCGAGCGTCCCCAACGTGACCACAATCGGCGGAATTTGTAATTGCCAGACCAGGAGACCGTTGACGGCGCCGAGGGCGGCGCCGAGGAGCGCTGCGCTCAGCACGAGCCACGGCAGCGCGACCCCGGGCATCGCCTGATTCATTAGCGCCACACACATGCCGGTCAGTGCGACACTGGCCGCGACCGAGAGATCGATCGCACGCGTCAACATCACCAGCATCTGACCGAGCGCCAGCAGGATCAGAATCGACGTGTCATCGAGGAGGTCGCGCAGCCCCGCCGCGCTCGCAAACTGCCGATAGCGGGCCGTGACGGCCACGAAAAGTACCGCGGTCAGGAGCGCAAGCCCGGCGTTGTGTCTCGAGCCGCCAAGGCGCATCCAAAGGCGCCCCGACCTCATGCCGCGCTCGCGAGTCGCAGTACCGTGGCCGCATCGGCCTCGCTGCGATCGAGGAGTCCTGCCATACGTCCTCGCCGCATCACCAGCACCCGGTCCGAAAGACCGAGCACCTCGGGTAATTCCGAGGACACCAGAATGATCGCCATGCCCTGCTGCACCCATTCGCCCATCAGCTCGTGCACGGCGGCCTTGGAGCGCACGTCGATGCCCTTGGTCGGCTCATCCAGGATCAACACCCGTGGCGCGGTCAACAACCATTTCGCGAGCACCACCTTCTGCTGATTACCACCAGAGAGCTCACTCAGGGGCTGCTCCAGATCCGCGTACTTCACCTGAAGCTGCTGCGCCCACTTGCCGGCCGTGCGTGTCAGGCGCTCGCCGTCGACCCACCCGTGGCGGGAAAATCGGGCGAGCGAGGCGAGCGTGATGTTGCCGCTGATCGACAGTGCCGGGATAGCGCCCTGGTGCTGCCGGTCCTCGGGCACATAGGCGATGCGCTGCGCAATCGCATCGGCTGGGTGCCGGGGCCGGATCTCGGTGTCATCGAGCTCGATGTGCCCCGATTCGGCACGCCTGAGCCCAAACACGCTCTGCATCAGCTCGCTACGGCCGGCGCCAACCAGCCCGTAGACGCCCAGGATCTCGCCGCGGCGCACGCCGAAACTGATATCGGCAAATTCCGCGGCGCGGGACAGATGCCGTACGCGCAGGATCTCCTCGCCCAAGGCGATATTTCGTTTTGGGTAGAGCCGCTCGATCGCACGCCCGACCATCGACTCGATCAGTGTGTCGATGCTCGTGCCTGGCATCGCCCCCTCGGCGACGCTTCGGCCATCACGAAAGACGACGTAGCGATCCGCGATCGCAAGAAGCTCCTCGAACCTGTGGCTGATGAAGAGCACCGCCCGCCCCTCATCGCGCAGCGCAGCGGCGATTTGCAACAGCAGCTGCGCCTCATGATGCGATAGCGCCGCGGTGGGCTCGTCCATGATCACGAGGCGCGCGTCGTGGCTCAACGCGCGGGCGATCTGCACCAGGTGCTTCTGCGCCACGGACAGCTCGCGCAAGCGGACGCCCGGGTCAAGCGGGCAGTCCAATCGCTCCATCAGCCGTCCGGCATCGCGCCGCATTCGCGCCCAGTCGATGAGACCGGAGCGTCGCGGACGCGACGTCACGAAGATGTTCTCGGCGACCGACAGCTCATCGAATACCACGGCTTCCTGGTGAATCACGCTGATGCCGAGCTGCTCCGCGTATGCCGGAGAGCGGATCCGCACGCTCTTGCCGGAGAGCGTGATGCCCCCCCCATCCGGCTGGTAGATGCCGGTGAGGATCTTGACCAGCGTGGACTTGCCGCTGCCGTTTTCGCCAACGAGGGCTGTGATCGAGCCCGGGTATAGCGCGAGCCCGACCGACTCAAGTGCGCGTGTGCCGCCGAAGGACTTGCTGATGCCGGAGAGTTGCAGCAGCGCCGGGACGTTCGCCGATGGGTGCTTGTTGCTCAAAAGAGCTTCGCAAAGTCCACGACGTTGGATTGGTCATAGACGAAGGGCTTCCCCATCGGGCCAACGCCGTTATTGTCGAAATGCACTTCTCCGAGCCGGCCGATGGGGATCGTGGCGCCCGGCCCCGCGGGCGTGCCGCGCGCGATGCGCGTGGCGAGCTGCACGGCGGCGTAGCCGAGATCAAGCGGATTCCAGAGCGCAAAGCTCTTGACGGAGCCCGCTCTCACGTGACCCGCGAGCTCCGAAGGCAAACCCAGGCCCGTGACCAGTACCTTGCCCGCCACGCCCTCATCCTCCAGCGCCTTCGCCGCCGCGACGATCCCGACCGAGGTCGGGGAGATGATGACTTTCAGATCCGGATGACGCTTAAGCAGCGCGACAGCTTCACGATAGGACTTATCGGCGAGATCATCCCCATAGACAGTGTCCACGAGCTCAAGCTGCGGGTATTGCGGCAGCGCCGCCTTCATCGCCTCGATCCAGGCGTTCTGATTGGTCGAAGTCGGTGTGGCCGACAGAATCGCGATCTGGGCGTGGCTCGCGGGCGCGGCAGCCGCGGCCAGCTGCACGCACGTCTGCCCGACCAGCGCATCCGATGAAGCCGCCAGATGCACCAGGCGACCGCCGCTTGCGACTGCCGAATCGAAGGAAATGACTTTGATGCCGCGGCTGAGTGCCTTCTTGAGCGTCGGCACCAGCGCATCCGGATCATTGGCAGAAACCGCGATCGCATCCACGTGCTGTGCGATCAGCGCGTTGAGCACCTCGATCTGGCCTTCGGCGGTCGTGCTCGTCGGCCCGGTATCGATGACCTGCACGTGGCCTAATTCCCGGGCCGCCTCGTCACCGCCCCTGTCGACGGCGTTGAAAAACCCATTGCCCAGTGATTTGGCGACCAGCGCCACGCGCACCGTTGGGTCATCGTGTCCGCCTGCGCCAACGCCCGGCGAAGGGCCCTGCCGCGAGCAACCGAGCGCGAGTAGGAGTACCCCAACCGCTGCAACCCGTCGATGCAATGATCAACCCCCAGCCGGGTTGCACTAAAACCATCATAACCAGTCAGAAATAGCCAGTCTAGGATCTATGAGGCACGGTCTAGACCGAAAACCCGTTAGTGGAGATTGTCCACTGACTAAATTTGATCTAGATTTGATCGATAATGCGCCCCGGAAGCTCCTTCGCAGGGCTATAGCTGCATGAACAAGACCGCTGAACACCCTTCACCTGCCGATTCGCGGCTGCTGCCCAGTCGCTGGGATGAGAACCATGCAGCGCATCTCAGCCCGAGCGAGCTGTTGCTATACCGCTCGAATCTGCTCGGCGCGGATAAACGCGTGACCAACTTTGGTGGCGGCAACACTTCCGCAAAGCTCACGCAGCCCGATCCGTTGACGGACAGGCCGACACCGGTGCTCTGGGTCAAGGGCTCGGGCGGGGATCTCGGCACCATGAAGCTCGATGGCTTCGCGACCTTGTATCTGGACAAGCTTCTGTTGCTCGCGCCGCGATATCAGGGACCTCAGGACGAGGACCAGATGGTCGGCCTGTATGCGCACTGCGCCTTCAACCTGAATTCGCGCGCGGCAAGCATCGACACGCCGCTACACGCACTCGTGGACCGGCCTCACATCGATCATATGCATCCGGACGCGGTCATCGGCATCGCCGCATCAACGGATAGCCGAGCCCTGACGCAAGAGATCTACGGCGATGAGATCGGTTGGCTGCCCTGGATCCGCCCGGGCTTCGAGCTGGCAATGCAGTTGAAGCGCTTTGCCGACAGTCATCCGCAGGCGCGCGGCGTGGTGCTCGAAGCACATGGTCTCTTCACTTGGGGAGCGACCGCCAAAGACTGCTACGACACGACGATCGAAATCATCAATCGTGCCATCGAGTGGCTCGATGTACATGGCAATGGGCACGCCGCGTTCGGCCCCGCCAAAGTGACGCCCCTTCCCCGGCCGCGGCGCCTCGAGATTGCCGCGGTGCTCATGCCGCGCATCCGCGGACTGATCTCGACGGAGGTGCGTAAGGTAGGCCATTTCGATGACAGTGCCGCGGTGCTCGACTTCGTCAACAGCCAGGCCTTCGAACGCCTGGCAGCGCTCGGCACCTCCTGTCCCGACCATTTCCTGCGCACTAAGATCCGACCACTGGTGCTCGAATTCGATCCGACCCGCGAGAGCGAGCAGCAGCTGGTGGAGCGTCTGCCGGCGGCCATCGACGCCTATCGCAGGCAGTACGCCGAGTACTACCAGCGCTGTCAGCGCCCTCACTCTCCTCCCATGCGCGATCCAAACTCGATCGTGTACCTGATCCCGGCAGTCGGCATGATCACCTTTGCGGCCGACAAGGCCGCAGCGCGCATCGCCGGAGAGTTCTATATCAATGCCATCAACGTCATGCGCGCAGCCTCCTCAGTCTCGACCTATCGAGCCTTGCCCGAGCAGGAGGCCTTCGACATCGAGTATTGGCCGCTCGAGGAAGCGAAGCTCCGGCGCCTGCCGAAGCCTAAAGCTCTCGCCGGCTGGGTCGCGCTCGTCACTGGTGGTGCAGGCGGGATCGGGCTGGCGATCGCGCGACGTCTACTTGATGATGGCGCCTGTGTCGTGATCACCGATATCGACCGTAATGCGCTCGATGAGGCCTCGGGGAGTCTTGAGTCGCAATACGGCAAGGACACTAGTGTCGGGCTCTGGGGCGACGTCACCGATGAGGAGTCCATGGCGTCGCTGTTCGCCGAGGCGAGCCGGAGCTTCGGTGGCATCGACATCTGTGTCTCGAACGCCGGCATCGCCTCCGCTGCGGCGATTGAGGACACGAGCCTGGAACTCTGGCGGCGCAACATCGATGTTCTCGCCACCGGCTACTTTCTCGTCAGCCGCCAGTGCGTGAAGCTGCTCAAGGCGCAGGGTCTGGGTGGTTCGATCGTCTTTATCGGCTCGAAGAATGCGCTCGCCGCCTCGCCGGGCGCGGCCGCCTACTGCACGGCCAAAGCCTCTGAACTGCACCTCGCGCGCTGTCTCGCGCTCGAGTGCGCACCGGTGGGGATCCGCGTCAATGTGGTGAATCCCGATGCGGTGTTGCGCGGTTCGCGCATCTGGCGGGGTGAATGGGCCACGCAGCGCGCACGCGCCTATAACACGACGACCGATGAGCTCGAGGCGGTCTATCGGGACCGTAGCCTTCTCAAGCGCATTGTACTGCCGGAGGATGTCGCCGAGGCCGTGGCCTTCCTCGCCTCCGAGCGCTCCTCGAAATCCACGGGCAATGTCATAAACGTCGATGCGGGTAATGCGATGGCCTTTCCGCGCTGACAGCTGACCGAGCGAGGTGCCGAACATGAACGACGCTCCTCCGGTGAACCCGCGCGATCCGAACTTCATTTCTCGGTGCAATGCGCCGCTGCGCGCCGACCTCGAGGCGGACTACGACGCGCTCACCCGGCAGCTCGAGCGCCGTGGTCTCAAGATCGAGCCCGTCATGCGCGCGGTGGCCGAGTTCCGCGTGGCCATCCCTTCCTGGGGTGTCGGCACAGGCGGCACGCGTTTTGCGCGCTTTCCGGGTCCGGGCGAGCCGCGCAACGTCTTCGACAAACTCGAAGACTGCGCCGTCATCCACGCCCTGAGCGGTGCCACGCCGACGGTGTCGTTACATCTGCCTTGGGATCAGGCCGAGCCGAAGGCGCTGAGGGAACGCGCGCGGGAGCTCGGTTTAGGGTTCGATGCGGTCAATTCCAACACGTTCCAGGACCAGCGCGGGCAGGCCTTGTCCTACAAGTTTGGCAGCCTGACTCACACCGATCCGGCCGTGCGCGAACAAGCCGTCGCCCACAACATCGGCTGCATCCGCATCGGTGAAGCACTGGGCTCCAAAGCGCTAACGCTGTGGATCGCCGATGGCGCGAACTTTCCCGGTCAGCAGCATCTCGCCCGCGCCTTCGAGCGGTATCTCGAGTCCGCGGCCCAGATCTACGCCGCCCTGCCTGCGGACTGGCACCTGTTGATCGAGCACAAGATGTATGAGCCCGCTTTCTACGCCACGGTCATCCAGGACTGGGGCAGTTCGCTCATGGCGGCAGAGACTCTTGGCGATCGGGCAGTCTGCCTGGTCGACCTGGGTCATCACGCGCCGCATGTCAATATCGAAATGATCGTCGCGCGACTGATTCGCGCCGGCAGGCTCGGGGGCTTTCACTTCAACGACTCGAAATACGGCGACGATGATCTCGATGCAGGGTCGATAGATCCCTACCGCCTGTTTCTGATTTTCAATGAGCTGGTTGACGCGGAATGGCGCCGCGCCAGCGCGTTGCGACCGGCGCACATGCTCGATCAGTCGCACAATGTTACCGATCCGATCGAGAGTCTCATCAGCAGCGCCATCGAGCTGCAACGCGCCTACGCGCAGGCGCTGCTGGTGGATCGGGCGCAGCTTGCCGACTTTCAGCAGCGCAACGACGTCCTCATGGCAGCGCAGGCGCTCAAGCAAGCCTTCACGACCGACGTCACGCCCATTCTCGCCCGGGCGCGTCTCGAGCGCGGCGCCGCCATTGATCCGATTGGTGCCTACCGTGCGAGTGCTTACCGCAAGCAGTGTGCGAAGCTACGCCCGGTAGGCGAGGGTTCACGAAGCGGGATCGTTTGAGCGGCTGCACCGCAGTCGCTTGACTGGGACAATTCTGGGACAGTGCGGTCGTGACATTGCGTGATATCAAATGACATCACGTGATACTAAGTGCCTGTTGCAACTGGGGACCCGGCTCGCATATCGTTGATTCGTAAGCCCCGTACACCCGTTTCACACGGCAGGGGCCACTGGTTCGATCCCAGTACCGCCCACCATTCAGAACAATGATTTCGCACATCTTCTTCGAGTCTAGTCGATCGAATCTGGGACGCTCGTCACTCCGTTGATGATCGCTGATTATGGCGCTTTGCGCCATAATCATCACTATGGCATAGTATGCCATATGAAGGCGCGCCTCGCGTTCCACGACAAGCAGGTGTTGCCGGACGGGTCCATCGTGGAAATGAAGATCTGGGAGATACCAGAATCGGTGCCGGGTAGTAAGCATCGTCTTAAATACAGCCTGTTCTACGGACGGCCGGGGCAGCGGCTTGTCGCGTACGACAATGAGCGCGGGCGGGGCGACCACCGACACATTGAGGGTCAGGAGCAGCCCTACAGCTTCAGTACACCCGAGCGGTTAATCGACGATTTCTTGGCGGACGTGCGCCGCCTGCGAGGTGAGTGATGAGCAAGCGAGTCAAGATTCATGTCGGCACATTAAAAGACATGGGTCAGCGCTTCGTGAGTGCGTGGAGTCGACTCGAGCGCGGTGAGAAGGTCCGGGAGCGGCATGTGACCTTTCCAGATCTACCTTCGATGCTCAATGCGCTGACACCCAAACGCCTGGAGCTGCTTCGGGACGTACACCGGGAACCGGCATCTTCCGTGAAAGCTCTCGCCGCGCGGCTTGGACGCGATTACAAACGAGTTTACGAGGATGTTGAGACTCTGGCGGCTTCCGGACTCTTGGAGCGCGAGGACGGCCGTGTGTCGGCTCCTTACGATGCGATTACCGCCGAGATGCGTCTGTAGCGGTCCCTGCTCGCGGACGGCAGGCGTCGATCCGGTGAGATCGTCGGCCACTGGCCTGACTGGCGAATAGCAGCCGCAGCGGCGCTATGACTGATCATTCCGTTCACGCGCCTGAATAGACAGGAATTCCACTTCGCCTGGCAAAATCGGGGACCCGATTTGGTCATTCGGGCTTCCCTACTGTTCCCAGCCGGATTCCTCCCTCTTCATCGGCTCGAGCGACTGGATATAGAGAACGGCACTGCGCTGGTCGGCATGGAACTCCTTTCAAACTGACAGCTGGCGTGGCGGCGAGGGGATGGCCGCTCGTCGACTTCTCCGGGATCTTCCGCAAGAAGCACGTCAGGTGTGCAATTCCGTCTCCGCCTGCTCTCGAACCATGTGCTCCAGGATCGACACTGTTGCCGTGCGACCAGCAATCAGCCGTGGATTGGGAAGTCGCTATCTGAGCCGTGGCCCTAGCGCGGGGCTTTTGAGCCCCGAGGTGCCGCGGCGAAAACAGTTTCTTGATTTTCTTCGGAGACTTGTCAAGGTTGCGATTCGGTTGCAGCATTACCTGGCTTTGGCAAAGCACGCTTGTCGGCCAACGGGGAGACGGCGGAAATGAGCGGCAAGAACGAGGCGAAGCGCATTCGTCTGCTGAGTGTCGACGATCATCCGTTGCTGCGCGAGGGCATAGCCGCGGTGATTGAGGCCCAGGCGGACATGGAGCTGGTGGCTCAGGCGAGCAACGGGCACGAAGCCATCGAAGCCTTTCGCAAGCATCGGCCGGACGTGACGCTTATGGACCTGCGCATGCCGGATGTAAGTGGCATCGATGCCATTGTCGCGATCCGTGCCGAGTTTCCGGCGGCACGCATCATCGTATTGACCACGTATGAAGGCGATGCGCAGGCCCTGGCTGGTGCGCAGACGGCTCGAGGAGCGCATGGCCGAGCGCGAGCGCATCGGTCGGGCGCTCGAGCGAATACGGGCGGATCTTGGCCAGTTGCGCCGCAATCGTCGTCTGCGGTGCATACCTAACGAAATCCGCAGCAGCAGGCGGCTTGGAGAATCCTGGCGCCGGCGCGATCGCCAGCGCGGGGCAGGCTTCCCCAATTTTCGACATCACCATACCGAAGGACTATCGGGATTGGAGGCTCATCTCCGTGGCCCATGAAACAGGTGATCTCAACGATATACGCGCCGTCTTGGGGAACGATGCAGCGATAAAGACCTATCGCGAAGGAAAGTTTTCGTTTCCCGACGGCGCGATCATTGCCCGGCTGGCATGGAAATACGTTCCAGCGGATGAAGACAACAAGGTCTTCGGCCGCGAGCAATCGTTCGTCGCCGGTCCGCAACCCATTTGGTACCTCCAGCTGATGGTCAAGGACTCAATAAAGTACGCCGCGACGGGCGGGTGGGGATTCGCGCAATTTGATAAGAACGGCAATCCCTCTGCTGGCCAGGCGAAACTGGAGGCCTGTTTCCCCTGTCACGTGCCGGCCAAAACACAGGACTACGTATACACGCATTACGCACCCTGAGATCGAGAAGCGAAGCGACACTCGCGAGCTATTTGCATCGGTCCGATTTCAGTTCCAAGAGCGAGAGCACTTTCATGAAAGAGAAGTTCACAGCGTGCGCCCCACTCAAGACATCGTGCACGCAAATGCCACTTCGACGGAGAACGGTCATGTCTTCAGCTTCGCACTTGTCGCCCGGGCACGCGTTCCCCATCCATGCGATGGCGCTTGCGTGCGGTCTTGCCCTCTTCGCCCTCAACGGTTACGCCGGGGCCACCGAGGTAGTCGGTGCGCGAGCCAGCGCAAACGAGACTTCCGCTCTCGGGCCGGATGTGGGCGATGACGAGGGCATCCGACCGTTCCACATCGACGTGCCGGAAGCGCAGCTGGATGACCTGCGCAAGCGCATTGCCGCGACGCGCTGGCCCGACAAGGAAACGGTCAGTGACGAGTCGCAGGGCATCCGGCTCGCGGAGGTGCAGGGACTGGTGCGGTACTGGGGCAACGGCTACAACTGGCGCAACGTAGAAGCGAAGTTGAATGCGCTGCCGGAGTTCGCGACCACAATCGACGGCGTGGATATTCAGTTCATCCACGTGCGTTCGCGTGAACCGAATGCGCTACCGCTGATCCTCACGCACGGCTGGCCGGGCTCCCCGCTAGAGTTCCTGAAGGTGATAGGCCCGCTAACCGACCCCGTCGCCTACGGCGGGCGCGCGCAAGACGCCTTCGACGTCGTGATCCCCGCCATCCCGGGCTATGGCTTCTCGGGCAAGCCTACCGACCTCGGGTGGAATCCCGACCGCGTGGCGCGGGCCTGGGACGTGCTCATGAAGCGCTTGGGCTACACCCGTTACGTGTCGCAGGGTGGCGATCACGGCTCGGTCATCTCCGACGCACTGGCGCGCCAGGCGCCACCTGGACTGCTCGGTATTCATCTCACCATGCCGGCCACGATTCCCGCGAACCTGGTGAATGGGATTAATAGCGGCGATCCAGCACCCACTGAGCTGACCGTCCCGGAACGGCGGGCATACAACGCCCTCAGTACCTTCTTCGGAAGAAACGCGGCCTATGGCGCGATGATGGTGACCCGTCCGCAGACCATCGGCTACTCGCTCGTCGATTCGCCTAGTGGTCTGGCCGCCTTTACGTACGAAAAGATCGCCGAGTGGAGCGACAGCGACGGGCGCCCCGAACGCGTGATTGGTCGTGACGCAATACTCGACGACATCACGCTGTACTGGCTCACCAGGACCGGCGCCTCTTCGTCCCGCTTCTACTGGGAAAATAACAACAACAACTTCAGCGCGGCGGCACAGAAGACCAATCAGATCAAAGTGCCGGTAGCGATCACGGTGTTCCCGCACGAGATCTATCGAGCGCCGGAAAGCTGGTCACGGCAAGCCTATCCCTCGCTGTACTACTTCCATGAAGTCGCCAACGGTGGCCACTTCGCCGCCTGGGAGCAGCCGCAGCTTTTCGCCGAGGAACTACGCGCGGCGTTCAAGTCGCTGCGCTAGCGATGGAGCGCACCGGCATGCGCGCAGCGGCGGCCCGATCAATCGATTCCGCGACGCGTCTGTGTTCGCTTTATCGTCCACCGTCTTCGCACAGGTCATAAACGATGCATTTGTCTTCCAAGGCAGTCGAGCATACCGTCGCGCCGATAGCAGCCAAGCGCAAGGTCCGGGAGAAAAGCATGCGCATGTCGTCGACAGGTTGGCACTACGCCGCGCTGTGCCTCGCTGGAGCACTGTGCGCATTTGCGGCGGCCGGTGCGCCGCTGCGCTCCGCTGAGGAAGCGTTCATCGCCGAAAACCGCGCTGCGATGGACAAGATGATGGGCGGCATGGACGTCAAGCCGTCCGGAGATGTGGATCAAGACTTCGCGGCGATGATGATTCCACATCATCAAGGCGCGATCGACATGGCTCAAGCGGAACTCCGTTACGGGCGAAACGAGCAGTTGAGGCGTATCGCTCAGGAGATCATTGTCGAACAAGAGCAGGAGATCGCCGCGATGCGGCTGGCACTGAATCAGCCTGCGCCATCCTCCCAGGCATCGCCCGACCAACCCGGCGACCCAGCTGCGGCGGGCGTCCCGACCGGACAATGAAAAGTGCGAAAGGAGCCCAAATGAGAGCTTCATTATTCTCCGTTGTTCTAGGCGGCAGTGTCCTTGCAGGCTCATCCGTCTTCGCTGGGCAGGCGCCAGGCAGCATAGCGGCGGCGGACATCCCGGTCAGTCGCCGCGACCGTGTCTATGCGGCAGAGCAGTTCTCCAACACGGTGTCAGTCACCGACCCCGCGGACAACCAGCTGCTCGGCGTGATTCGGCTTGGCGATCCGCAGCCGACTAACTTTAGCCCGCTCTATCGGGGGCAGCTGTTGGTACACGGGATGGGGTACTCCCCCGACCACCGCACGCTTGCCGTGGTCTCAATCGGCTCCAACTCGGTGACCTTTATCGACACTGCGACCAATGCGGTGAAGCATACTAGTTATGTGGGCCGCGCACCGCATGAGGCGTTCTTCACCCAGGACGGTAAGGAAGTCTGGGTCACGGTGCGGGGCGAAAACTACATCGCGGTGCTGGACTCTACAACCTACGAGGAGAAGACGCGGATCGTTGTTCCAAATGGTCCCGGGATGCAGATCTTCTCCCCCGACGGGCAGTATGGATACGTTTGCTCATCCTTCAACCCTGAGACAGACGTCATCTCCGTCGCGAGCCACAAGATCGTCGGGAAGGTGCAGCAGGCAAGTCCGTTCTGCCCGGACATTGCGGCGACACCGGACGGCTCGCAGGTCTGGTTCACACTGAAGGACGTCGGCAAGACACAAGTGTTCGAAGCTCGCCCGCCATTCTCGCTGCTCAAGACGCTCGATACCGGCCCGATCACCAATCACGTCAATATCGCGCGCAATGCCAAGGGCATGTTCGCCTATGTGACCGTCGGAGGACTGAACCAGATCAAGGTCTTCAGAACGGAGGACTTCAGTCAGATCGCCACGATCACCGTGGGTAAGCTGCCCCACGGCATCTGGCCGTCAGGCGATGGAACGCGCGTCTATGTCGGACTCGAAAATGATGATCAACTGATCGCAGTCGACACACTCAGCAACCGGGTGATTGCCAGTGTGCCCATCGGCCAAGCGCCTCAGGCAGTTGCCTACGTTCCGGACGCCGTGCCGGAAGGAACTGGCACGAAGGGGCTCGAGCCATTGGGCGTATCCGGTCAAGTCGCTCGCTTCGGGATGCGGTCGGTGAGTGAGCAAGGAACCACAGGCAGCGATCCGACCAGCGTGACTCTCTTTGATCAGGGACTGGTGCAGGTCGTGCAAGCGTCGGTCACCGGGCTTGAGCCAAAGCATCCCTACGTCCTCGGCCTCGCGACGCGCGCGGACGGGAGCGGCACGCTCCAGGCGCTGGCCGCCTTCACGACTAACCCGGCCGGTGCGGCGATCGTGAATGCCGCGGGCCCGATTCGACAGCTTGTAGAAGGCGAGACCACTGCTGAGCGCCGATATCTGGTCATCGCAGCAAGCTCCGCCGCAGCGCCAGGTAAACCCGTGCAGATCCAGATTCACTGATCCGTGAGTGAGTATGGAGAGCCACTATGAACGATTTGCTGTCGAAGGTTTTGCACGCTCATGGCGGGACGCCGCGCTGGAACGAGTGGCAGAAGATTCAGGCTTCGATTATTAGTGGCGGCGGCTTTTTCGCCCTCAAGGGACAGATCCAGGACGCGAACCCGAGGCAAATGACGGTTTGGCTGCACGAGGAGCGTTCGAGCGTCACGCCGTACGGAGCTCCCGATCAGCGCACGATGTTCACGCCGGACAGAATTGCCATCGAGAAGCTGGACGGCACAGTCGTCGCGGAGCGACTTCAGCCCCGCGACTCATTTGCCGGACATCAGATGAGCACCCCTTGGGATCCGTTGCATCGTGCGTATTTCAACGGAGAGGCGCTTTGGACGTACCTCACCACTCCGTTCCTGCTGGCGATGGAGGGCATTCGTGTTGAGGAGACCGAGCCCTGGCGAGAGGGCTCGGAAACGTGGCGTGTGCTTCGCGCGTACTTCTCGGGTTCGATCGAGACGCACAGCCAGATCCAGGATTTCTTCTTCGGCGAGGATCTGCTCCTTCGCCGTCATGACTACAGCGTGAATATAGCGGGCGGATTTGCCGCCGCGCAGCTCACCTCCGACTACGTGACCGTGCAAGGTATATCGTTGCCGACAAAGCGGCGCGCGTACACGCGCGGACCGGATCGCCGTCCCATTCTCGACATGAAGATGGTTGCAATCGACATCAGCGACGTCCATTTTTTCTAAGCATTCGGCATGAAATGGCACATGTGTCTCAGCAGCGCTAATTATGGGGTCAGGCATCGTGCAATCGCGACCACCAATAGCGGGCGCAATAGCGATCTGCGCAACTGCGCTCGTGACGGGGGCGGCAAGCCCGGTCGAGGTCAGAAGTGAAGGGCAGTCCATGATCTCCGCGGCAACTGCGTTACCGAACGAAGGCACCCTACCCTCTCTCGCTGGCGCCATCGACTGGCTGAACACACAGCCGGTGATAGGGACCCAGTTGCGCGGCAAAGTCGTGCTGGTCGAGTTCTGGACCTATACCTGCATCAACTGGCGGCGCACGCTCCCCTACGTTCTGGCATGGGCTGAGAAGTATCGGGACCAGGGTCTGGTGGTGATCGGTGTGCACACGCCCGAATTTGAATTCGAGAAGGATCTAGAGAACGTACGCCGAGAGGTCAAGGAGATCGGAATCACGTTCCCGGTCGCGGTCGACAGCAACTACGCGATATGGAGTGCCTTCAAGAACCAGTACTGGCCCGCTCTTTATTTTGTCGACGCGCAGGGTCGTATCCGTCATCACCACTTTGGGGAAGGCGCCTACGAGCAGTCGGAGCGCGTGATTCAACAACTACTGGCCCAGGCCGGGCACACGGGAGTCAGTAGAGAGCTGGCATCGGTCAATCCGACGGGAACGGAGGCTGCCGCGGACTGGAAAACCCTGAAGTCCCCGGAAACCTACTTGGGTTACGAACGCAGCGAAAGCTTCGCCTCACGAGGCGGAGCCATACCGGACAAGCGTCACGTCTATGCCGCGCCGGCAAAGCTGGAACTCAACGAATGGGGCCTTGCGGGCGATTGGACCGTCCGGGGGGATGCGGCGGTTTTGAATGGGGCAAATGGGCGGCTCATTAACCGCTTTCACGCCCGTGATGCCAATTTGATTATGAGCCCTCGGGCCGATGGACACTCCGTGCGATTCCGCCTGCTGATCGACGGACGGCCGCCGGGTGCCGCTCACGGCTCCGATGTTGACGAACAAGGGAATGGCATCGTGACCGAACCACGGATGTATCAGCTGATCCGACAACCCGGGTCCATTGCGGATCGCGAGCTCGAAATTCAGTTCCTCGAGTCCGGGGTTGCCGCATATGATTTTACCTTCGGGTAAACGAAGGAAGCGCATCGTGAAGGCGATCAGGAGTTATCCGACAACGGTCGACGCCGATCTGGCGAAGATCGCACTCGATGCCGCTGGCGTGCCGTCGGTGGTCGTTGGTATTGGGGTGCCCATGGAAGGCGGCTCGTCAGGTGTGCAGTTGCTCGTTCCGGACGAATGTGTCGAAACGGCGTTGACCGTGCTCGAGCGCTCAGGTCCGCAGTAGATGTCGAAGCGGCGTGTCCAGACACTGCTCCACATTTCGGATCTGGTGACAGAAGAGAACCGGAAGACCGCGTACGAATACGCGGAGCCCGTATATGAGCTTTTCTAGCGAGCGAGCGCCAACGGCGCGTTGCGCAATTCCCCGAGTCGGTACATCGGCGGCTTGGTCCATGGCTTAGCGGAGACGACGATGGATTTCATTGTTCATAACCCGCGGAGGCAAAGAAATGCCGAGAGGCCGGATTCACGGCGGTGTGGCGAATGCTCAACTGCGGGTGTGTTTTTTTAGTTGCCTAAATGACTGTCTACCCACCCATTCAAGGAGCCAACATGTCGAAGGTATGGTTGATTACCGGTAGTGGGAGTGGATTGGGACGTCGTATCGCGGAAGCCGCGCTCGAGGGCGGGCATCGAGTAGTGGCAACGGCACGCGACATCTCGGCGCTCGCGGGAATGGGGCAGCGGTATGGCGCAAACGTTTGCATCGTGCAGTTGGACGTCACCGATGAAGCACAAGGACAAGCAGCAGTTCAGGCCGCCGGCGAGAGGTTCGGAAGGTTGGACGTGCTCGTGAACAATGCGGGCTACGGAGATACGCGCCCGTTCGAACAAGTTGCCTCGGCCGAGTTTCGCAAACTGGTTGAAACCTGTCTGTTCGGTGTCGTGAACCTGACACGCGCGGCACTTCCCGTTATGCGTAAGCAGCGGAGCGGGCACATTATCCAGATCTCCTCGTTGGGCGGGCGCACGGCCTTTCCCGGAAACGCGGCCTACTTCGCGTCGAAATGGGCCGTGGGCGGCTTCACCGAAGGTATCGCCCTCGAGACTGCGCCGTTTGGCGTCAAGGTCACCGCGCTGGAGCCCGGTGCGATGCGAACCAATTGGGGCACGCGAGCGCACGCCAGGCAGGACTCGTTGCTGCCGGAATATGAGCCATCAGTCGGCGCGAGTATGCGACTTATGAAGGACTACTGGGGCAAGGAAAACGGCGACCCTGCCAAGGTCGCGCAGGTTGTCCTCAAAATAGCCGACGCCGCGACATTGCCACCGCACATATTGCTGGGTAGCGACGCTGTCCAGCTCGCTCATCAAGCCGAGCAAGCGAGAGCAGCAGCGGCGGACCGTTGGAAGGCCGTCAGTTTGTCGATCGACATGGACGCCTCTGGCCCGATTCCGGCCCTTCCAACTTGATGCCTACTTCTCAGCCCTCTACCCGGAGCAGTGCCATGCAGACGCTCACCAAGCACTTCATCAACGGCGACTTCGTCGAATCCCACGGCACCGCGGTCGTCGAGGTAACGCAATCCGGCGAACAACGAACTGATCGGCCGCGTCACGATGGGCGATCCGATCGACGCCGAGCGCGCCATCGCTGCAGCCAAGACAGCGTTTCGGGGCTGGTCGCGAACCACGCTCGATTAGCGGAAAGTCTGGTTGCAGCGGATCGCCGACGCCCTAACGGAGCGCCTCGACGAGCTCTATCACCAGAAGTCCTCGGTGAAGCACCCGGCCTAGGCGTTCTGAGCATCTCCTGTGGAGGAGATGGTCCGAGGAGTCTGTTAGCCAGCGCCCGTCTCAATATCGGGTGCTGGGACAATTCTGGGACACTCCGAGAGTGACGTTGCGTGATATCAAATGACATCACGTGACACTAAGTGCCTGTTGCAATTAGGGACTACGCTCGCATATCGTTGATTCGTAGGCCCCATCCCCTCGTTTCATACGGCAGGGGCCACTGGTTCGATCCCAGTACCGCCCACCATAAGATAGCCTAGGGCCCCGGCGACCGGGTCGGATTCACGCTCACCTTCGCAGCTTTTCGCATCTCGGAGATGAAGAGCTCAGCGGCCGGGCTCAGGGTCCGATTCTTGAGCGTCACAACTGCGATCGGCCGCGGTTGCAAACCCAGATCGACCGGCAACGCCTTGATGGCGGGATAGTGAACGAGGAGGTCGGGAGGAAAAGCACTCAGTAGATCTCCCCTTTCCAACAGCGCTGCGCGCATGTGAAGTGAGTAGGACGTGACCCGTGCCCGCGGAGGCTTGAGCCCCTGTGCACGAAAGGCGGAAGCTACCCATTCGCTTTCCGGCATCTCCGGCGGAAGCAGGATCCACTTCTCATCCACCAGATCGGCGAGTTTGATTCTGCGACGGCGTGCCCATGGGTTCTGAGCGCCCGCTACCACGACGACGGTGTGCCAAAGGATTGTTTCTGCATCCAGGTCCTCCTCTCTGAAAGGTAAGGCGACGCGTCCGACCATGAGGTCGACCTTCCGGTCACGCAGGTCACGAAAATCGAGCGCGATGGTGTCGGCCCGGCGCAGATGCAACACCAGGCGCGGATGCCTGGATATCAGCGTGGTGATGACTCCGGTGACGAGCGTGATGGCGAGCGGTTCGCCGTACCCGATTCGGAGCTCTCCAATTCCCTGCTCGGACAGGTACTCGATCTCACTGACGCCTTGGCGCAATTCGTCGAACACCGCAGCACCCCGTCGTAGCAGTGCGAGGCCATAGCGAGTGGGCTCTACCCCCTGCGCGGTGCGATCGAGAAGCCGTACCCCAAGCGTGTGCTCCAGTGTCGCGATTGCTTTAGACACCGCGGGCTGTGACATCGAGAGCTCGTGCGCGGCTCGAACCATGCTGCCGGATTGCGCGACCGTGAGGAGGATGTGCAAGTCCCGCAACTGTAGTCGCCGTCCGATGCGGTGCTCCCAATGACGTAGTGATCTGGAGGCCATAACTAGCAGATTAATCCAATAGAGCAAACTCGAAATGTAGGTTATACGCCGGCAGCTACGATACGGGTAGGTCCTCGATCGATCACCGGGAGAGAGCGATGCAAGCCCACGCAGATGCACGAGGCTCGTCACTTAAGGTCGACGAAGCCACGGGCGCGACCTGCGCAGATGCGCCACCGGTTGCCAAGCCGATTCGCATTGAGCCAGCGTTCGACGACCCGAACCTGGTGCGCGCACTGTTCGATCGAAATGCGCCATACCGTGCGGCCGCGGCCTTTTTGCCGGCCGGTACCGATGACACCGTGGATCCTTCTCCTGCGGACGCTGTCAATCCTTGGTTCCGGGAAACGTGGGCGCTGGGGGGCAAAGTCCTGGTAGACGGAGCCGAGAAGATACTGGGCAACCGCCGCTTCCTCGAAGCGGCGAACATGCTTTTCCCGTCCGCAGCCATCATCCCCAAGCTCGTGGTCGTGAATGTGAACGGGCCGATGCAGGCTGGCGTGCCACATCTCGATGTCCCCGTCTTTCGCGGAGCCACTCGAGAAACATTCGCGCTGCGCTTGCTGATGGCCATGGGTGCGTCCGGTCTCTTTGAATCGTGGCGCGTGATTGAGGTCGGTGCGGTCGCCTGGTTTTACGACGGCCCGGGCGGCGGATTCGATTATTGGCCCGACGGTCCCACCGGTCCGATGCAGACGGAGTCTGCTCCTTTCCCCAATGTCGCGATCGTCTCCGACTCTGACCGCATGTATCACCGCATCGGGCGGATCGGTCCGGCGGATGTGGTGCCGCCGCGCATGAGCGCAAGCGCCGAAATCCGACTCGACGCGGATGGCAGCTGGAGCGTCTTCGACCACAACGAGTGCCGTGCCCGTTATGCAAGAGAAGCCGTCCGTCTGTCGGTGGTTTGGAAAGCCGACGTGCGATGCGGGGGCTCAAGTTCACTGGAGCCCGACGCTCTGACAGCACCCCAGATCATTCAGATTCTGCGGCATGATCTTCAGCAGCGTGACCTATCTTGCGCAGCTGACCCCGGATTGCTGCAGGACCCTCGGTGGATCGAGAGCGTGTATCGCCTGTACATGGGCCTCGCGAAGTTGGGCGCCCCAGCGGTTCAATGATCGACTGACATGGCGGCGGCCGCCTCGATGGGAATACAGCAAGCACGCACTCTGCGCCCGCTCCTGCAGGGGCTCTGGTTCTTGAGCGCACTATGCGAGGGCTTCGACGTTCAGGCGGCCGGGGTGGCCGCAACGGGCATGGTGCGGGAATTGCATTGCACGTCCACCGATCTCGGACTCTTCTTCAGCGCGACTGGCGTTGGGCTTCTGATCGGATCGGCAGTCGGAGGCGGCATCGCCGATCGTCGCGGTCGCAAGCCCGTACTCGTTGCATCGATCAGCACGTTCGGCGCGTTCTCGCTCCTGACGGCGTTCATGCCGAATCTGTCGCTGCTCGCGGGTGCGCGATTCCTGACGGGCCTGGGGCTCGGCGGCGCGCTGCCGAATCTGCTTGCGATGGCGAT
>Ga0187778_10000301_pt1 | contig 35854 bp, 35 predicted proteins | sample 1015_Q2_SP5_20_M_FD_132418 | JGI IMG/M metagenome (GOLD analysis project Ga0187778, IMG submission 132418) | Tropical peat soil microbial communities from peatlands in Department of Meta, Colombia - 1015_Q2_SP5_20_MG | ecosystem: Environmental > Terrestrial > Soil > Wetlands > Peat | place... | reverse complement strand
GCGCTCCCAAAGCTCAGCCCTCTGCTTCGGCGTAAACCATGTCCGTGCATTCCCTTCCATCGCACACCTCCCCATCTCGCAAGATTAGAAGGTGTTGCGTCGATCGGTTGAACTCGCCCCCCGAAAGCGGACATTGCTGAGCGTGATTGCCATGTCCGCTTAGTGCCATAAGCGGACTCGTGCACCGCAGCAATTTCGCTGGGCACATCCGCGAGAGTCGCTTCTAAGTCACCGGATGAGCACCAATCCGGAAACGATCAAGGCGGCTGCCGTGATGCGAGTGATCCGCAAAGACTCTTCCAGGACGAGGACCGCGATAGTGACGCCGAACAGAAGCTCGACGCGTGCCGTGCATGCTTGGCGGAAAACTTGATTGTTTTTCCAAGACCCCAATCATGGCAAGCGTCTGTGTTCTTCGACGGCTGGCCGAAGCACGGCGAGCAACGGCAGGATTAACAAGACAACCACTGTGACCAGTAGAATCGTGCCGGAGAGACCGACGGCATCTGCTACTACGCCATACAGCGTTGGCGCTATCGCGTCCGCACCAATAGTAAGGGTGTAAAAGAACCCGAACGCACGCGCCTCGTGACCGTTCGGAGAAAGTTCGGGGACTGTGCCGTAAAGCACCGAGGAAGTGCCGTTCAGCATGATGCCGAGGACTGGCATTAGCGCCAAGCAAACGGACAGCGGGAGGATGAGCACAAGTAGAATAGCCGACGCTGTACCTAATTCGGTTGCTGCAACGGTGCGGAGAATGCCAAGCCGCGTCGCAAGCGCACCGCAGGCGAACTTCCCAACAGCGCCGCCTGCGAACACCAGGCTTAAGGCACTGCCGACGATGGCGGCATCGGCTCCCTTTCGAGCCAATATGAACGGCAGAAAAGTAAGGAGACCAGTCCGCGTCGCGCTGTCCAACATTCCCACTGCTGAGAGGACGGCAAAGCCGCGCCGCCGGACCGGCTCTGCCAGGGGTGCCCGAAGAGGGGTGTGCTTTTGACCTTCCGGAGCTGGACCATCTGCCCGCTGCGGCACGGCGATGAGGAGCACAGCCGCCGTCCCCACACCCAGAACGCCGATCCAGGCGGTTCCGCTACGCCAGCCAAATGCGGCGATAAGAACAGTCAAAAGGGCGGGGATGATCATCTTGCCAAGGTCGCCGGCGAAATTGTAGGTGCCAAGTTTCGCCCGCAGCGCTGAACCGCCGTAGGTTCGTGAGATGAGCGCCGAGGCCAACGGATGTTGAACGCTCGCGCCAAGCCCACCGATCGCTAGCAAGAGACCAAGGGCGAGAGGTGTCATAGCCCAATGGAGAGCGAACACCACAGCGGCAGTAATAAATGTGCCCGCGGCCAGCGGAAGCTTTTCGGACCAGCGCTCACTCAATCGGCTTGCCGGCACCTGACCAACCGCCATCGCTGCTGAATAAAGGGTCTTGAGAATGCCAACTTGGGTGAGACTCAGCGCCAACTCCGTCTGCCAGGACGGAAGCAGCAGATAGAGCATGCTCGAATAGCCATCGTGAAGGATGTGGGCTAGGCAAGCGGCGGCGAAAGTGTGCCCTCGCGAAATCGCCTCGCGGGCAGACGTGGCAGTGGTATCGGCAGACATCATCGGGGAATTTGGGTTGCATCCGCGACTGCAGCAAACCAAGTTTGCCCTGAGCTGTCGATGTCTGCTTTGGAAGCATCGGCATAGGAAGAGGGCGTTTGCTCGGCAAGAACCAGTGTCACGCCCAGCTTCTGAGCCGCAACCCTGACCCGTTGTATCGCTGGACTGTCCCAGCCATCCTTCGTGCCGAGGAAAGCCACGCGGACCGCGTCCGGAACCGCCTGCTTGAGTAACTCCAGCCGTTTGGTTTCAAATTCGAGACTGGCGTCACCGCTAAATCCTGTGATGTTTCCGCCAGGTCTTGCGAGGCTTTTTACAAGCCCGGCTCCGATGGGATCTTCGCTGTCGGGCATGACAATCGGTACGGTTTTTGTCACACGCTGCAGCCCTTGTGCCAGTTTGTTGTTAGCGCCAATCACGATCACATCGGGATTTCGACTTACTAGTTCCGCCGCCAGCTCTCCAATCCGCTCGTACCTTCCCTCCGCCGACACACGATCCAAAATTAAGTTCTGGCCCTCGACGTAGCCAAGATCGCGCAAGCCGTGTACGAGAATTTTGCCGACGGGACTGATCGGGTCGGGCCCCGCCATCTCGGGGAGAGGTGTCGCGCTAAAGAACCAGCCAAGCCGGTAGATCTTCTTGCTTGTCGGCTGCGCACGCGCCGCGAGTGGCCACGTGGCTGCTGATCCCGTAATTATTTTGATGAAATCTCGCCGTCTCATGGCCGCCCCGGCTTAGGGCCCGCGTTGACAAGTTTAATTACAGCAGGGATTTGCGGCCAGCGAAATGGGGTCAGGGGTCGTGCCAAAATCAGACATCGCTTTGCACCGCCGGAGATCCATGATCGTCGGGCCACGGATAATCCCCCGGTCTAAGTCGGATTCGATGTGGCGGATGTCTCAACAGAACACGGCCACGGTAGTCGTCGAACGTACGCTCAACGTTAAACAATCCTCACAGGGGCTCCATTCCGTTTGCCCTAAGTACGGAGACAGCGGCTGGCGAGGTGAGGAACTGGACCAGCGTGGTAGCTGCATCGGGATATTTCGTAAAGGAAGCGATTCCCCCGCCGAAAACCGTATAGGCTTGAATATCAGCAGGCAGCGGTCCTGCAAGCTCGACACTGGCATAGGGCACAATCTCACTGATCTGCGTCAGGCCGATTTCGACTTCGCCCTTGGTAACAGCTTCCGACACGACGACGTCGAGAAGTTTGATCTTAGGCTGCACCTGATTGGTGATGCCGAGCTTCTCAAAGATGACCTTCATGTTGGTTGCGGTTGGGGTTTGCTTGACATAACCAATCGACGCCGCGTTGAGCATTGCACTTTTGAACGCCTGCACCGTGCTGACATCAGGCTTCACAGCTCCCTTTCGCACGGCTACGCCGATCCCAACGCGGGTTATCGTGATTAGTGGCGCGCCTGCCACTTTTCCTTGCTTGGCGAGTTCGTCGAGCGCCGTTTTGGTGAAAACAGCGACATCGAATACTTCGCCTTGGTCGATCTTGCCTCGCAATTCGGCAGTGGTTCCGATCGTTGGTGCGAGCTTGTTCTCGGTCGCCTTCTCGAACTGCGAGCCAAGTTCATCCATTACGGTTTTGAGTGCGTTTGATTCAAAGACTTTGAGTTCTGCCGAGTGCGCATAAGTGCTTACCAGCGGCAGCGCAAGTCCAACGATCGCAGCAATAGCGCGCAGAACCTTCATTGCCGTCTCCTCCAAGCCGCTCACGCACCGAGGCGGTTTGTCAAATGTAAACGATTGAAGCTTATTTCGCACCATCCGCTACTCGATCACTCTGTCAGCCTGAGCGAGCAGTGAGGGCGGTACGGTCAGACCGAGCGCTTTGGCAGTCTTCATATTGATACGCCTTCGTAGTTTCGAGTCCTACCTCCCCCACCAGCCGAAAAAATAAGCGTCTGGTTTTTGCCGCTTGAGTTTAAAGTCCCATATCTCCCGCTGAAGGCGGGACTAAATTTTTCTCGGCGCGTGCCACCGCCGACGAATACACCATCGAGCCGTCTGGCCACTTTCGTAACCGTAAGAATATAGTAAGTTGTTGCAACATATTTACTCGCGTGTTACGCGAGGCCGTTTATTGCAGTGAGCGGCCGTGGAACACACTTTTGCTTGCAGCGATCATATTCATTGCAGCGTTCGGCGTCGGCACCGTCGTCGTGCATTTCTATCCGCGACTCGCGTCCCACAATTGCCGCTGTTAGACGATCGGCGCCGGGTGCGCCCGTCGTGTTGGATCGACGGCCGATTCCGGCCGAGTTTGACAAAGCCAGGGCCGAGCGGCGCGCGCGAGCGTCTAAGCGCGGCCGATGCGGAGAAAAAGGCCGCCAGAATTCTGGCGGCCTAAATTTGGGCCTTACTTCGAACAGACATGTGCAAAGGAGTGGCACCATTGCCCCTTCTCGCAGATTGCTCGGGCGGCACCGACCCCCGTACCGCAGAGGCACCGCGCACCCGCCTGCTGGCCCTCGGCGCAGGTCGCCATCATGGGCTTGTGCGCATGGGTCGCGTGAGCCAATCCAACAGACATCGTAATTGCAAACAGTGCTAGAGCTAAAGCCTTCAGCATAGTTTCTTCCTCCCTATGTTATGCGGTGAGAAAAGGGCCGCCAAAGATTCTGACGGCCTGAGTTGGGGTGTTACCAGTTACCGCATCCCGACGAAGCCTGAATGCGGCAATTAACCTAAAACCAGGCTTTGCAGAGGACGCATTGATCTACGTCAACGACGTTTTGAGAAACCAACCGCCATTTTCGCTGGTTCAATCGGAGCACGACGGGTTGCAGCGAACTTCGCGAAGCCGTCGAAGCTATTTCGTAAGTCTGACGAGCTTTGATGTCGCTCGCTCGGCTTTAATGGTGATGAGGCACCGGCTGCGGCGGTGTCGGCATTGGAATCCAATACAGCAAGCCGCAAGTCCATGCTTCCGCGGTCGTCAGTTGCCGGTTGTCGCGATAATTAGCAACGATGCCGGAAAGAATGATCGAAGCTGGACAAGCGAACGCCGCCCACCACCACGCGGGTGGAGATCAATTTGTCGGCGGCGGTGGCGGACAGGGTATTATGGCAGGGGCGGCAAATGCCGTATCAGTGGCTAGCCATCCGATGGAAACGAAACCGCATGGAGTAACGACGGCTCTAGCTGGCATCATTGAAGGGACAAAGAACAGCATTGCCGCAATCAGTACGGTGCTGACAACCTTACGAAGGATCATGTTCGCCCCCGTAACGCCACACGGCACAGGCACGTCTTCTTGCGTTTAGTTTGATTGGCCAAGGCCGTCCCAGCAATGGGGCTCTAAGCAAAATGAAGGGATAGCGTATTTTTTAGCAAAGTTGTTGCTGATTTATCACAACTGCTTGGGCAGCGCGGATTGCGGCGAAATCTACAAAACTGCCTGACCTACTGCACGGGTTTCAGTGAATTTTTTGTACGGGGCACTATCCGATTTGAGAAGCTATTTAGGGACTGTCGAGATTTTCGCACATCGCCTGCGGAGTTATTTGTTTATTTCGTCGACGTTCCCCGCCTGAATATCCGAGGTGGTGCCCATCGATTGCATGACCAATTTACAACCTCTAATCGTCCATTTTCAGAGCAATCGCACCGTAAATTTGCTTGGAGTTTTGCGTTGCCAATGCAAGCCAAATGTTTTGCCTAATTCTCAGCGCGGTTTAAAGCGCTTCAATTTTGCCAACATCGGAAATTTGTCCCGAGAGTCAGGACAACGAGTCCAGAAAACGGCTCCGGAGAACGAGTCCAGACGACAAGGCCCGACAACTTGAGATTTTTGTCAGCTCTAGGCTTTGCTCTTGGCCGGAAGAGCCCGATTGCCGATCTGGCACGACCAGCCTTTGAATTGCCAGTTGTGATAGAGCGGATGCTGCTCCCAAAATTCCTTCGCCGACTCGAAGCCTGCGATCCCCATACAGCCGCCCATCGTCACGAGATCCTGATTTGAATCGACGACGGGAGTCGTTACGCAAGTCCCAGGGACTGCGAGATTAAGGCAGACGGTCACGAGCACCGTGATGAGCATTGCAATTCCCCTCAGTCGTCCCGGCGCGGTTGACCACTTGAGGAAACCCCACGACACTTTTGACCCAGCAAGAATGATGCCAATACCTGAACCGCTCAATCAGAGCGGCATGTTGCCATCACCGCCATCGTGGCGATGGCTCATCAAAAGCAACAACACGTTGGTATTTTCCGCACCGAAGGCATTTTAGCGTGATTCGTTTTTGAACAAGGCTCGCAAATGACATTTGAGCGACTAAGCCGCGAATTTTTTGACGACTGTTGCACATATGCACTATTCGAAGCCAAGCCGTTACCGCTTAATCACCCCAACAAACGCCAAAACCTGCCTCGTTGCGGCATACAAGCGGGCAGGCTTTTGCGGTTAGCGGCTTATGCGAGCGACCGCCGCGTAACAGTCCGGCGAGAGGCTGGGCGCATTTGCGGCCAGGCAGTCGACAATGCGGCCGCCGCCCGGCGGCGTTCCACCGCACAACGCCGACACGTCGGGGCGGCAAATCCGTAACACGATGAGGCGCGTTTGTGCCGGAATGAATGCGCGCGGCCTTAATGGCGCGACCGCGCGAGCCTCCGGCGCTACCTGCGTCCCAGATGCGGCGGGTGCGCCGGCGGGAGCACCCGCGCCAATCGCCGCGACTGCATTTTGGCACGCTGGCGAAAGCTTCACCGCATTGCTCATAAGGCATTGTAACGCTGCAGGGCCGCCCGGCTGAACGCCGGAGCAGTTCGCGGTGAAGTCGGAGCGGCAGGCTGAGCGGATCGCGGCAGTCCGCACAGAGGTAGGCTTGCCCGGTGCGATAGCCGCCGTTTCGCGCGGCGGCGCAACTTTATGCTCATTTGGTTGGGCCGGCGCTGCGGATATCGGGGATGGCTCTGTCGCGACGTTTGGTGGCGCACCACCACTCGCGGCGGCGCGGCAAGCAGACGAAAGGCCGGCGACATTAGCCCGCAGGCAAAGCACGATCTCGGGGCTCGTCGGTGCAATCCAGGAACAGTGTTCCGCAATATCATTGAGGGTGCATGCCCCGCGAACGGCATTTAACTCATCCTGGGACACCGTTTGCGTGGGTGGCGCAGGCGGCGGTGCGGGCGTTTGCGCAGAAGGCGCAGCGACCGGCGGTGCAGTCGCTGCCGGAGACGGTGCGGCGGGTGTCTGCGGCCTTGCCGTCACCGTATCGACTGCGCTCTTGCATGACGTCGAGAGATTGTCATGGTAGCGCAGCAGGCAATCGAGCGCTTCCTTGCCGCCGGGCTCAACTCCAGCGCAGTTGGCGATGAAATCGGAACGGCAAGCGGCACGGATCGCGCTGCGTTGCTCGCTTGTCTGCTGCGCAGCGACCGGGTGGGCGCTCAGAGCAATCAGAGACAGAAGGGCCAGAGTGGATCGATACGACACACGTCCTCCCTTGCCTGACATAAGCGGCAGTTTGGCCGAAAATCTCAGCTCTCGTAGCGGGTATTGCCGCGCCGGTTGGTGTCCAGCGGCAAGTCCATGAAAAGCGGCTGGTGGGCGCGCTGCGAACAGGCCTGACGCGGGCATACGTGGCAATTGATGCCGATGCGGCTGAACATGCGTTCGTCGTCGACGTTGAAGGTCGCCGCATAGCCGAGCTTCTTTGCATATTTCAGTTCGCAGCCGAGTGAGATTGCGAGCCGGTGATCCTGCGTTTCGAAATTGACGGCAGGACGATCGACAGTGCGGTTGATGGTGAAGAAGCGGTCGCCATCCGGCAGTTCGACGAATTGCGGGATGATGACCCCGGCGAGGCGGAATGCCATGTGCACCTTCCACACCGGACAAGCACCGCCATATTCGGCGAGATGGAACGAGGTTGAGTTGAACCGCTTGGTGACATTGCCCGCCTTGTCCACGCGCAGGAAGAAGAATGGCACGCCTTCCGCGCTGGGCCGCTGCAGCGTCGTCAGGCGGTGGCACGCCTGCTCGAACGATACCCCGAAGCGCAAAGCGAGGCGGTCGATATCGTATGCCGTCGACTCCGTCTCGCGCAGGAACAGCTCGTAGGGCATGAGGAACGCCGCTGCGAAGTAGTTGGCGAGTTCGACATGGCAGCGCGCGAGGCTTGTTCCGGCGGTGATTTTCCGGCCGGCGGTGAGCTTGTTGAGCAGATCGCGCAGCTCGACCAGGCCCAGCACATGAGCGAGCTGGAAGATTACGTTGGAATAGTCGAGCGCCTCGGATAGATAGATGACGCGGTTTTCCCTGTCGTAGACGCGCAGCGCCTGCGTCATCTCCTCGGTGGTGCGCCGCTTGATGCGAATGCCGTGCGCGTTGAGAAGCCGCGCCTTCAGCGCGGCATACGTATCGTCTGGTTCGCAGGCTTCCGTCGTGCGCAGCGCCTCGGCGGCGACTTCGAGATCGTGGAAGTAGTTCGAGTTGTCCCGGAAGAAGTCGTGCACCACGGCTTCGGCCGAGGTCGCGAGCAGGCGATTGGTGGTCACATTCGTGCCCTGGCGCATCAGGCGCTCGAGCGTGTTGCGATGAATACCGTAAATATGGAGGAACTGCTCGACCAGCCGTGGCGCATGATCGATGGCCGCGCGCATCTCGGTGAGGTCGGGCGTATTGGCCGAGAACATCGGGTCCTTAATGACGCTGCGCAGCTCGGCGAGCAGGTTCGAAGTCTTATCGGCGACGATGTCGCGCCAGTCGACGCCGTAATTGTCCGCAAGCGCCATCAATACGCGCAGCGACAGACTCCGCTCGTTATTCTCGAGCAGGTTTACATAGCCGGCGCTGACGCCAAGCGCCTTGGCCATTTCAGCTTGGGTCTGGCGCCGCTCGCGGCGAAGCTGCCGAAGCTGCGGTCCGACGAAGGTCTTGGCCATAGTGCCGTGCTGGTCCGGCTATTACAAAGTTACAACTTAGGCATCTCTGTATGAAAACATACAACACATCAACCAGAAAAGAAAGGAGCAAAGCGAGCTCGCGTGTTACGCGTGCTGCCAGAACATGCGGGAGAGCCGCTGCGGTAGGGAAAACGTCCACATACGGGAGGTCTGGTATGACCCTGAAAGTCTTGGTCCTTGGCGCGTCGTATGGGTCGTTGTTCGGTACCAAACTTCTGATGGCTGGCTACGACGTGACTCTGGTCTGCCGCCGCGACACTGCTGAGCTGATCAACACACGCGGCACCGAGGTCCGACTCGCGCTCAAGGGTGAGAGCGAGCGTCGCCGCGTCCGCTCGGCGGACCTGCCGGGCCGTCTCGACGCCAAAGAACCGGAGGCCGTCTCCCCCTCGGACTACGACCTCGCGGTGCTGGCGATGCAGGAGCCGCAATATCTGCACCACACGGTGCGATCGCTTCTAAATGCGATAGGGGACGCGCGCGTGCCCTGTCTGTCGCTCATGAACATGCCGCCGCTACCGTATCTGAAGCGCATCGCCGGCATCGACGCCATTGCCGCCGAAGCCGCTTACTCGGACCCGCGCATATGGGATCGTGCGGATCCACACCTTGTAACGTCGTGCTCGCCCGATCCGCAGGCGACGCGGCCGGCCGACGAACCGGCCAATGTGCTTGCGGTCAACTTACCCACCAACTTCAAGGCGGCGCGTTTTGCCAGCGCGAAACACGACGAGCTCCTGCGCGAGATGGAGCGCGACATCGACGCTGTCACGCTCGACGGCAAGGACGTGCCGGTGAAGCTTCGCGTGCACGACTCGCTGTTCGTGCCGTTTGCCAAGTGGCCGATGTTGCTCACAGGCAATTATCGCTGCGTCACGGCGGGCGAACCGGTTTCGATCCGCGAAGCCGTACAGTCCGATCTCGCGCTGTCCTCCGACATCTATTCGGTCGTCGAGTCGATCGTGCTCCGCCTGGGCGGAAGCGCCGACGGTCTCGTCGCGTTCGACAAGTACGTTGCTGCGACCGACAGGCTCATTTCTCCGTCTTCGGTAGCGCGCGCGATCGCCGCCGGCGCCACGGCCGTCGAACGCGTCGACAGGCTCGTGCAGCTCATCGGCCGTCAATACGGCATCACACATCCGGCCATCAATCGCACCGTCACGTTGGTCGATGCCGCGCTCGCGCGCACCAAGATTTCCGCCGCCTGAATAGGCAGTTCGCTCGTCGCACAATCATCTATGGGAGTTGCAAAATGCCAGGATTCAAGGGCCTTGCGGTACCCGGCCCCACCAACATGCCGTTCCATATCCGCCAGGCCATGGACGTTGCGCTCGAAGATCACCGCGCACCTGACTTCCCGCAATTTACGCAGCCTCTCTTCGCCGACCTGAAGGAGATCTTCCAGACCAAGAGCGGCCAAGTCTTCATTTTCCCAGGTTCCGGCACCGGCGGTTGGGAGTCGGCCATCGCCAACACGCTATCGCCCGGCGACAAGGTGTTGGCATCCGTGTTCGGCCAGTTCTCGTTGCTGTGGGTCGATCTCTGCCAGCGGTTCGGCCTCGATGTCGACGCGATCGATGTTGAATGGGGCAAGGGCGTGCCGCTCGATCAGTATCTGCAGCGCCTGACCGCGGACAAGGGGCACAAGATCAAGGCTGTGCTCGTGACGCATAACGAAACGGCGACGGGTGTCACCTCCGACGTCGCCGGCGTGCGCAAAATACTCAATGAACTCAATCATCCGGCCATGCTGTTTGTCGACGGCGTGAGCTCGATTGCCTCGATCGACTTCCGCATGGACGACTGGGGCGTGGACGTGGCGGTCGCCGGCTCGCAGAAAGGTTTCATGCTGCCGACGGGTCTCGCCATTGTCTGTGTCAGTCAAAAGGCGCTGAAAGCGGGCGAAACGGCCAAGCTGCCGCGCTGCTTTTTCGACTATCGCGATATGATCAAGACCAATGCGCAGGGCTATTTCCCCTATACGCCGGCGGCAACCCTATTGCGCGGCCTGCGCGCGTCGGTCGATATGTTGCTCGAAGAGGGCTTGGAAAATGTTTTCGCCCGCCACAACCGGCTGGCGAGCGCCGTGCGCGCCGCCGTGCAGGGATGGGGGCTGCGCATCTGCGCGCAGGGCCCGCAATGGTATTCCGACACAGTGACGGCGGTCGTCGTACCGGACGGTTTCGACGCCAATGACGTGATCAAACGAGCCTACTATCGTTACGATTTGTCGCTCGGCACGGGACTGAACAAAGTCAACGGCAAGGTCTTCCGCATCGGCCATCTCGGCTGGCTCAACGAGATCATGGTGATGCAGACTCTTGGCGGCGTCGAACTTGCGATGCGCGACGTCGGCATTCCGTTCGAACCGGGCGTGGGCGCCGGCGCGGCGGTGCGCTATCTTTCCGCGGCCGGCCAAACCATGCGGGTGGCGGCCGAATAGGCTTCCTTCCCGCTAAAGCCTCAGCGCCCTACCGCCCGGAGGCCAGAAGAGGTCGGGCCGAAGCGAGGACCCGATGGGGCACGAAATCATATTCCTGGACCGTGCGACGCTGCGGGCTCGGCTACGAACCCCGAGCTTCCCTCATTCCTACCGCGAATACGCAGTCACGCGCGGCCCCGAGATCGTCGAGCGGCTCAAGGACGCCACGATTGCTATCGTCAACAAAGTGCCGATGCGCAAGGAAACGCTGGAGCAATTGCCCAAGCTGCGGCTGATCGCCGTCGCCGCGACCGGTACCGACGTCATCGACAAAGATTATTGCCGCACGGCCGGCATTACCGTCGCGAACATTCGCAATTATGCCTTTAACACCGTGCCGGAACATGTCTTCGCGCTGATCTTCGCGTTGCGGCGCAGCTTGGTCGGCTACGGCGAAGATGTACGCCGAGGCGCGTGGCAACAGGCCGAACAGTTTTGTTTCTTTACGCATCCGATCCGGGACATCGCAGGTTCGACGATCGGCATCATCGGCTATGGCGCGTTGGGAAAATCGGTCGCGAAACGTGCGCAAGCCCTGGGGATGCAGGTGCTGGCAACCGACATCGTTGCGCAGCCGGGCCTTGTTGATCTTGCGACCGTGCTCAGAGAGAGCGACATCGTCACGCTGCATGTGCCGCTAACTCCGCAGACACGCGCCATGATCGGCGCGGAGCAACTCGGGATGATGCGCCGCGATGCCATCCTCATCAACACGGCCCGCGGTGGTCTCGTCGATGAAAACGCGCTCGCACATGCGCTGAGAGAGAGGATCATCGCCGGGGCAGGATTCGACGTCCTTACCAACGAGCCGCCAAATGACGGCAATGTCCTCCTGCAGCTCGATTTGCCGAATTTCATTCTGACCCCGCACGTCGCCTGGGCAAGCCGAGAGGCCATGCAAATTCTCGCGGACCAGCTGATCGACATTATCGAAGCCTTCGTGGCCGGGCGGCCACAAAATGTGGTGAGCGCTTAGAGAGAAGATTGCGGTTCGCGTGCGTTACAGGACGAACATGAAAAAGTTGTTGTTTCTGCTCGACACCGATCCAGTTTCAAGCGTCTTCGATACGGTTGTGGGCTACGACGGCGGCGCCGATCATGTCGTCGGTTACGGCGGCGTCACCCCGAGCAATGTCGGCGCCTTGATCGACGGCGCGATCTTCACCCGTGGCCCCAATGAGAAGCGTTATACGGCGATCTTTATCGGCGGCGGCAATATGGCGGCTGGCGAGGATTTGCTCGGCGCGGTCAAGAAGCGATTCTTCGGCAATTTCCGCGTTTCGGTCATGCTCGACAGCAATGGGTCAAACACCACCGCCGCCGCCGGGGTCGCGCAACTTACCAAAGCGCGCCCTCTCGATCGCAGGAAGGCCGTCGTGCTTGCGGGAACAGGACCGGTCGGAATGCGCGTCGCAGCGTTACTTGCCAAAGAGGGTGCGACCGTGAGCCTGACATCCCGAGATAGGCAACGTGCGCAAGCCGCATGTCGAGCGATCGAAACGCGGTTCGGGGTGGCTCCGACGCCAATCGAGGCGATCGACAACGATGCGCGGCATCGGGCTGTCAAAGGTGCGCATATTGTCTTTGCGGCGGGCGCGGCCGGGGTCGAGCTGCTTGCGGAACGGGACTGGCAGAGCGAACCCGAGATTGAATTGATCGCCGACTGCAATGCCCAACCGCCTCTCGGCGTTGGCGGCATCGAGGCGACCGACAAGGCCAAGAACCGCGATGGTAAATTGACCTTCGGCGCGCTCGGGATCGGCGCGCTCAAATTGAAGCTGCATCGCATTTGCATTGGCCAGCTTTTTGAGCGCTCGGACCAGGTTTTCGATGCCGAACAGATCCACGCGCTGGCAAAGGCGATGGCGTAACCCGTTCATGCACACGCGAATTGCCAATGCCGCCGGCGCGTGACAGAAAATCCTGCCATGCGTGAACGGGAGTGGCGGTCGAAGGCAGGCGCGCGCCGCGGTCGCGACCGCCAAGGGGATCGGCGGCGAGAGCGGCGACACGATGCCGCGAACGAGGTCGTCCTCTACGGATGGCATACAGTCACGGCGGCGCTGACAAATCCGGCGCGGCAAATTCGCCGGCTGATGGCGACCGAGAACGCGGTTCGCCGGCTCGCCGACGAGGGCATCGCGACGCCGATCGCGCCGGAAATAATGCGGCCCGGTACGCTTGCCGCGCGGCTTACGCCGGACGCCGTGCACCAAGGACTGATCGCTGAGGCCGATCCCCTGCCCTCGCCCGATATCGAGGATTTGCCGGTCACCGGCACTGTGCTTGTGCTCGATCAGATCACCGACCCGCACAATGTCGGGGCGATCCTGCGCACAGCCGCGGCCTTTGCCGTTTCCGCGGTCGTTACGACGGCGCGCCACAGTCCCGAGGCAACGGGCGTATTGGCGAAATCGGCATCAGGCGCGCTCGAACTGGTGCCGATCGTTGTCGTGCAAAATCTGGCGCGGGCGCTTGGCGCGCTCAAACAACGCGGGTTTCTGACGATTGGATTGGACAGTGCGGCGGCCGACGATCTTGACTCCATCGCGCTCCGGCAGCCGCTTGCGCTCGTGCTTGGCGCCGAAGGCAAAGGACTGCGCCAATTAACGGGTGCGACCTGCGATCGCCTGGCGCGGCTTGCGCTTCCCGGCGCGATCAAGAGCCTCAATGTCTCGAATGCCGCGGCGCTTGCGCTCTACATCGCGTCACGCGCCACTTCATAAGAACGAACAATCAAAGACGCCGTCGTCCGCCTAGTAAGGCTGGCGTCGATGCGGCACGTGCTGGTAGCGGGGGTTCATATAAGCCGGATCATGGAAGGCGTAGCGACCGTAATACGGCCGTGCGTAGCCTGGAACGTAAGGGTAGTCGGTCGCCGGAGCGTAGGCGGTGTCCGGTGAATAGGTCCTATAAGGAACCATGACGCCCGGACCCGAATATTTCGGACCCTGATTGACGACATAGAGCGAGGACGGCGGACCAAAGGGCACGCCGACGCCGCCGCTCCAGCTGGTCCAGCCATACCAGCCGGCGCCCCAGACGCAATTGCCGCAGCCATACCAATTGCAGCACGGACCGCCGAACGGCGTAACCACCGTGCCGACGACGATGGGCGCCGGCGCGACCGGCGTGCCGTTGACCGCCGGCGCTGCGCAGCCGACGCAGCCGCCGCCATAACCGAAGGGAGCGAACGCCGGATAAGCGATGGGGGCCGTCGCATCGCAACAGGCCGACGCCAATGACGGTGCGACGATACTGAAAAGGGTGGCGCAAGCCACAAGCATAATACGGTTGAGAGACATGATACTTTCCTGTTGGCTGTTTGCGCAGGCAGCGCAAATGCGCACAAATTCGCGCGAATTCTACCGGGTTCATCGCGGTGAATTCATTTAGAATCGATATCTTGAAGGACTAAATTGCCGGGTAAGATTAATCGCTGTTTACCATCTGGGTTCGAAAGCATGTCGACCAAGCAATCGGCTGGTGAGAAATAGAATGCGGGGCCGAATGGGCCCCGCAAACAGCTTTCGCCGTGAAAGCGTCAGTTACGCTTTCTGAGCGACTGCCTCGTTCCAAATGCTGTTCTGGCGCGTTTCGGGCATCAGGAACAGGCTAAGCACGAAACATATTGCGGGAACGGCGATTGGGTAAATCAGCGCGTATCCTAGGCTGCCTGTCGCCGTGTAAGCCGCGGTGGTGATGAACGGCACCAATCCGCCGCCCCAACCGTTGCCGATGTGATAGGGGACGGACACCGACGTGTAGCGGATCCTGGCGGGGAAATATTCTGCCAGGAACGCCCCGATCGGCCCATAGACCAACCCGACATAGGCGACGAGGACGGCGACGATGATGACCGCGGCCACAAAGTTAACATTGCCCGGCTGCGTCACGGATCCAAGCGCCGAGTACAGCGGATAGTAAGTGACCGCTGCGAGCAGGAAGCCGGCCAAGATCACCGGCTTGCGGCCGATATGGTCAGAAAGCCAACCGAAAAGGACCAACGTCGGCGTGCCGATGATAAGGCCGCCTCCCACGATATAGGCCGTCGTCAGTGGATCGAGCTTGGAAACCGTGCCCAAGAAATACAGCGCCCAAAATTGGCCGCTGTACCAGACGACGCCCTCTCCCAACACCACGATCGTCGCGATCAGCACAAACTTGATATTGGCGCTGAGGAAAGCTTCCTTCCACGGATTTTTGGTCATCGCTCCCTTCGCCTTGATCTCCTCGAAGATCGGCGATTCTTGGAAGTGAACCCGGATGTAATAGGCGATGAACATCAACAGGAAGGAAAACAAGAAAGGTACGCGCCACCCCCAGTCGTTGAACACATCATTGCCGAGATAGGTACGGGTCGCGATGATGACGATGAGCGACAACACAATCCCGAGAGTGGGCGAGGTTTGCAACCAGCCGGTATAGTAGCCGCGGTGTTCGTCCGCGACATGCTCGGCAACGTAGGTGATGGCGCCGCCATATTGGCCGCCCAGGCAAAGACCTTGGATCATCCGCAAACAGAAGAGAATAATCGCTGCGGCCACGCCAATCTTTTCAAAGGTCGGAATCAACCCGATCGCGCCGGTGCCCAGCGCCATGCCGGTCAGCGTTATGAGGAATGTATATTTGCGGCCGATGCGATCGCCCATCCAACCAAACACGAAGGCTCCCAATGGGCGGATGAGGAACCCGGCGGTGAACAAGGCGATCGTGCTGAGCAACGCCGCGACGGGATGGGATTTCTCGAAGAACTTGACCGATAAGACGGCGGCCAAACTGCCGAAGATATAGAAGTCATACCATTCTATGACGTTGCCTCCGGCCGCCGCGGTGATTACGCGTCGAAAATTGGGTGGAATGTGAGCAGCCATAGTGATCCTCCCCCTGCTTGCTTATGCGGGTCTGTGATTGAAGAGTTTACATTTTATGGGACCCAACCCCTATACGACTTTGGTTTGGAAGCGGGCAACCCCATCCGTCCGGTCGTTTTTTGACTTGGAAGCCAAAACGATAGCCACATCTGCCCACGACTTTCGACCTAAGACTTCTTGCCGACAGACACGCGCGTATCGCGGATATTAACTTGCATTGGGTGGGCTTTTTTGGCCGCGAACCTTCCGGATCGTCCGTGGCGTGGTCGCACGCGCGATCGGACGCGGTCGTGTATCGAATGGACTAGGCGGAGGTCGTTGTGAAGTTGCATGCGCCGACGCCGGGCTGGTTCATTGCATCGCTTGTGATCGTTGCCATCGGCATCGTGAGCGTCCTCACGCCGATCCCGTATATCACGACTTACGGAGCATGGGTTGCCGTGCTGGCCTATGTCGTGCTTGCCGTCGGCAACTTGGTCTAGCTACGGAAGCCCGATCTTGCTTTTGCAGTTTCCCCGCGCATTTGGACGAACACTGAGCTTAGTGCGTCTTCGGCCAGATTAGGTGCCGCGCGACGAAATTGCGCAATGCCGCAGCGATGCCGCACAGCAACGCAAAGGCGAGCGTCGCGCCGACGAATTCTTTGATCACTGCTAAGCCGCCGCTATGCAGTTCGCTCCACGGTGCGAGCGATTTGACCGCCGCCGCGGCGAAGCCGATCGCCGCGCCGTAAATCACGGCACGTGCGGTATTCCATGGTTGCATCGTCGCGCTCAAGCCGCGACCCGTTTTACAAGTGATGTCCAGCACCGCAGGAGTATCGGAACAACCGTTTTCCTGCAATCGATTGGAACAGGCATGCCCGCTCGATCGTTTCCTTGTATTGCTGCGGAAATTCGGCTTTCTTGCGGATAAAGAATTTGCCGGCCGCATGCAGTGCGCAGGACATCGCCCCTAATGAATCCGCTAAAGGCACTCCTCGATCATCGTCAGGCGGTCTGGCTTGATTTTCTGTCGCGAGGCTTCATTGCCAATGGCGGCTTGAAGAAACTCGTCGATGAGGACGGCTTGCGAGGCGTAACGTCCAATCCATCGATTTTCGAGCACGCTATCGGCCAGTCCAGCGAGTACGACGATTCCATCGAACACATGCTGGAAGCGCACGATCGCTCGCCAAGTGAAATCTTCGAGGGCCTCGCGGTGGAGGATATTCGGCAAGCTACCGACGTTCTGCGTCCGGTCTTCGAGGCGACGCATGGCGCCGACGGCTTCGTCAGCATCGAGGTTTCGCCATACCTGGCTACGAATACCAAGGAAACCATCGCCGAAGCGAAGCGGCTATGGCACTCGATCGATCGCAAGAACCTGATGATCAAGGTGCCGGCGACGTCGGAGGGACTTCCGGCCATTCACGATCTGATCGCCGATGGCATCAACGTCAATATCACGCTGCTGTTTGCGCAAGAGGTGTATGAGCAAGTCGTCGAGGCTTATCTTTCCGGCCTGGAGACGCTCGCCGCCATGGGCGGCGACATTTCGCGAATAGCCAGCGTGGCAAGCTTTTTCGTCAGCCGCATCGACACCGCAGTCGACAAATTGCTCGATGAAAAAATTGCGCGCGCCAACGATCCCAATGAAAAAGCTCGCCTCGCTGGGCTCAAGGGTAAAATCGCCATCGCCAATGCCAAACTAGCCTATCAGCGCTATTTGCGACTGTTCGCCGGCGGACGCTGGCACGCGCTTGCCGCAAACGGCGCCAAGCCGCAGCGGCTGCTTTGGGCCTCGACCGGCACAAAAAACAAGGCCTATAGCGACGTTCTTTATGTCGAACAGTTGATCGGTCCCGACACCGTCAACACGATGCCGATCGCGACACTCGATGCATTCCGCGATCACGGCAAGGTGCGCGACACGCTCGAAGCGGATACCGCCGAAGCCCAACGCATTCTGGGCGAACTCGGCCGCGCCGGCGTTTCGCTACAAGTAGTGAGCGACAAGCTTTTGCAGGACGGCGTGCGGCTTTTTTCCGATGCCGCCGACAAGCTTCTCGGGGTTGTCGCGAACAAACGAGCCGACATCACCGGTCAAATCGACGCACAACATCTCGCGCTGGGTCCGCAGTTCGAGAAAAAGGCGGAGGAAACCGAAGACGACTGGCGCATGCGTGGCAATGTCCGAAGGCTTTGGCGGCGTAATAAGTCGCTCTGGACCAATAGCGACGAGGATCGCTGGTTGGGCTGGCTCGACAGCGTCCCAGATTCCCAGATCGCAAACTATGTCGCCTTCGCGCGTGAGGCGAAGCAGGACGGTTACAAAGACGCGGTGCTACTCGGAATGGGCGGCTCCAGTCTCGGACCCCAGGTGCTGGCCGAGATGTTTGGACAGCAAAACGGCTGGCCGCGATTGCGAATTCTCGATTCTACGGTCCCCGCGCAGATCGAAGCTCTCGAAGCCGATATCGACTTGGCCAAGACCCTATTCATCGTATCGAGCAAGTCCGGCGGCACGACCGAGCCTAATATCTTGGCGGATTATTTCTTCCAGAAGGTTGCGGACAAGATCGGACGGGAACAAGCAGGACGACAGTTCATTGCGATCACCGATCCCAGCTCGCTGCTAGAACAACGCGCGAAGGATCAAAATTTCCGACGCATATTTCTCGGCGTTCCAACCATCGGCGGCAGATATTCGGTACTGTCGCCGTTCGGCCTTGTGCCGGCGGCGATCGCGGGGCTCGATGTCACCCGGCTGGTGGAATTGTCGCGCGCCATGATGCGCTCATGCGGTTCCGACGTACCGCCCGCGCAAAATCCGGGAGTTGCGCTTGGCATAGCGCTTGGAATTGCCGCGGCGCGCGGTCGCGACAAAGTAACGATCCTGACTTCACCCAAACTGGCCGCATTTGGCGCTTGGGCCGAGCAACTCTTCGCGGAATCGACTGGCAAGCTCGGCAAAGGCCTCATTCCGATCGATGGCGAGCCGCTGGGCCGACCCGAAGTCTATGGCGACGATCGCTTTTTCATCGACCTCACACTCAAGGGCGGCAACAACGCCGACCACGAGACCAAGCTCGGGGCTTTGGAGAGAGCCGGCCACCCCATCGTCCGGATCGTGCAGAACTCGCCCGCCCACATTGCCCAGGAATTTTTCCGGTTTGAAATCGCAACGGCAACGGCCGGTGCGGTGCTTGGCATCAATCCGTTCGATCAGCCTGACGTCGAGGCCAGCAAAGTCAAAACGCGCGAACTGTCGGGCGCGTTCGAACAATCCGGCTCGCTGCCACGCGAGACGCCGATTTGCTCGGAAAAGTCCATCTCGCTCTATACCGACGAGGCCAATGCCGCCGCACTGCGTAAGGCCGGAGCCGACGGCACGGTTGCAAGCTTTCTCGCCGCCCATTTTGCGCGCATCGTCGGCGGCGACTACTTCGCCATGCTGGCCTACCTTGCCCGTGACGACGCCAATGTGTCCGGTTTGCAGCATCTTCGATTGGCGCTACGCGACCGGCGCCGTGTCGCGACCTGCCTCGAATTCGGGCCGCGGTTTTTGCATTCGACAGGGCAAGCCTACAAAGGCGGACCCGACAGCGGCGTGTTTCTTCAGATTACCTCGGACGATCGCGAAGACTTGGCAATCCCGGGGCACCGCGCCAGCTTCGGCGTCGTAAAAAACGCTCAGGCACGCGGCGACTTCGACGTTCTCCTCGAGCGCGGCCGACGCGCGCTGCGCGTTCATCTCAAAGGCGATATGGATGCCGGCTTGGCCGCGCTCAAAACCGCATTCGAACGAGCGCTGGTGTGATGGCATTAATCATGCGATTTGACGCGATATCTGTTATTTTAGCCCGCTGCGGGAAGCTGCGGGCGCGATCGCCTCAAGTTAATCTCGGCGTCATTGCTCCATTGCAGCACCGCGCGGATGGAATCGCGGGTTCGGCACGCGTGGCATTTTTCTCGATCCTCTCCGGTGCAAGACCATGCCAAGGCTCGGTACTTGTTTCCTGGTTGCCGGATTAGGGGCCGTTCTTATCGCCTCTGCGCCGATAGCGGCCTTCGGCTTCCAGCTCGGCCCATTCCACTTAGGCCTGCCATCGTTTTAGCATCGGCACTATCATCGTCCGCCACGGGCCAATCCCAATGATCTCGGTCGCCGCGAACAGCCGCAGGAGATCACATCGGACCACTTAACGTTCGCATTCCTTTATCCTGTCCGGGCTCTGCCCACCATTTTCCAAAATATTTTCTGGCCGGCTTATTCCTCGCCCTGGCCGTTCGGCTATGAGAAAATTTTCGCCACTGCCTTCGCGCCAATGCCCGCAAATCGAAATTCCAATCAGTGCCAGCAATCCGTCGACGCCAATGCAATCGTCGAGCGCATCCGCAAGGAGATCGAGCCGACCCCGGATCAAACCGAGCGCTTGCAGAAACTCGGCGGTGCGCTTGGCGCGGCCGGCAACTACCTGGCCAATTCCTGTCCCAGCGAGATTCCCTCCCAGCCGACGGCCCGACTGCAGCTGATGGAATCCCAGATCGAAAAACTTACGCTTGCCATTGATTTTGCTCACGCACCGCTACAGGATTTCGAACAATCGTTGGGCGGCGAGCAGCTTCGCCGGTTTGCGGGAACAACCGCAACGGCCGCAACCGGCGATCAACATGGCGATTCCGAAACTGCCGCTCGGTGTACCGCCTCCCTCGCGATCGTCGGCTGGTCGGTCGATCAAATCGTAAATACGGTTCAACCGAGCGAAGCGCAGCGTGTTGCACTCAACGATGTACATCAGGCATTCGAGAAGGCGGCTCGCGATATCGAGACCCATTGTCCTACATCGGTGCCGCCGTCGGCTCTTGCTCGGCTGGAGGCGATCGAGTCCCGTCTCGACGCAAACTGGCGCGCGATCTTATCCATTCAAGTCGCCCTCGCCACATTCGAAACAAAACTTAGCGACGAGCAAAAGCAGCGATTCGACGCGATGAATTTTGCCGCGCAGTGATCGGATTGCGGACAGTCGCCGACTGTGGTTAAGACGCCCGATTTTGCGCGTTCCAGTTTCGCTCGAGATTGGCGATCAGCGCCGGACTGAAATGACACCATGCCTGCTCGCGCGCATAGAGCGCCATATAGCGGCGAAATAGGTCAAGCGGTTCCTGCCCGATGCGAATTGCCCGGCGATTGCCGGCCGCGCTAACCACTCCGGAACTGGTAAAGATATCGACGACGCAGTCCAACGCCGCGTCGACCTTCGCCGCTGGCGCAATCTCGTCGCAGATGAGACGTCCCTCCGGCGTGTCGCAATCGAGACGCCGGCCGTAAAGGATCGCCTGCCGCGCAATTCGATCCCCAGTGAAACGCCACAGCCGCAAATTAGCGGCTCCCGGGATAATTCCCTCTTTGCGCGCCGGCAGCGTCATGTAGGCATCGCTTGCCGCCAACACGTAATCCAGCGCCAGCAGGAGCTGACAGCCACCGCCGATGGCGAAACCTTCGACCACGCCGATCCACGGCTTCTCCGTTGTGCCGCCGACCAGTTCGTCCGGGCTGACTTGCGGGTGCGCGACCCCGCGGAAGAGTTTGTTGACGACGCCCATATCGCGCTTGATGTACCAAATGTAGGAAATCTTGCCGTGATATAGGTGCGTCAGATTAATGCCCGCGGAAAAGAGTCGGCGGCCGCGATATTTCGCGTGCTCGACGACGCCGCCGCGCAGAATGGCGATATCCGTTGCTGGGTCGAGGGTGGCGACATCCACGGCAATTTCAAAGCCATCAAGCGTCGTCTCATCTTCGGCATTGAGGAAGCGTGGATTGCGCATCGTCACAAGCGCCGCGCGGCCACGTCGTTCAAGCGTCGCGCCTTGAAATTCCAATTTATCGCGCTGCCTAAAATGGCGACTGTGTTCCACCGCCTCCGGCCGCGGCAACAGCATCGCGTGGCACAAATGCATGCCGCAGACCGGGTCGCCGAGGACGCGCGAAAGAAACAATCCCTGATCGATTTCGAAGCCATCCTTGTATTGCTGCCGTAACGCATTCTCGCGGTCGAGCTGCTTGTCGTCCGGCACCAGGCCGGGCACGGCCGCCGCGGCATCGCGCACCAATTCCCCGACACGCTTAAACTTCGAGAAATTATCGGTAAGGCGCCGATAAAGCGTCTCCAGATGACGATCGAGAAATATCCGGCGTGACGAGCGCTCCAGTTCCAGGATCGCAGCCGCTGCCGCGGCTTGCCCGTCAGGTCGCGCTTGTTTTGGCGGCAGCAGGGCCAAAAGGTCGGCGCCAATCCGCCAACGCCGCGAAGCTTGTTCCGCATCGCGCCGATAGTCGCCGCTCAGCGGACAGTCGGCGGCAAGCCATGCCGCCACGGCGTCGCGTGGCAGTTCGGCGCGAACGAGGACCGCCGACACAGCGTCTCGAGAAGATTGCTCCAGGAGCGTCATCGACTTCTCCCGATCACGATCGCGGCCGTTTATCGATGACGCGTTTGGCCTTGCCTTGCGAGCGTTCGATGGTGCCCGGCGGCACGGTGCGCACCACGGTCGTTATACCGACACGCGATTTGATGAGATGGACGGCGCGGTCGGCCAATACGATCGCGGCGTCGGGGGCGACCGTGGTTCTCGTCTCGACGATCACTTCGAGCTCGTCGAGATGATCGGGGCGCGTGACCTCCAGAATATAATGGGGCGCGAGCGCTTCTTCTCCGGCCAAGGCTGTTTCGATTTGCGACGGAAATACATTGACGCCCCGAATGATAAGCATGTCGTCGCTGCGTCCCTTGACGCGCTCCATTCGCCGCATGGCGCGGCCGTTGCCCGGCAGCAACCGGGTCAGATCGCGTGTGCGATAACGAACGACCGGCATCGCCTCCTTGGTGAGCGACGTAAAGACGAGCTCGCCCTCTTCGCCGTCGGGCAGGATCTCGCCTGTTTCGGGATCGATGATCTCCGGGATGAAACGATCTTCCCAGATTGTCAGTCCGTCCTTGTCCGGAGCATATTCCTGCGCGACACCCGGCCCGATCACTTCCGAAAGGCCGTAAACGTTTAGCGCGTCGAGATTAAAGCGGCGTTCGATTTCGCCGCGCACGGCTTCGCTCCAAGGCTCGGCCCCGCAGAGCGCAATGCGCAACGATGACCGGCGTGCGTCGATTCCCTGACGGTCAAACTCGTCGGCAATAGCGAGCAAATAAGACGGCGTAACCGCGATAATATCGGGCTTGAAATCGGTGATGAGCTGCACCTGGCGCTCGGTGAATCCGCCGCTGACCGGAATAACGGTGCAGCCGAGCGATTCCGCGCCATAGTGGAAACCGAGACCGCCGGTGAACAGCCCGTAACCGTAAGCGATGTGCATTTTGTCGCCCGGGCGACCGCCGGCGGCGCGGATCGAGCGAGCCATCAATGCCGACCAAAGATCGATGTCGCCGCGCGTATAGCCGACGACGGTCGGCTTTCCGGTCGTGCCGCTCGAGGCATGGATGCGGACAATATCGCTCATCGGCACCGCAAACATGTCGAACGGATAGTTTTGACGAAGATCCTCCCTGGCGGTGAACGGCAGGCGCGCAAGATCACGCAGATTTGCGATATCGCCAGGGCTGACGCCCGCCGCCGCGAATTTGCTGCGGTAATGCGGCACCTTCGCCGCGCGGGCGATCGCGTTCTTGAGCCGCGTCAACTGCAGTGCGCGCAGCTCATCCACGCTCGCGCTTTCGATCACCTCGGACCGCTCGCGCGGCGGCGCACGCAGCGCCTTGTCAGACATCGCCTTTCCTCCGGACGCCGTACTCTACGGCCTACCGAAAGTGCCTGCAATTCTGACAACTTGATCGGGCGGTCGGCGTAGCTTAAGCGAAGCAAAATGCGCAGGCGGATCCCGCAATGAGCGAAGCGGCATCGGTGATTGTCGGAGGCGGTCTGGCCGGTTCCGCCTTTGCGATCGAACTGGCGCGCTACGGCCGGCACACGATCGTTCTCGAAAAAACCGGCGGTCCGCATCACAAGGTATGCGGCGAGTTTCTCAGCGCAGAAGCCCAGGAATTGCTCGCGCGGCTTGGCATCGACGTTTGGGAAATGGGCGCCGCCCCGGCCTGCAATCTCAGCCTGGAATTTGGCGGATACCGTAAAGCATTCGGGTTGCCGTTCCGCGGCGCCGGTTTGTCGCGTTTTCGGTTAGATCAACTTCTTCTCGACGCCGCCGCGCGATGCGGTGCCGAGGTCATCCGCGGCGCTACCGTCACCAAGCTGGAATACGACGAGCGGTCGGCGGTGGTGCACACCGCAAACGAGCGGCTTGCCGCAAGCCGCGTCGCGCTCGCGAGCGGCAAACACAATCTGCGCGGCCTACAGCGGCCGCAAGCGCCGACGGTCGCTTTCAAAATGCAATTGCGACTCAGCGGAACCGGCGTCGCGTTGCTGGAACATCTCGTTCATCTCTCGATGTTTGCCGGCGGCTATGCCGGCGTTTGCCTCGTAGAGGGCGGCATCGCGACGATTTGCTGGGTCATCGAGCGCGATCGACTGCTCGACAGTGCATCGGCTGGATGGCCGACGCATGCGGCCTTTCTCTCCGAGAGGTCGTCGTTTTTTGCAACGCTCCTGAGCGAAGCGACGGCGCTCTGGGAGAAGCCTGTCGCGATCGCCGCAATCCCCTATGGCTATCTGCGCGAAGAGGTCATCTCCGATGTAGTTTATCCCATGGGCGATCAGCTCGTGGTTATCCCTTCTTATACCGGCGGAGGTACATCGCTGGCGCTGCACACGGGGCTAACCGCGGCACGCGCCGTCCTGAACGATCGATCGGCCAGCGAATTCCAAAAACAGACGATCGCCACACTCAAGCCTCAAATTGCCTGGGCGAAACTCGCTAATATCGCCTTCGTCAACGCGCCGGCGCAGCGACTGACGGCAGCCGTCGCGCGTCTCGTGCCTTGGGCTTTGCCGCAAGTCTCGACGTTCGTCGTAAAAATGACGCGTCTGCGCAATTAGAGCACAATCGATCAAGATTGAATCGATTGCGGCTCTAAGGTTTTGATGGGGCATAATCTTTTCGGAAAAGCCGGTTTCCACTTTTCCGATCATGCCCTAACCTGTAACGATGGACGGTTACTTCCGGCGCGCCACCGCATAGCGAAACGGAAAGAACCATTCGACCTTCGCCCGGTCTCCCACTCCCGATTCGACCAATATTAGCCGCCAATCCGTAGCGGTGAACGCGCGCGACACCGAGATCGGACCGTCATTAGCGGTCAGCCGATTAAGCGGCAGGATGCCGAAAAGGACTTTTATAAAATAATACGGTAGCGGATGCCGATGCAGATCGTTGATGAACCAGCCGCGCACCGCGTGGTCTTCCATCCAATGAATGAAACGGACAAGCTCCGAATCCGACAAGTGATGCGTGAAATTCGAGCAGATGATGAAATCGGCCCGCCGCGAGCGGTCAAATAAAAAGATATCGGAAGTTTCGTAGGCGATGTGCATTTCGGGCGGCGTCGACTGCGCGGCCGATTGCTTCGACCACGGATTGAGATCGACGCCGGCGAGATCGGCCGTTAACCCGCGGCGATTCAACAATCTGCAAATCCGCCGTAACATGTCGCCGCCGCCGCTGCCGACGTCGAGCACGGAAACCGCTTCCCCCGGCTTTGTGCCTTCGAGCATGCGCCGGAGCCATTGCAACGTCGGCCGGTACGCGAGTGTGCAAACATTGATCACTTCGAGTTCCTGAAGGCATTCGTGGAACTCCGGGAAGGCGACCGGCTCGGTATCCATGAGCTCGGATTGCGTGCTGCGGCGCCGCAGGTCAACTTTCGCCATGACATCTCTCCGGCGCAGAAGCCGCGCGCCTTCCCACTCCTCAATTCGCAAAGAAGCGATTCTTCGGCCGCGGCAGACCGAGATGCTCCGGCAGAGTCGCGCCTTCATAGTCGCGCCGGAATAACCCGCGCCGTTGCAATTCGGGAACGACTTTTTCGACAAAATCGTCGAGTCCGCCGGGCAGATACGGAAACATCACGGTGAAACCGTCGGAAGCTTCCGTTTCGAACCAGTCCTCCATTTCGTTGGCGATGTTTTGCGGCGTTCCGACCATAGCGAGGCCAGAATAACCGCCAAGCCGTTGCGCGAGTTGCCGCACGGTCAAATTTTCGCGCCGGGCGAGTGCGATGGCGCGTTCCCTTCCGCTTTTGGAAGCATTGCTTTCAGGAATATCGTCCGGCAACGGCCCGTCTGGGTCGAATTTCGAGGCGTCGTGGCCGAGTGCAATCGACACGAGGCGATCGCGTTGGCGTAATTGACGAGGCTGTCAAGCTTGGCGCGCTTGGCTTTTGCTTCCTCGACCGTCTCGCCGACCACGACAAAGCACGCCGGAAGGATTTTCATGTGATCACGCGAGCGGCCGAGCTTTTCCATCCGGCCCTTCACATCCGCATAAAACTGTCGGTCGGCAGCAAGATCGCTCTGCGCGGTGAAGACAGCTTCTGCGGTTTCCGCCGCAAGCTGGCGGCCGGAATCCGAAGCCGCCGCCTGTACAATCACCGGCCAGCCCTGGATCGGCCGCGCGATATTCAGTGGTCCGCGCACCGAGAGATATTTGCCTTTGTGATTGAGTACATGCATTTTTGCCGGGTCGAAGAAGATGCCGTCTTCAACGTTACGAACAAAAGCGTCGTCCGCCCAGCTGTCCCAAAGCCCGGTCACGACATCGTAAAATTCACGCGCGCGGCGATATCGCTCGCCGTGCTCCATGTGCTCGTCGAGACCGAAATTGAGCGCGGCGTCCGGATTGGATGTCGTGACGATGTTCCAGCCAGCGCGGCCGCCGCTCAAGTGATCGAGGGAAGCGAAGCGCCGCGCGATGTGGTACGGAGCGTCGAAGGTAGTCGAGCCCGTGGCGACGAGACCGATGCGTTCGGTCACCTGCGACAAGGCCGATAACAGCGTGAACGGTTCGAATGAGGTCGCGGTGTGGCTTCTTTTGAGCGCATCGATCGGCATGTTCAGGACCGCCATGTGATCGGCCATGAAAAATGCATCGAACTTTGCGCGCTCCAATTTCTGGATCGACTGCTTGATATGAGCGAAATTGAAATTCATGTCTGGCCAGGCGCCAGGATACCCGCCAGGCGCCGGTGTGGATGCTGGCCGGGCGCATGAAAGCACCGAGGTGGAGTTGGCGCCCTGACCTCATCGGTCGACTCCTTTCCAGCGCGAAATCGCGCCGCGGGTGGGCAAGAATGTAACGGCGATCGACGTTTCATAAACGGTTTGAATGATCGCTGCGGCGATGCCGGGCTAAGAGAGCGGCGGGCTTAAGTCGTTAGAAGCAAAGATGGGTCCAAACTTCACCGCGCTTGTTTTTGAGGACGAGCGGGCATTTCAACCGCTCAAGAGCAGCCTTAGCGTCCTCGTTGCCGAGCGCCGCGGCTTTTTCATAATAGCCCTTCGCGGCGTCCCGATCCTCCGGTCCGCCGCGACCGCTTTCGGCGAAGTTACCCATCCAATCGAGCGCATCCGCATGACCCTGCGCCGCCGCTTTTTCAAACATCGCTCGCGCCGCGACGTCGTCTTTCGGGCCGCCCACCCCGTCGGCCATCATCAGTCCAAGCTGAAACTGCGCCTCGGCCGAATTGGTCTCCGCGGCTTTTGCAAGCAGCGCTCTCGCCTGAGCTGGATCGGACGGCGTACTGCCGCCATTGCCGGCCACGAGTTCGGCCACGCCGCGCGGATTGCCCGCCGCAGCGGCGCGGGCGAACAAGCTATGCGCCTCGGTTTCATCCTTCGGCACGCCCGAACCGCTCGCGAGCAGCGTGCCGAGTTCGACCATTGCCGCGGTGCTGCCCTTGTCGGCTGCCTTGCGATAAGCGCCGGCCGCTTCCGGCATTTGTCGATTGGCCGCAAAGGCCCGGCCTAGCTGGTAAAGCGCCCGGCGGGCCGCCGGCGCTGCGCGCTTGCAGAACTTGATCGCCGTCGCGATGTCGGACGACGCGATTTCGGTAACGCCTTTGACATCCGCCGGCTTGTCCGGATCGGCGGGATCGGCGGCAATCCGGTCGCACAGGACGAGATCGGCCGATTGAGCGCGAACCGTAGACCGAACGGGAACGCTTGCCAGCATCAACAGGCAGAGGCCGACGGTGCAACAGGGCGGCAGCGCCTCACGTAACTTTACCATTGTTTCGCTGTCATGGTCGGATACGGGCTTTTGGGCGCCAACCTTAAGACCACTCCTGTGCGCCATCAAGCAGACGGCATCGGCACGAAATCCTGTCACAAACGATCAGATCGGGTCCAATGCCGTGGATGATCTCGTGGGACGCCGTCAGGACAACTGCGCTGCGCGTGCAGGGTTGATCCATATCAACAGGTCTCAAAATCGATCGCGTTATTTTTCTGCGCCAACTCCCCACGCCGGGACGTAAAGAGCAAGAAGGAGTCGATCATGAAACGGACTGCATGCGCGCTCGCGGTCGCTGCGGCGGTTAGCATAGCGGCGTATGGACGCCGCACCCATCGCGCCGCTGACGGGCGTGCAGATACAATCGAATAACATCACCCAGGTATATTGGTATCATCACCGCTGGTACCCGCATCGCTATTGGCACCGCCGCTATTGGGGATGGCGCCCCTATCGTCCGTACTGGGGCTGGGGTCCCTACTGGGGCTGGAGTTGGGGTCCGCGTCCCTACTGGGGTTGGGGATGGGGCTGGGGCCGTTGGGGCTGGTGGTGGTGATGACGCGTCGTAAACAAAGACGCGTTCTAAGATGACCTAATCGCGTGCCGGATTGCGTCCGGCGCGCGCTCTGCATGACGAATATGACAATCGCGGCGCTGTCGTACGCGGCAGATGGGCGCTATTGCCGCGTCGGCCTATCGCAGTATATGACAGCAGATATCACAGAGCTGTTACCCAAACACACCCGACCTGCCGCGCTCACGCATCATCGTAACGGAAACGCGCAAAGCATGACGGAAAAGTTCGGACGGCTGGCACTGCACATGTGGACGATCGACACAACGCCGCTTGCGACCGCGCTCGGTGCGGCGCGGGCTGCGGGCTACGACGCGGTCGAACTTCGCCGCACCGACTTCAAGCGTTGCTTCGATGCCGGCATGAGCAACAAGGACGTTCTCGATCTCGTCCGCAACAGCGGCATTCCCGTCGGCGTGCTCGGCGTTGAATATGGCTGGCTGTTCGCGACCGGCGATGAAAGTAAACGCCTAATCAACGTGTTCCGCGAGTCGTGCGAGAACGCCGTTGCGCTCGACTGCGAAATGCTGATGAGCGCCCCCGGGCCGGTCAAGGGGCCGATCTCCGACCCGATTAAATATTTGCGCCGAGCCGGCGACATCGCCGCCGAGTACGATCTCAGACTCGCCATCGAGTTCAATTCGCAACACCCCGTGCTCAACAAGCTTGCCGTTTTGCGCGAACTCATCGAAGGCGCCAACAAGCGCAATTGCGGATATCTGATCGATGCCTACCACTTTGCGCGCAGCGGCGCCGGCGGCCGCGGCTTTGAAGATGTGCCCGCGGAGCAAATCTTTTGTTTCCAATACAGCGATCTTTCACCCAATCCTATTACCGGCGTGGCCAGGCCGACCGATCGCTTGCCGCCGGGCAAGGGTGTCGTGCAGTGGCGCGAGGTTCTCGGTCTATTGGCGGAGAAGAATTACACCGGCTATCTCAGCTACGAGGCGCCGAACCCAGAGCAATGGGCGCGCTCGCCCTATGACGTGGCGCGCGAGGGTGTCGAGCTCACCCGCGCGCTCTTGAAAGATGCGGTCCCGGCTTATGCCGTGTGAACGCCTCGCACAGATAAACTAACTTCTAATGAGAAAATCGGGAGGCAAACCATGACAGCTACGGCCGCGAGTGCGCAGACAACGACCGGCGATCCCCTATTCGCCGGTCTGTTCGATCGCAGCATCACCGCGATCCCGGAAACCGTCGCCAAGCAGCGATATATGACCAGCGTGGCGCCGACGGCGGCCAATCCCGGCCGATGGATCGAGCAGCCGCGCTTGCCGATCCCGGTCGGCGAACACGGCGTAATCGAATGTAACGGGAAGATTCACGTAATCGCCGGTTATGCGCGCCACCGCGTCGATGGTAGCTTTCATCAGGTCTACGATCCCGCATCGAAAAGCTGGTCGCAAAAGGCGGCGTTTCCTTTGCCCTGCAACCACGTTGCCGGCATATCGATCGGAACGAAAATCTACACGTTCGGCGGCTTCATCGAACAAAACCGCTGCCCGCATTCCAAATGCTTTGTCTATGACACGGCTACCGATTCTTGGCAGCCGATCGCGGGCTTGGCGCGGCCGCGCGGCGCGATTTCGGCAATCGTGCTCGACGGCAAAGTTCACTTGCTTGGCGGACGCGACGTGCGTTCCGTCGAATGGCACGAAGTGTACGATCCGGCGACCGACAAATACGCGATCCTCGGCGGAATGCGCGGCTCCACAGGAACGCAGCCTTTCGTCGGACAGCGCGACCATATGGGCGTGGCCGTGGTCGACGGAAAGATCCATGCCATCGCCGGACGCATGGACTCCTATGATTTCAACACCGGTCTGAACGCCATTTACGATCCGAAAAGCGACGCCTGGAGTTTCCGCGCGCCGCTGCCGACGCCGCGCAGCGGCGTGTCGGCGGTCTATTTCGGCGGCAAGATCGTGGTGTTCGGCGGCGAGGCAACGGGCCGGGTGTTCGGCACCAACGAAGGCTACGATCCGAAGACCGACAGCTGGGAGGCACTCACGCCAATGCCGATTCCGCGCCACGGACTCCACGGCGCCACCGTCGCGGTGATCGGCAATTTGGTGCATGTACCCGGCGGCGGTCCGGTCCCCGGCGGCAGCGTACAAGGCGCCTACCACGACGCGTTCACATTCTCCTGACGGCGGTTGCGCCCGCATTTGCTCATGACCCAAACCGTCGCCTTCACGGTCAACGGCAGGCCGGTCAGCGTTGCCGCCGCGCACGAGCAGACGCCGCTGCTCGACGTCCTGCGTAACGACCTGCGGCTGACCGGGACGCGATTTGGCTGCGGACTTGAGCAATGCGGCTGCTGCGTCGTGCTGATCGACGGCAAACCGGAAAAATCCTGCACCCGCTCGATCGACAGCGTCGCGGGGTGCGACGTCACGACGATCGAAGGCATCGGTACGCCGGAGCGGCCGCATCCGCTCCAGCAAGCCTTTCTGGAAGAGCAAGCGGGTCAGTGCGGTTATTGTCTCAGCGGCATCATCATCTCGGCCAAGGCGCTTCTCGATCGCGACGCCTCGCCATCGCGAGCTGAAATCGCACGCGCCTTAGACGACAACATCTGCCGCTGTGGCGCGCATAATCGCATTCTGCGCGCGGTCGAAAAAGCCGCTGCGCGCCTGCGGGAAGGATGGCGTGCATGACGCCCGCGCTCCCAAGCATGCTCGCCGACAATCCCCGACTCGACCGCTGGGTGAATTTTACCGCGCCCGGCCAAGTCGCGATTTCCACCGGCCGTGTCGAAATCGGCCAGGGCGTGCTCACCGCCATGGCGCAGATCGCCGCCGAAGAACTCGATGTCGCGGTTGAGCGCATTGAGATCCGCTCGGGAGATACGGATGTCACGCCGAACGAAGGCTATACCGCGGGCAGCCAGTCGATGCAGGCGGGCGGCGTCGCCTTGCGACAGGCTTGCGCGGATGTGCGGGCGCTGTTCCTCAACCATGCGGCGCGGCTTCTTGGTTGCACAAAGGCGGAATTAACCGTCCATGACGGCCGCATTTTGCGCGCCGGCGAACCGACTGATCACGATTATTGGTCGTTGGCCACATCCGTCGTGCTCGCGACCGAAGCGGCCGGAACCGCACCACGCAAACCGCTTTCCGAATACACTGTCGTCGGCCGCGACACGGCGCGGCTCGATCTGCCGGCGAAACTCTTCGGACAGCCTGCCTTCATCCATGACATGAATTTGGACGGCATGGCGCATGCGCGTGTCGTGCGCCAGCCCAATCGTGGCGCGACGCTCGTATCGGTCGACGAAGAGGCGATTCGCCGCGCTGCGCGCGGACAGATCGCGTTCGTAAGGGACGGCAATTTCTTGGCGATCGTCGGCGACAATGAAACGGCGGTGGAAGCCGCCGCCGCTGCCGCAACCGACCACGTAGTTTGGCGCGGCGCCGAGCGCCCTGCCTCGCTGCAACAAGAAGCGACTTGGCTTCTTCAGCGGCCCGCCGTCGACCGCATTATCGGCGAGCCGGCGGCGGCCGAGCCATTGCGAGGCCTCCAGACACTCGAAGCGACCTACACGCGCCCGCATCTCGCCCATGCTTCGATCGGCCCCTCCTGCGGTCTTGCGATCTACAAGGACGAGCATCTGACGGTATGGACTCATTGCCAGGGAGTCTTTCCGTTGCGCGCGGCGCTCGCGCGCGCGCTTAGGCTCGATCCGTCGGTGATTTCGGTTCGACATGTCCAGGGACCGGGATGCTACGGCCATAACGGCGCGGACGACGCAGCCACGGATGCCGCGGTGATCGCGCTGCAGATGCCGGGTCGGGCGATCCGCGTGCGCTGGCGGCGGCAAGAAGAATTCGCCTTCGAACCGGTCAGCCCGGCGATGGTGGTGAAGGTGCGCGCGAAAATCGACGAAGCGGGTCATCCGCTCGATTGGACGACCGAAATCTGGAGCGGCACGCATCAGGGCCGGCCCGGCGGCGGCGCCAATCTCTTGGCGGCGGAGGCGTTGCCGAATCCGCCGCCCGTTCCGGCGCCGATCGACGTGCCGGAGACCGTTGGCGGCGGCGCGACGCGCAATGCCGAGCCGCTCTACGATATCCCAGCGAAGCGCATCGTTCATCATCTGGTGACCGAAGTGCCAAGACGTACTTCGGCGCTACGCGGTCTCGGCGCGATGCCCAACGTCTTCGCGCTCGAATGTTTCACCGATGAACTGGCCGAACGCGCCGGCAAGGATCCGGTCGAATACAGGCTGGCGCAGCTTTCCGATCCGCGCGCCCGAGCTGTGATCGAGCGGGTCGCCGCGATGGCTGACTGGTCTGCGCAACAATCACGGCAAGCCAACCGCGGCAAAGGCATCGGTTTCGCGCGCTACAAAAACCGAGCAGCCTATGCCGCCGTGGTCGTTGAGCTTGAAGTGGAGGACTCCATTCGTCTTCTGCACGCATGGTGCGCCGCTGATGTCGGCTTGGCCGTCAATCCCGACGCAGTCGTCAATCAGCTCGAAGGCGGCATGATCCAGTCGGCGAGTTGGGTGCTCAAGGAGCAGGTCAGGTTCGACAACGCGACAGCCGGACCGATCGACTGGCAAGGCTATCCGGTGCTCCGCTTCAGCGAAATTCCCGAGATCGAGATCGAATTGTTGCACGCGGAGACCGACGTGCCGCTTGGCGCCGGAGAAGCGACTGCCGGCCCGACCGCCGCCGCGATCGGCAACGCGGTATCGCGCGCGCTTGGCGTTCGCATTCGCGACCTGCCGCTGACGCGCGAGCGGATCATGGCTATGCTGCTTGCCCAATAGTTCGCGACCTCAGCGTTGCGTTTGCGCACCTTATCCGCTCGCTCCGCAATTCGAGGACAAAAGCATTTCGTTCATGCGGGGCGTTGTCATCGCAAGTCCTGTGCTTTAGCATCTAACCCTTGGCCGATTCAGGGGCTACATGAGAATCCGGCTTGCCGTGGCTGCAACTTGCGGCCTCTTGCTTGCTGTTGTCCCGCAGACCGGAGCCTTTGCCGCAACCCAGATCGAGCACGGTTCTTACCTGGTGAACACGATCATGGCCTGCGGCAATTGTCACTCGCCGCGCGACGCCCAAGGCAAACTCATTCCCGACAAGGCTCTTTCCGGCGGACTAAAGTTCACGCCGCCGGTTTTTGTCGCAACCGCCTCGAACATCACGCCCGATCCTGAAACGGGGATAGGAACGTGGACTGATGACGAAATCAAACGCGCATTGACGGAGGGCGTGCGCCCCAATCATGGCCCGCTGGCAGGAACGCCACTTGCCACGGTGATGCCGGCAAATTTCTATAAAGGACTTTTGCCGGCGGATTTGGACGCCATCGTCGTCTATCTGCGTTCGGTGAAGCCGGTCAGTAACCAAGTCTCGGATACGCCGAGTTGGGATTCGCAAGTGCTTCGTTCGCGGACCCCGTCACTCGTGGCAAATACCTGGCGATGATCGGCCATTGCATGGAATGTCACGCGGCGTGGTCGCGAGGGACATCCGATTTCAAGAATGGGCTTGGTCACGGCGGACGACCGTTCGCACCGACGAACGTGCATGGTTTCGATCCAGCCTGGCGGGGTTCGATCGCCGCCAACGTAACTTCGGACCCGACGGACGGCATCGGCGCTTGGACGGATGACGAAGTCGCACGCGCAATCACCAAAGGCATTGCGCGCGACGGCCACCAGCTCAAGCCGCCCATGGGATACTCGTTTTACGCGGGGCTTACCGGCGGGGACGTCAGGGATATCATCGCCTACTTGCGGACTTTGCCGCCGCTTCAATGAACTCTGCGACAAACCCCGGCGTTCCGCCACAACGCGACATTCTCACGAATGTGGCGACCGCGAGTTTAACCGTCCATTAACCGTCTCGCCGCCACGATTGTGAATCGAGCAATGAGCTCGACTCGTGTCTCGTTGCTATCGACGGCACGATGCCCCGCGGCGCGACGCCGCCATTTCGCGCTCGGATTACGCGAGGATCATCAGAATGAACGCGCAAGACATAGCGGCGGTCGACATACCCGGACGCTCCGCGATCGCGCTTGGTTTGCTCGTAGCAGTCATGGACGATCCGAGCGCAAAATCCGGCGAAAGGCTCAAGGCCGCGCGAATGCTGAAAATATGCTTGCTCTGGCTCAATCGCTTGGTGGAGGCGCAGCAGACCTCCCCGGATCTCCGCAAAGATATAATACAAGTCTTGCGCGCTTATCGCCGATCATAGTCTCGGCCAAGCCCGACTTTTATTCAATTGAGGGCTGTCTGGATCGTCGAGAAAGTCGTCTTGAGCTTGGTGCCGACGCCCGTAACCGCCGGAATGATCGCTAATGCAATTCCCGTCGCGATCAAGCCATATTCGATCGCGGTAGCAGCGCTCTCGTCCTGTAAAAATCTAACGATCAGACGCATCGTCGTCCTCGACTGGATATAAAATCATTAGTTTGGGAATCTTATTAGGAGTTTAAAACAATCGGAAAATTACGCCTTAAAGCCGCCCAATAGCCGCACGGGCTAAGGGACGCTTTACGACTTTGCGACAGACTTCATTCGTCAATCCCGCAGGAGATGGGCATGTTGCGCGCACCGAATATTGCTTTGTTTGTTATTGCCGCCTGTCTGGCGATTCTCGGCATCCTCGCGGCGCTTCCGATTTCACTGCCGATCCCCGGCCTCACCGGCAACTCGTCCTGGTACATATTTACCGCGTGGTTTCTGCTCGCGGCGGGAAGCGTCGTGCCGCAGGCGTCAGATGAAGTGGAAAAATAGGCTGAGGAATCGGGCCGGGCTTTATTGCCGGCACATTTAAAGACACTTCGCGCTTTTGGATCATTGCTGCCGACAATCGCGCGGCAGTTGCGGCACCGCCTATTCCGGCAATGGCTCAAACGCGATTGAGGGGATAATCCAAACCAGAATCGAGCTTTGTGTGATGGCCGTCACATAGCCGCACGGTTGGTTCTGGCACGGCCTGCTCTTAGCGACGTCACCTGTATGTGCCCGCGTCTACCTCGGCGGGTCAACCGCTCAAAACTGCCAAGAGCATCGCCCAGGAGAGAGCATGCGACGCGTCGACTTTATGGATATTGCTTTGGCGGCCATCACGATCGTGCTGATATCCACGCTGTTGCTTGCCTTCGTGTTTTGAGCGCTAACGGAACATCGAAAAACATCCAGATAATGATTGTGGCCTCGATCGAGCGATGTCGCGCCTTTTTCG
>Ga0187778_10000300_pt1 | contig 35867 bp, 31 predicted proteins | sample 1015_Q2_SP5_20_M_FD_132418 | JGI IMG/M metagenome (GOLD analysis project Ga0187778, IMG submission 132418) | Tropical peat soil microbial communities from peatlands in Department of Meta, Colombia - 1015_Q2_SP5_20_MG | ecosystem: Environmental > Terrestrial > Soil > Wetlands > Peat | place... | reverse complement strand
TTTTTGAATCCGGAGCGGGTTTCGATGCCGGACTTCGATATCGATTTTTGCCAGGACGGGCGCGACCGGGTGATCGACTACGTCAAGAAGAAATACGGTGCACAGGCCGTGGCGCAGATCGCGACTTTCGGCACGCTGGGCGCCAAGGCCGTCGTACGCGACGCAGGTCGCGTGCTCGACCTGCCGTACACCAAGTGCGATCAGCTCTCCAAGCTCATTCCGCATAACCCCACGGATCCCTGGAGCCTGGAGCGGGCGCTGCGCGAGGAGCCGGCGTTCGCGGCGGCGGTTGCGGAGGACGAGGAGGCGAGCGCCTTGGTCGCACTGGCGCGCCCGCTCGAAGGTTTGGTGCGAAATGTCGGCATGCATGCGGGCGGCGTCCTCATTGCGCCCGGTCAACTCACGGACTTTTGCCCGCTGTACTGCGCGCAGGGCACCGACGCCGTCGTAAGCCAGTTTGACAAGGACGATGTCGAGGCCATCGGCTTGGTGAAGTTCGACTTTCTCGGACTCACGACGCTCACGATACTCGATCTGGCGCTTCGCTACGTGCGTGCGCTGGAGCCGTCCAACGACTTGACCCTGGAAACGATCCCGCTCGATGATGCGGAGACCTTTGCCTTGTTCCGGCAGGCCAATACAACGGCGGTGTTCCAGTTCGAATCGCGCGGTATGCGCGATCTGCTCAAGCGGGCGCGCCCGGATCGCTTCGACGATCTGATCGCCCTGGTGTCGCTGTTCCGTCCCGGCCCCATGGAGCTGATACCGGAGTTTTGCGACCGAAAGCACGGCAAGCGCGCCCACTACCTGGATGCGCGCCTGGAGCCGATCCTGGGTCCGACCTACGGGATCATGGTCTACCAGGAGCAGGTGATGCAAATCGCGCAAACGATCGGCGGCTATTCGCTGGGGGCTGCCGACCTGCTGCGCCGGGCGATGGGCAAGAAAAAGCCCGAAGAGATGGCCAAACATCGATCGATCTTCGTCGCCGGAGCGGCCAATAATGGCGTGCCGGAGCGTGCGGCGAGCGAGCTTTTCGATCAAATGGAAAAATTTGCAGGTTATGGCTTTAACAAGTCGCACGCGGCGGCCTACGCGCTCGTCGCGTACCAGACGGCCTATCTGAAGGTCCATCACGCCGCAGCCTTTGCGGCGGCCAATCTGTCCGTCGTCATGGACGACACGGAAAAGGTGCAGGACCTGGTTGCCGACGCACGTGCCACTGGCTTGTCCGTGTCCGCACCCGACATCAATACCGGCGTGCATCGCTTCGTGCCCATCGACGAGACGACGGTGCAATACGGCTTGGGCGCAATCAAGGGTACCGGCGCTGCGGCGATCGAATCGGTGATCGATGCCCGGGGAAGTGCTCCTTTCACGAGCCTGGCGGATTTCTGCGCGCGCGTGGACAAGCAGCGGGTCAACCGGCGCGTGATGGAGGCGCTCCTTCGCGCCGGTGCCTTTGATCGGCTCGATGCCAACCGCTCGCGGCTTTTCGCGGCGTTGGGCCCCACGCTGCAAGGGGCCGAGCGGGCGCAGTCGCATGCCGGCCAGGAGAACTTGTTCGGCGGCGGTGACGCGGCGCTGCCGCAACCTTCGCCGACGGACGTCGCGCCATGGAGCCAGCGCGAGCAGCTCGCCAACGAGCGCATTGCCCTGGGGTTTTGCTTCAGCGGCCATCTTTTTACCGAATTCGAGGCCGAGGCCCGGCGCATTGCTCCCACGCGCCTAGCCGATTTAAAGCAGGCGCGCGATGCCGTGCGCATCGCGGGCATCATTGTCTCCGTGCGCCAACAAAATACGCGTCGGGGGCGTATGTGTGCGGTGCTGATCGACGACGCAAGCGCGCAGCTCGAGGTGGCCGTGTTCTCCGATCTTTTCGATCGCCGGCGCGCGCTGCTCAAGGAGGATCAACTCCTATTCGTTACCGGGCGCGCGCGATACGACGAATTTTCCCAGCGGCTGACCGTGAGCGCCGACGAAGTCATGGATTTGGCACAGGCGCGCGCTTTGTCCCAGGCGGCACTGACCATTCAGGTCGCCGCAAAAATCGATCCGGGCTGCCTGGGCGAAGTGTTGGCGGCCTACCGTGTCAGCGACACGGAATCGTCCAGCGGAACGGGCTGTCGCGTGGTGATGAGCTACACGAACCAGCAGGCGGCCGCCGACATCGTCCTTCCGGACCTGTGGCGCGTCCGCGGGGAGGAGCGGCTGATCGAGGACCTGCGTACGCAGGCAAAGGTTAGCGCCCGCTTCCAGTACGCCTGAGCCGGTCCGCTAGGTGAACCTTTTTCGCATGCGCTTGCCCGTCCATCCGCGGCGCCGTCGGCTTGCACTTTTTACCGTGGGGCTGGCAACCGCCGTGCTGGCGACGGCTTTTTTTATGCTGCGCACGCCATCGCCCATCGATGCACAGGCGAGGACCGGCGGAGCGATCGATACGGGAGAGAGTTTGTCGCCGCAGCGGCCGGAGACCTGGCGGCTTGGGCAATTGGAACTTAAGGCTTGCGAGGTCGGGGCGCAGCGCTCCAACGGTGTTCCCACCCAGTCCGGCTATTGCGCGACCTTGACTGTACCGGAGAACTGGGACGATCCGGCGGGGCGGGCGATCGGACTGCATGTCGCCTTGGTGCGCAGCCTGGCCGCGCAAGCCGATCGGGACGTCGTGGTGTTTCTGGACGGAGGCCCCGGCGGCGCGGCGACCGAGGATTACCCGGCGCTGGCCTCCGCCCTCTCGGTCTTGCGCAAACGCCACCACATCCTGCTGGTCGATCAGCGCGGCACGGGGGCATCCAACCCGTTGAACTGTGGCGACGCGTTGGCCATCGAGGTCGACCGGCCGTCCGGCGCGTTTTCCTCCGACGCCGACCGCCAAAAACAGTTGGCGCACGTGCGTGGCTGCCTGACGGCGCTCGCGGCTAAGGCAGCACCGCAGTTTTACACCACGACGGACGCGGCGCGCGATCTGGAGGCCGTGCGCCAGGCACTCGGGGAACCGTTGCTCGACCTCGTGGGAGTCTCGTACGGCACGCGGCTTGCCCAGCAGTACGCGGCCCGCTACCCCCAGTCCGTACGCAGCATCGTGCTCGACAGCGCCGTGCCCAACCGGTTGGTGCTGTTGAGCGAGCATGCGCGCAACCTCGAAGAAGTGGTGCAGCGTCGCCTTGCCCGCTGCCAGAGCGACATCGCCTGCCAGGGAAAATTCGGAGATCCGTATGCGAGCTTGCGCGCGGTGCTGGAGCGCTTGCGGCGTCAGCCGCAATCGGTCGAGATGCGCGACCCCACGACTTTCGTCCCCGTGCGCCGCACCCTGGCGGCGGACGATTTGGCCACGCTGGTGCGCTTTTATATGTATAGCGCCTCGACAAGCGCCCTTTTGCCGTTCGTCATCACGGAGGCGCGCGAGGGCCGCTACGCGCCGCTGATTGGCCAGGCGCAACTGGTGCTCGGCGAACTCTCCCAATCGTTAAGTGGGGGTGTGTCGGCATCCGTGCTGTGCTCGGAAGATGCCGACCTGCTGCACGAGCGCCGGCAGGACGAGGCAACGCTGCTGGGTACCGCGGCCGTGCGCGCCGCCTTGCTGACCTGTACCGTATGGCCGCGCGGTGCGCGCCCCGCGGATTTTCACAAACCCTTTTACACCACCACGCCGGTACTCGTGCTGGCTGGCGAATTTGATCCCGTGACCCCGCCGCGCTACGGCGCCGAGATCGCGGATGCACTGCCGCGCGCGCGCCTGCTCCTGGCACCGGGGCAAGGGCATGCGGTCCTTGGTGCCGGCTGCATGCCGCGCCTCGTGAGCGAATTCGTGCGAGACCTCAATCCGGCGCGCCTCGACGACCAGTGTCTGCGGACCCTGGGCGAGAGCGCCGTGTTCCTCGATGCCAACGGGTCGGCACCGTGATCGAGGCGCAGGACCTGTGGAAGTCTTTCGGCGCGACCCAGGCCGTCGCGGGTGTTTCGTTTGTCGCGCAGGATGGACAAATCACGGGATTGCTCGGCCCCAACGGAGCGGGGAAGACGACTACCCTGCGTATGCTGTACACGTTGATGCGGCCCGATCGGGGCAGCGTACGCGTTGACGGCATTGACGCGGCGGCCGCCCCCGTGGAAGTGCGCCGGCGCATCGGTGTTTTGCCGGATGCACGCGGACTGTACAAAAGGCTCAGCGCCCGCGAGAACGTCGAGTATTTCGCGCGCTTGCATGGCATGACGGCGCAACAGGCGCGCCATCGGTGCTCGGAGCTGCTGCGCGACTTGCAGATGCAGTCGCTTGCCGATCGGCGCACCGAGGGGTTTTCGCAAGGCGAGCGGGTCAAGACCGCCATCGCGCGCGCCCTGGTGCACGACCCGCGCAACGTGATCCTGGACGAACCCGGCAATGGCCTGGATGTCATGGCCAATCGACTGTTGCGCGACGTGCTGCGCGGTCTGCGCACCGAGGGCCGATGCGTGCTGATTTCCACGCACATCATGCAGGAGGTCGTTGCCTTGTGCGATCGCATTGTCATTATTGCCTACGGGCGGGTGGTCGCGGATGGAACGCCCGAAGCCTTGCGCGAGCACTCGCAAGAGCGCAACCTGGAAGATGCGTTCATGAAAGTCATCGGTGCGGCCGCTCTTGAGGGCAATGCGTGAAACAAGCTCGGGTCGTTTTCGTCAAGGAATGCATCGAGAGCTTGCGCGACCGGCGGGTGCTGCTCAACGCGCTGGTCCTGGGCCCGCTGCTCACGCCGCTGCTGTTTTTGGTCCTCGTGCACCTGATCGTCGGCCGCGAGCTGGAAAAGGCCGAAAAACCGCTCCCCGTCGTGGTGATCGGTCAAAAAACGGCTCCCAATTTCGTCGAGGCGCTCGAGCAGCAGGGCATGTTGGCGCTGCCCGAAGTGAGCGATCCAGAAGCCGCGGTGCGCGAGCAACGTCTGGACTTGGTGCTGCGCATCTTGCCCCGCTTTGCGGACGATTGGCGCGAGGGCCGCCCGGCGCAGGTCGAACTGATCTATGACTCCTCGCGTCAGGAGGTTCGAGGCGAGGTCGAGCGCCTCGAGTCGATGATCCAAGCCTTCTCGACGCGTACCGGATCGCTGCGTCTTCTGGCTCGTGGAATCGCACCGTCGGTGATCATGCCGGTCGTGATGGCCGGGCGAGACCAAGCCACGCCGCAGGCGCGCGGCGCGCTGCTGCTCGGGATGCTTCCGTATTTTCTGATTCTCACGGCTCTTATCGGGGGCATGTGGCTGGCAATCGATTCGACGGCCGGAGAGCGCGAGCGCCAGTCGCTGGAGCCCCTGTTGGTAAATCCGGTGGACCGGTCCGCGGTGCTGCTGGGAAAGATGCTTGCAACCGCCGTTTTCAGCATGGCCAGCTTGATCCTGGGCTTGCTTGCGTTTGTTGTGGTCGGTCACCTGATGCCTTCGGACGAACCGAGTCTGGGATTGAGAATCGGGTCGGGTTTTGTTTCAAGCGCGTTGGCCGTGATGACGCCACTGGTGCTGTTGATTGCCATTGCCCAAATTTGGGTGGCTTCGTTTGCGCGTAGCTTTCGCGAAGCGCAGACTTACCTGGGCCTTGCGCAACTGCTACCGCTGATTCCCTCGGTATTGATGATGGCCGTACCCATGCGTCCGAGGCTCTGGATGGCGGCGGTGCCGCTGTTCGGCCAGCAAGTCACGATCCTGCGGCTGCTGCGGGGGGAGGCCGTGGACGCGCTGGCGATCGGTATCGGTGCGAGCGTGACGCTGGGCGCCGCGGCGGCGATTTTCGGGTTGACCCTGCGGCTTTTTGGCTCCGAGCGGGTGGCAATCTCCAGTTAAGTTACTGCCGCTCGTTAGCGGCGGACCAACGAGGCACGCAGCCGCTCGACGAGCGGCGCCCAGCTCGCCTGGGGTTCGAACCGCGCGCCGGCCGCAAGCGCCTTGGTATGCAGCTGCGGGTAATCGGCCATCGCGGTGCTGGCGGCCCGCAGCAATTCGGGCGCACTGGTGCCGGTGAGCACGATGCCCGCGCCGGACTGCTCGACGATGCGCGCCATCGTCGTTCCTGCCAGGGTAACAATGGGTGCCCCGGCCCGCAGCGCATCGAAGGTCACCGCGCTCATCTTGTCGGCGTATTCCGCGGGTTCGTAGGGCTGCAGACACACCGCACCGGGAAACAGCTGCGAATATTGCGCGGCATCGAGCGTGTCATGCAGTACGGTGAGGTGCGGATACGTAACCTTGCGAAGCCGCGCCAGGTCGGCCAGCGTACGCTCGTCGTAGCGTCCGTAGTGGTCGCCGGACGTTTGCACCGTGATGGGCAGGGTCGAACCGGTGCTGGCCATCAGCTCCACCAGATCGACGATTCTTGTAAATCCCTTGTCGGCGCGCGCCGCGCCGGCCGACAGCAGGTGGCGAAATTCGCCACGACCCGTCGCCGGCGAGGCGGCAGCCAGCACCGGCAACACCCGCCGCACGTGAGCAAAGCCCGCCGCGCGAAGTCGCTGGACGATCTCCTCGGAAGTGCCGAACAGCTCCACATCGGGCTGACGCCGCGCCAGCTCGCGCAACGCATGGGCACGACGTGCGCTGGCGCGCAGCTTGTGAAAGTAGAGAAATACCCGCTCGGCGGCGATCCGTTTGTGCGCGGCCAAGTCGAGCGCGCGCAGATCAAAATAGCCGGCTGTCGGAACAAGGATCGACGCGCCGGCCAGCAACAGTCGTCGATACAGGAGCCAGGCCTCGATTCGGCGCAATCGGCGGTGAAAAAGGGGGCGCAGCGAAACTTGCCTCGTATCCCATCCCGGCAGCTGCGCATGCCGGTCCACCCAGAGGCGAAAGGCAAGGTCCGGTGCGGCCGCCCGCAGGCCCGCAAACAACGCGGCGCAATGGCCCGCCTCGCTCACGAGCGTGGGCTCTACGACTTCGATCCAGGGTTTTCCCGCGCTTTGCGCGGTGCCGGCCGTGCGATCCATGCGGTTTTCCTGCGGCTTTCCTCGTGGTGCCTTTGGGTCCGAACTTGCCGCGCCGGCGCGCGCTTCGGATACGAGCAACAAAGCGATGGGCTAGAATGTTTTGATGTCCTCGAACCTCTCGGCGCCAAGCGCACAAGCCGCCGTTTCCGCGAATTCGGCCGGCGCCCACGCGCAGACGAAGCGTAGCGCGATGCCGCGTGCGGCGGCGGCACGCGTCAACGATCTGGTCGACGCCGTGCTGGTGGTTTCGGTGCGATCTTTTCACGACCGCATTGCCCACATTCGTGCCGAAATGGGGCGTTTTGGCATCGAGTTCGAATGGATTTTTGACTTTGATCCGGACAGCATCACACCGGAACTGTTGGAGCGCACATTCGCGCCGAGCGATATGCGGCTGCCGCATCAGTCGGCCGTGCTCAAGCATATTGCCACGTGGCGCATCTGCGTCGAACGCAACTACCGGCGGGTGCTGGTTTTTGAGGACGATGTGGTGCTCGCCACGAACTTTCCCCAAGTCTTGGCGCAGGCCATGGCAGAAGTCGATTTGCTGTCTACGCCCTATCTTGTGTACTTGGGATGTGGCCACAACCGCTATGCGGCGGGAGCCCGCGACTCTTCGACGATGCTCGTTTCAGGCGGTCCATTGCCCGCCGCCGAAGCGATCGTGTTTGACCGGCAGTCTGCCGCGATGCGTCTTGCGTGGTTGGACCGCAACAAGGTGACACGGCCGCCGGATTGGTTGCTGCGCGAAATCGATGCGCAATTGGGAATCCCCCATTACTGGCTACGCGAGCCGGTCGTTGAGCAAGGCAGCATGAACGGCAAATTCGCCAGCGTCCTCGACGAGAAGCGTCGCGGCCGCGGTCGCTGGTACGCATGGCTGCGCTTTCGCTGGGACCGCTGGCGTCACCGGGCGGTTGGAGGTCGTGTCGTACCCAACGACCCCAAATAGGGGCGGGGTGTCTTCCTCTTCCGAGGTAATCCAAGCGGCCCCGAGCGCGGGGCACGCTGCCCTTGGGGCCCGGGTGTTGCTCCTTTTGTCCGCCGTCGGCAGCTTTACCTCGCCCCCGCTCGCCAACATCGCCGCCGCACTGGGACTGCTGGCATTTTTTTTTACAACGGCGGCCGCCAGCCGTTTGCGTGCTGCGGCCACGCGCCCCGTGGGTATTGGGGTACTGATCCTGCTCGCTACCATGGCGTTGGCGATGTTCTGGGGTGATGCGCCCTGGGACCGACGCTTTGCCGAGTGGTGGAGTTGGCGCCCGCTGTTGCTGCTGCTGGTCGCCACGACCTTGTTTGGCAGCGAGCGCAGCAAGGACCAATTTGCCCTTGCGTTGATCGTTGTTCTGGCGCTCTGCGCCGTCGCCTCCTTTTTGGTGCTGCTGCTGCCCAACCCGGTGTTTATCGACCAGCCCGGCGTGATTTTGCGCAACCACACCACGCAGGGCATGGCTCTGGTCGTCGGCGTGGTGCTTGCGGCGATGCTTGCCTGGGGCCGGCCGGTGGCACCGGCACGGCGCCTCGCGCTTTTCGCGGCAATTGCTTTGTTCGTGGCCAACCTCGCACTGGTCACTACCGGACGCAGTTCCCACTTGGCGTTGCTGGTGGCCGGAGCCCTAAGCGCATTTTCTCTGGTCAAGGGTCGCTGGCGCTGGTGGAGCGCTATCGGCGTTTTTGCGGTGGCCACGGCGATTTTGGCGTCTTCTTCGATGGTGCGCGATCGCTTTGCGACCGCGTTCGAGGAGATTGGCACGGCCAGCACCGTGACGACCGAAACTCCGATCGGCTCGCGCATCGTCATCTGGAAGACGAGCCGCGATTTGATCGCCCGTCGACCTTGGTTTGGATACGGCATGGGTAGCTTCGCCTCGGCGTATTCGCAGCAGATACAAGAAGAGCCCGACGTTGCCTGGCGCGCCGAGGTTAAGGATCCGCAGAACCAGTATCTTCGCCTGCTTGTTGACGCGGGAATCCCGGGCGCGCTGGCCTTCGTGGCCTTTGTCATGGGGGTGCTGCGCCAGCCTGCGCCCGCTCCGTATCGGGGGGCTGCCCTGGCGCTATTTGCGGCGTGGCTGGCAACGAGCGTATTTAATTCGCACTTCCAGACGTTTGCCGAGGCGCACCTGCTCGCCTTGGTGCTGGGCGTACTCTTGGCGGCGGACGAACCTACTCAGCCGAGGTCAAGTTGCGCCGCGACCGCGCCGGCAACCTGCTCGTAGCTCGGCCATCCGTCCGCGCCGCCGACAAGCCGCACACCTTGGCCCAGGGGCCGCGTCTTGGTCGGGTCGGTCACACCAAAAATGCCCACCAAGCGCGCCCCGACCGCGGCGGCCAGATGGCCGGGGCCGCTGTCGTTGGCGATTACCAGCCGGCTGCCGGCGAGCAGTGCGGCGAAGGCACCAAGATCCAGTGGCTCGATCAATCGCACCTGCGCAACGGCGGCCCGGACCGCCGCTTCTTCGCCCGGGCCGGGGCAGGCTACGACCTCGTGCCCACGCGCCATCAGATCCTGCGCCAAGCGGCCAAAGCCGCTCCAGCTCTTGATCTGGCCGCGGTGACGACCGTGCGCCACCGGACAGAGCACGAGGTAGCTCGGCCCCGCACGAGCGCGCGCAAGCGCTTGCTGCGCTCGCTCGCGTGCCGCGGCGTTTAGTTGCAGGTGCGGCACCGCAGCGCCGGTTGGCGGCCGACCGAGTAATTTACCTACCAGGTGAAGGTAATACTCCGCGGTGTGCATGGTGCCGGACCATTCGGGCGGCACCGCGATAGCCCGTCGCAGCAGCAGGCGGCGGCCGTCGGTCGCGTAGCCGTCGGGACGCAAACCGGCGAGCCGAAAATCGAGAGCGCTGGAAAACGAATTGGTGAGCAGCAATGCATCGCGGCCTTGCGGCGCGCGCGCAAGCCAGGCGCGCAGCGCGGCCATACGATCGCGCCGCTGGGGCGCTAGCGAAACGACCGGCCAGGCATAGGCGGCAAACAGTTCCTTTGCCCAGGCGCGTGCCGCGAGGGTGAGCGCGATGCCTTCGGCGGCGAGCCGATCCAGGGCCGGCAGGCTCATGCAGGCGTCGCCCAGGTGGTTGGGCAGACGAACGATCAAGGAGCGCATCGAAAAAGGTGGCCGCCGAAAGGCCCGAAGGAGTTTGCGGAACGGAAGCAACACCCAAAGGGGATCGCATACACTAGCGCAGCCGCCATTCTTCCCGCCGGCGGCGGGCCGCATTGTACGTAACTCAGAGGCATGAACCCACCCGAGCGCGCCTTGCGTATTGCCGACCCCAGCCTGCGGCGCATGACGCAGATGGTGCTCCAGCACCGAGGAATCCTGGCGCTCGCGGTTTTCGCGATGCTGGTTGACTCGTCCTGTCAGGGGGTCATCGCTCGCTTGACCAGTTTGCTGCTGTCTCGGGGCATTGTGGGCAAGGACCCGTCGTACGGATACTGGATGCCGTTTGCTTTCGTCGGCGTTTTCCTCATCCGCGGGCTGGGTGCCTATGCCAGCTCCTTTCTGGTCAGCGCGATTTCGCAGCGGGTACTCGTTTCGCTGCGCCAGTCGATGTTTGAGCGCCTGCTGCGCTGGCCGCAGGCCACGCTGGAGAACACGCCGTCCGGTCTCGTGATTTCGAAATTTATCAACGAGGCCAGTAACGCCCTGAACCTGGCGGCAGAAGTTCTCACGACGCTGATTCGCGAGTCCCTCACGACGCTTGCCTTGCTGGGGTTACTGCTGTACGACAACTGGCGACTTACGCTGCTGACGGTGGTCGTCGGCCCGCTCATTGCCGTTGTGCTACGAAGTTTCAACACGCGATTGCGCCGACTCAATATCGAAAGTCAGGCAATGATGGGCGAGATGACGCGCGCGGTGCAAGAGGTGCACGAAGCAAGCCGCGTGATCAAGGTCTACGACGGCGTGCGCTACGAGAGCGAGCGCTTTGCGAAAATCAACCAGCGACTGCGCCAGTTCGCGATGAAGATGCAAGTGGCCTGGTCGGCGGCGACCCCCGCCACCCAAGTCATCGCTGCCGTCGGTCTGGCCATCGTCATCGGCATCGCAATGTGGCAGGCGCGCATCGGATTGCTCACCCCGGACCAGTTTATCGAGTTCCTCACGGCCGCCTTGCTGATTTTGCAGCCCCTGCGCCACCTGGCTTCCGTCAACAGTCCGATCGCGCGCATGTCGGCCGCCGCCGACAGCGTGTTTGGCATGATCGATTCGGCAACCGAACAAGAGACCGGAACGCGACAGATCGAATCGGCCAAGGGTGCCATCGAGCTGCGTCATGTCAGCTTTCGCTATCCCGGCGCCGGCAGCGCGGCCCTGGAGGACATCAATTTGGACGTTCGTCCGGGCGAGACGATCGCGCTGGTCGGGCCCTCGGGGGCGGGCAAGACAACGCTCATCAATCTGATTCCGCGCTTTTTGCGTCCAACGTCCGGCGAGATCCGGCTCGATGGCATCCCCTTGGGCGACCTGACGCTGGCCAGCTTGCGCCGACAGATCGCACTGGTGTCGCAGGACGTGGTGCTTTTTGACGACACCATCAGCGCCAACATTGCCTATGGAGGTTGCGGCGATGCGACGCCGGCGCAAGTGCGCGCAGTGGCCGAAGCGGCGTTCCTGCTGCCGCTGATCCAGTCGCTGCCTGCGGGTTTTGACACGCGCATCGGCGAAAACGCCGTCAAGCTTTCGGGCGGGCAGCGCCAGCGGCTGTCGATTGCACGGGCGCTGCTCAAGAACGCCCCCATTTTGCTGCTCGACGAAGCGACCTCCGCCTTGGATTCGGAGTCGGAGCGCTTTATCCAACTGTCGCTCGAGCGCCTGATGAGAGGGCGCACGACGTTCGTCGTGGCCCATCGGCTGTCGACCATCGAGCGCGCCGATCGAATTGTCGTCATGGAGCACGGCCGGGTGGTGGAAACGGGCAAGCATGCCGAGTTGCTGGCCGGCAACGGTCTGTACGCCAGCTTGTATCGCATCCAGTTTGCGGCGTGATCCTCGGCGGCCCGGCGACGGCCGTTGCCCTGGCGAGGCTAGATCAGCACCACGTCGTACTGCTCCTGGTGGTAGAGCGTTTCGACCTGCATCGATATGGGCTTGCCGATGAAGTCCGACAACATGGCGAGCGACTGCGATTCCTCTTCGAGGAACAGATCGATCACCTTTTGCGACCCGAGGATGCGAAATTCGCGCGCGTCTCCAAACTGGCGTGCCTCGCGAAGAATCTCGCGCAGAATCTCGTAGCAGACGGTGCGCGCGGTCTTGAGCTCGCCACGGCTGTTGCATACCGGACAAGGTTCGCACAGCACGTGCGCGAGCGATTCGCGCGTGCGCTTGCGGGTCATTTCGACCAGGCCGAGCTGCGTGAAATCGCTAACCGTCATTCGCGTTCGGTCCCGCGCTAGAGCGCGGCGAAACTCGGAAAGGACCGCGTCGCGGTGCTCGGGATTTTCCATGTCGATGAAATCGACCACGATGATGCCGCCGAGATTGCGCAGGCGCAGCTGGCGCGCAATCGCATGGGCGGCCTCCAGGTTGGTTTTGTAGATCGTGTCGTCGAAGTTGCGCTTGCCGACAAACGCCCCGGTATTGACGTCCACCGTCGTCATCGCCTCGGTTTGGTCGATGACGAGGTAGCCGCCGCTTTTCAGGTCGACGCGGCGCGCGAGCGCCTTTTCGATTTCGTCGTCGATCATGTGCAGGTCAAACAAGGGCCGCTCGCCGGTGTAGTGCTGCAACTTGGACTGCACTCCGGGGACGAATTGCGCGGCAAAGGATTGCAGCGCGGAAAAATTTTCGCGCGAGTCGATCTGGACGGATTCGGTTTGCTCGGTCACCAGGTCGCGCAGCACGCGCTGCGCGAGGGACAGCTCCTGGTAGAGCAGAGAAGGCGGGGCCACTTGGGCGCTCGCGCCGCGGATCTGCGACCAGCGCTTGCGCAAGTACTCGATGTCGTTGCACAGGTCCTCGGCGCTGGCATCCTCGGCGCTCGTGCGGACGATAAATCCACCGGATTCTTCGGCGGCCACGAGCCGCATCAGCAGTTCGCGCAATTGCGCGCGCTCGGCCTCGTCCTCGATACGCTGGGAAACGCCGATGTGCGACTCCTGCGGCAAAAACACGAGATTGCGCCCCGCCAGGCTGATCTGCGTCGAAAGGCGCGCACCCTTGGTGCCGATCGGGTCTTTGATGACCTGAACCATCAGGGCGTCGCCTTCGTGTACCAGGTGCTCGATGGGCGGCTTATCGCTCGTGTATTGGCGCGTCTCCCAGATGTCGGCAATGTGCAAAAAGGCCGCCCGCTCGAGGCCGGCGTCGACGAACGCCGACTGCATGCCCGGCAGAACACGAACGACGCGGCCGATGTAGATATTTCCGACCAGACCCCGGGTTGCCGTGCGTTCGATGTGCAGCTCCTGCACGACGCCGGCAAGCAGCACCGCCACGCGCGTTTCTTGCGGCGTGATATTGATCAGAATGTCTTCGGCGGACATGACGGCACGTGGGGCAATGGCTGCGCCGGGCGGCGCTCGGGGTGTCCCCTACAGCAAGCGCACGCCCGCGCGCGCAAGCAGCGCGGACGTCTCGGCCAACGGTAAGCCGACCACCCCCGAGTAGCTGCCTTCGAGGCGGTCGATGAAGATGGCGGCACGGCCTTGAATCGCGTAGCCGCCGGCCTTGTCAAAGGGCTCGCCGCTGGCACAGTAGCGGGCAATCTCGCCCGCATCGAGCGCGCGCATGGTTACGCGCGACGTGCTCAGGCTCGTCCACAAGTTGCTGGTGCGCCCGCTGGGGACCGCGAGCGCGATGGCGGTCAGCACTTCGTGCGTGCGCCCCGAAAGACGCTGAAGAAACTGCGCGGCCTGTTCGGCGTCCTGCGGCTTGCCGAGGATGTCCCCATCGATGGTGACGATGGTGTCGGCGCTGAGCACGGGACGCGAAAGCAAGGAGCGCGATATCAGGGCCTGATTGCCCTGTTCGGCCTTTTCGCGTGCGACGCGAACCACGAAGTCGACCGTCGCCTCGCCCGGTTGCCTCTGCTCGCGCACTTCCGGGCCGCGCGGCGGAGTCATCCGCAGCAACAAGGTTTCGAAGCGCGCACCGATCTGCCGCAGCAGTTCGCGGCGCCGGGCGCTATGGGAAGCAAGATAAAAGTCGGCCATTTCGGATTCCGGGTCAATTCTAGCGGCGCGGGCGCACGTCAGCTTCGATGATAGGGATGAGCCGAAAGAATCGACCAGGCCCGGTAAATCTGTTCGACCAATACTACCCGCGCCAGCGCGTGGGGCAGCGTCATGCTCGACAGGCGCAGGCGCAAGGGCGCCTGCTGCTTAAATTGCGGGTCCAACCCGTCCGCTCCGCCCAGAACGAAGGCGGGCAGCCGCGCCTCGTCCCGCCAGGCGGACAAAGAGTCGGCAAACTGTGCGCTCGTCCAGTCGCGGCCGTTTTCGTCCATGGCGACTACGTAGGCACCGGCGGGCAGCGCCGCCCGCAAGCGCGCGGCCTCTGCGGCGCGCGCGCGTGCCAGCGCCTGGCCTTTGCGCGGCTCGGGCTTGACCTCGCGCAGCTCGATCTGAAATTCCTTGGGCAAGCGGTCGACAAATTCGCGGACCGCATCGTCGGCCCAGGACGGCATGCGCTGTCCGACAGCGGCAATGCAGATCTTCATCGCCGCTCGCGCCCGCGGCCGTGGGCGGATTTGCCATGCTTGACCGCCGCGCCGGGCCGGGGCGCACGCAACTTGACATTTACCCGCCGCTCGCCCCAGATCTCTTCGAGCGCGTAGTACGCGCGTACCGCCGGCTGCATGATGTGCACCACCACGTCGCCCAAGTCAACGAGGACCCACTCCCCGACTTCCTCGCCCTCGATGCTCACGACCGTGCCGCCGGCGTGCTTGACCTTTTCGGCAACGTTGGCGGCCAGCGCGCGTGTGTGCCGGTTCGAGGTGCCGCTGGCCAGCACGACCCGGTCGAACAGATCGGAGATTCGCGTCGTATTGAAGACCTGGATATCCTGCGCCTTGACATCTTCGAGCGCATCGACGACCACGCGCTGGAGTTTTCTATTTTCCATGTCGCGGCACGTAAAGATCGTGCGCGCCAATGTACGCGAGCACGGGAGCGGGCAAAAAACGCGCCGCTTGGTCCCGCTGGCCGGCGGCCAGCCAGTGGCGGATGCGCGTTGCCGAGCAGTCGACCGGTTGCATCGAAAATTCGACAAACGTGCCGCAGGCGCGGGTGTGCAAATCGGCGCACGCCCCGCGGTGCTGCCCCACGTACCGGCTCATGGAGGCTGCAAGGGCAATTGTGGAGCCGGCGCGCCGCGCGTAGGCAATATGAGCCATACCGAGCAGCTCGTCCCACCGGTGCCAGGTGGGAAGCTGGCACAACTGATCAAAACCCATGATCCACACCAGCGAGCGCTGCGCTCCGCATTCCCGGCGAAACTGGCGCAAGGTTTCCACCGTGTAGCTGGGACCGGGGCGTTCGATTTCGCGCGTATCGAGCTGCCAGTTCGGGTGCGCACGCAGCGCAAGGGCGAGCATCTGCACCCGTTCGGCCGCGGGCGTTATCGCACCTTTTTGCCACGGTTGGCCGGCCGGCAAAAAGCGCAGTTGCGCCAGGCGCAGCTGCTCCTGGGCGTCGGCGGCCAACTGCAGGTGTCCTGCGTGAACCGGGTCAAAGGAGCCACCCAGCAATCCGAGCGGGCCATCTGCCGCATCGCTCATGCCGCCGAGATCCAGTCGCGCGGGGGCAAAAAGTCGGTCAACAGACGCGCCTCCTGCGTTCCGGGCGCCGGGCTCCATTCGAAGCGCCAGCGCACCCTCGGAGGCAACGACATCAGTATCGCTTCGGCGCGACCGCCCGACTGCAGTCCGAACAGTGTTCCGCGGTCGTGCACGAGATTAAATTCGACATAGCGCCCGCGGCGCAACGCCTGGAATTCCCGCTCGCGCTCACCGTAGCCGATGCTGCGGCGCCGCTCGACAATGGGCACATACGCCGGCAGAAAGTGCTCGCCAACCGAGCGCAGCAAGGCAAAGGAGCGCTCGGCACCCAGCTCGTTAAAGTCGTCAAAAAAAATGCCCCCGATACCGCGCGCTTCACCCCGGTGCTTGAGAAAAAAATATTCGTCGCACCAGCGCTTAAAGCGCGGGTAGTACTCCGGACCAAAGGGCGCCAGGGCATCGCGGCAGCAGACATGAAAATGCCGCGCGTCCTCCTCAAAGCCATAGTACGGCGTCAGATCCATGCCACCGCCGAACCACCAGTTTGCGGGTGCGTCCGCCGCATCGCTTTGCCGGTGCGCAGAAAAAAAGCGCACGTTCATATGCACGGTCGGTACGTATGGATTGCGCGGATGCAGCACAAGGGATACGCCCAACGCCTCAAAACCGCAGCCCGCAACCCCCGGATGCGCCGCACTTGCCGAGGGCGGCAAGCGATCGCCGGCGACGTGCGAAAAGCCCACCCCCGCACGCTCAAACAGCCCACCGTCTTCCAGAATGCACGTTGCTCCGGAGCCGCGCAGTTGCCCGCCCTGCGGCCGCTCCCAGGGGCTCACGGCAAAGCGCTGGCCGTCGAGTCGCTCGAGTTCGTGCACGATGCGCCGCTGCAGCTCGAGCAGGTAGGCTCGCACGGGTTCGGTCTCGAATGCCTCTTTCATTGAGAGCGGTCCATCTCCTCGGCCGTTGGCCTTCGGTGCGGCGAGTGGCGGCACACCATGCACGCCGCGCCCTAGCGCGCCACCGGCAAGCCGCGGCGGCCGATGTCGCGGCGAAACTGCGCACCGTCGAATCGGATCGGCTCCACCACTTCGTAGGCGCGGCGCCGTGCCGCCTGCAGATTGACTCCGAGCGCCGTAACGCACAGCACGCGCCCTCCGCTGGTCAGCAGCTGACCGTCGATTTTGCGCGTGCCGGCATGAAAGACGACCGCATCTTCGGCGTCCTCGGGCAGGCCCGAGATCGCGTCTCCCTGGCGCGGCTGCTGTGGATAGCCGTGGGCCGCCAACACCACGCCCAGCGCGGTGCGCCGATCCCACTGCACTTGGGCCCGATCCAGCCGGCCGTCGATGGCCTCGTCGAGCAGCGTGGCAAGGTCGGATTTCAGGCGCATGAGGATCGGCTGGGTTTCCGGGTCCCCGAGCCGGCAGTTAAATTCGAGCGTGCGGGGACGTCCGTCCCGGCCGATCATGAGGCCGGCGTACAAAAAGCCCGTATAGGCGACCCCCTCGGCCGCCATGCCGGCCACGGTCGGGTCGATGATCTCGCGCATGACGCGTGCGTGTACTTCGGGAGTGACCACGGGTGCGGGCGAATAGGCCCCCATGCCGCCGGTGTTGGGGCCCAGGTCGCCGTCGAGCAGCCGCTTGTGGTCCTGCGAGCTTGCCAGTGGCAGCGTGTGCCGGCCGTCGCACATCACGATGAAGCTTGCCTCTTCTCCCTCGAGGAACTCTTCAATAACTACGCGCGCCCCGGCCTCTCCCAGCTTGCCGGCCCCGAGCATGTCGTCGATCGCCGCGTGCGCCTGCTCTGCGCTGTGCGCTACCACGACGCCCTTTCCCGCGGCCAGCCCGTCGGCCTTGATAACGATTGGGGCGCCGCGCTCGCGCACGTACTCGTGCGCGAGCGCGGCATTCTCGAAGGTTCGATAGGCCGCGGTCGGAATTCCGTGCCGGGACATGAAGGCCTTGGCGTAATCCTTGGACCACTCGAGCCGGGCCGCAGCGCGCGTCGGGCCGAAGATCCGCAAGTCGGCGTCGCGAAAGGCGTCCACGATGCCCGCGGCAAGGGGTGCCTCCGGTCCGACCACCGTCATTTCAATGTGCTCGTCTCGCACAAACCCGATCAGTTCCTGCTGTCCCTGCAACGCAATGTTGCGGAACGCATTCCGAGAGGCGGTGCCCCCATTGCCCGGCGCCAGGTAAACCCGCTGCACGCGATCGGACTGGGCGAGTTTCCAGGCAAGCGCGTGTTCGCGTCCGCCCGAGCCGATCACCAGAACCTTCATCGAAGTCCCCGCGCGGCGCCAAAGCCCGTCCGAGGTACGCGGTTTGCGGCCTTCATGCGTCGAGCAACGCCGACGTATAGACGTGTTGCGTGTCGTCGAGATCTTCGAGCGCATCGAGCAGTTGACGCATCTGTTCGGCCTCGCCTCCGTGCAAAGGAATCTCGTTGAGCGCTTGCATCGTGACGTCGGCGACCGCCGGTTTTAGGCCGGCGGCCTCGAGGCTCCTGCGCACGTCTTCAAAATCTGCGGGCTCGCAGATTACTTCAATCGATCCATCCGCATCGCTAATGACGTCCTGAGCACCGGCATCGAGCGCGGCCTCCAGGACCTTTTCCTCGCTGGCGCCCGGCGCAAACACAAAGTGGCCGCAGTGGCGAAACTGGTAGGCCACGGAACCGTCAATCCCCAGGTTTCCGCCGTGCTTGCTAAACGCGTGGCGCACCTCCGCGACCGTGCGAGTGCGGTTGTCCGTCATCGCATCGACGATGACCGCAGCACCTCCGACCCCGTAGCCCTCATAGCGCACCTCTTCGTAATGGGCGCCCTCGAGCTTGCCGCTACCCCGCGCAATGGCCTTGTTGACCGTTTCCTTGGGGACATTGGCGGCGGAAGCCTTTTCGAGCGCCAGGCGCAGGCGCGGATTAAACGCCGGATCGGCGCCGCCGCGCGCCGCCACGGTGATCTCGCGAATGACTTTGGTCCAGATCTGCCCGCGCTTGGCGTCCTGGCGGCCTTTGCGGTACTGAATATTGGCCCATTTCGAATGCCCGGCCATTACTGCGGTCCTTGCCCGGTGCGTCCGGGAAACGAGAATCCCTCGGGGGCGCAAATACTAGCATCCGCATTTTCACCGCCGGCCCGCAACTGCGCAAAGACGGCGCCGCTCGAACCCGCGTTTGCTAATTGGGCTTTTGCGAGGCATGCGCCGACGCCGCGACCTTCTGGTAGACCGGGCCCCAGACCGGGTGGCCGATCTCGGCGGCGGTGAGCTGGAAATTTGGGTCGGCAGCGAATGCGGCATGAAAATCTGCCTCGCACTCGGTCAGTCGGTTAAAGGCGCAGGCGATGAATGCCAGATACTTATAGGCTACGGCCGAGTCGCGCGGATCGCGCAGGCCCTGGGACAAGGACTCGCGCAAGGCGCGTTCGGCCGCCTCAAAGGAGCCGTCGTCGTAGTCGCGCAAACCCACGACAAGCGAATGTTCCGCCGGGCGTTGCAGCATTTCGGCGACGCTCGTGCTCTGTGGCTCCGGCGTTGCGCAGGCGCCCAGGCACGCGGCGGCCAGCACCGGCAACACTCGAGCGGCGAGCGTCCGACAAAACGATACCTTGTGTCTAGTAGTAGTCATTCGAATCGATGCTCGATCTTGATGGTGGTGCCGCCCTCGACGTCAATGTCGGTCGACCAGGCCGGCGCAATGGAGTGGCGCACTTCAATATGGTGGTGCCCCCCGGACAGTTCGATCTGGGTCAAAGGAGGCGCCACCCCCGCGGCCTTGCCGTCGACAAACACTTCGCCCCAAGGGCGAATGTCGAACGAAACCGGGGCCGTGGTCGTCGCGCTCGAATTGCTCGCAGAGACCCCTGCGGCTGCCGACGCCCCTGCCGGCAGGCCGGGTGCGGCTTCCGGACGATGCACATTGCCGAGCAATACCCCCAAAAAGATCCCCAAAGAGAGCAGGGCCCCTGCGGAAAACAGCGGCAGCCGATGGCGAATGGCCCAAGGGCGCAGGCGCTCGAGCAATGCGCGCAGGTCCGGACCCAGCGATTCGGGCAGTGCGCTGGCGCGCGACTTTGCGCCTCTGGCCGCTGGCGCAGGCGGCGGCTTGGCGGCTTGCGGGGCGGGAGGCGAATCGACCTGCGGCACCTCGGCGGCGGGCAAGGTGACGTTGATCGTTGGCGCGGTCTCGCGCACCGTTGCCACCGTTTCGGCGGGAGCCAGCGTGGCAACGTGCACCGGTTGGCGCGGTGATGGTGGCGCGGCAAGCGGGATCCCCAGCGTGTTGGGGGCGATGTTCTCCGTGCGCTCGTTCCATATAAAAGAAGTCAGCGCATCGCGCATCGCGCCCGCGGTCTTGGGGCCCGTTCCGGGCCCGACCTGCAACGCCTGATCGACCAGGCGCGCAAGAACCGAGGGGGTATCGGGCCGGGCCGCGAGTGTCGGCGAGGCTCCGTTGCGCGGCGACCCGGCGCCATTTGCGCTGCGTGCCTCGGGGGGTGCCCGCCCCACGAGCATCATGTACAGCAGTTCGCCGATCGCGCGAATGTCGCGTTGCCGCGTCTCTTCGGTGATCTCGTTTTGAAAAAACGGCAGCAGCCGTGCGGTACCGGCCAGTGCCTCATCGCCGCTGGCTCCATCGTCGATCCAGCCGCCAAATCCGGACACCTTGGGCGAGCCATCGGAGAGCAGGTAGACGTGCTGCGGACCCAGATGTCCATGCGCTACCCCGTTGCTGTGCGCGCACTCCAGCGCGTCGGCAATGCGCGCGGCAATGCTGGCGCATTGCACGAACGCCGGGCGAAGCCCGCTGGCGATGAGCTCGTGCAAGGGCCGTCCGTTGACGCGCTCGATGACGAGAAACCCAAAAGCATGGCTCAGACCCGCGTCGAAGACCGTGACGATATGCGGATGCTGCAGGCGACCGGCGGCTTGCGCCTGACGTACAAATGCCTGCTCCACGCGACGGCGCTCCTCGGAGGAAAGCTTGGGGCCCGCGGGAAGCAACTCGACGGCCTTGATGACCAGCTGGCGATTCATCACCGGGTCCACGGCCGCGTACGAAACGCTGTGGCGCTCGCGCCGGAGTTCGCGCAAGATCGAGTAGCGGCCAATTACGCGAGCCTTGGGCGGCAGCGCTTCGCTCATGCTTTGGTGCGGCTGGTGGGACCGCTTGGTGGCCGTTTGGGCTTGCGTCGTTGCTGCCTGCATCGCAACCCTCAAAACCGGTGCTGCAAAACGAACGTTTTGCCCGACTCGATGTCGACCTGGACCGCGTACACCGGGAAGCCGCCATTGTGCACTTCAATTGAGTGCTTCCCCGGGCTGAGCTCCAGGCGGCCCAAGGGCGGCGAAACGCCGACGCTGCCGCCGTCGAGGAAAACCTCGCCCCAGGGCGCGATTTTCAGTGACAGCGTGCCGGGTTCCGGCGGTGGCGTGGGCGTGGCCGCAGGCACGACCGTGCGCAACCGCGCCGGTTTGGCCGGCCGGGCGGTTGCCCCTTGGGCGGGTTCGGGTGCGGCACTTGCGGCGGGCGGCGGGGGCGGCGGCGGCGCAATATCGCGGACGGGCAGCGCGGGGGCCGTCGCGGCGGGCATGGCTGCGGCGCTGGCGGCTGCGGCGTCCGCAGCATCGGCCTCCAGCCGGTGGTTCCAGTACCAAAACGCGAAAGTCAGGGTCAAGCCGACCACGGCAATGCCGATAGCCAGCAGCGCGGCGGGCGCGGGCAGATGCCAGCTTGGCGCGATCGCCTGGGGCGCCGCAACTTCGCCTCCCGGCGGGGAGGTCGAAGGCGGCACGGGGCGGCCCGCGAATGCCGCCAGGTCGTTGCGCAGCTGCCCAGCCGTTTGATAGCGGTGCGTGGGATCCTTGGCCAGGGCCCGGAAAATGATCTCACCCAGAGCCGGTGGAATGCCCGGCCGCACACTGGACAGGGGCGGCGGATCGGTCTTGACGACCATCTTCAGAGTCTCGTCCACATCGGCGCCGTCAAATGCGCGCTGACCCGTGACCAGCTCGTAGAGGATCGCCCCGATCGAGAAGACATCGCTGCGCGCATCCAGGGGCCGGCCCAGGGCCTGTTCGGGCGACATATAGTTGGGCGTGCCGATCAATTTGCGCGTCGCATCGGTCTTGCCTTGTTTGCCCTGCGCCAAGGCAATGCCGAAGTCCAGCACCTTGGGTTTCATGTCGCGCCCGAGAAAGATGTTGCTCGGTTTGATGTCGCGGTGGATCAGGCCGCGGCGGTGGGCAAAATGGACGGCGTCGGCGACTCGGGCAATCAACGCCGCCGCACCCTCGGGAGACATCGGCCGGTTGGACGCGAGCCAGTGGTGCAGGTCGGAGCCCTTGAGCCGCTCCATTGCGATGTACACCATCTCGTCGTTTTTGCCGGCGTCAAATACGGTGACGATCGAGGGGTGATTCAGACCGGCGGCAATCTTTGCTTCCTGCAAAAACGCCGCCTCGAGGTCCTCCTGTTCGGGTTGACCCGCCTCGATGGGAATTGCCTTGATCGCCACATCGCGCCCGAGCACCGGGTCCGTGGCCGAGTAGACCACCCCATTGGAACCGCGGCCGATCTCCTCGCGAATAAGAAAGCGCCCAATACGCTCCGGCAGCTTGGGCGGCGCCTCCTTTGGGTCACGGACATCAACGGCAAGCGCTGGAGTCATGAGCAAATTTCTTACGTTCCCGCGATTCGATCTGGCACTTCCAACATCACTGGGTCTGCACCGTAGCGCCAAGCTGCCGGGCGCCGGTGTGCGCAGGCAAAGCACGCCGCCGGCCCGGAATCTCTCCCAGCGGAAAGCTACCCCATGCACTTGGCCTAACGGTATCCCGAAAACTGCCTAGCGTCTCCACGTTTATTAGAGCCTCGGGGGGCTTTAGTTTCGGAAACTGCGGGGCAAAACCGGCTCCCGCACCAGGCCACGGGTTTGTTCCAAGTGCTTGGCGTAGCGGTAAAACGTTCCCTCAAAGTTCGCAAACGCAATGATAAAGCCTGCCCAACCGTCCAAAAAGCCAAGCTGGAAGACGTAGTGGCGCAAAAATGCGGTAAATCCGTGCACCAGAGCGCCGGCCATGGAAGGGCGCACGCCGCGCTCGCGCAGCCGCTCGGTTCCGAGCGTCGAATAGCGCTGCATTTTATGCAGCATCTGGGCGAGGTCGCGAAACGGAATCTGCGCAATCGGTTCGCGCAGATAGGCCACAGTACCGTCGAGCACGAAACTCTCGTGCACGGCATCTTGCGTGTAGCGCAGCTTTCCGCGGCGAAACAGTTGCGGTTGGCGGTAATCGGGCGCGTACCCGGAGTGGCGCATCCAGCGGCCAAAGACGTAATTGCGGCGCGGCACCCAATAGGCGTCGGCCGCATCCGATCGCGCTATCGCCGCGCGAATTTCCGCCGCCGCGGCTTCGGTGCAGCGTTCATCGGCGTCCAGGCTAAAGACCCAATCGCCGCTCAGCGCATCGAGCGCGGCATTGCGCAGTCGGCCGAAACCCTCAAACGGTACCTGGATCACCCGTGCGCCGTGGCGGCAGCAGATTTCCGCGGTCGAGTCCGTACTGTAGGAATCCGCGACCACGATCTCGTCGGCCCAAGCAATGCTTTGCAGGGCTGCCTCGATTTTCTCGGCCTCGTTGTACGCGATGATGTATGCGGAAATGCGCGCCATGTTGTTCCCGGGGTTTCGCGCGTACCGAGGCGCGGTCGATAGGGGACGGCTATTATCGCGGAAGCGCAAGGACGGGGAGAGTCGGCATGAAATCAGCCGCGGTGCAAGTTGCCCGGTACGGCGGGCCCGAAGTGCTCGAGTTGATCGAACGGGACGTGGGCGCGCCCGGCCCGGGCGAAGTTCGGCTTCACAACCGCGCGATCGGGCTGAACTTTATCGATATTTACTACCGCACCGGCCTGTACAAAGAGGCCTTGCCGCACGGACTGGGTTTTGAAGGCGCCGGCGAAGTCGAAGCGGTCGGTCCGGGCGTGCACCACGTCAAGCAAGGAGATCGGGTCGCGTATGCGACCGGACCGCTCGGTGCCTATTCCTCCGTGCGCTGCATCGACGCCAGCAACTTGGTCGCCCTACCCCGCTCGATCAGCTTTGAGCAGGCAGCGGCTGTGATGCTCAAGGGGCTCACGGTGCAGTATCTGTTTCGCCAGACGTACCGATTGCAGGGCCACGAAACCATACTGTTTCACGCCGCCGCAGGCGGTGTGGGACTGCTTGCGTGTCAGTGGGCGCGTGCCCTGGGTGTTCGACTGATCGGCACGGTCGGCTCGCCCCAGAAGGGCCGTATCGCGCGAGAGTACGGAGCCTGGGAAGTCATTGACTACCGCGCGGAGGATTTTGTAGCCCGCGTGCGCGAGTTAACGAGCGGTGCCCGCGTGCCGGTGGTCTACGATGGTGTGGGCAAGGACACGTGGGAGGGGTCGCTCGACTGCTTGCAGCCGCGCGGTCTGATGGTCAGTTTCGGAAATGCCTCGGGGCCGGTCACGGGCGTGAACTTATCGATCCTGGCGCAAAAGGGCTCGCTTTTTGTGACGCGGCCAACGCTGGCGACGCATATTGTGCCGCGCAGCCGCATGCAAGAGTCGGCGCAAGAGCTCTTTGATTTAATTGACCGCGGAGCCATTCGCATCGACGTCGAACACAGCTATCGTCTGGCGCAGGTGGCGCAGGCCCATGCGGATCTGGCGGCGCGCAAGACCACGGGCTCGTGCGTCCTGATTCCTTGAACAGCGGCCCGACCGCCGAAGGGACGGTCGCGCCGAACGCCCGGTCGCCCACGCGGGCGACGGTGCGCAGCGGGCGCAACCCGGAGTCGGTCGTTCTGCTCGTTTTGATTGGCGCAATGCTCCTGGTCCGCTTGGCAACGCTGGGCAGTTATCCCCTGATGGATACGAGCGAAGCGCGTTACGGCGAAATCGCTCGGGTGATGCTGGCTACCGGCAATTGGGTTACGCCACAAGAGATTCCCGGAACCCCATTTTGGGCCAAACCTCCTTTGTACGCCTGGCTGGCGGCGGGCTCGATGCGACTGCTGGGCGTGACGGAATTTGCCTTGCGCCTGCCGTCGTTTGTGTGTGCGCTGGGAGTCTTGGCGCTTTGCGTCGGTTGGTCCGATTCCCTTGCCCGATGGCGTTCCACGGCCGAACGCACGCGCGCCGCGTTGCTGACGTCGTCCCTGCTGATGACTTCCGTGCTGTTTTTCGTCAGCGCCGGAGCGGTGATGACGGATCCGACACTGGCGCTGTGCGTCACTTGGATGCTCGCGGCATTTCACCATGCCGCAATCCGCGGTTCGCGGGCGGGGATCTGGCGTTGGGGCTTTTTCGTTGCGGCGGGCTTGGGCATGCTGGCCAAGGGCCCGGTGATCCTGCTCTATGTGGCGGCGCCGATTGCGCTTTGGACGCTATGGCGGCGCAGCTTGAATGACGTCTGGCGCGCCATGCCGTGGTGGACCGGAACGTTGCTTGCGGCGGGCATCTGCCTGCCGTGGTACCTGCTGGCCGAAGAGCGCACGCCGGGCTTTCTGCGCTACTTCTTGCTTGGCGAACACGTCATGCGTTTTCTGCGCCCCGGCTGGGGCGGGGATCTGTACGGCACGGCGCACGCGGAGCCTCTGGGAACGATCTGGTTGTACTTGGCCGGGGGCCTCGGGTTCAGCGTTGTCCTTGCGGCGGTCGCGGCGCTGGGTGCGGCCCGCGCTTGGCTTGGCAGCGGCCGCCGCAGAATCGATCCGGAGCGCGGTTTCTTGCTTCTGGCGTCCTTGGTTCCGGTTCTGTTTTTCACTTTTGCCGGAAACATCATATGGACGTATGTGCTGCCGGTACTCGGACCTTTGGCCGTGCTGGTGGCCGATTTTTTTGCCGCCCAGTTGGAGCGCGCGCCTCACTGGCGCTTGGCCGTGTACGGTACGTTGGGCGCCGCGGGCCTTTGCCTGGCCATTGCCATCGTCGCCTGGGTGCCGCGCCACGTTGCCAAGCACTCCAGTGCGGCGCTCTTGGCGCAATGGAGCGAACGCGCTGGCTCGGCCGCCGGCGATGTCGTCTATCTGGGCCGCAAGGCGCCGGCGTCGCTGCGCTTTTACGCGGGCGGACGGGTGCGTACGGCGGTGGACCCGGCCGGGGCGATGCCCCGCGGCGATCGAACCCACGAGTGGTACTTGGCGATGGCGCCCGACCGCGTCGAGGAGGTGCGCAAGTTCGCCGCCGCGCAACCGGGTTCCTGGAGCGTGGAAACGCTTGGTGCCAACACCGACCTGGCCTTAGTTCACGTGCGCGCGGACACGGCCGACCCGCCGCCGTGACGAGTCAGCGTGTCGGCGGCCCGAAGCCTAGTTCGCGTGCAGTTTGGTGACGTATTCGACTTCTTCCCGGCTGCCGAGAAATACCGCGACCCGCTGATGCAGCGACGTCGGCTGGAGATCCAAAATCCGCTGGTGACCGTCCGTCGCGGCTCCCCCGGCCTGTTCCACCAAAAACGCCATCGGATTGGCCTCGTACATTAGGCGCAATTTGCCGGGTTTGTCCGGCTCGCGCCGATCGCGCGGATAAATGAAAATTCCACCGCGCTGCATGATGCGGTGGACGTCCGAGACCATCGAAGCGACCCAGCGCATGTTGAAGTCCTTGCCGCGCACTCCGTCGACGCCCGCGAGGCATTCGTCGATATAGCGCTTGACCGGCGGCTCCCAATGCCGCGCGTTGGACATGTTGATCGCAAACTCCTGTGTCTTGGGAGAAATGCGCAGATTCTCGCGGGTGAGCAAAAAGCTGCCGGTGTCCTTGTCGAGGGTAAATTCGTGCACGCCGTCGCCAATCGTGATCACCAACTGGGTCTGCGGGCCGTAGACCCCGTAGCCCGCGCAAACCTGGTTGGTGCCGGGCTGCAGGAACGCGGATTCCTCGGCACGCGGATGATGCGCGGGCAGCACGGAGAATATGGTGCCGATCGAGACGTTCACGTCGATGTTGCTGGATCCGTCAAGCGGATCAAACAGCAGCAGGTAGTCGCCGCGCGGGTAGGCGACCGGAATTCCTACGGGTTCGTCCATTTCCTCGGATGCCATCGCGGCAAGCGTGCCGCCCCACTCGTTGGCCTCGATGAGCATCTCGTTGGCGAGAATGTCGAGCTTTTTCTGCGTCTCGCCTTGCACGTTGGTCGAAGCGGCGCTGCCCAGCACGCCGCCCAGAGCACCGCGACCGACCGCGTGCGATATGGTCTTGATGGCGCGCCCGACGGTCTCTACGAGCAGACGCAGATTCGAGTCCATGCCGCGGATGCGCTCGCAGCGAATGAGAAAATGGGTTAGGGTCAGAGGGTTCACGACGACGACTCCCGGTTTCAGTTGGCTAAGGCGCGATCGACGATTTCGCGTACGTCGCGGGAAATTTCGCGGTTGCGCCCAACTTCCTCAAGCACCCGGCGCATCTGCGCACTGCGCTCGGGGGTGAAGCGTCGCCAGCGCTCGAGCGTTCGTGCGACGCGCGCGGCCACGATGGGGTTAATCCGATCGAGCCGCAACACCTGGTCGATCCAGAAGGCGTACCCCGATCCGTCCGGCCGGTGGAACTCGGCCGGATTGCCGCTGCAAAAACCCAGCACGAGTGCGTTGACGTTGTTGGGATTTTTCTCCGAATAGGCGCTATGCCGAAGCAGAACCTTCACGCGCTCCAAGACCGGCGGCTCGCCGTCGTGCGCCGGCGCGGTCGCCTGCAGCGAAAACCACTTGTTCATGAGCAGCGGTTCGCCCTGCCACTCGCGGGCGACCTGTATGAGCATGTCGGCCTTGATCTTCGCGGGGCTGTGGACGATGGCGGCAAGGGCGGCGTACTGGTCCGTCAGATTGTCGGCCTGCGCGAGCTGTCGGCGCGCCAGTTCCAGCGCGGCCTCATCGCCCGTGGACACCAGCTGGGAGAGGGCAAGATTGCGCAAGGCGCGCCGGCCCGCGTGGGCCGAATCGGGGGAGTATTTCTCCTGGCTCGCCATCTCGCGATAGGTTCCGTGCCATTGCTCCGACAACTGTTTGCCCAGCCAACGACGCAGCCCCAAGCGCGCATCTCGGATCGCCTGCGGCTCCACGACCGCGCGCTGCTCGGCAATGACCGTCTCGCTGGGCAACTGCAAGCTGCGTTCGCGAAACGCCGGTGAAGCCGCCTCGTCGCACAGCGTCTTTTGCGCTACCCGCAGCAGTGGCTCGCTAAACTGCAACGTCTCGCCCGCCTCGATGCAGTCGGTGGCGCGCAGCAGCGCCGCCAAGGCGATCCGTTGTCCCGCCTCCCAGCGATTGAATCCGTCGCTATCGTGCGCGGCCAGTAGCGCAAGCTCGGCTTCTTCGTAATGATGTTCGATGATGACGGGGGCGGAAAAATCGCGAAACAGCGACGCCACCGATCCGGGCGCAACCCCGAGCAGGCGTAGGATCTGCGCACTTTCGGTGAGCTCGATGACTTGTGTCGTCTCGACCGACCGCGGCCGCCCTTCGATATGCAGCGGCTGGTCGCGGCCGTCCGGACCGACGAGTCCGAACGCCAGGGGAATCAGCAGCGGCTCTTTGGTCGGTTGACCGGGTGTGGGCGGGCAACTTTGGGCAATCCGCAGCTCGAGCGTACCCGAATCGGCGTCATAGACCCGGTTTACGGCAATGTGCGGGGTCCCGGCCTGCGAATACCAGCGCAAGAACTGGGACAGATCGCGTTCCGAGACATCGGCCATGGCGGCAAGAAAGTCGTCGCACGTCACCGCCTGTCCGTCGTAACGTTCAAAGTACCGGTCCAGGCCGCGTCGAAACGTTTCCGCCCCCAGTAGCGTTTGCAGCATGCGCACGACCTCGGCGCCTTTTTCGTACACCGTCGCAGTGTAAAAGTTGCTGATTTCCAGATAGGCATCGGGTCGCACCGGATGGGCCATCGGCCCCGCATCCTCCGGAAACTGCACCGCCCGCAACGCCCGCACGTCGTCGATGCGCGCGATCGCGCGCGCGGTTTCCGGATCGGCGCCGGCCGCACGGGCCTCTTGCGCGAGCAGGTCGCGCGTGAACTCCTGGTCGCGGAAGACGGTCAGGCCTTCTTTGAGGCTGAGCTGGAACCAGTCGCGGCAGGTGACGCGGTTGCCCGACCAATTATGAAAATATTCGTGCCCGATGATGGACTCGATGGTCGCGAAGTCCGTGTCCGTTGCGATTCGGGGGTCGGCCAAGACATATTTGGCGTTAAAGATATTCAGGCCCTTGTTCTCCATCGCGCCCATGTTGAAGTCCGCGGTGGCGACAATCATGTAACGATCCAAATCGAGTTCGCGACCGAAACGCGTTTCGTCCCAGGAGATCGCGCGGCGCAGGCTTGCCGCGGCGTGCTCCAGGCGAGGCAGGTCCGCCGGATCGGCCCATATCTGCAGCAGCGCCTCGCGTCCACTGCGCGTGCGAATCTTCTCGTCACGGCTCGCCAGCCGCGCGGCGACAACCGCAAACAGATAACTGGGCTTTGGGTGGGGATCGTCCCAGACCGCGAAATGACGTCCGCCGCCGAGCTCACCGTGTTCGATCAGATTGCCGTTGGACAAAAGCACCGGAAAGCGGTCCCGAGGGGCCCGCAGCGTCACCGTGTAGCGTGCGAGCACGTCCGGTCGGTCGGGAATCCAGGTGATGCGCCGCATGCCCTCGGCCTCGCACTGTGTAAAGAGCGAGTTATTGGAAACGTACATGCCCATTAGGGAGGAGTTGCCACGCGGACGAATGCGACTGCGGATGCGCACCGTGAAGTGATCCGTGGCCGGCGCCGGCAGGCGCAGCGCTTCGGATTCGAGCATGTAATCGCTCGCCTGGAGCATCCGTCCGTCCAGTTCGATGGACAGCAGCTCGAGTTGCGCGCCATTGAGTTCCACGGGCGCGCGGGCCGCCGACGGATTGCGCCGCATCTGCAGGGTCGCCTGAACCTCGGTGACATCGAGCTCCAGGTCAAACTCCAGTGCGATGCGGTCAAGCAGGTACGCCGGTGCGCGGTAATTGGCACGTTGCACCCGCGCGGACGCGGTTTTTTGCATGGTGGCGATCGGCTAAAGAGAGTGAGGGACTCTCGATGACAGTACGCGTCCGGACTTGGCTGCCCCGCCAGGCGCTTTTGGAGCGCATTTTACCGCTCTCCCGGCGGCTGCCATCACCGGCCCGAAAACGCGTCGTGACGGGCGGTTGCGGGCGTTTTGCGCAAATCGCGTTGGCAGGTACATTGGCGGGCGTTGCCACGCACGAGGCTTTGCGTGTCTTTATCCTCTTTTTCCGCTTTCTTGACCGATGCCGGCGACTCGGGGGTGCTTTTGCCGCTTGCGATGATCAGCGCGGGACTCCTCTGGTTGTTGCATTCGGGCCGCGCTGCCTGGCTGTTGCTGCGATCCGTGCTGCTGGCCGCCGTTCTGATCTCCTTGCTCAAGGTATTGTTTCTTTCTTGCGCTTCGCATTGGCAACCCGAGCTCATCAGCCCCAGTGGTCATGCCTGCCTAAGTGCCGCAGTCTTCGGAAGCCTCGGAATCGTGGCTGCCGCCGGGCGGCCAGCCGTTGCCCGCGCGGGCATTGCGATTTTCGTGGCGCTGTTGGTCGGAATCATTGCGGTCTCGCGTGTGCTGATCGGTGTGCATACGTGGACCGAAGTGCTTGTCGGTTTGGCCGTGGGCGTGTGCGCGCAGACGCTGTTTGCCTGGTCGTATCTTCGAACGTCTCCGCCGCGCGTCGATCTGAAGACCTTCGGCGTCACTCTGGTGGCCACCTTGCTCCTTGCCTTTGGCGTCCGTCTTCCGGGTGAGTCCTTACTGCGCCACGTCGCCCGGCACATCGGCGAAAACTGCGAGTTTGCCAGCGCCGAGCGTCCGATTCACCTGCCGGTGAACTTGCCGGTTCGCGTCCCGTGAGCCCGCAGAGTGCAGGCGCCGTTGCCGAGCGTCACCCTGCGCGCAGCAGCTCTCGAACGTCGTCGGCCAACTGGCGCGCGGCTTCGTCGTAGGGCGCAACGACGCGTGTTTTGCCGCGCGTATCGATCAGGTAGGTCGATGCCGTGTGATCCACCTCGATGTCGCCGTTGCGTTCGACGACCTGGTAGCGGGCACGAAAGGATTTGATGGCCGCGTCGGTCTGCGCCGGTGTTCCGCGCAGCCCGACAAAGCTCGGGTCAAATGAGGGAACAAACGCGCGCAAAAGCTCCGCACTGTCGCGCGCGGGATCGACGGTCACGAACAATACCTGGACGCGACCCGCGTCGGCGCCGAGCAGGCGCCGGACCTCGGCAAATTTTGCCAGGGTCGTCGGGCATACGTCCGGACAGTGGGTGTAACCAAAGGACAGCAGCACGACCTTGCCGCGATAATCGCGCAGCGTCCGCTCCCGGCCCGAAGGATCCGACAGGACAAAGTCGGCACCCCAGTCTTCTCCAGAAACATCGTGGCCGTGCAGGAGGCTCTCGTGCGACGCTCCCCGCCAGGCCGACGGTCGATCGGACGTAAACACAAGCGTTGCCAGCACAATTGCTCCAAGCGCGAGCAAGGTGGCGATCGCGCGGCGCATCCTCCAGGGATCACTCACGTTTGCCTTTGGCGGAACCCGCGTCGGCGTTGAGCGCGCGGATCGGTGCCACCACGTCCGTTGCGCGGCGCATTCCCGTGGCGTCGAGCCAGTGCAGAGTGACGACGACGCTGCGGCCGGGCTGCAGCGGGCGCTTAAGTCCGATCAGCATGACGTGATAGTCGTGCTCCAGCGCAACGGTCTGCTCGGCCGGCAGGGGCAGGCGCTCGATGCGGCGCATGGTCATCATGCCGTTGACGACGCGCATTTCGTGGATCTCGACTCGTTCGGCGGCCGACGACGATGCCCCGACCAGCTGCGCGTCCTCGGAGCTGCGCAAGCGCAAAAAAATCCCTGACCCGGTTTGCCCTTCGACGGTAGCCCGCGCCCAGGCGTCGCTTACGGTCAGCGATGGCTGCCTCGCGCCAACATTTGCGGTCGCCACGGCGGCGAGGATGCCGACAAGACCGAGCAAAGTGCGCACGATCGGCCTCGCCGCATTAGCGGTCGATTCCCAGCTGCCAGAGCAGGAAGGCATATTCGCGTGCCGTCTCCCGGTAGCTCTGAAAACGGCCGCTCTTGCCGCCGTGGCCGGCATTCGTGTCGATGCAAAACAGCAGAGGACGGCTGTCTGTTTTGCGCGCGCGCAGGCGGGCAACCCACTTGGCCGGTTCGTAGTACTGCACCTGCGAATCCCACAAACCGGTAAAGACCAGCATCGCCGGGTACGGCTGCGCCCGTACGTTGTCGTACGGCGAGTAGGAGAGCATGTAATCGTAGTACGCTTTTTGCCGCGGGTCGCCCCACTGGTCAAATTCGTTGGTTGTGAGGGGGATGCTCTCGTCGAGCATCGTCGTGACGACGTCGACGAAAGGGACGTGGGCGACGATGACGCGGTAGCGCTCCGGCGCCATATTGGCGATCGCGCCCATCAGCAGGCCCCCGGCGCTGCCTCCCTGGGCGCATACCTTGTCGCGCGCCCCATAGCCTGTGCGCACGAGCTCGTCGGTGACGTCGATGAAATCCGTGAACGTGTTGGCTTTCTTGAGCAGCCGCCCGTCGTCGTACCACTTGCGTCCCATCTCTTGACCGCCGCGCACGTGCGCAATGGCAACGACGAAACCCCGGTCCATCAGGCTGATCCAACTGGATCGAAAGCGCGGATTTACACAGAGCCCATACGAGCCGTAACCATACTGGTACAACGGTGCCGACGAGTCGAGCCGCGTACCCTTGCGGTAGGCGAGCGATACGGGCACCGGCGTGCCATCGCGCGCACGGACAAACAGGTACTCGGTCGCGTAGCGGCTCGCATCAAAGCCCCCCAAAACGGCATCGGTCTTCTTCCAATGGCGCTCGTTCGTATGCATGTCGTAGTCGTAGGTCGTGCGCGGCGTCGTCAGGGAGGTGTATTCGTAGCGCAGAAGGCGACTGTCGATATCGGGAACGGGCACCAGCGTCATTGCGTAGGACGGCTCGTCCGACCCGATGACACGGTCGGTGACACCGTCACCGTGCCACGGACGCACGCGGATTTTGCGCAAACCCGAGACGCGTTCGTTGACCGCCAGATATCGGGTGGAGACCTCGAAACCCTCGACAAAGACTTCGTCGCGATGGGCCAGCACGTCCTGCCACGTCCGCTTGTCGGCCGCCGTGGATATCGGTGCGCGGACGATGCGGAAGTTGGGTGCCTGCCAGTTTGTGCGAACGATGAAATCCTCCCCCAGGTGTTCGACCTCGTACTCGTGGCCCGACTCGCGCGGCAGCACGACGTGACAGCACAGCACCGGATCATCGGCACGCACAAAACGCCACTCGCTTTGCTCGGTGCTCGCGCTGCACACGAGCAAGAACTTCTCGGAGCGGCTCTTCCCCACGCTTAGGTAATAACTGTGATCGGCCTCTTCGTAGACCAGAAGGTCGCCTGTAGGATCCTCGCCCAAACGGTGCGCCCGAAGTCGCACGGAAAGCAGCGTGACCGGATCTTTCTCGACATACAGCACCGTTTGGCTGTCGGCAGCCCACACGATCTGGGCTTCGACGTTCCCGACGCAATCGGCAAGAATCCGGCCATCGCGCAGGTCTTTGACGCGCAGCGCATACTGACGCCGGCCCACCGCGTCTTGTGTGTAGGCAAGCAAGTTTCCGTCCGGGCTTACCGTGTGATCTCCGACGTCAAAATATTCGTGGCCGCTTGCCAGTTCGTTGACATCGAGCAGGATCTGCTCGGGCTGACTCAGGCATTCGCGCCGCCGCGCGTAAATCGGGTATTCGCTGGCCGCGACGTACCGGGTGTAGTACCAGAATCCGTGGTGCAGAACGGGGACGCTCGAATCCTCCGGCGAGAGCCGCGCGGTCAGTTCCTCGAACAGCGCATGCTCGCGCGAAGCCTGGGGAGCGAGCACGGCTTGGGCGTAGGCATTTTCCTGAGCAAGATACGCAAGTACTCGAGGCGACTGACGCGTATCGTCGCGCAGCCAGTAGTACTCGTCGGTACGTGGGCCAAACGGCGATGTCACCAAATGGTCAACGGCATCGGCTTGCGGCGGTGCAAGATTGCTGGACGCAATAAAGGCTTGACCGCGCGCGCTAGGCATGACATTGTCCGCTTTGTCTAGGCACGAACATGGTCTTTGTTGATGTAAGTCAACGCTGGGCGGGCGTGTGGCTTGAGAATCGACGCCCTTGACCCGCAGCCCGACACGATACGCAAATGGCGGCGCGGGGCGTGCGGGCAGTTGCAGGAAGACGAGCGTCGTCCTGCGAGAGGGGAGTTTCGGCAGGACACTTTTCGGAGGAGACTCGATGGACAACACATACTATGTCATTTTGATCCTTATGACGTTCGTTATTCCCGCGATTGCCATACTGGGCGATAACGGCAACTGGACGCGGAAAAAATAAGTCGGTAACCGCTGCGCAAGATCCCCGGCGGCGTGTGCCGGGGATCGCAATACTCGGGCCGGGCGCGCGCCCCTTTTGCCACAAGGCGAGGGCCCAGCGCAGCAACTCACATCTTCCGTTCGCAAGCAGCGCAGGGCATCGACCGCGAGGCGGGAGGTATCGGCCCGTCGTGCCACATTAATGTGCCGTAAGGGAGTCGTGCGTTTCGGTGCGTTTTTTGCCGCGGCCGGCTGTGCGGTCGCGGCCCGCGCGAACTTTGTCGATGATTGAGCCCGAGCGCCGAAGCCTTGCTACGGGCAACGGACGCGCGGTCCAGGCTACATTCTATGCACCAGCGGTCGACTGCAGGGCCTCGGTCCTGCTCGTGGGTGCGATGGGAGTCAATCAGGACTATTACGCGGCCATCGCGACATGGCTTGCACAACAGGGGTACTTGGCCGCAACGTTTGATTTTTTTGGCGTCGGCCGTTCGCTGCGAGGCAGCCTGCGTCACGTGGAGGTGAATATCCTTCAGTGGGCGCAGTTTGACTGCAGTGCGATGATCGATGCGCTGTGCGCGCGCCAGCCGGGAAAGCCGCTTTTTTGGATTGGCCACAGCCTTGGCGCCCAGATTTTGCCGTTTACTTCCAATTGGGCGAAGATTTCCCGGGCGGTTTTTATTGCCAGCGGCAGCGGCTATTGGCGCGAGCACCCGCCGCCGCTACGCCGGCGCGCGATCGTCTTGTGGTTTTTCTTGGTTCCCTTGTTCGTGTCGTTGCTGGGCTATTTCCCGGGACGACGCCTGCGGACGGTGGGCGATCTGCCGGGCGGCGTCATCCGGCAGTGGCGGCGCTGGTGCCTGGATCCGCAGTACGCCGCCGGCGCGGAGGGCTCCTGGGCGCGTGAGCGCTATGCGGCGGTCGGCACGGCCATTACGTCGATCTCCTTCACGGATGACGAGTTCATGTCCGCGCGCAACACCGCGTCGCTGGAGGACCACTATGTGCATGCCGCCAAGAGCGTTCGGCGCATCGCACCGCAAGACCTCGGTGTGTCGCGCATCGGACATTTCGGATTTTTTCGCGAGCAGTTTCGCGAAAAGCTTTGGGAGCGCTGTCTGCTGCCGGAACTGCGGTTGTCCTCGCCCGCGGCCTGCGACCCGACCTAAGTGCGGTGCCGGGTTTACCCCGCGGCCAAGACAGGTCCGCCCTTGTGGTACTCCATACGGTTGCGTCCCGCGTCCTTGGCTCGATACAGTGCCTGGTCCGCGCGGCCCAACAATTCCGTGAAATCGGCAATCTCCTCCGTCGCAATTGCGATTCCGCCACTAACCGTCAGGGATTGCGCGCCCGGCGCCCAGTCGGGCTTGAGCGTTTGAACCGCGGTGCGCAGACGCTCGGCGATTGCGCCGGCTTCCTTGGCATCGGCTCCCGGCAAGATCACGGCGAACTCCTCCCCGCCGTAGCGACCAATCTGGTCTTCCGGCCGAAGACACCGAGTCAACGCCGCCGAAATGGCGCGTAAGGCCGTGTCTCCCGCCAAATGACCGTAGCGGTCGTTGATTTCCTTGAACCGGTCGACGTCGAGCATGAGCATCGCACAGGGCCGACCGTCGCGCCGGCAGCGCTGCATCATGCGTTGACCGAGTTCCAGAACGTGCCGACGGCTGAGCACACCGGTGAGCGCGTCGGTCTGCGCCATGCGCGCGATGCGCCGCATCAAGCCGTGCTGCCGCCAGATTGCGTACAGGGC